>FTBI01001296.1_pt1 | contig 11308 bp, 10 predicted proteins | sample 1639171 | NCBI WGS metagenome assembly FTBI01 (sample SAMEA3914812, study PRJEB12502) | metagenome | biome: forest; material: soil | place: Canada | collected 2011-07-07 | depth 0.1 m | reverse complement strand
CAAGCATATAACGCGCTGTTTCCAGCATCACCGCCGTGCCCAGGAATCGCTCTGTGAGCCTGAGGCCAAGGTCCGCCCAGGCTAGCACGCCGCCGGCCGTGACGACGTCCCCGTAGTCGATCACCATATGATCGGTTTCTGTAAGCACATCAGGAAATTGCTCGGCAAACCGGTCACTGAATGACCAGTGAGTGGTTGCCTGTCGCCCGGCAAGAAAACCCGTTCTTGCCAGGATGAAGACGCCCCCGCAAACCGCCGCCAGAACGACACCCTCTGCGTGCCGTTCACGAAGCCAGTACACCAGCGGATTATCTGCGTCGGTCTTCTCCGGCGCTTGCACGTTGCCTGGGATCACCAGCAGAGACAGCGCGTGCGGCGCACCCGGGCAACTGTCATACGTGCAACAGACGCCGGTAGCGTCGTCGTCCACTCGCCAATGTGTAATGCGTACCGCTGGCCACGCATTGCCGCTCTGCCGTTTCGCCGCGAACTCACCCGCATAGGTGAACAGGTCAGTGAGGCCGTAGATGCCCGCGTTCGACGTGCCGGAGTCGCATGCCAATCCAATCTCGATCCGGGGAGCCGATGCCAGTGCCGTTTTTGCCATGGTTTTTGTCACATTCGTCCGTTGTGGTGGTTGGGCACTCCGCCTACTCTGAGGGTGGCGGACCCGGTTTCAACAGGAAACGCGTAACAGCGGGGATACATGCAGGGCAATTGCAGGGCGAATGCAGCCAGGAGTCCGCATGCCCCGGTTTCAGACAACAACTTCAGACCTCAACTCGTCGCGTTTCCGACTTTCAGATCAAGCCTGCGTAACTGATTTCCTGAGCTGACTTCCTGAGACAGTGTCTGCGCTCGTAGAACGTTCATCCCTTCGTCAAAACCGACCTTTAAGGATAAGAGATGGAAGCGAATACTGGTAGCTCATACATCACAACCGCAGACGGAACCCGGATTTTCTACAAGGACTGGGGCACGGGCGAACCCCTGGTGTTCCATCATGGCTGGCCTCTGTCCGCCGACGACTGGGATGCGCAGTTGATGTTCTTCCTCGATCGCGGATACCGCGTCATCGCTCATGACCGGCGTGGTCATGGGCGGTCCACGCAAACGGTGCGCGGCCATGATATGGATACCTATGCCGCCGACGTCGCCGAACTTGTCAAGGAACTCGATCTTCGGAATGCGGTGCATATTGGGCACTCCACGGGCGGCGGCGAGGTGACGCGATATGTCGCCCGGCATGGCACCGGCAACGGACGTGTTGCGAAGGCGGTACTCATCAGCGCGATCCCACCGCTTTTCATCAAATCGGAAAAGAACCCCGAGGGCGTACCCAGGGAAGTGGTTGACGAAATTCGCAACGGCACGGCGAATCATCGTTCCCAGTTTTACAAGGACATCACGATTCCATTCTATGGGTTCAATCGTCCGGGTGCGACGGTGTCCGAAGGCATTCGGGAAAACTGGTGGCGACAGGGCATGATGGGCGGCATCAAGGCTCAATATGATTGCATCCAGGTGTTGTCGGAGACCGAGTTCTACGATGATCTGGCCATAATCGATGTGCCGGTACTGGTGATGCACGGCGAGGACGATCAGATTTGCCCTTTCCCGACTACGGGAGCGAAGTCGGTAAAGCTGCTCAAGCACGGCACGCTCAAATCGTATCCGGGACTGCCGCATGGAATGCCAACCACGCACGCGGACCAGATCAACGCCGACTTGCTGGCGTTCATTCAGTCCTGAGCGAGCGGGCTGCCCGGCGGATAGCCGGGCTTCAGTTCATTTTCCTCGACGATTTTTTCCGTAGCGCACAAGAGCGGTGATAGGCCGCAGACCCCTGCGGCAACGTCTATACCGCCCGCAGATCCCACAACGCATCCAGTACGTGTTGCGTGGAACGCTCGATGCTCCCTGCGCGATGCGCAATGCCGAGCCGACGCCACAGCGCCGGGCGCAACGGGCGCATGACAATGCGTGGATCGGGCGTGGGCGTCGTGGCCTCGTGGGGCAGCAACGCTGCGCCGTAGCCTGCCGCGACCAGACTTCTGATCGCGTCGTTGTAGTTGAGTTGAATGCGTGGCGCGGGACGATAACCGGCGGCTGCGAACCACTCGCCGCTCAATTGCGAAAGCCGGGTAGTCGAGTCATTGAGAATGAGCGGTTTGCCGGCCAGCCATTCGGGTGTCACCCGGGCCGGGCAACGCCACTGAGCGGGCATGAAGGCCATGACAGGATCCCGGTGCCATGGCTTGATCACCAGTCCCGCCACGGTGGGTTGCGGGAGCGCGACCAGTCCCACATCCAACGATCCGTCCGAGAGACGCGTGAGCGTGTCCTGCGAAGTCAGCACCGAAATCTGGACGTCGATCCCGGGGTGTTGTTGGTTCAACACTTCAAGAGCCCGGGGTAGGAGATGCGCGATGGCGCCCGTTGACGCCCCGAGCCGTACGCGGCCCCCCAGTCCCTGTACCTGCCGCCGAACATCGTCCAGTGCCTGCCCGGCGTCGGCGAGGAGCTGACGCGCTTTTTCCAGAAGGGTTTCCCCGATTGTGGTGGGCTGAACGTGGCCGCGCTTGCGTGACAGTAGCGCGGCGCCCACGCGGTCTTCCAGTTCCTGAATGTGGAGGCTGACTGTTGGCGCAGCCAGATTCAGGACGCGTGCAGCCTCTGCAAAAGAACGATGGTCTGCAATCGTCACGAAGGTGCGCAGGCGGTCCAGACTGATCTCTCTCATCGCGGTGCCAGATTAATAATTACTGAACGTCGATTTCAGGAAATTCAACTTTTCATATTCTATATCCGGACCGAAGATCGGAAATCCTGGGTCCGGAGAAAGAGAATGATTCATGCGAGGGAACGTGCCGACGGCGACGAAGATGGTCCGGCAGCGGACATCGATGCGGACGCAAAACGGTGGGTCGTCGCGCTGACGCTCACCGGCTTATTGATGACGTTGCTCGTCATCGCCGGCGTGTATGTCGCGACGACTGCACGTGGTGTGAATCGGGTTTGCGTCGAGAAGAAAGCGAATGGCGAGCCGACGCTGATGGACGCTTTTTTCCAGGCTGCGCAGGAGCAGGAGGGGCGGGAGGAGTTGCAGCGGCGCTGCGCGAACTGATTGATGCAGAGGCGATTGCCCGTTTGAACTCGCCTGGGTTTCGGCCGGCACCCACTGGCGCGCCAGCCTCCCCGTTGCTCGAAAACGAGTTGCCGATCTTTTTTACCAGGTGCTGGCGATAGACCGAATAATCACCGCTCCAACGGCACCCAGATCTCCAGGCCGCCCATTCCGGTTACCGGATCGAACTTCTCGTCATAGCGTTCGAAGTTCGGTGCATTCGCCGCTACATATCCGGACGACGGTAGCCACTTGGTCCAGATCGCCGCCATCGTGAGGCGCAGCGTCGAAATAGCGTCGCGATGGTTGAACACCGCATACCTTTGCGCTTCGATCGGCAAAGGGATCAATGCGTCTGGCAACGCCGAAGCATCGCTGACTTCGACGCCGCACAGATAATCGAAATTGCCCTTAGCGTCGGCGTTGTAGCACACGCCGTAGGCCACGTTGCCCACCTGGACCGGCAACTTGCCGAAGTAAGCGCTAAAGCGCATCCACTGCGACGGAATCGCCATGTTGGTGTCGCATGAATAACGTTCGCTCAGACCTGCGACCAGAAACGGCTTGCCGTCGACGAAACGCGGCGGTTCCAGCGGGGTAGGAAGAGTTTCGTCCATATTGATCGGCTCCTGGGTGGTGGGGTTGTCGGAATGATCACGCGTGCGTCGCACTGGCGTGACGGTCAATAATTTTCCGTGACTGCCTTGCTACCCGTAGTGTGAACCTGTCCCGACGAGCCCGGTGCACTCTGCGAGCCCGCATCGCCGGCTTGTCCGGGTCGCAATAGCAGCGCGCCGAGCACACCCGCCACTGCCGCGAAAATCGCCCCGAACAGGAACGCCACCTGATAGCCGCTATTGAGCGCGGCCACAGCGCCTGCCGACGCCTGCATCGCGTCGCTGCGCGCGGCGGCGAGACTGGCCAGTACCGCGAGGCCGAGCGCACCGCCCATCATGAACGACGTATTGACGATGCCCGACGCGAGGCCCGAGTCGCCCGGATCGACATCGCTCATCGCGGCCAGCAGCATGGGATTGAAGGCGATGCCCGCGCCGAAGCCGAGCAGGATCATGCCCGGCAGCACGTCGGGCACGAAGCTGCCGTCAACCGGCACCCGCGCGAACAGGGCGAGACCGCACGCCGCCACCAGCAGGCCGACCGCAAGCGGACGACGCAGCCCGAAGCGCATCACCACGCGCGCCGACAGACCTAGCGAAAAGAATCCCATGATCAGGTTGGCGGGCAAAAACGCGAGCCCGACCTGCAACGGCTTGTAGCCGAGCACGCGTTGCAGGTACAGCGCCGAGATGAAGAACCACGCGAACAGGGCGGCCGCCCACAACACGCCGATCACGTTGGCGGTCGCGAGATTGCGCAAGCGGAACAGACCGAGCGGCATCAACGGATGCTGAACGCGTGCCTCGATCACTAGGAACGCGGCCAGCAGCGCGAGCGCGGCGCACAGCAGGCCGAGCGTTTGCGCCGAGGTCCAACCCGCTTCATTGCCGTTGACCACCGCGTAGACCGCCAGCATGAGCGACGCGGTGACGCTCACCGCACCCGCGACGTCGAGCCGTTCGCCGTGCGCCTGGCCGCGCGCCGCAGGCAGGAGCGCGACGCAAAGCGCATAAACCGCGATACCGATGGGCAGGTTCACGAGAAAAATCCAGTGCCAGCTCAGCAGGTTGGTCAGCAGACCGCCGAGCAATACGCCGATGCTGCCGCCGCCCGCGCAGACGAAGCCATACACGCCCATGGCCTTGGCGCGTTCGCCGGGCTCGGTGAACAGATTCATGATGAGCGAGAGCGACACGGCGGAGACGATGGCGCCGCCCACGCCTTGCACGGCGCGCGCGCCCACCAGCAGGATTTGCGAGTTGGCCATGCCGCAGGCGAGCGAGGCCAGCGTGAACAAGGTGATGCCGCCGAGGAACAGCCTGCGGTGTCCGTACAGGTCGCCGAGCCTGCCGCCCAGCAACAGACAACCGCCGAAGGTCAGCATGTACGCATTGACCACCCAGACCAGCGAGGTTTCGCTAAAGCCGAGATCGGCCGCAATGGACGGCAGTGCAACATTCACGATCGTGGTATCGAGTACGATCATGAGCACGCCGAGACACAGAACGATCAGTGCCAGCCAGCGCTGCCTGCCGTGGATGGAATGGGTCATGCAGGCTCCCTCGCCGTGACCGCGATCCTGGATCGCGATGGATTCAACCCGTTGCTGGACTTGCCGCCGGGCTTGTCACCGCTTCCGGCAAAAAACATCGGCAACGCGTTCAGGGCAAAGGGGTTTTTTAGTCTAGCACTCGTGCGTTTTGCGCGACAACTACGAAATCACGACGGACGAGCCTGTTAATGGCCACCGATGATGTCGTATTTGCCGCCGCGTTCGAGCGCGCGCTGATAGGCAGGCCGCGCGTGAATGCGCTTCAGAAAGCCGGCTATCGCGGGAATCTGGCCTTCCATGCCGCCGCGCGCTGTGGCGGCTTCAAGTGGAAAGCTCATTTGCACGTCGGCTGCCGTGAAGTCGTTGCCGACGAACCAGCCCGTTTTGCCCAGCTCTTTCTCGATGTAGCCGAGGTGCAGCTTCAGTTGCGGGTCGATGAAGTTCGCTTGCAGCGTGGCCGCGATCTTGCGCGCGATCGGCTTGGCGAAGAACGGCATGGGCGCGCTGGCAATGCGTAGTGCGATCAGTTTCAGCAGCAGCGGCGGCATCGCGGAGCCTTCCGCGTAGTGCAGCCAGTAGGTGTAGCGCAAGCGCTCCGGCGTGCCGGGCGCGGGCGCAAAACGTCCCTGACCATACTTCTCGACCAGGTATTCGATGATCGCTCCCGACTCGGCGATCGTCTGGCCGTCGTCGGTAATGACGGGGGACTTGCCGAGCGGATGAACCGCGCGCAATTCGGGCGGCGCCAGCATCGTTTTCGGGTCGCGCTCGTAGCGCTTGATCTCGTACGGAACGCCGAGTTCTTCGAGCAGCCACAACACGCGTTGCGAGCGGGAGTTGTTCAGATGATGGACAGTCAGCATGGTTGGGAGTGTGGGCCAGTGGAGTGTCACATCATAGGGAGGTTGCGCCGAGTTAGGGCTCTAGTCGTATGTCATGGATGTCACCTATGCCATGCGATTCCTGCCCACCTCGCGCCAACCTCCGCTGCGCGCTTATACCCGCGCTTTGCTACCCATCAGCGCATTAGACGGCAAGGTTTCGTCGAGCAGCTTGCGTGCGCTTTCGATCCCGGCGACCGGCAGCCCCTCGGGATTCAGCAAGCCCACCTGCACCAGCACGGACGCCTGATCCCAATAGATGTGTTCGTTATAGAGCTTGTCGCCGCGAAAGCACACCACCGCCAGCATCGGCACCTCGAAATATTTGCCAGTGGGCGCGACGCCCGGCAACAACCAGTCGATTTCGCAGGTGTGCGTGCAGCTGAAAACGAATTCGTCGACGATACGGTCCGCGCCGATGGTGCGCGAGATCGGAATCAGTTTGGTATCGGCGGGATTCGAGTTGACGAAGTGATGCGTATAGAAGCGTTTGAGATTGTCGTGGCCGACGCCGCCTGTCATGGTGGGCACGTGATTGACGTACGGTTGCGCGACCATGGTCGGCATGACGGCTTCCACGTCGCGCGTGGCGAACTCGTGGTAGCAGTGCGCTTCCCACAAGCCGTTCAGGTCGTAGACCGGGCCCAGCACTTTGCGCAGCAGCGCGAGCGTGCGCGAATACGCCATCATCGTGGCGGGTTTGTCGTATTGCGCACGCGCCGGCGCGGCGAACGCGTGATCGCAACCCGGGTACACGTACTGCTCGATTTGCGGGCGCGCGCGCAAGGCGGCGCTAATGCGCTCGCGCGTTTCGGTCGGGCAATGCGAGTCGTTTTCGGGGAAGTGAAACACCATCGAGCAGCGAATTGCCGGCACTTCGTCCAGATACGCTTCGAGTCCCACACCGTAGTAGCTGACCGCGCAGTCGACGTCGGTGCGCGCCGCGCTCAGGAACGCGAGCTTGCCGCCCAGGCAGTAGCCCACCGTGCCGACCTTGCCGGCCTGCTCCGGTAGCGCACGCAAGGCCGCGACCGTGGCCGCGATATCGTCCACGGCGAGATCGGTGTCGAACTGGCCCAGATAGCCGAGCGCCTCCTGCATGTCGGCGTCGCCATAACCGAGTTCGATACCCGGCTTGATCCGCCAGAACAGGTCCGGCACCAGCACCACATAGCCTTCTTCCGCGTAGCGGTCGGCCGTCGACTTCATGCTCTCGTTGACGCCGAAAATCTCCTGCAGCAGCACGAGCCCGGGGCCCGAACCTTGCTCAGGACGCGCGACGTAAGCGTTGAAACGGCCGCCATCCTGGGCGACGACTTCGATGAAAGAGCCGGCCATGCAGTGTGTCTCCAATCCCAGGCAAATGCTTGCCGGGCAAAAGGGTTATGTCATCGTGCGCAACTCGAAGCGTTTGAGCTTGCCGGTTTCGGTACGCGGCAGCGCGTTGACGAATGAGATGACGCGCGGGTATTTGTAGGGCGCCACGCTATTTTTCACGAAATCCTGCAGTTGTGCGACCAGTTTGTCATCGGCGCTAAAGCCGGGATTGAGCACCACGAACGCCTTGACGATCTGTCCGCGGGTTTCGTCGGCCACGCCGATCACGCCGCACTCCGATACCGCGTCGTGTTGCAGCAGCACGCTCTCCACTTCCGGGCCGGAGATGTTGTAGCCGGCTGAGACGATCATGTCGTCCGCGCGGGCCTGATAGAACACGTAGCCGTCTTCGTCGAGATAGACCGAGTCGCCCGGCAGATTCCAGCCGTCGCGCACGAACTTCATCTGGCGGTCGTCGGCGAGATAGCGGCAGCCGGTCGGGCCGCGCACCGCGAGCTTGCCAATGGTGCCGGCGGGCACGGGTTGCATGTCGTCGTCCACGGCGCGCACCACGTACCCCGGCACCGCGCGGCCAATTGCGTTCGGCCGGATCGCCGAGCCCTCGGCCGAAATGAAAATGTGGATCAGCTCCGTGCCGCCAATGCCGTCGATCATCTCGATGCCGCTCGCTTCGTGCCACAGGCGCCGCGTCGAATCCGGCAACGCTTCGCCGGCCGAAACCGTTTTCTTCAGCGACGACACATCGTGACGCGCGATCAGCGGCGCCATCTGCCGGTAGAAAGTCGGCGCGGTGAACATGATGGTGGCGTGGAAACGCTCGACCACCGTCAGCAAGGCTTCGGGTGTGAGCTTCTCGATGAGCACCGTGGAGGCGCCCACGCGCAGCGGAAAGCACAGCAGGCCGCCCAGACCGAACGTGAACGCGAGCGGCGGCGTGCCGCAGAAAATATCGCTCGACGACGGCTTGAGCACGTGGCGCGGAAACAGATCGCACATGGCCAGCACGTCGCGATGAAAGTGCATGCAGCCCTTGGGCGCGCCTGTCGTGCCGCTGGTGAAGGCGATCAGGCAGACGTCGTCGGCAGCGGTGTCGCAGGCGGTGAAGTGATCGGGCTTGTTGACCGCGAGGGTGTCGAGCGAATCGGCGGCGTCGTCGTGAAAGAGCCGCGTCTGCTTCAGGCTCGCGCAGTAGAACTCGTCCTGCGGGTTCGTGCAGCGTGCCAGTTCATCGGTCAGTCGGGCGTCGCACAATGCCGCGCTGATCTGCGCCTTGTCGATGATCTGCTTCAGTTCCTTGGCCCGCAGCAACGGCATGGTGGGCACCACGACGAGACCGGCCTTCAGCGCCGCGAGTGCGGTAATCGCCATCTGTAACGTATTCGGCCCGCGCAGCAGCACCCGGTTGCCCGGCCGCAAACCCATTTCGTCGACCAGCACATGTGCGCTGCGATTGACCAGGTTGCGCAATTCACCGTACGTCGTGGCGTGAGGAGCGCCATCCACTTCCGACCAGATCGCGGGACGCTCGCGATGGCCCGCTTCAATCGTTCTATCGAGCAGCTCTGTCGCGCAGTTCAGCCGCGCGGGGTAGGCCACGTCGGGGTTGTCGAGCAGAAAGACGGGCCACTGATCCTGCGGCGGAAGATTGTCGCGCGCGAAAGTATCGACGTGGGCTGACGGTTCCATCATGGTCTCCCGGGGCGTTGAGCCGGTTGAATTCGCTTCGGTTGGCGTAGTGGGCTTGCTGTCGATCTCTGGTTACTGCGGGATCACGGCGGTGGCTTCGATCTCGACTTTCGCTTCGTCTTCGATCAGCGCGACCACCTGCACCGCGCTCATCGCAATGTCGTAGTCGCCGATCAGATCGCGAAACGCCCGGCCAATGTCTTTCAGCGACGCGAGGTACTCGCGTTTGTCGGTGACGTACCACGTCATGCGCACGAGGTGCTCGGGCTTACCACCCGCTTCATGCAGCACGGCCACCACGTTCTTGAGCGCCTGGATGGCCTGGGCGGCGAAGTCGGTGGTCTGGAACTGGGCCTGTTCGTCCCAGCCAATCTGGCCGGCGATGAAGATTTGCGTGCCGGTGGCGGCGACGCCATTCGCGTAGCCGCGCGGTTTGATCCAGCCAGCAGGGAGGAGAGCTTTTTTCATGAGCGTTGCGTCTCGATGGATTCGGACTGTGGGGCGAACGTCGCGAGCGCACTCGCGATGTCGGTGGGAATATCAATCGACTTGCCGCTTTCCAGCGACGTCGTAACGAGCACCTGTTTGGCGCGAAAGCGGGTTTCGTCATTGCAATGACCGACGATCTCGATGCTGATCGAGCGCCGGCCGATTGCGTTGACGTGCAGCGTCAGCATGATCGTCTCGCCCATCTGGCTCGGCCGCGAAAATTCGCAGTCGAGCTTGACGATCGGCAAGCCGATCCGCCGCTGGCCGATCATCTGCGCGTAGTCGACATGCAGGCCCTCGTTGAACCAGTCTTCGACCAGCGCGTTGGTCATCACCAGATATTGCGGAAAGAACACGATGCCCGCCGGATCGCAATGCGAGAAGCGGATGCGCACAGGTCTTTCGAACGGCGCGCTCATGGTGTGCCCGCTCCAGCGGTGGCGCTCGCGGCAGCATGCGCTTTCAACAGATCGCGTCCGACGATCAACTGCTGAACTTCGGTCGCGCCTTCGTAAATGCGCAGCGCACGAATCTCGCGATACAGCATTTCGACAGCGGTGCCGCTTTGCACGCCCATGCCGCCATAGAGCTGCACGGCCGCGTCGATCACCTGTTGCGCTCCTTCGCTCGCGTGCCACTTCGCCATGGCGGCTTCACGCGTGACGTTCTCGCCCTGATCGCGCAGCCATGCGGCGCGGTAGACCAGCAACGCGCTGCTGTCGATGGTCAAGGCCATCTGCGCGAGTTTCGCCTGGGTCAATTGAAAATCGCCGAGCGTCTGCCCGAACATCTTGCGCGACGCGGCACGCGCGAGCCCCGCTTCCATCGCGTGACGCGCGAAACCCAGCGACGCCGCTGCCACCGAGGTGCGGAAAATATCCAGCGTGCGCATGGCCAGCTTGAAACCTTCGCCGGGCGCGCCGAGCATCTGGCCGCGCGGCACGCGAGCGCCTGCAAAGTGCAGACGCGCGAGCGGATGCGGCGCGATCACGTCGATGCGTTCGGCGATTTCGAGCCCCGGCGTGTCGGCATCGACGATGAATGCGCTAATGCCACGCGCGCCAGGTGCTTCGCCGGTGCGGGCGAACACCACATAGAAGTCGGCGATCCCGCCGTTCGAGATCCAGGTCTTGTCGCCGTCGAGCACGTAGGCGTCGCCGTCTTCGCGAGCCGAGAGCGCCATCGCGGCAACGTCCGATCCGGCTTCGGGCTCCGAGAGCGCGAAGGCGGCAAGCGCCGTGCCGTTCGCGACGCGCGGCAGATAGCGCGTTTTCTGCTCATGCGTGCCGCCCAGTGAAATCGCGCCCGAGCCGAGCCCTTGCATGGCGAGCGCGAAGTCCGCGAGGCCCGAATGTTTGGCGAGCGTTTCGCGTAGCAGACAGACGGCGCGCGTGTCGATCGTGTCGCCGTGACCGCCGTAGGCTACGCCGCCCACGCCATACTTCAGCCAACCTGCCGCGCCGAGTTCGCGCACCAGATGACGGCAGGTCGCATCCACGTCGGTGGGCTCGTCATGCGAGAGATTCGCGCTGCACCATGCTTCGATGCCCGCAGCCAGTTCACGATGGCGCGGCTCGAAGAACGGCCAGGCCAGCGCGCTATGCAGATCTGTTGTGT
>FTBI01001536.1_pt1 | contig 11343 bp, 8 predicted proteins | sample 1639171 | NCBI WGS metagenome assembly FTBI01 (sample SAMEA3914812, study PRJEB12502) | metagenome | biome: forest; material: soil | place: Canada | collected 2011-07-07 | depth 0.1 m | reverse complement strand
TGGGGTAGTTGCGGACGGGTCATGGCGGTGAGCGGCGGGCGGATACATGCAACCGCGGCGCCTTCGTCTCCTGTTAGTAGGTGCTTTACCCAGCACCATTTTTTAAGCATCCGGTTATTCTAGGCCCCGAATCGCACGCGGGTGCGAAACAAATGAGCGGGCGGTAAGAAACATCAAGCGTACTGCGCAATTTCGCAATTGCCGATGCATCGAGCAAACGGCAGCATGACGTCACCTTGTCGAGCGGTGCGGTGGCCCCGACCAAAATGCATAAAGTGCGGCAGGTTGCAATGCAACATGAAATCGCGGTGAGCGCCCAGGCGCCAATTGCGATCGACACAGGGGTCGTCTATGTCTTGCTTCGAGCACAGTCCGGCGAATCGTTGCGAAAACGCGTAGGGAAAACTTCGTGAATAGGGCAATATATAGCGCGCGCTGAAAAGGGTCCCGCGTGTGACGTAGCAACAGGGGAGCATCACATAAAAATCGCGCGGCCATGTTGACCGCGTGGAACATGAAGTTACGGGTTGTCGCTTGTCCGGTCTTATGGCTCGCAGCCTGGGTCATCTAATCCGGTATTCCGGCTATCAAAAAATGGAGAGAGACATGAAGTTTGCAAAGCGTCGTAGTGTATTGGGTTCCCTCATTTGTGGAACGGTGCTCGCCAGCCTGTCGCTTGCTGCGCCGCTCGCACACGCAAGCAAGGACCATCCGGAAATCGGTTTCTGTATCGACGATCTGCGCGTTGAGCGCTGGTCGCGCGATCGCGACTATTTCGTTGCTGCAGCGGAAAAGCTCGGCGCCAAGGTGTCGGTGCAATCCGCTGACGCCAGCGAAGAACGTCAGGTTTCGCAGATCGAAAACCTGATCTCGCGCGGTGTCGACGTGATCGTGATCGTGCCGTTCAACTCGAAGGCACTCGGCAACGTGGTCGCCGAAGCGAAGAAAGCAGGCATCAAGGTGGTCTCGTATGACCGTCTGATTCTCGATGCCGACGTCGACGGCTATATCTCGTTCGACAACGAGAAGGTCGGCGAAATGCAGGCGCAAGGCGTCTACAACGTACAGCCGAAGGGCAACTACTTCCTGCTCGGCGGCGCACCGACCGACAACAACGCGAAGATGCTGCGCGCAGGCCAACTGAAGGTTCTGCAACCGGCTATCGACAAGGGCGACATCAAGGTAGTCGGCCAGCAGTGGGTGCCTGAGTGGAGCGCATCGACGGCGTTGAGCATCATGGAAAATGCGCTGACCGCGAACAACAACAAGATCGACGCAGTGGTCGCCTCGAACGACGGCACGGCTGGCGGCGCAATCCAGGCGCTCGCAGCGCAGAAGATGGCCGGCAAGGTGCCGGTGTCGGGTCAGGATGCGGACCTCGCGGCTGTGAAGCGCGTGATCGCCGGCACCCAGACCATGACCGTGTACAAGCCGCTGCGACTGATCGCCAGCGAAGCGGCGAAACTCTCGGTCGCGCTGGCCAAGGGCGACAAGCCCGCCTTCAACGCGCAATATGACAACGGCAAGAAGAAGGTCGACACGGTGCTGCTGCAGCCCACGTTGCTGACCAAAGCCAACGTCGATGTAGTCATCAAGGACGGCTTCTATACCCAGGCTCAGCTCGCGAGCCAATGAGCGTAACGTAGTCGCGACAACCCCGATGCGCATCACGCGTATCGGGGTTGTCGCGCGCTTGCAGCGAGGCATATCGAATGACGCAACCCTTATTGACGATGCGCGGCATCGTCAAGGCGTTTTCCGGCGTGAAAGCGCTTGACGGCATCGACCTGACGGTCGCGCCCGGCGAGTGCGTCGGCTTGTGCGGCGAGAATGGCGCCGGCAAATCGACGTTGATGAAAGTGCTGTCCGGCGTCTACCCGCACGGTACCTGGGATGGCGAAATAACCTGGGAAGGCGAGCCGCTCAAGGCCGCCAATGTGCGCGACACCGAACGCGCGGGCATCATTATCATTCACCAGGAATTGATGCTGGTGCCGGAGTTGTCGGTCGCGGAGAACATTTTTCTCGGCAACGAAATCACGCTGCCGGGCGGCCGGATGAATTACGCCGCCATGTACCAGCGCGCCGACGAACTGCTGCGCGAACTCGGTATTAGCGGCATCAATGCCGCGCAGCCGGTCATGAACTACGGCGGCGGCCATCAGCAACTGATTGAAATCGCCAAGGCGCTCAACAAGCGCGCCAAACTGCTGATTCTCGACGAACCGTCGTCGTCGCTGAGCAGCTCGGAAATCAGCATTCTGCTGGACATCGTGCGCGATCTGAAGCGGCGCGGCGTGGCTTGCGTGTACATCTCGCACAAGCTCGACGAAGTGGCTGCCGTCTGCGACACGATCAGCGTGATTCGCGATGGCCAGCACGTGGCCACCGAGCCGATGCGCGAGCTCGACACTGACCGCATCATCTCGCTGATGGTGGGCCGCGAAATCAAGAACCTGTTTCCGCGTGAGCCGCATCCCATTGGCGACGTGATTTTCGAAGCCCGCAACGTCACCTGTTTCGACGTCAACAATCCGCGCCGCAAGCGCGTGAACGACGTGTCGTTCTCGCTGCGGCGTGGCGAGATTCTCGGCGTGGCCGGTCTGGTGGGCGCGGGTCGTACGGAGTTGATGCAGGCGATTTTTGGTGCGTACCCTGGTGTGAGCGAGGCGACCGTGGTGCTGGAAGGCAAGCCGCTCAAGATTCGCGCGCCGATCGACGCGATTCGCGCGGGCATCGCTCTCGTGCCGGAAGATCGCAAACGCCACGGGATCGTGCCGGGCATGAGCGTCGGGCACAACATCACGCTCGCGGTGCTGGATCGCTTTGCATCGGGCGGACGGATCGACGCCTCCGCTGAACTCGACACGATTCAGACAGAAATGAAGCGTCTGTCGGTGCGCGCCGCGCATCCCATGCTGTCGATCGCGAGTCTCTCGGGCGGCAATCAGCAGAAGGCTGTGCTCACGCGCATGCTGCTGACCAATCCGAAGGTGCTGATCCTCGACGAACCGACGCGCGGTGTCGACGTCGGCGCAAAATTTGAAATCTACAAACTGATTTTCCAACTGGCACAGCGCGGTATGTCGATCGTGATGGTGTCGTCCGAAATGCCGGAAGTGCTCGGCCTCAGCGATCGCGTGCTCGTGATCGGCGAAGGCGAGTTGCGGGGCGATTTCGTCAACGACGGCCTGACCCAGGAAGACATTCTCAGCGCCGCGATTAGTCCCGTGCAGCCAATTCAGAACCCAACCGCAGCGAGTGCAGCATGACGCCCGACGTTACTTCCCAACGCGCCGACAACACTGTGCCGCGAGGCGCAGCCGGCGGTTCCCAGCGTATTCAGCAACTGTTCGCGCGCTACAAGATCCTGGCGCTGCTGATCGCCGTGGCCGTCATCTGGATTTTCTTTTCGTCCCTCACGCACGGCGCGTTCGTCACGCCGCGCAATCTGTCCAACCTGCTGCGGCAGATGTCGATTACCGGCATGCTCGCGTGCGGCATGGTGTTCGTCATCATCGCGGGTGAGATCGATCTGTCGGTCGGCTCGCTGCTGGGCCTGCTCGGCGGGGTGGCGGCAATTCTCGACGCGAACCGGCATTGGCCGATCGGCGTCACGGTGCCGGTGGTGATGGCGCTCGGCGTGCTCGTCGGTCTGTTCAACGGATGGTGGTCCACTTATCGTCGCGTGCCGTCGTTCATCGTCGGGCTGGGTGGCATGCTCGCGTATCGCGGCATTCTGCTTGGCGTGACGGGCGGTTCGACCATCGCGCCGGTGTCGGACAATTTCGTGTTCATCGGGCAAGGTTATCTGCCTGAGCTCGCGGGCAATTCGCTGGCGGTCGTGCTGTTCGTGCTGCTCGCGTTTCTCACTGTACGTCAGCGCCAGAACCGCCAGCGCTATCAGTTGCGCGTGGTGCCGGTCTGGCAGGACGTCGCGAAAGTGGTCGGTGCGGGCGCCATTCTGGCGGGCTTCGTCGCCATGCTGAACCGTTACGGCGGCATTCCGGTGCCGGTGCTGCTGCTGCTCGCGTTGCTCGGTATCTTTACGTGGATCGCCACGCAGACCGTGTTCGGGCGCCGCATCTATGCGGTCGGTTCCAACCTCGAAGCTACGCGCCTGTCCGGCGTCAACACCAATCGCGTGAAGCTGGCGATCTTCGCCCTGATGGGTCTGATGTGCGCGTTCGCCGGGATCATCAACACGGCTCGACTCGCGGCGGGCTCGCCCTCGGCGGGCTCGATGGGCGAACTCGATGCGATCGCCGCATGCTTTATCGGCGGCACCTCGATGCGCGGCGGCTCCGGCACCGTGTACGGCGCGCTGATCGGCGCGCTGGTGATGGCAAGCCTGGATAACGGTATGTCCATGCTCGACGTCGATGCCTACTGGCAGATGATCGTGAAGGGCAGCATCCTTGTGCTGGCCGTCTGGATCGACGTGGTGTCGGGATCGAACCGTCGATGAACTGACTGTACGCGAAGGCGGTGCGTCTATCGGCGCACCGCCTTCGTCATTTAATGAAACACCCCACGATTTCCCCGCAGCACCCCCTTCGCCTGATTCCCCCGCCCCAAGCCTGCCTGAGCTGAACACGCGCATTTAAGTCTCTCGCGTATTCCTCCGTCTTATTACTATTCCGAAGAAACATCGCCGGGCACGTGCCCGCGCTGTCAGTGCTTTTCTGCCACCGCGCAAGCGGATCGAGCCATGCCATGTTGAAGCGCAGAACCTTTCTGCTCGGCGGCGCCGGTGCTTTAGGCGCGCTGCTGGTCGGCTGGTCGGTGCTGCCGCCGGGCCAGCGTCTGATGACCTCGGCGCCGTTGCCCGCGCAAGGCACGCAGGTGGCGCTCAATGGCTGGGTGAAGATCGCCGCCGACAACAGCGTGACGATCATGATGTGCAAAGCGGAAATGGGCCAGGGGATTCACACGGGGCTCGCGATGCTGCTCGCCGAGGAACTGGATGCCGACTGGTCGCAGGTGCGCGTGGAAGATGCGCCCATCGACCGGATCTACAACAGCGTGCAAAGCATTGTCGACGACCTGCCGTTTCGTCCCGACGACGACAGCACCGTGAAACGCACCGTGGTCTGGTTCACTCGCAAACTCGTGCGCGAGGGCGGCACGATGATGACGGGCGGCTCCTCGAGCATCAACGATCTGTGGACGCCGATGCGTGAAGCCGGCGCCTCGGCGCGCGCCATGCTGATCGGCGCGGCAGCGGAGCAATGGAACGTGCTGCCCCACGAATGCCGTGCCGAAGGCGGCTATGTGCTGCACGCGTCGGGCCATAAGGCGAGCTTTGGCGAGTTGTCGTCGCTGGCGGCGCAGCAGGCGTTGCCGCGCAGGGTCACGCTGAAAGATCCTGCCGACTTCAAGCTCGTCGGCAAGCCGATACGCCGCCTGGAAGCCGCCTCGAAGATCAATGGCTCGGCCCGCTTCGGGATCGACGCATTGCCCGACGGCTTGCTGTACGCGAGTGTCGTGATGTGCCCGGTACTGGGCGGCACGGTGGCGCACTTCGACGCTACGGCCGCCACCGCCATGCCGGGCTTCATCAAGGCGTTTTCCGTCGCGCCGTATGCCGGTGGAACCGGCGGCGTCGCAGTGATCGCCGACAACCCGTTTCGCGCGATGAATGCCGTCAACGCCGTCCAGGTGGACTGGCTCGACGGTGCGGCGGCGGCCGTGTCGAGCGCGGACGTGGACCGCCGGCTCACCGCCGCGCTCGACGACAGCGACGACGACGGACATGCGTATTTTCATCGCGGCAATGTGGATGCCGCGTTGAGCGGCGCGGCGCGCACTGTCACTGCCGAGTATCACGCGCCGTATCTGGCGCACGGCTCGGTCGAACCGGTCAACTGCACCGTGCAGGTCGCGGACGGCGCGGCCACGGTCTGGGTTTCCACGCAAGTACCGGGGCTCGCGCGGCAGCACGTCGCCAAAGTCCTGGATCTCGATGCAGACAAAGTCGACGTGCAAACACAACTGCTCGGCGGCGCGTTCGGGCGGCGTCTCGAACTCGATTTCATCGCGCAGGCGGCGGTGATTGCGCGTCAGGGCGGCGGGCGTCCCGTGCAAACCATCTGGTCGCGGGCGCAGGATTTCACGCACGACTTCTATCGGCCGGCCTGCGTGTCGCGGCTCACCGCCGGTTTCGATACGGACGGCAAGCTGGTCGCATGGCGCAGCACCTCGGCGGGGCAGGCGATCGTGCCGGAATCGCTCGCGCGCTACTACGGCGTGCCGCGTATTCCGATCGACAAGACCACGGTCGAAGGCGCGTTCGATCAGCCCTACGAATGGCCCACCGCGCGCGTTGCGCACAAGATCGTCGAATTGCCGGTGCCCGTGGGATTCTGGCGTTCGGTCGGGCACTCGCATCAGGCCTTTTTCACTGAGAGCTTCACCGACGAACTGGCCGCCGCTACCGGCCAGGACCCGATTGCCTTTCGGGCCGCGCTGCTCGCGCAGCATCCGCGCCATCTGGCGGTGTTAAAGCGCGTCGCGTCGTTATCGGATTGGGGACAGCCGTTGTCTCATGCCGCCGATGGCGCACCGTGCGCGCGCGGCGTCGCGTTGCATGAGGCGTTCGGCAGTGTGGTGGCGCAGGTGGCGGAGGTGTCGATCGGACCGAATAAGCAGATTCGCGTGCATCGAGTGGTGTGCGTGATCGACTGCGGCTTGCCGGTGAATCCGAACCTGATCCGTCAGCAGATGGAGAGCGGCATTGTGTTCGGTCTTTCGACCGCGTTGCAGGACGAGATCACGATTGTCGGCGGCCAGGTGCAGCAGAAGAACTTCGTGGACTTCCCGGTGGTGCGGATGAACGACTGTCCGGCGATCGAAACCGACATCATGCCGAGTCAGATGCATCCGCAAGGCGTCGGCGAACCGGGCGTGCCGCCGGTTGCGCCAGCGGTGGCGAATGCGCTTTTTGCGCTGACGGGGACGCGCTTGCGCACGTTGCCGTTGCGGATTGCCTGAGATCGCCGGGAGTAGGGGGCAAGAATGGGATCATTGAACATCAACGGCCGGGCGGTGGCGGTGCAGGCCGAGCCGGATATGCCGCTTCTCTGGGTGCTGCGTTGCGAGCTCGGCATGACCGGAACCAAGTTCGGCTGTGGCGTGGGCATTTGCGGCGCGTGCACGATCCATCTGGACGGCAGTGCGTGTCTCGCGTGTCAGACGCCCATGTCGAGCCTGCACACGCAAAAGATCACGACCATTGAAGGCGTGCAAGGCCCCGAGGCGCAAGCGCTAAAGGCGGCGTGGATCGATCTCGACGTAGTGCAATGCGGCTATTGCCAGAGCGCGCAACTGATGGCGGCTTGCGCGCTGCTCAAGCACAAGCCCAATCCGACCGATGCGGATATCGACGCGGCGATGTCCAATATCGTGTGCCGTTGCGGCACTTATCCGCGCGTGCGGGCGGCGATTCATCAGGCGGCCGCGAAACGGCGGCCTGCCTAGCGCCGCCGATGCGTCTTTCGTTAGGCGTGTGCCAGCGGGTGAGCAGCGGGGCTGGCACTCGCTGCGCGAACTCAGTTCGCCAGCATTTCCACCACGGCAACCACGGCGGTGAAAACACCAATGCATCCACCCAATGTGACAACGCTCCGCATGAATGGCGACATACGTGACCCCTCGACGTGTAGTTGACGTCACGTATTTAACCGGAAAACGAAAGGCAAAAGAAAGTTTGTAGAAAATAATTTGTCAGTTTCTCACGGTGCTTTTGTCGCGCTCGTGGTCGCCGTGGTCGGAACGGCATTCGCCGGAGTTGCCGTAGTAGTTGCCGCAGTAGTTGCCGCAGTACCAGCCGCATTCCCAGGCGTCGCCGCGCCCACCGCCCCTTGCGCATCCGTCTCCCACCCGCCGCCCAGCGCGAGGAACAGATTGACCTGATCGATCGCGACCTGACCTTCGGCGGCGGCCACCTGGGATTTCGTCGACGTCAGCGTGCGGGTCGCATCCAGATCCGAGATGAACGACTCGCGTCCCGCGCGATACAACCGATGCGTTTCATCCGCCGACTCGCTCGCCGACTTCAGCGCGGCACGCAAAGATTCGGCGCGCGCGTAGTCCGATGCATAGGTGGCGAGGTTGGTCTCGGTTTCGCGCAACGCCGTCAACACCACACCGTCGAACTTGGCGAGCGCCACATTGCTCGACGCCTCCGCTTCGCGGACTCGGCCACGCGCACCGTTGGTGGGGAAGTTCCAGTTGATCAGCGGACCGAAGGCCCAGCGCGCGGTGGGCAGTGTCGGGATATCTTCGAGAATCCCGGTGTAGCCCGCCGATGCACCGAAGCTGATGGTCGGATACAGCGCCCCCGTGGCGACGCCGATGCGCGCCGTCGACGCCGCCAGTTGACGCTCGGCCTCGCGCACGTCCGGACGGCGCTTGAGCAGCGCGGCGCCGTCGCCGACCGGAATCGGCTGGCGGATTTGCGGCAGCCGGTCGCAAGCCAGCACGGCCGGCGGCAGGTTGGACGGTGCGCGCGCGAGCAGCGCGGCGAGCCGGTACTGCGCGATCTTGCGGCGTGCCGTGTAGCGAGGAATATCCGCCGAGAGCGTATCCACCTGAGTCTGGCCGCGCGTCACGTCGGGCTGATTGCCACGGCCCGCGTCGCGCAGGCGGCGCGACACGTCCACGCGCTGCTTCTGCAAAGCGAGCGACTGTTGCGCGATCCTGAGCTCCTCGGCCGCCGAACACTCTTCGACGTAAGAGCGCACCACGTCCGCCACCACGGTGATCCGCGCGAGGTCGCCGGCGGCCTGCACGGACTCGGTGTCCGCCTGGGCCGCTTCCACGCCGCGCCGCAGCTTGCCGAACAGGTCGAATTCGTAGGAGATGCTGATGCCGAAGTCGCCCTCGTTGGCGACCGGCAGTTTCTCGAACAGCAGATATTGTTCGGCCGACTCCTGCGCGCGCTCGACCGCCGCGGAAGCCTTGCCGGAGAAGCCGCCCTGCGCCTGCGCGACGCCCAGCGCTTCGCGCGAGCGCGCGAGGTTTGCCGCCGCGACGCGCAAGTCGGTGTTCGATTGCAGCGCGTCGTCGACGAGACCGTTCAACACCGGATCGTCGTACAGCTTCCACCAGACGGCGGGCACGGCCCGTTGCGAAGTCAGCGCAGTGTCGGAGCCTTCGATCGGCGCATTGGCGAGCGGCGCGTTGATGAGCGCCTGCTGCGGCAGCGAGTAGTTGGGGCCAACCGTCGTGCAGCCGTTCAACGCAATGGCCAGCGGCAATAAAGGCAACAGCGGCCACAGCGGCAACAGAGGCAGTCGCGGCAACATGGGCAGGGAGCGCGACGGCTTCATTGCGAGGCGCCCGACGTGATGGCGGCAGACGCCGGTTGCGTCGCCGGAGCAACCGCAGTGGCCGAACCCGTTGCCGCCGAGCTAGCGGATGCGGAGCCAGCCGGAGCCGACGAAACCCCTGAAGCACCCGAAGCCGCCACCGCGCCTGATGCCGCCACCGCCGTTCGCCTTCTGACCGGCGACAGATCGCGCACCGACACCGTCGCCGTGCGCCCGGCGATCATGCGGAAATCGGCGGGGACTTCGTCCAGCGCGACGCGCACCGGAATCCGTTGCGCGAGGCGCACCCAGCTAAACGCCGGATTCACATTCGGCAGCAGATTCGAGCCCTGCGTGCGATCGCGGTCTTCGATACCGGCGACGATGCTCTGCACGTGGCCGCGCAGCGGCGTAGGTTCGCCCATCACCGTGATATCGACCGGTTGCCCGATGTCGATGCCGCCCAGCTTGGTTTCCTCGAAATAACCGTCGACGCGGAACGAATGCATGTCGACCACCGCGACCACCGCGCGCCCCGCCGCGACGAATTCGCCCGCGCGCGGCGCGCGGTCGTTCAGATACCCGTCGACCGGGCTCACGATCGTCGCGCGTTGCAGGTTCAGCTTCGCGGTGTCGATCGCCACGTTCGCGTCGGCGAGCGCGGCTTCGCCCGCCTCGACGCGCGAGCGGCTTTCTTCCGAGATTTCGGCGGCGACCAGGTTGCCGAGCTTGCGGTTACGCGCGTCTTCGCGGCGTGCCTGGTCGAGCGTAGCGCGGCGTTGCTGCGCGGTGGCTTCGGCCTGACGCAGCGCGAGCGTATAGCGAGCCTGATCGATCACGAACAGCACCTGGCCTTGCTTGACCTGCTGGTTGTCCACCACGTGGACCGACGAGATCAGCCCCGAGATATCTGGCGCGACCTGAATCACGTCCGCGCGCACGTGCCCGTCGCGGGTCCACGGCGCGAACATGTAATAGGCGACCAGTTTCCACAGCACGAGGGCTGCCACCACGACAACGATCAGGGTCAGCAGAATCTGACCAAGGGAGAACCAGGTTTTTTTCACGTTATTAGTCTGTGCGAAACGACAACGACAAGGCCCAGCACCAGCACATAGATGCCGAGATCGAAGATGGAGCGATGCCAGACGAGACGGTAGAAACCGACGCGTGCCAGTACCGTGCGGATGACCAGGTTGATCAGATAGGCGATCAGCATCAGCACGAGGATGGCTGGCACGAATACGCCGAAAATATCGATTTCACCGATCATCGCGGGAAGGGGAAAGAGTAGGGAGCGGGTGGCGGAACGGGCGCATCAGGCAGCGGCCTCCGGTTCGGGGGGCGTCGGTGTCATCAGCGTCGCCGGAAACAGCGAAAGACGCAAGCCGATGAGCGCGTGTAGCGCTTCGCGCAACTGGCGCGCGGAGGTCGACGAGGTTTCGCTCGGCGCGCTGGCATTGGCGAGCCCCTGCGCGGTGACGCGCGCCACGGCGGTGTCGATCGACGACATCAGGCTTTCCGGCACCGGCCCGCGTTTGCGGCTGTCGATGCAGTCTTCGTAGTAAATGCGCACACCATCCAGAACATGGTCGATCGCGGCGGGCGCTTCGCCGCCCAGCTTGCGGGTGAGACGGCGCAGATCGAGCGCATTGAAGGCGATGCGCAGATCGCGGAAGCTTTCGATCGACGGATGACGATGATCGTCCGTGGCGGCAAGGCGCGGAATCAGTTGCATCAGGCGGTCGAGCATGCGCGCTGCCAGATTGCGCGGGTCGTCGATCGGCCGGGTGGACGCCGTCAGCACAACGTCGGCCCAGCTTGAGCGCAACAGCCGCCCCGCCGCGAACTCGGCGCCGAACGGACGCGTCACGCGCGTCCACAAGTACGCGAAGAGCAGGCCGGCGAGACCCGCCAGATTGGCGTTCATGAAGGTCAGGAAATTGGCGTCGTACGCGTCCTGAATGCTGATGAAGGTGGCCGTGTTCACGGCGACCAGCACCGTCACCATGTTGAACTGCGGGCGCGGGAT
>FTBI01000261.1_pt1 | contig 11363 bp, 7 predicted proteins | sample 1639171 | NCBI WGS metagenome assembly FTBI01 (sample SAMEA3914812, study PRJEB12502) | metagenome | biome: forest; material: soil | place: Canada | collected 2011-07-07 | depth 0.1 m | reverse complement strand
GACCGGGCTGGGCAATCTGGTCGAGGATCTTCATCCCGCACTCAGCTGTTTCTGGACAAGTTGGTAGTACATGCCCTTTCTCTCGACGAGTTCGGCATGGCGTCCCTGCTCAACGATCGCGCCCTCGTAAAGCACGAGTATCTTGTCGGCCGACATCACGGTGCTCAACCGATGCGCGATGATGACGGCAGTCCGCCCCTTGAGGATCTCGTGCATATTCGTGAGGATATTGCTTTCCGATTGCGTATCGAGCGAGGACGTCGCCTCGTCGAATACCAGCAGGCGCGGCTCGTGATAGAGCGCACGCGCAATGCACAAACGCTGAATCTGTCCACCCGACAAACCGATGCCCCGCTCGCCCACGATCTGCTCATAACCGAGCGGCAGCTTCGTGATGAACGCATGCGCATCCGCCATCTTCGCGACCTCTTCGATCCGTCTGCGGTCCGGGCCCTCGTCGCCGCTTGCAATGTTCTCGGCGATCGTGCCCGAGAACAGCAGGTTGGTTTGCATCACATATCCGATCTGCGCACGGTAGTACGTCTTGTCGATCGCGTCGATGTCGTACCCGTCGACGCTCATTTTCCCTTCGGTCGGTGTATAGAAACCCACGAGCAATTTGGCCAGCGTCGTTTTCCCCGACCCGCTGCGACCGACGATCGCAACCAGTTCGCCGGGACGGATCGCAAAACTGATGTTCTCGAGCACATACGGCCCATCGTCGGCCCCATAGCGGAAGTACACCTGATCAAAGCTGATCTCCCCTTGAAGATCGGGCAGGACGACCCGTGAGGACAAATCCTCCGGGCGCTGCTCGGGCGGCATATCGAGCACATCACCGAGCCGCTCCATGGCCACCGCCGCATCGTTGAGCAGGCTCCAGAGTGCCACCAGCCCCATCAGCGGCGACAGCACGCTGCCCATAAATGCATTGAACGCAATCAGCTGGCCGATCGTCAGTTCATGCGCGAGCACCAGGCTGGCGCCCATCCACAGAATGCCGATGGTCGTCGCGGCATTGAGCAGCTGACTACCGAGACCCACCAGAATATTGAAGGCCTGAGCACGGTATTGCGTTTCGAGCGACTTCGCGTATTTCTTTTCCCACTTCAATCGCACGGCGCGCTCGATACCCATCCCCTTGACCGTTTCGACGCCACCGAGCAATTCCATCAGAAACGACTTGGCCTCGGTCGACGAGGAAAACACTTCGCGCGCGTAGCCCTTGATGCGTGGCGTCGCCAATGCAGTGAGCGCCATGATCGGGATCACGAAGGCGATGAGCAACAACGTCATCTTGACGTTGTAGACAAACATGATCGAGAAATAAATAAAGACCATCAGCAAATTCAGCGCGGTCGTCACAGTGGATTCGGTGAGAAACGCGCGGATCGTCTGATTCTCCTGAAAACGCGCAAAGATATCGCCCGTCTTGCGCTTGACGAAGAATGAAAGAGGCAGCGAGAGCGTGTGCCTGAAAAACTGCGACATCATGGCGAAATCCATATTTCGGACCATAAAGTTCGCGAGGTAGGCGCGAATGGTCGCCATCAACTGGGTGAACACGCTCGAAATAATCAGACCGACGATCAGCAAGTGAAGCAGGCTTACGTTCTGATGCACGATCACCCCGTCGAGAATGTTCTGGATGATCAACGGGGGAACCACACCCAGCACCTGGATCACGAACGTCGCCAGGCACAGATACATGAGAATGGTTTTGTACGGCGTCAGATAGCCGACAAAGCGAATCCATGGCGAACGCGCGACCGCACCGCGGACCAGATCCTGCGTCGACGTGAACAGCAGGCACGTGCCGCTCCATCCGCGCTCGAAGTCTTCAACGCTCAGCTTGCGAAACCCCAGGGCAGGATCCGCGAGCCAGACGTATTCCTTCGACAATCCGTAGACGACGGCGTAGTGATACCCCTCCCAATGCACGATAAAGGGCAACTCGAAACCGGTCAGCGCGCCAAACGTGCATTGCACGCCGCGCGTGGTGAAGCCGAGTGACTCGCCTGCGCGGGCCAGGCTTTCGAGCGTGGCACCCTGCGTGGTCACGTTCGCCAGTTCGCGCAACTTGCCCAGCGTCATCGAAATCCCGTAGTGACGACAGAGCATGGCCAGGCAGGCGGCGCCACAATCCATTTCCTCAGCCTGTTCGACAAGCGGGAAACGGCGGATCACCCGTTCACCGAACTCGGGCTTCGAGTGGAGGTCGAGGACCACCGGGCGCTTGCGCCGTTCCGCGAGTTTTTTCTGCCGCTGCAACTCCCGTTCTGTGAACCGCACCCGTTCGTCGAGGACTTCGCCGAGCTTCGGGTTGCGCTCGAGAATGAAGTGCACCGTCTTCTCGGGAATCACGAGCAGCCGGGTGTCCACGGTCGCAATCGCCGAAGCCATCTGCTCCTGCCGCAGCAGGCAGGCCTTCTCGCCAAAGATCTCGCCCTGACGCAGCGTCGCCAGCACGAAGTCCTGGCCACCCTCCTTGCGAACGATCTGCACCTCGCCCTGGCGCACGACATAGAGGCGCCGGTCCTCACGACTGTCCTGGGCAAGGATCGTCTTGCCCGCCCCGACACGCTTCACGCCCACGCTGCGCACATACTCCTCGAGTTCCGGCTTGGTCAGCTTGTTGCGCAGATCGAACAGGCGCGCGACAAACCCGCCGGCGGAGCTGATCGCGACGTAGCTCGTGATAAAGGCCAGCACCGCGTCGTTGGCGGCAAGCACGGGTTCGATCGCAAAACGCGGAATAAACAGCAGCTCGGTCTTGCCCGAGGAGCGCACGGACGATTCGTGGCGATACGCACGCAGCATTGCCACATCCGCAAAGATCTCCCGTTCCTTGCGCACCCCCATGCTGATTTCCTTGCCATGTTCCTCCGTAAAGATCCGCACAGAGCCGGAGCGAATCACGAAAACGCCATCCGCCACGTCGCCTGCGTTGCAGACAGTTTCGCCGAATGAAAAGAAGCGCGACTGCGCATGCGTCGCGAGCTGTTCGATCTCGTCGCGTGAAAACGACGAGAAGATTTCGACCGTGGAAAGGAACTCGCTCATCGCGAGCGCGTTCGATGCGTCATCCATGAGCCACTCTCCGGATCCGCGACGCTAGCGCGCCGCGATCACATGTTCCTGCGCACGCGACATCAGCCACTCTTCGCGAAGCAAGCGGCGGATCTCGGCCTCCACTTCATCGTCGAGCCTGGCGGGATACTTCGCCGTCACAGCAAAGATTTCGAAAAACGACTTGTCGGCCGATGCAAAGGGGCCGAGCAGATCATCGACTTCCGCGTTGAAGACCTTGGCCTCGATGTCGCTCTTGAGCGAACCCCGCAGCACCTTGCCAATCACACCCCCCGCCTCGCGCGTATCCGCAATCGAGTGTTCCCGTGCCATCTCTGAAAAGCATTCGGGGTCGTCGCGCAGCACGGAGATCATTTCCTTGGCCTTGCCCTCATCGTCGAGCACGATATGACTGACTTCGATGGCATCAAAGCGCGGCGAGTTGAGCGTGAAGTACTCGCGGATCGCCTCATCACTTCCGATGCGCTCCAGCATGCGTTCCTGATAGAGACCGTCGGTGATGAACTGCTCGAACTCATCGAGACTGACGCCGAGCGCATCGAGGTAGTGGTTCATTTCGCTCGCGCGGTGCAGGCTGCGCACCCGGCGAAACTGATCGGCGCGCTCCTGAATCTCTTCGGGTGTGAGGCTCACCCCCGCCTTCCTCGCGGCGTGCGCAGCCAGCTTTTCTCGCACGAGTTGCTCGATTAGGCTTTCGAATTGCCCGGTCAACTTGAGCCAGCGCATAAAGTCCTCTGCACCGACAGCCTCGTCGTCGATTCGCACGATCGGGGTCATCTCGTTCACTCCTTGAAAGAAGCCTGATTGAAGCGCCGGCATCCGTGCCGTTCGATCCGATCCTGATGGTCATCCGCCCGCATGGGTGACCCCATCGCCTACCCTGCCAGCTCCCTGAAAGGATCGAGGCCCAGATCGATCAGACGCCGCTCACGCACGACGATTTCCGCGTTCGCGGTCATACCGTAACGCAGCGGATACGGCTTTCCCGCCACGTCGAACGATTTGCGCGCCAGCGTCACGCGCCCTTCATAGACCGGCTGCTTGTCCACGAGCGACGGCTTGGTCGCCGGCGAGATATATTCGAGTGTCCCGTCGACCACGCCATAGCGCTGATACGGAAAGGCATTGAATTTCAGCTTGACCGGCTGCCCCTCATGCAAAAAGGCGCGATCGCGCTCTGCAATCTCGATCCGGACGACTGAACGCGCATCTTTGGGCGCAATCGCGCCCAGCGGCATATTGGCCTGCACCTTGTCGCCGCGCTGCGTCGAGGTCACATCCGTGATCACGCCCGATACCGGCGCGACGATCAGCAGGAAATTGTCCTTGTCGATATTCTCGAAGCGAATCCGCGCTGCCGCTTCGGCGACCAGCCGGGCCGTCTGAAGCTGCAGCCGGAGCTTGTCTTCCGTGCTGACGATTTCACGGGTGGCCTCGTCATACTGAATCCGCAGATTCGTGCTTTCCTGATCACTGGTCTCGAGCACGGCTTTCGCCTGCTCGTATTCGTGGCTCAGGCGAAAATCCAGTTCTGCCAGATGCGACTGCGCGACTCGCGCATTGTTTTCGGCTTCGACTTCGGCATTGCGCTTGGCGTCGACCTGAAGCTCGGACACCCCTCCGCCGCCCGGTTGTTCGAACAGGTGGCTGTATTTGTCGAGTTCCTGCCTGGCTGCATCGCGCGCGTGCGACGCATTGTCGAGCGCACTGCGGGCCTCCTGGAGTTCCGCCTTTTGGCCTTCCGCAAGCTTGGTCGTGCCTTCCGAGACCCGTTCCTCGTGCAGGTGTTCGGCCACTTCGAGCTGCTGCTTGAGCGCGGTGGCCTTACGCTCCATCAACGCCTTCTTTTCGGGGAAGTCCTTCCAGTCCCGTTCGGCATCGTCCAGCTTCAGACGGGCCTCGAGCGCATTGGTCGCGGCTTCAATCGCGCCGCGTGCATTGAGCCGCGCAACGACATCGCCCTTCGAAACCGGCTGACCTTCGGCGATATAGATGTCGGCAAGCTCGCCGTCGATGGGCGCGTAGACTCGCTGTACCTCGGCTTCCGGTGCATACGTTCCGCTCGCCGTCACGATGACATCCGCGCGACCGACAAACGACCACGCCAGGCCCGCGATGACCAGGCTCACGATAGCCAATACCAACCCGAGCATCAGCTTGCGAGGCTCCGCCGTGAGGATCGCGATCCCTTCCTCGCTATGGTCCTCGAGCGCAATCGACAGCGGCTTAAGGCGACTTGGCGATTTCATCCTCATCCCCTCCGATCAATGCGAGTTTGGCCTTGAGCAACGATGGATCGAGCACCATGCGCAGTTCTTCCAGTGAGCGACGCTGCAACTCGACCTCGGCATCGAGTGCGTCAGTCAGCTCCGTATAGTCCGCAGGCAAATCGGCATTGAGCTCCGTCAGGATGCGCACGCCTTGGCGCGCACTCGCGTGAGCGTCGGTGAGCAGATGCGCCTGACTGCGGAACCCCTCCGACATCCCCGACTCGAGCCGCTGCGTGCCACCGATCGCGCCGTTGTCGCGATACCGGAGCCACTCCGCCTGGGCACGCGTAATGAGTTCGCGTGCATGCGCCACCGCCTTGTCACGAACGGCATCGACATCGCCTTGTACCGCGTGCACGTAGAACACGTCGTCGACCGGCTCCAGATTGCCAAAGAAGCCGAGCAATCGCTCCTCATAGGCGGGCGTGCCACGGGCGGCCTGAAGTGCGCCGAATTCATCGACGACCACCCGCTTGTGCGCAATGGCACGCCCAAGCGTATCGGCCCAGGGTCCGGGCGACGAGATCGAGCCGAGGCTCGCCAGCGCATCCTTCGATTTGCCTTCATGCCACGCGGCATTGGCCTGTTCATAGGTCCGTGTCATCTCGGCAGACGGGAGCACGGTTTCCTTCATTTGCGCGAAACGCGCGGCAAACGGCGGCGTCGAAAAGTGCGCGGCCTTGACACGGTCGATCAGATCGCCCAACTTTTTGTCGTGCACATCGGCGTCGATCGCCGTGTAGACGACCAGGTCATTGCGTAGTCGGTCGAGGCCACCCAGCCGTGGGTATTTGTCCGCGTCGTCGTCGATCGCCGACTTGACTGCGCCGGGATTGTCGGCACCCAGCGCCGCAACGATCGTCGAATTGAGCCGGTCCATCGCCGGCAGATACACCGAGTTGTCGCTCTGGAGTTTGCGCAAATGACTGAGCACATTCGCGTAGACATCGCCAAACCCGGGTTCCCACGAGGCCACGCGATCAAGAGCACGTTGATGCGTCGGCGGATCATTGTCCCAGCGCCTGACCAGCTCGCTGATCGTGGCTTCGTCTGAATAAATCCGGATCGACGCGTCAACACCGCCCCGGCCGAATACGAAACGTTCAAGGTCGTCGACCCACTGAAGCTCGTCGGCCAGCGCCGATGCATCCGGGTTGTGGGTACTCAGCGAGCGCATGCGCTGGATCGCCGCATCGGCCCCATGGAGGTCGTGCAACCCAAGCGCCTTGAGCCACGATGGCGCCTGCGCCTTGATCACGGCCTCGGTCCCGAGCGCGGTCATCGGGACGTCGGCCGGCCGCCGCGCCAGGTAACGATCCGACTGCAGCGCAGCATCCTCAAAGCGCCCCTCGTTCATTGCATCGCGAATGCCACGCTCGGAGCCCCCGTTCATGTACATCGCGACAGCCAGCACGACAACCAGACCCACTGCCGCCAGCACGGCGTAGATGCGGCGACGTGTGATGATCGGGTCGTCGGCCGAAAAGGCGTTGACCAGTTCGCGGGTCATCAAACCAACACGTCCGCCCCATGGCGGTTGGGTGTCCTTTGTCTCGCCCCCCGCCTGGCTCTGCGCGGTCTCCTTGTTGATCTCGTCTGCCTCGCGCGCAACCGGATCCACACAAAAGATGTCGAGAAACGAATTGGCGGCAGCCACAAAGGTCGTCTTGTCCGCATCGGCCGCGTCGTCGTTGGCACCCCGCGTCAGTCGCAACCGCGTGAGCGTCGCATCCGCGGGTTCACGACGCAGCCGCACACGATAGGAAAAATAGTTGCCGCCAAACGCGATCAGGTCGCCGTCGTGCAAGCCATGCGCCGACTCCTGAAGCCGTTTGCCGTTGACGAACGTACCGTTCGTGCTGCCGAGGTCTTCGATATAAGCAACGTCGTCGTTGACAAAGAGATGTGCGTGGCGACGCGAAATGTAATTGACCTGATGCGGATAGGACTTTCGATAGCGCGCGAATCGTTCATCCGTTTTGCTGATCATAAACGGGAAGTTCGACACCTCGAGCTCGTGAAGGCCAAGGTCCGTCCGCTCGGGTGACAGCACGAGTCCCACCGTGCGCAACGTGCGCCCATGAACCGGCAACGCGACGCGGGGCTCCAGCCGCACGCGATACACCAGCGCGCCGCCCAGACTGAGCTCATCGCCATCACGCAGCCGCTGCGGTCGATCGCGCACCTCGGATCCATTGAGTGATGTACCGTTTTTGCTGCCGAGATCGGCGACGTAGGGTTGCCCATCCTCGAAAAAGATGCGCGCATGGCGGCGCGACAGCGCAGCGATGCGGTCTTCTGGCAGAGTGGCGAAGGGTGCCTCGCCCCGGCCGATCGCAAACAGCGTCTCGCGAATCCGGATCATGCCCAGGGTCGCATCCGAAATGGGGACAAGCACCACTTCGCAGGCCTGACCCACGGAACTCCGCTTCTCGGCAATCGGCGCTTCAGCAGGAGCCATGAGTCATCACCCAATGCGCGCATCCGCGACTGCGATGGCATCCGACCCAGGCCTGCTGCCATCGCGGCGCATAGGTTTCGCACTACTAAGCCGCCCGCAGGGCGGAGACACTCGGAATTGTAAGTCACACATTGCCGTAGTCAATTTCGCAATCCGTTTTGCAATCCATTTCGCCGCGAATCCGGGATTCAAAGCGCTCACTGCGCACGCGCCTGGGCGAGCGGTTTTGCCGGTGCATCGTCGTCGCCTGCGCTCACCGAGGCCTGAACATCCACGGGGCCCCATCCACCCCCGAGAGCCTGGTACAGAAGCACGGTGTCGGAGAGGCTCTGGGCGTGATTCGCGAGCAATTGTTGCTCGGCGCCCAGCAGCGAACGCTCGGCCTCAAAGACTTCGAGCTGCGACACCACGCCCTCCTTGAGTTGCGCTTCGACCTGCGCGGCGACGACGCGCAGCTGATCGACCTGCTGCTGGATTTCCACGCGCTGGTTGCGATCGGCGTCGATATTGACCAACGCGTTCTCCACATCCTGAAACGCGGCCATCACGGCGCGCTGATAGTCGTGCTCGGCCACGTCAGTCTGTGCCTCAGTCGTGGTCACATGAGCACGCACCGCCGGATCGAGCAGCGGAATATCGATGCTCGGCATCACCCCATAGGTGAATACACGCAGCAAATCGCTGAGTGCGAAGCTGGCCGAACCGGCGTGCCCGGTCAGGCTGATCGTGGGAAGCTGAGCAAGCTTCGCGGAATGCGTCAGCTTGTAGGCCTCCACCACACGGAATTCAGCGGCGACGATATCAGGGCGCCGTGCAAGCATCTGCGACGGCAGTCCCGCTGGAACCGGGGGCAACTGCACACGCTGCTGCAAATGACCCTCGGGAAGATTGAAATTGCCCGCGGGCGCGCCGATCAGCGTGGCCAGTGCATTGTTGGCAAGGTCGCGCGAGCGTTTCAGTTCGAGCAGATTCGTCGTCAGTCGATTGACCTCCGCGCGTTGCTCGAGGACCTGCGTCTTCGGAACCAGGCCGGTCTGGTTCATACCATCAAGAATCGAGGCAATCTTGCGGTTCTTCCCGAGCGTGTCCTGTTGCTGCGCGATCTGATCGTCGTACTGAAGAATCTGGAAATACGTGGTCGACACATTCGACACCAGTACCAGATAACCGGCACGCCAGTCGGCCTCGGTCGCATGAAACTCTGCCTGCTGGGCTTCGACGCCCTTTTGCACGGTGCCCCAGATATCGATATTCCAGTTGACCTGCCCGCCCTGGTTGTATTCGGTCGTGAAGGGTTGATGGGTAATCTTCTGATAATTGATGCCCGCACCCAGGTCTGCCGTCGGAAGCGCGCCCGCATGGGCCTCTGCGATTTCCGACTGGGCGACCTTGATTCGCGACGCAAGCGACTTGATATCGAAATTGCCCGCGATGGCGCGATCGATCAACGCGTCGAGCACCGGGTCGCCAAAGCCCTTCCACCAGTCCGGAGAAACCGTATCCACGGCCGATACCGAGATGGCCTGCGATGCCGACCACGACGTTTTTTCGGGCGTATCCGGGCGCTTGTACGCCTGCATGCTCACATCGACGCAACCCGACAGGGCGGCTGCTCCAAGGACACCAGCTGCAACGCGCAGCGCGAGCGAGCGCACGACGGTGCGCTTGAAGTCCTGCGGGAACATGCCATCGATACGAAGAATGCCGGTTTCCACGATCGCCTCCTGAAGAATGCGCATCGATCCGTCAGCGCGTCAGACTGTTGCGTGGCGTCGCCCGGGTGTGCGGACCGGGGCGAGGACGGCGTGTAGTCAAGCGACCGTCTGTTCGAGGCAAACTCATGCATGGGATATGCCAGGCAAGCTCATGGACGCAGCGACAACCATTCATGCGCCGGGGCGCGCAGACGGTACGGGATCTCCGGCGCTAGCCGCAATGCGATGGCGTCATTCCAAGGACGACGCTGCGGATAACCTGTGGGGCTGAAACCGACACCTTCGTCACACCTGTTGTCACGACGACGACACTGCCGTGTCAGCCGGGCATCGCCGGTCGAAGGCCCCCCACGCACCTCGCTCACCTCTCGCGCTCGCGATACGCCATCCCGCCGGCTTTGGCTTTGGGATCGCCGTAGTGCCCTATCGCCCCTTTCGCTGTAGCGCTGTAGCGCCACGCCGTGGTGTCGTATCGCCCTCGCGCTGCAAACTGCGCACGCCCTATTTCACATAGACCGTAATTTTTTTCGAAAACACAGGTGGGTTATGCGGGATATGGTCCGCATCGCCAAGCAGGAGCTGAAGCGTGTGCTTGCCCGGTGAAAGCTGAATCGTGGTCTCGGTTTCGCCGGCGCCGAAGTGCAGATGATTGCGATCCGATGGAATTTCCTGATCGAGCGGCGGCAGATCCGTATCGATCAACAAGTGATGATGCCCGGTGTTGGGAAACACAATCCCTTTAGGCGCGACACCCATATTGCGCAAGCCGAACCAGACCCGAAAAGGCTTGCTGGCCTCAACCGTCTGATTATTGTTGGGGTAGCCCACGTAGCAGAACGCACCGGGTGGCGACGCCGTGGGTCCGGCCACTGCGTTGCGGTAAGCCGCACCAAAGGTCACCGCAACCGCGGCGAGTGCATATGTTTTGTTCATGAGCGACGCTCCGTCGAGACTCGCAAACTGCTGCCCGGGCCCGGTCTACCGGACCACGATCGTGATTTTCTTCGAATACACCGGCGGATCGTGAGGTCGGTGATTGTAGTCACCGAGCAACAACTGGAGCGTGTGCTTGCCCGGCGGCAACTCGAGATGCGCATCGGTCTCGCCGGCACCGTAGTGCAGATGGTTTCGATCCGATGGAATCTCCTGGTCAAGCGGCGGCAAATCGCTGTCGAGGACCAGATGGTGATGGCCCGTGTTGGGTCGATTGAAGCCCTTTGGACACACCCCCATATTGCGCAGTCCCATGCGCACCCACAACTTGCCGCCCGTGATCACGGTGCCGTCGGCAGGCCAGATGATGTAGCACAGCGCGTTCGGGGGCGAGGGGGTGGCTCCCGTTGCGTGCGTCGCGGAAGCAGGCGATGCAGTCGCGGTCGATGGCGAAGCCGGAGCCGCAGGCGCCGTACCCGATGCGCTCTGTGCTGCCGCGCTCGCACTGGCACCAAGCGAAGTCATCGCAAGTGCACCCAGCATGGTTCTTCTTTGCATACCGTGAGTCCTCCGGGATCCGGGGCAAGACCAATGCGCGTATTGCACCCACGCGATGGCGCGAGCGGTCGCGTCGACGTCCTTTAGCTTAGGACGTGACCTTGTAAAAAGATACCCGGCAATTGCTCACAAACCACGCCAACAAGCTGCTATGGTTGTGATGTCTATCCCGAAACAATAATCAGCGATCCGAACCAATTCGATTGCGAACCCAGGATTTGCGCACAAAGGACCGAATGGCTCTCGCGAACCGTGCGCGGCGCCGGTACCGATCGACATAAGACCAAAGGGCGAAGACTATGTGGCGATATCTTCTGCTGATATGCCTGATCGGCG
>FTBI01000561.1_pt1 | contig 11386 bp, 9 predicted proteins | sample 1639171 | NCBI WGS metagenome assembly FTBI01 (sample SAMEA3914812, study PRJEB12502) | metagenome | biome: forest; material: soil | place: Canada | collected 2011-07-07 | depth 0.1 m | reverse complement strand
GTATGACGATAACGCCGCCCTCGGCGCGCAGATCCACCACTTGCTCAAGCTGCAGATTCACTGCATCCATGAGCGATGCCGGCAAGCGTAGAGCGGCGCTATTACCCCATTTCTTGACGACGACTCGCATATCGGGCTCCATTTTGTATATCCAATGTATATACTTTAGGCCGATATCACATACATTGCAACCTGGGTTCTGCATCAGTTCACCACGCCGTAATAGTTGGCCGCCGAATTTCTGGCGGATGTCCGGCAAGCGGGGCAGGTAGTCAAACGCTATTCCTGTTGTGCCAAGGACGAAATAAGAATACTGCGGGCAGTCGACGTTCCAAAGAGTCGGTGATGGTAAGCAGACCAAAGGAACAGAATTCGATGATAGAACGACATTCCTGGGTACTGTGACGCCTGTTTCTCTCTGTGCACTGCTCGCCCATGCGCTGTTGCACCGTTGGCGCCATGCGCCGCAAAGCCAGCGTGCCCGTGCGGCTGCGCGTGGCTTCGGTGACGGGGGGCATTGAGAAAAGCAATCGCGGGTTTTCACTTAGAGTAGTTCCGCGTCTATGGAGTGCCTAGCGTTCTCATTAAACTGATCTACATAAGCGACATAAGAAAAATTACGAAGTTGAACAAAACAACTCGATATTAAGGTCGATAAACGATTAGGTAGGAGACAAAAGTGAGTACCTCTGAGAACTCCGCACTACCGCTCCAATATAATGATCCTATTTCCCGTACGGGCATACATCGGGTCATCGTTGCGTCTTCACTCGGCACGCTTTTCGAGTGGTACGATTTTTTCCTGTACGGTAGTCTTGCCGGTGTTTTCGGCAGACTGTTCTTTCCGCCCGGCAACGATGCGGCCGGCATCCTCGCCGCGCTCGCCACCTTTGGCGCCGGTTTCGCTGTCCGCCCGGTAGGTGCACTATTCTTCGGACGATTTGGCGACATCGTCGGGCGAAAAATCACGTTCCTCACCACGATGCTGTTGATGGGGGGATCGACAGTCGCTGTTGGCTTTCTGCCGACGTTTAGTGTCATAGGTTGGGCCTCGCCGATTACGCTGGTCGCACTGCGGCTAGTTCAGGGATTCGCGCTTGGCGGAGAATACGGCGGCGCTGCGATTTATGTCGCGGAACATGCGCACCCCAATCGCCGAGGCAGCGATACGAGCTGGCTGCAAACCACCTCGACAGTTGGCCTATTCTGCTCGATCGTGGTCATTTCGCTGTGCATGCATATTTTCGGCGGCGTACGTTTCGCCGCATGGGGCTGGCGAGTCCCGTTTCTACTTTCATTGCCGTTCCTTGTTTTCTCGACCTATCTGCGAGCACGCCTTCAAGAGTCGCCAGTTTTCAGGGAGATGAAGGAACAGGGAAAGAATTCGACGCGTCCACTCACCGACAGCTTCTGCGATCCGGTCAATCTACGTCGCGTGCTGATCGCGCTGTTCGGTTGCATGATCGGCGTGACGATGATTTCGTACACGGGGCAGTTTTATCCACTCTATTTCTTGACCAACACGCTCAAAGTAGATCAGCCAACCACGTATCTGATGATGGCCATTGCGCTTCTGCTCTCCGTGCCGTCCTACGTGCTATCCGGAATGCTTTCCGACCGGATCGGTCGCAAGTGGATCATCATGGCCGCATGTGCACTCGCTACGCTGACGTACTTCCCGATCTTCAAGGGCTTGACTCACTTCGCGAATCCTGGGCTCGAGGCCGCGCAGGAAACAGCGCCGGTAGTGATCTCAGTGAACCCGGCAAGTTGCTCGTTTCATCTGTTCTCGAAGCCGGTAAGCGAGTGCGACAAGGCCAAGAATTTCTTCGCCGCGGCTGGCATCAGCTACACGAACGCCGCCACGCCAAACGCCAGTGACGTAATCGTCAGCATCGGAAATACGCAAATTACAGGCTTTCAGCCAGATCGATTCAAGGAAGTCGTGCGCGCCGCTGGCTATCCGGAAAAAGCGTCCAACCAGTCCATCAATTTCGTCGCTGTCACACTTTTGCTGACATTGCTGATTTCATATTTTGGCTTGTGTTACGGTCCGCTCGCCGCTTTTCTGGTGGAACTGTTCCCCGCACGAGTGCGTTACACGTCGATGTCGCTTCCTTATCACCTTGCAACTGGCACCGTCGGCGGCTTCGTACCGTTTTTTGCCTCCGCGCTGGTAATCAAGAATGGCGATATTTATTTCGGACTCTGGTATCCGATCTGCGGCACGGCGCTGAGTTTTGTCGTCGGATTGCTATTCATCAAGGAAACCTTCATGAACGACATCAGGCATTGAGAGCCACCACACGTATTCGTCTTTTAACGAAATAGCATCGATTTCGGATCATTCAATTTTATTGCGAGAGTGAAAAAACATGACCTCAAGCGTAATCGTCGGCGTAGGGATTACTCCATTTGGCAAGCATATGGAGCGCGGCCTGCGCTCACTCACCCACGAGGCCGTCACAGAAGCGCTCGATGAGGCGCGGTTGGCAGCGGACGACATCGACGCGGTGTTTTTCGCGAACGCGGCCGGAGGCTTCATCACCGGTCAGGAGATGATTCGCGGACAAGCCGCACTCCGCGGACTCGGCTTCGAGGGCAAGCCGGTCGTCAATGTGGAAAATGCGTGTGCCTCGGGATCGTCGGCTGTGCACCTGGCGTGCCTCGCGGTCGAGTCTGGGCAGTATCGGACCGTGCTGGTGGTCGGTGCGGAAAAGATGCTCCACCCCAACAAGGACGTAACGTTCCGCGCACTCGCTGCGGCTGTCGACCTGGAAGAAGAGCAGGAACGGCTCGCGGCAGGTGCGGAAAATCAAGCTGGGAACGGCTCGAAGTTCATGGATATCTATGCGGCGAAGGCACGCAAATATATGGAGCACTCGGGCGCCACGGCAGCTGATTTTGCGCAGGTCTCGGTCAAGAGCCGGGCTGGTGCCGCGCGCAACCCGGCGGCGCAGTTTCGTACCGAACTGAGCGTAGCCGAGGTGCTGGCGAGCCGCTCGATCGCGAGCCCGCTCACCATGTTGATGTGTTCGCCAAATGCCGATGGCGCTGCCGCTTTGGTCATCACAAGTGAAGACCAGGCGCGTGCACGCAGCGCGGCGCACGTGCGTATTCGCGCATCGGCGCTGGTATCGGGTCGAGGCTCGACCAATCAAGAAAGCGCCGTGCGGCGCGCCGCGCAACGCGCCTATGAGTGCGCCGGCATCGGCCCGGACGAACTCGACGTGATCGAATTGCACGACGCCGCCGCACCCGCTGAACTTCAGCTCTACGAGGCACTTGGCCTGTGCAAACAGTACGAAGGCGTCAACTTGTTACGCTCGGGCGCCACGGCTCTGGGGGGGAGGCTGCCGGTCAATCCCAGTGGTGGCCTGCTCAGCCGTGGCCATCCGATCGGCGCGACGGGATGTGCCCAGCTGGTCGAGCTGACGCGTCAGTTGCTGGGCCGCGCAGTCGGCCGCCAGCGCCATGGCGCTCGCGTTGCGCTGGCGCAAAACGCCGGCGGACAGCAAGGCGATGATGAAGCGGTGGCCGTCGTGACCATCCTGTCCATATGAGAGAAGGGAACCGCCATGACATTTGAAAGCTCTGACTCGTTGTACAACGTCGCACTTGTCCTGCATCGCTCAGCGGCGCTTCATCCTCTGCGACCGGCAATCGCGTGGGGCTCGACGCCATGGGCCGACTTCACTGGTTTGCGCAGGAGAGTGGTTGCCCTCGCCGCTACGCTGCGCGGCGAATACGGCCTTAAACCGGGCGACCGCGTCGCTACGGCCATGAAAAATTGCCCGCAATGCATTGAGGTAATGTTCGCGTCGTGGCATGCGGGGCTGTGCGTGGTGCCGATCAATGCCAAATTGCATCCGCGCGAATCCGCGACAATTCTCGAGGACTGCGGCGCGCGCGTGTGCTTCGTGACGAGCGACGTCGCTGACGATATCAAGCAGGCCACGGGAGCTAACGCCACGGCTTGCCTTTTCATCGACGCAGGCACTGCCAAATACGAAGCGGCCTGTGCAAGTGGCGATATACAGATGTATGAATCGCCTGCACGGGCTCCAGCATGGCTCTTTTATACGAGCGGTACGACGGGCAAACCAAAGGGCGTGACCCTGAGCCATCGCAACCTGATGTCGATGATGCTCGGCTATTTCTCCGACATGGACCAGATCGCGGCCGAAGATAGTATCGTTCACGCGGCCTCAATGGGTCATGCGTCCGGTCTGTACATTCTGCCGCACATGGCGAAAGGCGCGTTGCAGATTGTCACGCAAAGCGGCGGGTTCAATCCCACGGAAATCTTTCGCCTGATCGGAGAAAACCATGGCGTCACGATGTTTTGCGCGCCAACCATGGTTCGCCGCCTGGTCGATGCCGCAATCAAGGAACGCCCCGACACCCGCAATCTGAAAACCATCGTCTATGGTGGCGGCCCCATGTACGTCGAGGATTTGAAGGACGCCATCGACGTGTTTGGTCAGAAGTTCGCGCAAGTCTACGGTCAGGCGGAAAGCCCCAACACCATTTGCGCGATGTCCAAGACCTTGCACGTCGACGCCGTCGCGAACGGACACCCAGCGCGGCTCGGATCGGTGGGGCGGCCGTTCGCGGGCATCCAGGTAGAAATCGCGGATGCTGACGGGCGCGTACTGCCACACGGCGAGCTGGGTGAGGTGATCGTGCGCGGCGATTCGGTCATGGAAGGCTATTGGGGCAATCCCAAAGCCACGTTGGATACATTGCGCGGTCGGTGGCTGCACACCGGCGACGTCGGCGTGCGCACCGAGGACGGTTTCATCGTGTTGAAAGATCGCTCAAAGGATCTGATCATCAGCGGCGGCAGCAACGTCTATCCGCGCGAAGTCGAGGAAGTGTTGCTGCAGCATCCGGCCGTCCATGAAGTATGCGTAGTCGGACAGAAAGACGACGAATGGGGTGAAGTGGTCATCGCCTTCGTCGTGTTGCGGCCGGGAAAAAGCGCGACCGAGGCCGAGCTGGACCAACTCTGCCTCGCCAACATCGCACGCTTCAAACGCCCCAAAACCTACCACTTTATCGACGAAATGCCCAAAAGCAACATCGGCAAGATTTTGAAAACGGCCGTGCGGAAGTTGCTCGCTGAGGCGAACGAAAGCGTCAATTCCTAATGGGCCTGGCAAACGAGGTAAATAGACAGATGGGTAAGCAACTTGAAGCGGGACTGGAATTTAGCTGGACGTACACGGTGCCGCAACGCGCCCTAGTCCCCGAATTGTTCGGCGACATCGAGCCATGCGATCAGATGCCGGCTGTGCTGTCGACGCCGTTTCTCGCCGGCGTCATGGAATGTGCGTGTGTGCGCGCCGTTGTACCCTATCTCGACTGGCCCGAGCAGCAATGCGTGGGAACACTGATTTCGGTGACACATCTGGCCGCCACGCCGCCCGGGGCTGTACTGCTTATCCAGGGCCGCTTGAGTTCCGTCGTTGGCAAACTGCTGCGCTTCGAAATCAGTGCTAGAGACGGCGTCGATACCATTTCAGAGGGTGTGCACGAACGGACCATCATCGATACCGCTCGCTTCAATCGGAAACTCGCGAACAAGGCGGCGTTATTGAATCTTACCCTCTTGGATAACCGTTTGAAAACAGCCTGAGGAAAACCATTCATGGAAATTCAGCACAACGCATTCGTCGTGGCGGGTGGCGCATCCGGCCTCGGCGCGGCCACCAGCCGGATGTTAGCCGAACATGGCGGAAAGGTCGTGATAGCAGACATGAACGCACAAGCCGGCGAAGCGCTTGCCGCCGAACTGGACGGCAGGTTCGTAAAGTGCGATGTCGGCGTGGAGGTGGACAGTCAGCGCGCAATTGAGTCAGCCGTGCGCCTCGGCCCGCTGCGCGGTCTGGTGAACTGCGCGGGGGTCGCGCCGGCTTGGCGCACGGTCGGCCGTGAGGGGCCGCACGGACTCGCACAGTTCGCAGAGACGCTACGGATCAATCTTATCGGCACCTTTAATATGATCCGGCTCGCCGCGTTTGCGATGTCGCAGAACGAAACCAATGCGTCGGGCGAACGCGGCGTGATCGTCAATACCGCCTCCGCCGCGGCGTACGATGGACAAATCGGGCAAGCCGCCTATGCGGCTTCCAAGGCCGGCGTGGTCGGTATGACCCTGCCGATCGCGCGTGATCTCGCACGTCACGCGATACGCGTGATGACCATCGCGCCAGGCATCTTCGAAACGCCGATGCTGCTCGGCATGCCACAAGCCGTGCAGGACGCGTTAGGCGCAATCGCCCCGTTTCCCTCGCGGCCCGGCAAGCCGGCGGAATTCGCGCTCCTGGTGAAATCGATCTTCGACAACCCGATGCTCAATGGCGAAACGATCCGGCTCGACGGTGCGATTCGCATGCCGCCGAAATGAGCGGCCGCCGCGGTTGGCGGTTCGCCTGCCATGGCGTCGAAACGTGGGCGTTCCGTGGCAAGCGAATTGACCGAACTTATAATTGCCGATACAAAACAGCAACGGAAACCGTCGTAAAAGGTCACGCCACGTCAATCGCCACGGCCGATCAGATGAGCGATCAGCTCGCTTGCCGTCTGCACTTTCAGTTTTTTCATCAGCCTGCCGCGATGGGCCTCGACGGTCCGGGGGCTAATGGCAAGATCCCTTGCAATGACTTTGCTTGATTTGCCTAGCACGAGCAATTGCGAAATTTGCCGCTCACGCCCAGTCAGTTCCACCGTGACTGGCCGACGCATGGAAATATCCTCAAATGCCCATGTCGCGCCCGCGAGCGGTACTGCCTTGTCGAATGAGCGGCCGGAGACGTGGCACCAGAACAGCGTGCCATCATGGTGCCGCAAAATGCGTTCGTCACTGTAACAGCCGGTTTCGCGCATGATGGCCGTCGCGCGCACGCCGATGTGTTCGAACTCGTGCCGTGAGGGATAAAGACATTCAAGCGACTCACCGATCAATGCATCGCCGTCGTAGCCAAACATGTCGGCAAAGAAAGAGTTATAAGTGCGGATGATCCGATCGTGCGAAATCAGAAGCCCAACCGGCGCCATGTGAAACGCCAGTTCCAAATCATTCAATTGAGCGACGTTCCAATTGCGAGAACTCTTCACATGCGTCTCCGCCGCAGCTGATTTATCGATTCACGCAGATAACGGGGCCAAGATATCGGCTGCGGTCGCTCCTGCCTGAACGCTCATTGGTTCGAATTCGAATACCCGGATACGAACGGCGTCGGCGCGCATCCGTCGATATAATAGACGTGGCGACTGACTTTGCCGACGTTCGCGCCGTAAGCGTGAATGCTGATTGACACGCGCTTACTTCGTGAGCGTATCCACCGGCCGCGTTTCACCCCTTCTCGGCACGTCCATACGTATCCTCGAAGCGCACGATATCGTCCTCGCCGAGATACGCGCCTGATTGAACTTCGATCAGTTCGAGCGGAATCTTGCCGGGGTTCAGCAGACGGTGCGTGACGCCCAGCGGAATATAGGTCGACTGGTTTTCGGTCAGCATGATTTCCTGATCCCCGTTGGTGACCAGCGCGGTGCCTTTCACCACAACCCAGTGTTCGGCACGGTGGTGGTGCATCTGCAGACTCAGCCGTGCTCCGGGGTTGACGATGATGCGCTTGACCTGAAAGCGATCGCCCTGGTCTAGCCCGATGGCGGCCACCATCCGATGTTCCGAGCGAATATACGAATTGGAAACAGCCTCCGCCATGACATCCCCGAGAAGCGCATTGCCGTTTTCGTCGGGCGTGGCGATGTCCGCGAGCGCGGTCCATGAGCCGATATTGTTCCAACCGAGATCCGCCGCCGTGATCACGGCAGCGTGCTCGGTTTTTTTCCATCACCGCATAGTCGACTTTGCGGGTCCAGCGTACCGCCTTCAGAAACGGCCGGCGCTCTTGCGAACCGCAGTCGTATGTGCTTGGGCGACAGGACGCGTGGCCCCGGTTTAGTGAGTGGCGTTCAGCCTGAACATCGATACGGAGGTTTTCAGTTCGTCCGCCTGCGACTCGAGCGAGCTGGCAGCGGCGGCGGCCTGTTCCACCAGCGCCGCGTTCTGCTGCGTGACTTCGTCCATCTGGGTGATGGCCTGGCTGACTTGGCCGATGCCCTTGCTTTGTTCCTGCGATGCGGCCGTAATTTCACCCATGATGTCGGTCACGCGCCTGATCTCACGGGTGATCTCGCGCATCTTCGCGCCTGCTTCCTGGACATGGGTGGCGCCTGCCTGCACCCGTTCCAGGGAATCGTTGATCAGATCCTTGATTTCCTTGGATGCCGCCGACGAACGCTGCGCCAGCGACCGCACTTCCGAGGCCACCACCGCAAACCCCCGTCCCTGCTCACCGGCACGGGCCGCTTCGACGGCCGCATTCAGTGCGAGGATATTGGTCTGGAAGGCGATGCCCTCGATGATGCCGACAATATTGGCGATTTTGTCCGAGCTTGCGTTGATGCCATTCATGGTTTCCACCACGCGCGACACCGCGGCGCCGCCTTGTTCCGCCACCTCGGCGGCCTGCGCGGCGAGCTGGTTGGCCTGATTGGCATTGTCGGCATTCTGGGTGACGGTCGAGGTGAGTTGCTCCATGCTGGCGGCCGTTTCCTCGAGCGAGGCGGCCTGCTCTTCGGTGCGCTGCGACAGATTCTGGTTGCCCGCCGCAATCTGCTGCGTGGCGGTGGCAATCGACTCGGCCGAGAGCTTGATCGTGCCTATCGTGTGCGCCAGCTGCTGCTGCATGCGCTTCATCGAAAACAGCAGGCTGGAGCGATCGTTTGGCGCGGTCTTCACCGCTGCAGTCAGATCGTTGTTGGCGATCTGGTTGGCAATTTCGGCCGCGTAGGCCGGCTCGCCGCCCAGCGAGCCGAGGATGCCGCGATTGAGCAGCATGACGACCGCCGACAAGGCCGCGGCCAGCACCACCAGAATCCCGAGGCTCTCATACAGCGTCGAGCGGAATGCCGCGTTGATGTCGTCGACATAGAGCCCCGTCGAGAGTATCCAATCCCAGGGCTGATAGGCCATGCTGTAGGCTATTTTGGGAGCGGCTTCGGTCGCCCCCGGTCTCGGAAACGCGTACGCGCTGTAGCCCTTGCCGTCACGTTGGACGGAGGCAACGATAGCCCTGAAGAGGTAAACGCCGTTGGGATCCTGGAGGTTGCCGACATCCTTGCCGACCAGGTCCGGGCGTATCGACATCAGGACCGTCGGCTGCGAATTGATGATGATGAAATAGCCGCCTTCGCCGTATCGCATATTGCGGATGGCGTCCATGGCTTGTTTCTGGGCTTGCGCGACGGAGATAATGCCCGCGGTCGCTTGGTCGGCATAGGTCTTGACGACGGTCAGCGCATTCTCCGATACGTGTTGCAGGTCGGCCTTGCGCTCGTCCAGCTGTATTGTCCGGGTCTGGTAGGCGTTATAGACGGAGATTCCGGCGAGACATATCAGGCTTAGAATCAGCGGCAACCAGAGCTTTTGAACAAAAGACAGTCTCATGCTTTTTAGTACCTTTCATTGAATGTGTCACGCGCATACCGTTCGAATAAAACGTCCGGCTTTTTACGTGGTGCCACGTTTTCTCAGCAGATACGTATCCATGATCCAGCCATGCTTGCGACGTGCTTCTGAGCGCACGCGTTCGATCTCATCCATGACATCCTGCAGCTTTCCTGAGATCAGGATTTCGTCGGGCGTGCCGACGTAGGCGCCCCAGTAAATATCCACATCCGTGTCGGAGATTTGCCGGTACGCATTCTGCGAGTCGAGCATGACCACCACGCTGTCGACCTTATCGGGAAATCCTTCGGCAATGCCCCGGCCGTTGGTGATTGCTATCGAGCGCCCAATTGCGTTGAGCGGTACCCGATGCTTGGCTGCCAGCGCCTGCACACTGCTGATGCCGGGAATCACTTCATAGTCGAATGCGTATTGGCCGCATCCCGCGATGGCCTCGATAATTCTTATCGTGCTGTCGTAGAGCGATGGATCGCCCCATACGAGGAACGCGCCGCATTCGCCATCGCGCATTTCGTTGGAGATGAAATGCTCGAATATGCGTTGCTTGTCGCGGTTCAGTTCCTGCACGGCGGCGAGGTAGTCCGCTTCGTCCGCTTGGTTTCCTTGGTTCCCTTCGTCCCGCCTGCGTTCCGGACTCGATGTCTGAACGATGCGGTAGTCGTCGTTCTTCACGTACCGTTCGATGATGTCCTTGCGCAGCGTGATCAGCTTTTCCTTGGGCTGGCCTTTGTCCATGACGAAGAAGACATCGGCCTGATTGAGCGCATTGATCGCCTGAACTGTCAGGTAGTCCGGATCACCCGCGCCTATGCCGATTATCAAGATTTTCTTCAAGCGACGACTCCTTTTTAGAATGCCTCGCCACAAAATAGGGCGGCTGCGAATGCTGGATTGGACGGCCAGTAACTGTGCATGTAAGTGGCGATGATAGCGCCGTGGCGATAGATCGCTTCCCCGTTTCTTCCGCCCTGGGGCCGAACCGTGGTTTGAATTGCCGTTTGAATCGGTACCAGCGGTGTGTCGAGTTTCGAATAATGAAACGTGTGTCCCGTCATGACACCGTGCCGGTCCTCGATGCTCTGCATGCCCAGTGCCGCGAAGCGGGTTTGCATGGCTGCCTCGCCAGGCAGCAGGCCCAGCATGGGGGTGCGGCTGCCGTGCACGTCGGTCAGGCTGTCCAGCAGATAGAGCATGCCGCCGCACTCGGCTATCAGCGGCTTGTTCGCCGCCACATGGGCCTTGATGGAAGCCGCGCTGCGTGCGTTGCCGGCCAGCGTGGCCGCGTGCAGTTCCGGGTAGCCGCCCGGTAGATAGAGCGCCTGGGCTGAGTCCGGCACGCTTTCGTCGGCAAGCGGCGAGAAGAAAACGATTTCGGCGCCCAGCGTTTCCAGCAGGGCGAGATTGGCCGGGTAGATAAACGAGAAGGCCGCGTCGCGTGCGATCGCGATGCGTTTGCCGTCGAGCAGACGGGGCAGTGGTGTTGGCGCCGGCGCGGCGAATTCAACAGGCGGCGGCAGTTCGGCCAGCGCGGTGGCGGCGAGCGCGTCGGCTACGCGGTCCAGGCGTGCATCGAGATCGGCGATTTCCGCGGCCTGATGCAGGCCGAGATGCCGGTCGGGCAGTTCGATCGCATCGGCCTGCGAGAGATGGCCGCACCAGCGCAGCCCGTCAGGCAGCTTTTGTTGCAGGAGCTGCGCGTGATAGTCCGAGCCGACACGGTTGGCGAATACACCATGAAAGGGCAGGTCGGGCCGGAATTTGGCGAGGCCGAAAGCCAGCGCGCCGAAGGTCTGCGCCATCGATTTCGCGGCGATCACGGTGAGCACGGGCAGGCCGAACGCG
>FTBI01000043.1_pt1 | contig 11396 bp, 11 predicted proteins | sample 1639171 | NCBI WGS metagenome assembly FTBI01 (sample SAMEA3914812, study PRJEB12502) | metagenome | biome: forest; material: soil | place: Canada | collected 2011-07-07 | depth 0.1 m | reverse complement strand
GGCTTCTGCGGCGGCAACCCAAACATGAAATCGCGATGCGAACTGTTGAGATGTTCGGCGGAAGGGCAAAGCAACTGAAGTGACGTCTGATAATCCTTCGTGCCGGGGAGGGGACCGGGCGGCCCATCGCCATAGTCAGGTAGTTCCTCGACTGCATGGCGCACGATCATCCCAAAGCCATTGCCGATCCGCGTGCGCAGCGCGCGCTTCTTCAATTCCTCAGGCGGATTCTGCAGTAGCTTGTCGAAGAGCGTATGCAGATGGCAGGCGGAAACGACGCGTTTGGCCGTCACCTGCGTGACTGCACCTTCTGAATCGCCGCTGCCATATTTGATCTGCCAGTCGCCGTCGTGGCGCAGTTCCGTCACCTCCGCGTCGCAGATGATTTCGCCGCCATCGCTCAGCAACCGTTTCGCCATCGCCTGCGTCAGGGCGCCGCTGCCGCCCTTGGCCCGCTTCGCGCCGCTTTTGTGGATCATCGCGTTCCAACCCAACATGTCGCCGCTGGCCATTTCCGTCGGCGCGGGACCCGATTGCGCGGAGAGCCACAGCAGCGCCGTCTTCACCGCCGGATGCTCGAAAAGCTCGTCGATCACCTGGCCATAGGGCGCCATCAATTGCCGCGAGGTATCGAGCGACGACCAGAGCTTGCGCGACCGGAAGTTGAGCAGGTTCCGCTTGAAGATCGTGCCGAAGATTTTGCCCGGTGAAGGCGGCTTGAGAAACGTCTCGAAGATGCCCTCATTGAGTTCGCCCCAATGCTGCACAAAGGCGCGATAGGCTTCCGCATCCTTCGGCGAAATCTTCGCAATGCTGGCGCAGGTCTTGTCGAGATCGCGATAAAAGCTGATGCCCGTACCCGTGCCGAGAATCGGGTAATGGGCCCATGGATCCATCTCGAGATATTCGAGTCCAAACTTGTGCAGTTCCAAATCGCGCAGCACCGGCGTGAGATGAATCATGATGTGGGCCGACGAACCGACATCGAGCTTGTACCCCGGAATGAGATCGTCCTGCGTGCAGACCGCGCCGCCCACGATATGCCGCCGCTCCAGGACAAGCACCTTGCGGCCCGCCTTGGCGAGATAGCAGGCGCAAGTCAGGCCATTGTGCCCGGCGCCGATGATGACCACGTCGTAGTGCGGCATTTTGCCGATGAGACTAAACGGCGGTCATAGACCGCCGCTACAACAATCTGATATCCGTGATAGTCCTCTTCTTAGCCGATCGTTATCTTTCGACTCCGCTCCACTGGAACCATGCAATTAAACGGACTCGTAAGTTTCTGGGTGGCCCGGACTACTTGTTGTCCGGGCCACCCAGACAGAGTGTTTTGCTCCAGCGACGGCAGTCAACTGCATCGTTACGCTCAGATAATAGCCCGTTTGCTTTACGACTTTCGCAGAGGCCTCAACCTGCTAGAGTTGGTGCATGTCTGCCGAAGCTCTCATTGCCAAGTACGAAGGTCTCCTCCAGCAACGTCCCAACGACGAACTGATTCGTTTCAGCCTGGGCAAAGCACTCTACGACGCGGGCCGTTTACCCGAGGCCGAAACCCAATTTCATGCCGCACTGGAAGCCAAACCCGACTGGATGATCGTGACCATGCTGCTGGCCAAGATCGCCCTGCAAAAAGGAGATCAAGCCCAGGCCCGCTCGCTGTACCAGAAGGGCCTCGAACTCGCCATCGCCCAGAACCACGAAGGTCCGGAAGAAGAATGCCGCGAGGCCCTCGCGAAGCTGGGGGCATCATGATTACGCCATTGCCCGCTCCCATCATTCGCGAAGCCGCCGCGCGCGCGCTCGGCGAGGACCGCGGTCCCGTCGACATCACCACCCTGGCCTGCGTCCTGCCGGAAGCAAAAGCCTCCGCCCGCATCTTCGCCAAGGAAGCCTGTGTCCTCGCGGGCCTGCCCGTGGTCGAACAGGTCTTCCGTGAGCAGGATATTTCCCTCATCCTCACCCCGCGCGCCCAGGATGGCGACGCCCTGAAACCCGGTGACACCGCCCTCGAAATCAGCGGCCCGGCCGGCTCGATCCTCACCGGCGAACGCTGCGCGCTCAACTTCATCCAGCAACTCTCCGGCGTTGCGACCGAAACGCGCCGCTACGTCGATGCCGTTGCCGGTACCAAAGTCAAAATCCTCGACACCCGCAAGACCGTCCCCGGTCTGCGCGCGCTCCAGAAATACGCCGTCCGCTGTGGCGGAGGCACCAATCACCGCATTGGCCTCTATGATCAATTTCTCATCAAGGACAATCACCTCGCGTTGATGGGCAAGGGCCGGACGCTGGCCGATGCGGTCAAAGCCGCCCGCTCGCTCGAACCCGATGCGACGCTCGAAGTCGAAGCCGATCGCCTCGATCAAGTCCGCGAGATCGCCGCTCTGGGAGTCGACATCATCCTCCTCGACAACATGTCGCTCGACGAGATGAAGGATTGCGTCGCGGTGGTGGCTGGTCGCGCCAAGACGGAAGCCTCGGGCAGCATGAGCCTGGAGCGGGTCCGGGCCGTGGCCGAAACCGGGGTCGATTTCATTTCCGTCGGCGCGCTGACCCACAGCGTCCAGGCCATCGATTTCAGCCTGGAAATGACGATTTTGTGACGCTTTGCATGCATCATCCAACTTCTTAGTTGGTTAATGTAATTTTTTTGTTTCTAGCTGGCGATAAGCGCTTTGAGCAGGTAAAACTCCTCTCGCGTGATTACACTAGCCATCTCAAGTCTCAAAGGGGGCGTTGGTAAATCAACCTGCGCCATCAATCTGGCCTTCTCCTGCGCCAAGCGTGGATGGAAGACTCTTCTCGTCGATGCCGATCCACAAGGGTCTGTGGGATTATCGCTCTCTCCGAGCGCCCAGGCCTACATCGGCCTCTACGAGACGGTGAACAACGGCGTGCCTTTCGAGCAGGCGGCGTTGAAGACGAAGGTCGACACCTTGAAGATCGTCATGGCCGGAAAAATTCCGAGCAACGAGATTTCCAAATGGTGCGCCAGTTTGCAGGACGGCTCGCGCCTCGCGCCTTTTTTCAAGAGCGCTTCTGAATCCGGTTTTGACATCGTCATCCTCGACACGCCCTCGGGCCTGCACGGTCCGACCGAAGGCATCCTCCGCTGTTGCAGCCACGTCCTGGTGCCGCAACAGTGCGAGCCGCTGGCCCTGCGCTCGCTCATGATGACGGTCGATTTCCTCAACCAGCTTCAGACCGAAAATGAAAACGCCTGTTCGCTCGTCGGCGTTGTTCTGACCATGGCTGATCCCGATGTCGAGGACACCAAAAAGATCGTCGAGGAAATCAAGCGCGTGCTGCCGCCCGAGCTCGTTTTCCAGGCGATGCTGCCGCGCGATCCCGCGGTCATTCACGCCAGCATGAAGGGAATGCCCCTGGGTCTCGTCAAGGGTGGTGCGCTGCCCGCCATTGCTCTGGTTTTCGACCAACTCGCCGCCGAACTGGAAGCCAAACTCGAACTGCATGCTCCCGAACAAAGCGATGAGTACGTCTCCCTCGTGGTTTGATAAGGACAAGTTTTCCCGTCTGGTCAAGAAGCCGGGATCCAAGGGCGGCGCGGTTCAACCGCCGCCGGCCACGGCGTCTTCTCGTCCGGTCGGCCAGATTTCTCTGAAGACGGAGGTTGCAGACGAGACTCCGGAAAAAAAAGAGAACGGGCTTTTGCCGGAAAAGGCCGAGGCTCCCGCTCCCTCTGAGAACGCCGCTTCCAAGGACGCGTCTCAGCCCGAGGCCAGTCCGCCTTTGCCGGCCGCTCCGAGAGTCTATGTGCCGCCGACCCTGATGACTTCGCAGTTGCTGGGAATGGGGGCCGTTCAGGTCGAGCCGCCCCTGCTCAAAACCAAGTCTTCTCCCGAGCCCCTTCCCCCCGAACCCATTCGCGCTCCGGCAGAAACCGCCAACATTTCCCTGACCGCAAAGAATCCTCCGCTGGAAGCTCCGCTGCCCACTTTGCCTCGCCGTACTGCGCCCCTGCCGGCGCTCAAATCGATTTTTCAGTATGAGATTCCGGAGGCCGGCAAGGCGCCGTCCCAGCCCTCGATCATGAGGACCGGCTCGCTCCCGCGTCTCGAAAATTCAACGCTCAAGACACCACCTCCCTTTATTGCGGCTCACGAGGAAAATTCGAAACCGGCGGCATCGTCCTCGATGTCCGACCCGGTGAAGAAGCCTGAAGGAGTTGTTGCGGATTCCCTGGCTCAATCGTCGCAAGATCTGGCCCTGGCCTGGGAAAAAATAACGCAACTCAATGAAGACCTCCGCAAGGCCGGACGGGAACGGGACCAGGCGGTCACTGAAAATGGACTTCTCCGCGAGCAACTGAAGCAGACGGACGGAAACTCTCCGGATCATCAAGGAGCGAAAGAGCTCGAGGCAAAAACCAACGAAGAGCTCATCAAAATCACTCAGGAACGGGACGAACTGACTGCGAAGCTGGACGATATCGGTCATGCTATCGTCGAGCGGGATCGGATACGCGGCAACTACGCGGAATTGCGCGAGCAATTCGAAGCCATCAAGCAGGCCCAGATTCAGGGCCGCAAGGCTGACGCCGGATTATCGCAGGAGCTTGAGACCGCCCGGCAGCAACTCACGGAACGCGAACAGGAACTCGAATCGCTCCGTACCAGTACCCGTGGTGCGGAAGAGGATCTGCGCCGCCAATTGACCGAGCGCGAGCAGGCGATCGATGGCCTGAAAGCCTCCGCCAAGTCCACGGAGGAAGATCTCCGCCAGCAGATCGAGGATCGCAACAAACAACTCGACGAGTGCGGCAAGGAAATCGAGTCAAACAAGACCCAGGCCGGAAGCTCGGAAGAGGATCTGCGCCGCCAATTGACCGAGCGCGAGCAAGCGATCGACGGCCTGAAAGCCTCCGCCAAGTCCACGGAGGAGGATCTCCGCAAGCAGATCGAGGATCGCGACAAACAAATCGAGGAAGGCATCAAGCAGCTTGATGAACGCGGCAGGCAGTTCGACGAGCGCAACAGGGAAATTGAATCACACAAATCCCAGGCCGGAGATGCGGAAGGGGATTTACGGCGCCAATTGACCGAGCGCGACCGCGACATCGATGGCCTCAAAACGGCCACCCAAAAAGTCGAGGAAGACCTCCGCCGCCAGTTGACCGAAAAAGAAAAAGAAATCGAGACCGCGAAAGCCAGCTCGACCGGTTTGCAGGACGCCGTCGAGAATCTCAAGAAGGAGCTGGCCGAAGCGCAGGATCTGTTGAAGAAGGCGAACGAAGGCGCGTCGTCCTCGTCCGGGCAGCAGGAGCAAATCGTCCAGTTGAAGGAGGAAGCCTCCATCTCCCAGCGCGGACTCGCCCTCAGCCAAAAAGCGCTCCAGGAAACCCGTGATGCCCTGCGGCAGGCGCAGGAAACCATGGCGCAGACGAAGACCAGCCAGGACAATCTCAAGAAAGAGAATTCGACTCTCGTGCAGCAGAACATGCTGCTCCAGGCCCAGAACGACCAGGTTTCCCGCGAACTTAGCGCCGCCAAGGCCAAGCTCGCGTCCAAGGGGTGATCGGAGCTTTCCCAGCATCATTCTCCTCCCGAAACCGCTGGTGGAGAACCATTCCGGGCCTGTTAATTTCGAGCGGCATCCCTGCGTCTTGCTGCCGAAAAAAGAGAAAATGAAAAAGTCCCCAAATAATTCCCACGAAAATCTTTGACACATCCCGCGCGTCATGGCTTAATTTCCGGCTCCCGATGAAAACTTTTAGCGCCAAGGCCGAGCAAGTTGAACGTAAGTGGTACATTATCGACGCCGATAACCAGGTGGTCGGACGTGTGGCTGAAAAAGCTGCCGTACTGCTTCGCGGTAAACATAAGGCCATCTTCACCACTCATGTCGATACCGGCGATCACGTTATCGTGATCAACGCCGAGAAAGCCGTCTTTACCGGCAAGAAGGAAATTCAGAAGGAGTACATGAGCTACTCCGGCTACATCGGTGGACATCATTCCGAGACCGCCAAGTCCCGCCGCGGACGTCATCCTGAACTCATCATCGAAGGCGCCGTCAAGGGCATGATCCCTCACAATCGCCTCGGTCGTACCGTTTTGCGCAAGTTGCATGTTTACAAAGGCTCGACGCACCCGCACGAAGCCCAGGCACCTGCGCCTCTGAAACTCAAATAAGGATTCACGTCATGGTCACTGTTGCTAAAAATGTCATTGCCGCCACCGGTCGTCGGAAAACAGCGGTCGCCCGCATCCAACTCGTTCCCGGTCTGGGCAAGCTCGAGGTCAATGGACGCGATTTCGAAGATTACTTTACGACCCCGGCGATGAAGACGCTCGCGCTGCAGCCCCTGCAGACGGTCGACTCGCTCAAGAAATTTGACGTCAAGGTGAAGGCCCATGGCGGCGGACTGGTTGGCCAGGCCGGCGCTCTTAGCCTCGCTCTCGCCCGCGCTTTGATCCAGGTTGATCCTACTTTGCGGACGACCTTGAAGAAGCCGGGCTTGCTTCGCCGCGATCCCCGCCAGAAGGAACGCAAAAAGCCCGGTCAGCCCGGAGCCCGCAAGCGCTTCCAGTTCTCCAAACGCTAAGAGTATCCCCGGTTCACAAGTTGCGGACCTGGAGGAAGAAAGGCCACAGTTGCAATCCGTACGCACCGCGGTCATTGGGGCTTCCGGTTATTCCGGGCAGGAATTGTTGCATTATCTTGCCCGGCATCCGGTCTTTAAAATCTGCCTGGTCACCTCCCGGCAGAGCGCTGGCGAACCGCTCTCGAAGTCCGTTCATGGCCTCCCTCGCGAACTGGGTGCGCTGACGTTTACCGATCTCCCTCCGGGGCCCGAACTGGCGCAGAAGGCCGATCTTTTTTTCCTCGCCGTGCCTCATGGCACCGCCGCCCCCTACGCTGTTGCCCTGCGTAAGGCAGGCAAAACGGTGGTCGATCTCAGCGCCGATTTCCGGACGACCGATCCCGCCGTCTACCGTGATTTCTACGATCATGACCACCCTGCGCCCGAATTATTGCCCGAAGCCGTCTACGGTATCCCGGAAATCCATCGCGACCGGTTGAAGTCGGCCAAACTGGTCGCCGCGCCGGGATGTTTTCCCACCAGCATCATTCTGGCCCTGGCGCCTTTTCTGCGGGCTGGCTTGATTGAGACCGACTCGATTGCCGTCACCTCGCTCACCGGAGTGTCCGGAGCAGGACGAAAACTCGAACTGCGGTTGCTTTTTGGCGAAGTGAACGACAACATGTACGTCTACAGCGTCCCGAAACACCGGCATTTGGGGGAGATCGAACAGGAACTCTCCCTTGCGGCCGGAAAACCGATCACCATCAGTTTTGTGCCTCACCTCATCCCCATTCACCGTGGCATGTTGACCACCGTTACTGCCCGGTTGACCCGGTCGCAAAGCGATGCGGACCTGCTCGGCGTTTTGCAGAAGGCCTACGGAGAGGAACCCTTCGTCGAGGTGATGGAAAAGGAACTGCCCCAAACGCGGCAGGTCTCAAACTCAAATCGCATCCAGGTCGCCGCCCGGGTCGATACCCGCACCAACCGCCTCATGATTTTTTCCGCCATCGATAACCTGGGCAAAGGCAATGCCTCACAAGCCATTCAGTCGGCCAATCTGGCCTGCGGTTTGGATGAGAAAACGGGGCTGGAGTGATTACGGCCATGGACGCCAAGGTCATCAAAGGCGGGGGAGTCGCTTCCGCGCTGGGCTTCAAGGCCGCAGGCGTCGCTTGCGGCATCAAGCCGGATAACGAAAAAGACCTGGCCCTGATCGTCTCGGATGTTCCCGCCGAAGTTGCGGCCACGTTCACCACCAATTTGGTCAAAGCCGCCCCGGTCAAGGTCTCGATGAAGCACGCGAAGAACGGCCGGGTGCGCGGCATCGTCGTCAACGCGGGTTGCGCGAACGCCTGCACCGGCGTCGGCGGCATCGCTGATGCCAAGGCGATGATCGATCACGCCGCGAAAGAATTTAAGACCAAGCCGCGCGAATGGCTGGTCTGCTCCACGGGCCGCATCGGCACCCGCCTGCCCATGGCGCAAGTGCGCAAGGGCATCGAGAAAGCCGCCACCAAGCTGGAGCACGAAAACGGCATCGAAGCGGCCAAGGCGATCATGACCTCCGATACGCGGCGCAAGGAATTCGCCATGCGGATCAAGGTCAACGGACGCAAGGTCGTCATCGGCGGCATGGCCAAGGGCGCCGGCATGATCCATCCCAACATGGCCACGATGCTCTGCTTCATCACCACCGACGCGTGCATTGACAAGATGACGCTCCGGGCCTGCGTGGACGAAGCGGTCGAGCACTCCTTCAACCGAATTTCCGTCGATGGCGACACCTCGACCAACGACACCGTCATCGTCCTGGCCAACGGCCAGTCGGGCACCAACCTGCTCAAGAGCTACCATCCCCAATTCAATCTTTTCAAGAAAACGCTGACTCACGTCATGCGCAAACTCGCGCGCCTGATCGTGGAGGACGGCGAAGGCATCACCCGCGTGGTCGATGTCGTGGTTAAGGGCGCTGCCAGTGTGCAGGACGCCAGGCTGGCCGCGCTTGCCGTTTGCAAATCGGAATTGATCAAGACCTCCTGGACCGGCGGCGATCCCAACTGGGGCCGCATCATGGCGGCGCTCGGCTACAGCGGCGCCCGGGTTCGCGAGGAAATGGTGGAGATTTTCTACGACGGCGCCGTGGCGGTCATCGGTGGCCAGCCCAGCAAGACCCCCATGGCCAAGTTGAAGAAAATCGCCGCCCAGCCGAAGTTCACCATCACCATCCATCTTCATTCCGGCATGGGCGAGTACAGCATCCTGACGACCGACCTGACGGAAGAGTACGTCCGCATCAACAAAGGCGAATAGTTTTATGAGAAGCACCAAGGCGGATGCGCTTCTGGAAGCGCTCCCTTATTTTCAACAATTCCGTGGTCGCACTGTCGTCGTCAAATACGGCGGCGCCGCGATGGAAAACCCCGAACTGGTCGAAAGCGTCCTCCGCGACATCGTCTTCCTGGAAGCCGTGGGCATCAATCCCGTGGTCGTCCATGGTGGCGGCAAAGCCATCACGGCGGCCATGCGCCAGGAAAACCTGACCGCCCGCTTCGTCGACGGCCTGCGCGTGACCGACGACGCCTCGATCAAGATCATCGACCGCGTTTTGAACGAGGTCATCGGGCCATCGCTCGCTTCCAAGATTGTGGCATTGGGCGGTAAGGCCCAGGTGCTTTCCGGCAAGGAAGTCCTGATCGCGCAGAAGAGCCTGCCTCATGTCGATTTGAACGGCAACAAGGTCGATCTCGGCTTTGTCGGTGATATCACCGCGGTCAACATCGCCCCGGTGCAGAAGTTGATCGACGAGGAAATCGTCCCGATCATCTCGCCACTCGGCCTCGGTCCCGACGGCCAGCCTTACAACATCAATGCGGATATCGCGGCGGCCAAAATCGCCCAGGCGTTGCCCGCGCACAAGATCATCTATTTGTCCGACGTGAACGGCGTTCGCCGCAATCCCCGGGACGAAAACTCGCTCATTTCCACCCTGACGCCGGCTCAGATTCAGCAACTCAAGGAGGAAGGCGTCATCGAAGGCGGCATGATCCCCAAGGTTGATTCCGCTCTGGAAGCCCTGGCCGCAGGCGTGGCCAAGGTCCACTTCCTCGATGGCAAACAGCAGCACGCTTTGTTACTGGAACTTTTCACCGACGCCGGTATTGGCACGGAAATAGCCGCAGCCCACAAATAAGAAGTCATGAGCGCAAACATCCGTCATTTTCTGGGTATCAAGGGGCAGGACGAGAAAACCCTTCGGGACATCCTTTCGCTGGCCGTCCGCTACAAGGCCGAACGCGAATTGATCGCCTGGCATCCGCTGACCAAGCAAACGTGGGCCCTGATCTTCACCAAGTCCTCGACCCGCACCCGCGTCTCCTTTGAAGTGGGCGTGCGCGAACTCGGCGGCAATGCGCTCTTTCTCAACGGCAACGATCTGCAACTGGGTCGCGGCGAACCGATCAAGGACACGGCGCGCGTGCTCGGTCGCATGGTCCATGGCGCCATCATCCGGACTTTCGCCCAGAGCGATGTTGAGGAATTCGCCGCCTATTCCGGCATTCCCACCGTCAACGCCCTGACCGACGACGAGCATCCCTGCCAGATCGTCGCCGATATCCAGACCATCGAGGAAAAGCTTGGCCCCATCGCGGGACGCAAGATCGCCTTCATTGGCGACTGCGCCTGCAACGTGGCCCGCTCGTGGGTCTACGCGGCGGAGATCCTGAAATTCAACCTCGTCCTGGCTGCCCCCGACGGTTATCAAAGCGAAGTCACCAACCCTTACGTCACGCTGACCAACGACGTGCGCGAAGCCGCGCATGAAGCCGATGTCCTCTATACGGATGTCTGGGTCTCGATGGGCATGGAAACTGAAAAGGCCGCCCGGGCCAAGGCGTTCCAGGGTTATCAGATCAATCACGACCTGGTTGCCTTGGCGAAACCGCACGCCTTGGTGCTCCACTGCCTGCCCGCCTATCGCGACCAGGAAATTACCGAGATGCTGCTGGAAGAACGGGCCGAAGACATCTTCGATCAGGCGGAAAACCGGCTCCACGCCCAGAAGGCCATCCTGCATTGGTTGACGGAATCACCGGTAGGCTAAGGGTGGACAGTTCACCGCATCGCCTCTTCGTCGGGGATCCCTGCCAGCGTTTCGACTGGCCGCAGTTGTGGGGCAACGATAACCCCGTCGAGCTCGATCTCGGCGCGGGTGACGGAGGCTTCGCCCTCGCCTACGCGCAGCAACATCCCGAAATCAATCTTCTCGCCGTCGAGCGACTCCTCGGCCGCGTCCGCAAGATCGAAAAACGCGCAGCCCGGGCGAACTTGGCCAATATTCGCGTCCTCCGCCTCGAATTCGGTTACACGGTTAAATACCTCCTGCCACCCGGCAGCATCTCCATTATCCACATCATGTTTCCCGACCCGTGGCCGAAGCGACGCCACTGGTCGCGGCGACTGATGCAGCCACCCTTCGTGCGTGATCTGGCCGTTGCCCTGAAACCCGGCGGCGAACTCCGTTTCACCACCGATCACGAACATTATTTCGAGACCGCCCAGCAGGCTGTGACCGACGCGAAAGTCTTTCAGGACGCCCCCGTCTGGGATTGGTCCACCGACCCCAAGACTGATTTTCAGCGCACCTTCGATGCCGAAGGGCGCGCGACCCATCGTCGGCGATGGATCAAGCCGTAAGGTTCAGCTTGGTCGGGCGGTCTGACCGGGCTGAGAGCTCTGCACAAATCGCTTAATAACGCATTGTCATCCTGAGAACCAACCCGCCACGCGGGTTGGTTCTCAGGATGACAATGCGTTTATTTAATGATTGTCGCAAATATCTTCC
>FTBI01000290.1_pt1 | contig 11477 bp, 12 predicted proteins | sample 1639171 | NCBI WGS metagenome assembly FTBI01 (sample SAMEA3914812, study PRJEB12502) | metagenome | biome: forest; material: soil | place: Canada | collected 2011-07-07 | depth 0.1 m | reverse complement strand
GGGCGCGCCAATGCGCTCCTCCAGACTGCGTATCGCCTGGCTGACCGCGGACGGCGTGATGCCGAGGTGGCGTGCCGCGGCACGGAAGCCTCGGTATTCCGCCACGGTCAAAAACATAACAAGCCCATCCAGATGGGTTCGAGCGATTGTTAAGTTCATCTACACGGCCCGTTCCGAATATGCCTCGTATTCGAATAATAACGCACGGGGTACCGTGGGCCATCGAACTCATGAAGGCAAACGCACATGTTTTTAGTGATGGGAATTACGGGAAAAGTTGGCGGCGCAACGGCAAGACATCTGTTGGCGCAAGGCAAAGAAGTACGCGCGCTTGTCCGAAATCGTGAAAAGGCGGCGAAGTGGGCCGACGAAGGCGTGCAACTGGTCGACGGCGACTGGAATGATTCGGCAGCCATTGAGATGGCGCTTAGAGATGTCGAAGGCGCGTTTGTCATGTTGCCCGCTGAATGGGCACCTTCGCCTAATTACATAGAAGCGAAGTCTGTGATTGCGAACTACGTCGGTGCGCTTGCTCATGCAACACCGCCGCGGGTGGTAGCACTCTCATCCATGGGCGCGAACAGAACCAGCGGGCTGGGGATGATCACGGCCCTGTCGCTTCTGGAGCAAGGATTTCGCGGCCTGAAATTACCAATCGCCTATGTGCGCGCCGGTGGGTTTTTCGAAAACTTCCTCTACGGTTTACATGTTGCCCAGGGCGGCACGCTTCCCGTCTATTACAACCCGACAGATCGGAAATCGACCATGGTCGCGACCGATGATATCGGCGCAGAAATCGCAGCGCTTCTGACCGGGGCGGCATGGTTGGGGCATCGCGTCGTCGAGCTCGGTTCGATGGTCAGTGCGGATGAAGTGGCGATGCAATTGGGTGAAGTCTTGCAGGTCGACGTCAAAGCTTTTGCTATCCCGCGAGACGGTTGGCCGGCGGCGTTCGAACAGTTCGGCATTCCGAAGGGCCACACGGGACCGGCCGAAGCGATGTTTGATGCCGTGAACGCAGGCTGGATGGATCTCGGGGTCGATGGTACTGAGCACGTCCCGGGTGTGACGTCTGCCCGCGATGTCTTTGCGGCGGCCCAGAAGGCCATTACAGCGTAGGTTCGCCGATCCGCCGTCGATGCGACTTTCGAAACCTACTCCGGAAGTCGCATTCCATCGGCGGCAAACTCCTCATCTGAGGTTAGACAAATGTCTAAAATCTCCTGGCGCCAAGTCTTACCCATAGCTCTTGCCGCTTTCTTCGTCGTGGGTTCACTCACCAACATCTTCGCCCCGGGATCTATCTACGGGGAATACCTGAAATGGGGGTACCCGCGCTGGTTCCATTTCGTAACCGGATCGCTGGAACTCGCTACTGCCATTCTGCTCTTGCGGGCGCCGACTCGCCCGTTAGGCGTGGCGCTCGGTTGCACTGTCATGTTTGCCGCGCTTGCGACCGTCATCATCCACGGCGAATACGCGCACGCCGTGCCGCCACTCGTCGTGGCGACTTTGTCACTTCTGGTCGGCTGGATAAGCTGGCGCAAGCAGACAGCGTGACCAGCCATTGATCAGTACAAGCGTTACTCGGGCATATAGATCTTGGTGATCTTCAACCGGATTGCACGCGACGACACACCTACTATCCAAACCTTATCGGGCTGGCGGCCGCTTAACGTCGCGTTCTGCCTCATGGGACGCCGCTTTGAAACATCGTCGATCCACTTCGGATCATTTCAGTAGAGCGAACGAGGCATGGCCAATACGGTGTTATCTGGTGCCGCGCGAGGCGAAAGGAAGAACACATGTCTACATCATCCAGGTACGCAAACCGAGTAAAGGTGCCCTATTGGCCACGAAAATCGTTATTTTTTGCCTCCATCGTCGGGCTCTCACAGCCCGTTCTTGCATTTGAACAAACCGACATCCCCATGACGCCGGCAAAATGGCAAGCGAAGGGTGATGTGTCGTTTCAACATGATCAGGCCAAGCAGGACGTCCTTGTCGTCAACAAGGGCTATGCAGAGCTGAAGAGCACCAACTTCAGCAATGGCACGATTGAATTCGACACAAAATTTGTAGGCGAGCGAATTACCGGCATCACCTTTCGCCAACATGATGACGCGGCAGATGCATTGTATTTTCGGCCGAGCACGGACTGTGCTGTCTCGGACGAATGCATCCAGTACATGCCCACGGCACATCATTTGTTCGAATGGGATTTGTATGGGCAGTATCAAACGCACGCGCCCATTAATCCCGATGGCTGGAATCACATAAAGTTGGTGCTCTCCGGCGCACGCATGAATGTCTTCATTAACGGTGCGCACGCGCCAACGCTGGCCATCGGAACACTAGTCGGCGGCTCCCCTGACGGTTCGATCAGATTGCATGGACCTGCATCCTATGCACACCTGAGCATCGCTCCTGATGTCGTTGATGGCTTGCCAGCGGTGGCGTCCAGCGATCCAACCAAGGATGATCTCCGATACGTACGCGATTGGCTCGCTTCGAAGCCGTTCGTCATGCCCAGTCGCATGGATGCCACGCTTCAGGAAAACACCGGCATCGATCCCGTTTATTCGTCTATGCCAAAACAGACGGCGTCGTGGAAGCCCATCGCGCTCGACCCGGGTGGCTTGGTCAATTTAACGCGATGGTACGGCGATGCGCAGATCGGGCAGGCCATCACCGGCATTTGGTTGAAGACCACGATCAACGCTGACCACGACCAGATAAAGCACGTCGATATTGGGTGGACCAGAGAAGTCTGGGTCTTCGTGAACGGTAAGCTAGCGTTCCAAAGCAAGAATCTTTATGGCATCAAGGGGTCGAGCAAAGAGCCGGGCGGACGTTTGTCTCTTACTAATGGATCATTCGATCTGGCGCTACAAAAGGGTGCAAATCAAGTTGTCGTAGCTATCGACGATAACTTCGCCGGCGGTCAGCAGCATTGGGGATGGGGTCTGGAGATGCGGTTGGCAGATACCGATGGCATTCGTCAGGTTGGCAGTGCTGTCGCAAGAGCAAACGCTCCTAGCGCACGTTGAAAGCAGAAGGGGCTGACGTCTTCGCCATTCCCGTGCGACCGATCCATGCAAGTGTATGGCGCCCGTTACTCGATCCGAGAAATGGGCGCGCATACTTTGGACGTTTTGTGGGCGGAATGAATTTTCCATAATTCAGTTACCCCATGTTTTCTTGGGCGCCCATTGCAACCGCTATCCAATGCCCCGTTTGAGCGGTCAGTCGCCTCTGGTTGAGCTTTGCCGGAGATAAATGCGGATACGGCGGAATGTTGACGCTATTTTTCCGTAATTCCTTCAGCCTGATCCATCCGCATGATGAAACCCCAGCCGTAACGTCCTCGCATGTCGGGCGTATTGCCATCGATGGCGACGACTATTTGGTTCGCACCTTTGTGCAGAGGAAGATCGAAACTGCCGTTCTCCAGTGACAGACGACCATCGGGGGCTTTGCGGCCGCCTTTTACGTTGTAGAGGTTCTTGCCCGCAAATACGGATTTGCCGTCTGCGTATACGTAAATCTCACGCAGCCAACCTACGGCTAGGTGACGAACTTGTTCGCGGTCGGATTGCACGGTGGTTCGCAGCCAGATCATTTGCCGAGGCGCTTGTTTGAGGGTGGGTGCGTGAAAACGGCTCAGATTGATAAGACCACCGTAGTCGGCTGTGATCGGCAACCATTGCGAATCGGGTGATGGCATGTTCGATAGGCCGAGATGGTCAGTGTTGTCTATCGATACGGGATCAGTGGCTTGCCATCGCACGAGGTAGCGATGATCTCTCGCGACTGGGTCCATGGGCGCGTTTGGGTCGAGGCCATCAGTCACGCCGGGCGCAAGGGTTAGATTGGCGTAGTAGGCGGTACCTTCGAACGCGATGGTTCCGGTGCTCGCATCGCCTTCCAAATGCACAACACGTAGCGAGGGTTCCGTTCGACCGTTCACGTATACGTTCATGCGCTTGCCTGAAATGACCAGTCGTATATGGTTCCATTCGCTTTCGCGGAAGGGCGCCGGCGCTTGATACTGCGGGTAGACATCCCACAGCACACGGCCTTTGATGATGGGAACGTACTGCAAGCAGTCCTGGGATGCAGGGCAATCGGGACTGACGCGGATGTAAAGCATGTCGGCGGTGTCGCCATCTTTCTGATGGAAACGAATGCCCGGCATTTCTTCGCCAACGGGCTTGATGTCGAACTCGATCGTGCCATTGTCGAAGTGCGTGCCTTTCAGCGCCACAAAACCTTCCTCACTCTCGGACGTCACCTGAAGGATGCCCTGCGGGAAAGCCTCCCGGGTGATGAATGTCGCATTGCCGCTCGCCTGCCAGTTGTTGGCTACCAACGGAATCGGCAAAGGAGTGGCCGTCGAAGCGAAGGCCGATGCGGCGCCCAAAATGCCGAGCGAGCATATCGAACGAATGAATCGTTTTTGCATTGGTATCTACCGCAGATTGAGTGCATGCAACCTAGCGATGTGTTCTGCCTGCGTCTCGCCAGATGATGCGAAGCGGATCGTGAGCGTGTCGATACGGCAGATCCATGTGCCTATTGGATTTTTGTAGCCAACGTAACGATCAGCATTACTTTTCAATGTGATAGGCGGCTCGCATCGTCCGTTTGATGTCGACCAATGACCGTTTGACGATGCGATCGAGCCAGTTCGCCACTTTCGTCTCGCCGTGACCTTTAGAAAAACTTATTTTTTGCCGTGTTGTTATGGGCTTCTATCCAATGAGGTATTTATGAAAAATGTTATTTTCATCGGGACGATCCTTCTGCTACTCGGCAGCAACGTCACTGCAATGGATCAACCCAGCGACGCCGCCGTTACGGCATCGCAAGATGTAGCAGATATTCAGCGCGTTATGGAAACGTTTCACCATGCCGTAGTCACGCATGACGGCAAAGGTGTTTCCGATCTCTTCCTCGACCACGGCAGCACGTGGGTGACGGTGTTATCCGACAAGGCGTTTCCCGCCATGCGGGCGAAGAAGGCCTCGACGCAGAAAGTCCGCGTCAGTAGCTATCAGGATTTCGCCACTTTTGTATCGAGCACAAAATCGGATCTCGATCCGCGCCATACAGACGTTCACATCATGAGCGACGGTGCAGTGGCCTCGGTCTATTTTCACTTCGACTTTGTCATCGATGGCAAAGTGCAGAATCGAGGCGATGAAACGTGGCAACTGGTCAAGACGATGGCTGGCTGGCGCATCGTCGCGATCACTTATTCATCCAATCCTGCGGCGGCGTGAATCGATCAAGCGTTTGCCGAGTCGGGTAGCGTGGGCCTGATCAATACGTCCGTGTAGGATGGCATGAGCGTTCGGTGAGACTTGCGAGGACGATGGTGCAATCGACTTGGAATCATGCGGGAAACGGCTCCTATTCCAGGCTGCGCGTGGTGCTTGTCTCACTGCTAGCCTGGACGGCCGTCGGAGTCGTTTTCGCAGTGCCGCGTTTTGCGTCGAACGCGGCATGGTGGTTCGTGTTGCGCGGCTCGCTGGCTGAGTGGTGGGCGTGGGGGTTGTTGGCTCCGGCGATTGTTGCGGTGGATCGACGCCTACCCATCGCGGTGAGCAATCTGGGAACGCGGCTCGCTGTCCATATCCTCATTGGCCTTCCGATTACTTTCGTTCAAAGCTACGTGGGTGCTCTGCTTCAGGTAATCATGGGTGTGATGACATGGCCCGATGCGATTGGCCTTGGTCCTTTGCATGAGACCTTGAAGGGCGGATTCCTGTGGAGTCTGCTGGTCTATCTGCTTGTGGTCGGCGGCTGGCAAGCCGTGCAATACAGCCAGCATTATCTTGCTTCGCAACTAAGGCTTGAACGGCTCGAGCGCAATTTCTCCGAGGCGCGTTTGAATGTGCTTCGCATGCAACTCGATCCGCACTTTCTTTTCAACGCGCTCAATACCATTTCCTCTCTCGTTGTAAGTCAGCCCAAGCTTGCACGCGGAATGATCGAGCAGTTGGGCGATCTGTTGCGCCTGTCGCTGGAGTCAGGACGTCAGCAGCAGGTGCGCCTCAGTAAAGAGCTTGAATTTCTCGGCCATTATCTAGCCATCCAAAAGACGCGCTTTGGCGAGAGTTTGCATGTTGTTGTCGATATTCCCGCGACCGCGGGCGACGTTATGGTGCCAAGCCTGATCCTGCAACCACTGGTTGAAAATGCGGTTCGTCACGGATTGTCGCCGCGACCAGGCGGTGGCACCGTTTGGGTGCGGGCAACGATCGACGATGCCATGTTGCGCATCACGATCGAGGACGATGGCATCGGGCTCGGCGAGAACTGGACGGAAGATCGTGTCGGCTTAGGGCTAGGTGTCACCCGCGAGCGCATTGCCATGCTCCATTCTAAGCAGGATGCAGGTCTTAAGATCGGTCCACGCGAAGGTGGTGGCACGCGTGTTCGCGTCTCGATACCAACGCGTGCAGTAGAGGCGCATGGCGATGAGTGAGAGAAATACCTATCGGGTTCTTATCGTCGACGACGAACAGCCAGCACGCGAGCGTTTGCGTGAGTTGATGGATAACGATCCCGACGTCGGCGAAATAATGGAAGCCGAGAATGGGCTCGACGCCGTTGAGGCGATCCTGCAAAAGCATCCGGACGTCATTTTTCTGGACGTTCAAATGCCGGGTCTCGACGGCCTTGGCGTCATCGATACGATCGGCATCGAGCGCATGCCCTTGACGGTATTTGTAACGGCCTTCGATCAGCATGCTGTGCGCGCTTTTGAATCGGCCGCCATCGATTATGTGCTCAAACCCTACGGCGACGAGCGCATGGAGGCCGCCTTCTCGCGTGCAAAAGCACACCTGGACGATAAGTACGTGCGCGATGTCGGCCAGAGCGTGCTCAAGCTTCTCGATAATCGGCGCCAGGACAAACCGTTTCTCGATCGCATCGTCATTCGTGAACGTGACAAGACCGATCTGATTCGCGTCGAATCGATCGACTGCATCGAAAGTGCGGGCGTCTACGTGGCATTGCACGTGGGGCGTGAACGCATCATCCATCGTGCTGCCCTCGGTGAACTTGTCGGACAGCTCGATCCGCGCCGCTTCGTTCGCGTGCATCGCTCGACGGTTGTCAACATCGACAGCATTCTGCATTTGGAGCCGGCCACGCACGGGGAATTTGATCTCGTCTTGCGAGGCGGCCACCGTGTGCATGTCAGCCGAACATTTCGACCATTGCTGGAAGCTCGGCTCGGGCAGCCGTTGTAACGCGGCCTCATTGCCAGAGATCTTTTCTATGGCATGGTGTGCAAAGACTATGCTTCTTCCCGCCAAAAACTTTCCTCTACCCGATGCGTCGGCGTCATCCATCGGGCGCGTTGCGCCTTCAAGCAGGAGCGTAGATGATGACGACGAGCGGCGAAACCGCAACTCGTCAAGATGCCCAGCAAAAATTTTGCTTCTTCCGTATTGGCCATGCCATCCCATCAAACGCTGATCGTGCGGGCCATTCCGCACGCTGACATTACCCTCGAGCGATTCGATCGCTGATCTGATTCAACACGTTGCCTACTTGGCATCGTCGCTCGACGGGTTTGTCAGGATGGCGCTCGCGATAATGTGAAACAGATGATCGGCCCGCGGCGCGAATGCGGGTTGGCCGGCCGCCCAGCCGAGCGCCGACATCAGGGCGAACAGATCGTCCCCATTCATATCGACGCGCGCCGTTCCCTCCGCCTGAGCACGTTGCAGTAGCTGCGCGCCTACCGAGTGCACCATTGTGCATGACGCGTAAAGCGCGGAGTCCGGGTCGTCGTGGGCGCTCGCCACCAAGTCGACAACGCCGCGATAGCTTTGAACGAATGCCACCACTTCGCGAAACCAGGACACGAGCGCTTCGTCAGGCGGCTTTGACGTTTCGAGTTCGCCCGCCTTCTGCGTCAGCGCGTCCAGATGCGTACACAGCAACGCTTCGAACAACGCTTCTCGCGTCGGGAAATGACGAAGCAACGTGGCCAACCCGACGTCGGCCCGGCGGGCAATGTCTCGCATGGACGCATCGACACCATGCTCGGTGACGGCCTCCCGCGCGACGGCAAGTAGATGACTGTAATTTTTTCTGGCGTCGGCTCGCATGGTTTGCCTTGACAAGCGGATCAGTGATCCATATATTTGGATCAGTGGTCCATATATATGGATCGGTGATCCACAAGATACAGCGCACCTGTCCCAATGGAAACAGAGACGCTGTCCAACGCGACGAAAGGTGTGCAGTCATGGGAAAGCTTGAAGGCAAAGTTGCAGTCATCACGGGCGGATCGAGCGGCATGGCGCTGGCGAGCGCCAAGCGGTTCGTCGAAGAAGGCGCCTACGTTTTCATCACGGGCCGGAGGCAGGAGGTACTCGACGAAGCCGTCAAGTCGATTGGCCGAAACGTGACTGGCGTACGCGGCGACGCATCCAATCTCGACGACCTCGACCGCCTGTTCGATACCGTCAAGCGCGAAAAGGGCAAGATCGACGTTCTGTACGCAAGTGCCGGCATCGGCGAAGCCGTGCCGCTGGGCGAGATTACCGAGCAGCATTTCGATGCGACCTTCGACCTGAATACGCGCGGCACGCTGTTTACGGTGCAGAAGGCGTTGCCGCTGTTCAACGATGGCGGATCGATCTTCATGACCGGGTCGGTTGCTTCAGTGAAAGGCTTTCCCGGTTACGGCGTGTATGCGGCGAGCAAAGCGGCGTTGCGCGCATTCGCACGCACGTGGCTCAACGAGCTGAAGGGCAGAAATATCCGGGTGAACGTGCTGAGCCCGGGGCCGATCGCCACGCCGATGCAGGACCAGGTTCTCACCGAGGAGGCGAAGCAGATGTTCGAATCTCTGATCCCGCGGGGAAAGATGGGGCGTCCTGAGGAAATTGCGACGGCTGCGTTGTTTCTTGCTTCCGACGATTCGAGCTTCGTGAATGGAGTGGACTTGTCTGTCGACGGCGGTTTCTCGGCCATCTGATATCGCGCCGAAAAAAAACACGTGCGGCGACTCTCCCGCCAGAGAAGGCCCAAGCGGGTGAACGTCGGGCCTTCAACTCCAACACGAATCGGAATGGCAACATGACTTACGCAATTGTAGGTTTCGGCGCGATCGGCCAGGCACTGGCTCGCATGTTCGCTCGCAAGGGCATCGACGTGGCTGTCGCAAGCAGGCATCCGCCCGAAGCGCTCGCGCCGCAGGCAAACGCGATCGGCCCGACGATCTTTCCCACGACCTTGAACGACGCGCTCGAAGCCGACATCGTGCTACTGGCTGTCCCGTTCTGGCAGCACCGAGAAGTTGCGAAGGCACGGGCAAGCTGGAAGGACAAGATCGTGATCGACGTGACGAACACGCTCGACAATTTGGACGGCCTTCCTTCCTCTTCGGTCATAGCCCAGGCTCTGCGCGGCGCTCAATTGGTCAAAGCGTTTAACCATCTGCCTGCCCGCGTCCTCGCGGAAGACCCGGCTGTCAACGGCGGACGACGGGTTGTATTCCTGTCGAGCGACGATGAAAGCGCGACCGCAACGGTCGCCACCCTGGTCGAGCAGCTCGGCTATGCACCGGTCAATCTCGGCAAGATCGCGGAAGGCGGTCTGCTCGTGCATGCGCGGGATGGGATCTGGGGGCCCCTGATCTTCCAGGACCTGTTCAAGAAGGAGCAGTAACGGATTTACGACACGAGCGATGATTAAAGGAAAGCCGCTAGCGAGGCGTGGCTATTTGGAGGAGACGATCCGTTGTCCCGACATCCCGTTCCAAAGCCGGATACTGTTCTCCGCCGTGATATGCAAGGGTGAGTGTCGTGGCGACACCGTTATTCTCAACAACGCACTCAATGGGGGCTGGCGCTCCTTTGGCGTTGCGGATCGCTTCCTGTAGCTGATCGGTCGAGAAAGGCTTCCCGTTCACGGAAAGAAGTTTCATACCCGACGCAAAGCCCGCCTTATCTGCGACACCGCCGATGAGCACATCGGTGATGACACCGTCCGACCGCACCTTCATGGCGATCGAATAGTCGAAATCCTTTTTGCCCGCAAGCGCGGTCCACGCATTCGGTGTGTCTCGGTAGACCAAACGATATCCACCTTGTGTAAAGCCTTTCAACGGAGCTTCTGGAGTGAGCTCGTGGAGAGGGGGCCGACACTTCTTTGGATTGGAGCGCCGAGGCGAAATGCCAGCCCGCTGGCATGACGAGGGTCGGCGTGATTTCAATCGCAGCGACCTTCGTGGACTGTCCGTGGTACGGATACAGCAGAGGAGTTCGAATGAGCATGATTGTGCGAGGCCCTTTTCGACGGCGGATTCAGACGATCGTTGCAACACGCCTCCTCCTCACGCAGTCTAGGGGTGCTGCAACGATCGTCTGAATCCGCCACTCAGAGTAGACATCTTCCAACACATTTATAGGATGCCAAGATATGTCTTGCGTTTTGCGAGTGTCTGGTAAAAATCTTGACCTAGATGCGCTCCTGCAGAGCTTTCCCGTAAAGGCTTTTCATACATGGCGCAAAGGCGAACCACGTGTTCCAACCGCCGCTAAAAGCAAGATCACCGCGTCAGTGTTGATGTTGTTCGTTTTAGGGATTGTGTCCGGCCCTGCGCACGCGCAACAAAGTTCCGGCTTGAAGCAAATGCCGCCACCGCAACGACTAGGAGGCGCTCCCCCTGCGGTAATTTGTGAGCCAAAACCGCTTTCACTGGACATGCCTCGCTTGCGACATACAGATGGTGTGCAGGATGCGATCTTAGATTCATCGAAATCCAAGCTAACTGTTCTTTTCGCCGATGGGGACGTGTTACTGGTCGGATCTAGTGGATGTGATCCATCAGTCAGTGCGAGGCTCTTGGTTACACACGAAAACCTACTAACTGATCTGGAATGGAGACAGAAAATTAAAGATGTCGCTAGCTTGGTGCTTTCGCCGATGGATGCGGAACGCGTGAATCAATCAATAGGCACTGCAGAAATCAAGGAACGAAGTGGTGGCGGAATAAGCATCGATAGCGGCTTAGCGAGTCGGCCAGGGTATTGGGCGACAGTTTCCGGTATCCCCCTCGATGGCCTCGGGAGATCGATGTCGATCGTCTATCTCCGACTTTAGTTAATCCTAACAATTCAACTAAGTCCGCTTTCACCCATAGCAGACCCTACTCACGCCCGTCGCTGGGAAGCATCAGCGGCGGGTTCAGCTGTTCACAGAACAGTGGTCAGTCATTACTGAATGCGCCCGCTGGGACGCATTTGTCGCTCCGCGACAGGGTTAGCTATTCGCGACAGGGTTAAGTGATTTGCGACGAGGTAAGGCGTTCCCGACTGGACAGAACTCCAAAGTCTGTGCGCTTTAGTGCCCCATAGTTTGTGCACTTAGCGATCTGAAGCGTCCTCGTTTTTCCGAGTCACTCGGAAGTAGAGGTTGGGGTTGATGATGCCACGGCGTAGCGG
>FTBI01001360.1_pt1 | contig 11533 bp, 8 predicted proteins | sample 1639171 | NCBI WGS metagenome assembly FTBI01 (sample SAMEA3914812, study PRJEB12502) | metagenome | biome: forest; material: soil | place: Canada | collected 2011-07-07 | depth 0.1 m | reverse complement strand
GCAGTGGCAATACGATGCAGTGGGCGACGTGATGCAGAAGCGGGATATGCGGCACGGCGTCACAAGCTATCGCTACGATCCGACCGGGCGTATCGAGCAGGCGGTCGGGCCGGGGCTGCCGTCGGAAGTATTCCGTTGGGATGCGGCGGCGAACCTTGTGTCGGAGGATCACCCCGGCGGCTACGTCGAGCACAACCGGCTGCGGATGTTCGAGGACAAGCGCTTCGAATACGACCGCTTCGGGCGTCTGTCGCGCAAGCTGAGCGGGCGTGGTCCGACGAAGGAGCAGACATTCGAGTACGACGACTGGCACCAGTTGAAGACGGTAGTGACGAAGGACCGGATCGGTATCGCGACGACGCACTTCGAATACGATGCACTTGGGCGGCGTGTTCGAAAGCTGAACGGCGGGTACGCGAGCACGGATTTTTTGTGGGACGGGATGCGGCTCATTCAGGAGACGTATCACGACCGGCAGGGTGAAGAGGCGCTGACGTATCTGTATGAAGATGGCAGCTATGTGCCGCTCGCACGGATCGATCATCGTGCGCCGGCTGCGAATGATGGAACAAAACACGATACGGTCTATTATTTTCACAACGATGTGTCAGGCATACCGGAGGAGCTGACTGACGCAGGCGGGGAACTAGTCTGGCAGGCTCGATACAAGGTCTGGGGGAACGCGGTACAGGAGGAGTGGATCCAGCGTGCGCCGGCTCGAACGATGGTAGCGCAGGGCGAGCGTCAGGTGACGCCGTCGGCGTATGCCCCGCGACCGCAGAACCTGCGCTTCCAAGGACAGTATCTTGACCGGGAAACTGGGCTTCACTACAACACTTTCCGCTTCTACGACCCGGACGTCGGACGCTTCATCAATAAGGATCCGGTCGGGCTGAGAGGCGGGGTGAACTTCTATCAGTACGCACCTAACGCGGTTGGCTGGATAGACCCTCTCGGCCTGGCCCGTATCCCTAGCGACGTTCTTGGTCGCAAGGTCTATCAAGACGACTCGTTGATTGACACGACCACGCCGGTGAGTGAAATGAGCATCAATCAAACGGCACTTAACTCGCCGAGCTTTGATAAGTTGAAGGGTATGATTAACAACGGCGCAACCAACCAGGATTTGATGGGGGCTGGCTACGCCCCGTTCGGACCAGACGGCAATCAGGTTAATCTTCATCACGTCCTTGGTGATGAACCCGGCCCCATGGTCGAACTGTCCGCGTCGACACATCAAAAGTATTACAGACAACTTCATGGCCTAATTGAAGATGGAAACAGTTTCCGAAACGATCCCGCGGCCGCCCGAGGATACGACCGGTTCCGTAAGCAATACTGGAAAGAGAGAGCGAGGAATTCACGATGCAGCTAGATATTCATGAATTGATTGAGCAAAACATTGCCGCAGGAGCAGAAATCGAAGTTGCGGGACCTGTATCGCCCGAGAAGATTCATCAGGCTGAGCAGATGCTTGGTGTCGAATTTCCTCCATCGTACAAGGCCTACATGGCCGAGTATGGTGCTCTCGAAATCGACGGTCGAACGTTTGCCGGACTTACGCCCAGGGAAGTGGGGTCTGCCGGTGATGTCGTCGCATTCACAAAGCACGCTCGCGAAAAGTATGGGCTACCAGAGCAATACGTAGCACTCGATTTTCAGGATGGCGATGCTTTCCTTTCTATCGATACCGCACAGAGAGATGCCGACGATGAATCGCCAATGGTATTGATAAGTCCAGTGAATGGAAAGCAGCAGGGACCTTTCGCCGCAAAGAGTCTGAAGGAGTTTCTAGTGAAATACCTTTCGGCCTGACTGCGTCGTCCTCGTCTCATCGCTGGCACGCCACAATGCCACCCGAAATCGCCCCCGCGATCTTTTCGATCGTCTCCGGATTCTGCAAACGCGGCTCTTCGTCCGGATTCGCAATAACGCCTGCTTCGACAAGCACCGCAGGCATCGGCGCAGTCTTCAGCACGACCAGATCGTCGAAGCGATGAATGCCGAGCCGCCGGTCTATCAGCGGACGGTTTTCGCCCTTGATCGGCGTCGCGTGATACAGCGAGGGCGTTTCGCCCGCCGCGATCAGTTTCTCTCCGATCGCTCTCGCACAAACGAGGCTCTCCTGATAGTGCGGATTGCGTTCGGAAACGAAGATCGAGTAGCCCTTGAACTCACGGCGCCGTCCCGCATCGATCCATGCCTGTGGCAGTGAGTCGTGATGAATCGAAATGAAGAAGTTTGCGTCAGGCCTGGCGTTAGGTCGGTCCGCAAGCGCGATCTCGCGGGCATCCGTGCCCGTGCGGGTGACGCTATAACCATCAGCCTGAAGATCGCGCGCGACCGCTGCACTGAGATCAAGATTGTATAAATGCTCGACGCGCCCACTTGGTCCCGTCGCCCCCGGGTGCGCCGGTGTGTGCCCAGCGTCGACGATCACCGAAACGGCCTGGCAATGTACTGCGCACAACGCGAACACCAGCGGAATCAAGGTTGAACGCAGAAGTCTCGACAATTTATTCCGCTCGAATGGTGAGGTCTAACGCGCTCAGGTGACGAGAGACAGTGTTGGTATGCAAAGCGCATCGGCCTTGGGCGCGGGAATCATGTGCGCGCTTAGTGTATCGACATCTCTCGATCGCGCGCAAGAAACACCATAGGGTTCCAGCCTTAAAAATTTACGCAATTTTTATTTACAGAATCCTTCGGTTTGCTATCGTTTCCATTGTGCGATAGTCAATCAGAAAGAGAGCGCGTACCATCCCGAATCGATGATTCGTCATAAAACTATGATGCGGTATGACATACGATGTGAACGGGTTGATTTCCGTTTGTCAGGTTTGCGTTTGACGTGCACGTTCGCGAATGCATTCAAGCATTCCACGCCATCATGCCCAGTATCGAATCTGCATCGATCCCCTAACCGTTTGTGAGGAAATGATGGCCGAACAGCAAGTTGATCTTGCCAACGCAACACCCACGCCGGCAGGGACGTCACTGATTCCCGCGCTGAAATTCGAGCTTCGTCCCGAGCAGCAGATGGATCTGAGCAAGCTCAACAGCGAACAGACGACGCGTGTCAATCAGATCGTATCGAGCGTTTCGTTTAGCGATACGAACAGTCTCGTGTCGTTTGGCGCCGATGCGCAACGCGAACTGAGCCAGCATCTCGATGCGCTGCTCGAGGGCATCCGCACCGGCGAAACGGGACGCGCGGGGGAAGTCACGATTGCGCTCGCCACCACGATCAAGGAACTCAACCTGCCGAAGGTCAAGGCGGAGGTCGAGAGCGGCGGAGTGGCGGATCACCTCGGCCGTCTGCCCATCGTCGGGGGCTGGTTTTCCGCGCTACGTGCCCTTCAGCAGAACCACAAGAAGATCACCGACCATCTGGCGGCCATCGAGCGGAAAGCGCAAACGCAGCTCGAAACACTGCGCGCCATGAATGACAGGCTGGACCGGCTCGTCGACAGCAGCATTATCCATATCAAGGACCTCGAACTTTATATGGCTGCCGGGCAGATCCTGATCAAGCGGGCACGCGTGGAATTCGAACAGCGGCGTGCAGCCGCCGAGGCGTCACGCGACGTGATCGAAATTACGCGTCTGCGCGATTTTGCCGAACAGGTCAATGCGTTTGAAACGCGCATCGTGCGCATCCATCTGGCGCATAGCCGCTCCATCACATCGGTGCCGGAAATCCGGGCCTCACAGGCCGCGGCGTTGATCGAGATGAACAATCTGATGGATGGCATCCTGTTCGACCTGCCGGAACTGAAGCGCGCAATTCTTCGCGTGGCTTCGCTTGAACGCACGATGCAGGCATCGAAAGACACCCAGGCCCGCCGCGATCTGACGCGTGAACTTGGCAGCATTGCGGGCGATCAGCTTCAGGACGCCTATCTGAAAGCGAAAAACAGTCAGGGCGATTTCGTTGCCGATATTGCAGCGTTGTCGCAATCGGCGGACAAGCTGCTCGAGACGATCGAGCTCGGCCGCCGGATCGATGCAGCCAACGTCGCGAAACGCGAACAGGCGATTGCGGATCTGTCGAGCGTCAACAGCAAATTCAAGGACGGTCTGCTCGAAGCCGGCAACCGGCTCGTTGGCAAGTCGACCTCTACCTGATCCAGAGCGGAGGCTCCGTGTTTACTATCCAGGGATTTTTTAACCCCTATCTTCCGGCGGGCCAGTCACGGCTCGATGCCGTGCTGACCATTTCGTCGAGCATCGAGTCTGCGGCCGGCATGCCTTCTGGCCGCAAAGTGGTGGGCTTCGTGCTTGACGTGTCCGGCTCGATGCACGGCGAAAAGCTGGCCCAGGCGAAGCTCGCGGCGCGTCGCGGTATCGACATGCTGGACGATGACACGTCGTTCTTCGTCGTGTCGTTCTCGGGTTCGGCGAAGGTTGTTGTTGCAGCCTGCCGCGCCACGGCCGAGAACCGGGCGAACGCGCATCGCGCCGTGCAGGATCTCGGTGCGGGCGGCTCCACGGCGATGTCACGCGGTCTGAAGCTTGCGCTCGCGCAGGTCCAGCAGAGCGGCGCGGAGATCGCGAGCGTCTACTTCCAGACCGACGGCGACAACGATCATAACGACAGTGACCAGCTTCCCGCGGTCATTGCGCAATGCCAGGGGGTGTTCCAGTGCGATTGCCGTGGCATCGGCACGGACTGGAAGCCTGAGCAGTTGCGCCGTATCGCATCGGCGCTGCTCGGCACGGCCGATGCTGTGATCGATCCCGCCGGTCTCGATCAGGATTTTCAGGCGTTTCTGTCCCGCTCGATGTCGAAGGGCATCGCGGGTGCAACGCTGCGCATCTGGTCGCCGAAGGTCGTCAAGGTGGCGACCGTCAAGCAGATGAGCCCCGATATTCTGGACTTGATGCCGCTCGCCAAACGCGTCGACGACAAGACGCTCGATATTCCGCTGGGCGCTTGGGCCGCCGAAACGCGCGACTATCAGCTCGCATTCGAACTGCCCACTGGCTCACTCGATGACGAAATGCTCGCGTGCCGCGCATCCGTAGTGTTTCAAGGACCGGCCGGCGAAACGAAAGTGAGCTGCGATCCGATCGCGGTGAGATGGTCGAGCGACGACGTGCTGACCACGCGCATCAGCAAGGAAGTTGCGCACTATACGGGGCAGTCGGAGCTGGCGGAATCGATCCAGGAAGGGCTGGACGCCAAGGCGAACGGCGACGAGGAACGTGCGACCCGGCTGCTCGGTCGTGCTGCGCAGATTGCCGAGCAATCGGGCAACGACGAGGTGACGCGGCGTCTGAAGAAGGTCGTCGATGTGGTCGATGCGAGCACGGGTACGGTGCGGCTGAAGCGGGCCGACAAGGGCGCTGAAATGGAGCTGGAACTGGGCGGCACGAGAACGGTACGGCGGCGCTCCGGGACTACGCAGCAGCCCGTCGAAAAACAATCCTGAGAACTGAGAATCAGCCTGTCATGAGCGACATCTGTCCTAAAGGACACCTATCCACCGATCCCGAGTTCTGCTCGGAATGCGGTGCATCGATGAAAGCGGGCGCATCGCTGGTGAATGCAGCGCCTGCGCCGGATTCAGCACCGACGGCCGGCGGAGAAACCTGCCCCGACTGCATGACGCCGCGCCGTCCGGGCGCGCGCTATTGCGAAATGTGCCGCTACGATTTCGCGGCTCGCACGTCGTTCGGCGGGTTGGGGCCGAGCGCGACGCAACCGAAGCCGCAGGCCGCCGCAGACGTCGCGGCGACGAAGACGCAACCTGTGCCAGATTCGCTGGGTGCATCGATGCCGGCTGCTGCCGCGGCCCCATCCACGTCTGCGGCCAGAGCCGAGGCTCCGGTGCTATCCGCAGCACCTGTCTCAAACGCCTCTCCCCCGGACGCCAGATCCGCAGCCGATCTGCCCGCGACAACCACACCGCGGCTCAAGCTGCGCATTGTCGTGGACGCCTCGCTCTACACTGAGCTTGCACCGGATGTACCGTGCCCCGTGGACACCCCGGCGAAGGTGTTCCACCTGGACCTCGACGAAAACACGCTAGGCCGCCAGTACGAAGGCAAGGGCATTCACCCGGAGATCGTGATTCACGACCCTGGCATTTCACGCCGTCATCTGAAGTTCGTGCGCAGTCCTGAGGGCGCGTTTTCGGTGCTGGAACTGGGCTCCTCCAACGGCACGCTCTTCAATCGCAACACGCTCGAGCCCGGCGTCGAAACGCTCGTCAAGCCCGGCGACGAACTGACACTTGGGATGTGGACGCGCGTCTACGTCGAAGGCCGTTGACCCAGGCGTATCGAAGACCAGAATAACCAAGAGGTAACCATCATGTCGTCGACCCATCTGCCGGCCGATTTCAGCGGCGCTTCGCAGCAGGCGAGCCGCGTCAACGTGCCGGCTCAACTGCGGATCAGGCAGGCCGTCATTGCGGCGCTCTCGCTGCTGGTTGCGCTGGTCGGCTTCTGCGCCTACCGCTCCTATGCGACGGTGGTGCAGACGATCGGCAAGGACTCCGAGCCATCGATCGTCGCGGCCGAGAATATCCGCAGCACGCTGAGCGACGCGCATACGTCGATCATCAATGTCTTCCTGACGGGAGAAGGTCCGGACGGACCGGGCGCAACCGAATACCGGAAATCAATGGCGCAGGCCAACGATCATCTCGTCGCCGCTGCGCAAAACATTACTTATGGCGATGAGGAGCGGCGTCCGATCCTCGACATCATGGATCACCTGTCCGAGTATCAACGCCTGATCGGCCTGGCGCAGGCACCGGGTGGCAACTTCAAGGCGCTGGGGCAGGCCGACGATCTGATGCGGGAGCGGATTGCACCCGCCGCCGAAGCGCTCGCCCAGGTGAACTTCGAGCACCTCGATACGGCGTTTACCGATGGCCGGATGACGGCGCATCGCTGGCTCTATGCGTTCATCGCACTTTCGCTGCTGTTGCTCGCCGTGCTGCTCGATACGCAACGCTATGTGTATCTGAGCTTCCGACGGCTGATCAATCCCGCGATTGCGGCGGGCACGCTGCTGTTGATCCTTGCCGTCGGAATGTTCTCGATCCAGGCCGCTAACGTGATGTCCAGCATGCGTGTCGCGAAGGAAGACGCGTTCGATTCGGTCTACGCACTATCTCGGGCCCAAGCCGTCGCATATTCTGCGAATGCGCAGGAAAGCGTGTATCTGCTGACCCAGGACAAGGACGAACAGGCTCGCCAGACTGCGCTGTTCAAGGACTCGGCGCATCGGCTGTTTTCCGTGGATATGGCTAATGTCGCGCAACTTCCGGCGGATCTGAAAAGCTTGCAGGGTCAGGGGCTGCTTGGCAATGAGCTGGCGAATATCACGTTCGATGGCGAGGATGCCGCTGCGAAGGCAACGCTGGCAGGCTGGCTCGATTACGTGCGTATCGACCGGCAGATTCGTGCGCTCGAAGCCGCTGGGCGTCACAAGGACGCAGTAGCGTTGTGCCTGGGCACGCAGCCGGGCCAGTCCGACTGGGCATTCGAGCGTTTCGTCAAGGCGTTGCTGAAGACCATGGACATCAACCAGACGCAATTCGATCTCGCGATCGGACGCGCGTTCGGCGAAGTACGCTGGCTATGGGTACTACTACTACCGGCCTTGCTGTGCCCACTCCTCGGTTCGCTGTTCGGCCTGCAGCAGCGTTTGGCGGAGTTCCGCGAATGAGCGACGTCGAAGATCTGGTCGCCGTTTGGCAGGCGCGCCTCGCCGCGGTGACGGCGAACATCAACGAACTGTCCAGTGCCGAGAGCACGAAGCGGATTCGCATCCGGACTCGTGAAGGCCATTACACGGGTGTCACGAAGCGGCGTGCGGAAGCGGCGCTGGCCTCGTTAAGCTCGCTGTCGGACGATTACCTGCTGCTTGCGCGTGTCGTCGACGAGGCGCTTGAAGCACAACGCGGCGGACTGTTCGTGTCACGGGAGATGCGTCGCGAGAAGGTGCTGGCGCTGCTGGAGGGCGCGTCGATTGCGCGGCCCTCCAAGGCCGTGCCGCTCAAGAACCGGACGCTGCTCGAGGCGGCGGTCGGGCACGCCTCGATGACGCCCGCCGATCTGCTCGCGCAGATGCAGAGCAGCTTCGAGGCCGCACGCGACGCGCTGGCCGATATCGACGGTGCGGAAAGCACGACGCAAACCGAGCTTGCGCAACTGCACAGCGAATATGCGAGCCTCGATGCGCGTGCATCGCGCATCAAGTCGGCCACAGAACGGCCGTCGTTTGTCGAGCTCCAGGGCCTGCAGGCCGACCCGCTCAATGCGCGCGCCGGCATGGCGTCGATTGGCCGCGGCCTGGCTGCGTGGGCGACGATGCTGGACCGCCTGGAGTCGTCGCAGGCTCAGGCGAGTGCCGGCCTCGCGCGTGCGAAGACGGCGGTCGCTGAGCTACGCGGACTGTCGACCGCCTGGCAAGCCTCGGCGCAACAAGTGCAGATGCTGCTCGGCGCGGCAGGCGCGCAATCGTTGACGCACGCACCGACCGATCAGCTCAGCATGCTGGAAAGCTGGTGCGACACGCTGGAAGGCAGCCTGAAGGTCGGACAGTGGGATGCGGTGAATGTCGGATTGAGCCGGATCGAGGTAGCGCTTGACGAGGCGCTGACGCGTGGCAAGGCAGCTGTGGCCGAAGCGCAGGCAAGGTGTGCGGAAGTCGAAGAGATGAAAGGGCAGTTCACCGCCTTGAAGGCCAAGGAGCGCGCTCTCTCCGCACAGTTGCGGCGCGACGTCGACAGCGAGGCGTTGCGCGAGCGGATTTCGCTGGCGCTAGCGGCGCGGCCGCTCGACGTCGCGGCGACGCGCGCGTGGCTCAAGCAGTATCAGAACCTGCTGCTGACGCTGAGTCATTGATTGCGTGAATGAATCGGTGAGCGAATCAATGAGTGAATCAAAAACAACCGGGGCAGTGCATAACAGGAGTGATCAAATGACGGCAGCCTGCAGCTATTGCGGCGGCACGATCGTCGACGGGGTGTGTGAAGATTGCGGCAAGCCGGCCAAGGCCGTTTCGCTGATTGCCGCGGGTACGGGCGGCATCGATGCCGCGCCGCCGCCACTGCCCGATACCACGACGACGGGCCGCACGCGCAGTTCGACGCGCTTCACGATCAACTATCCGACGCGCGGCACAGGCAAGAACGCGACACGGGCCACGCGCCGCCGTGCCGGCATCTCGACGCATACCAGCACGCGCCGCAATGCGCTTGGCGGTGGATTGATCTCGCTGCCCGATCTGCCGAGCCAGGATCCGCTGAAGCTACTGATGGCGACGCCGGAAGTGCCGACGCGCAAGCGCCACTGTCCGAAATGCGATGCGCAGGTCAACCGGAGCAAGGGGTTCTGCCCGGCCTGCGGCACACCGTACGACTTCGAGCCGCATCTGAAGCCGGGCGACGTGATTGCCGGCAAGTACGAAGTGAAGGGCGCCATCGCGTTCGGCGGCCTGGGCTGGATCTACCTCGGCTTCGATCAGATCCTGTCGCGCTGGGTCGTGCTCAAGGGCCTGCTCAACGCCAACGACGAAGCCAGCGCTGCAGCGGCGGTCGCTGAGCGGCGCTACCTCGCCGCGGTCAAGCACCCGAAGATCGTCGGCATTTACGACTTCGTGAATCATGGCGCCGAGGGCTTCATCATCATGGAGTACGTCGGCGGACAGACCGTGCACAGCCTGCGCAAGGCGCGCGGCCCGCTGCCGGTGGCCGAAGCCATTGCGTACATATTGGGAATACTGCCGGCCTTTTCGTATCTGCACAGCCAGGGGCTCGTGTATTGCGATTTCAAGCCGGATAACGTGATGATCGAAGGCGGCGACGTCAAGCTGATCGACATGGGCGCGGTGCGCAAGATCGGTGACCCCGATGGCGATATCTACGCGACGGTTGGCTTCGCGGCCCCCGAGGCGGACAGCGAACCGATCGCCGTTTCGGATCTGTACACGCTTGGCCGGGCGCTCGCGGTCCTGATCATGGAGTTCAAGTTCACCTCGGCCTACGAGCACGCGCTGCCATCCCCGGACGAGTTTGACGTGTTGGCGCAGAATGAGTCGCTGTACCGCTTCCTGCTGCGCGCGACCCACGTGGATCCCGATGAGCGCTTCCAGAACGCGGATGAGATGGCTGAGCAACTGTTCGGCGTACTACGCGAGATCGTCGCGCTCCAGACGGGCCCGAAGCCCGCCGACAGCAAGGTGTTCACCGGTGACCGCCTGCGCGATGTGAGCGTTGAAGAGCTGGTGGCGAAGCCTGCGCCGCTCTGCCTGCCGTCGCTGCGCGTCAATCTCGAGGACCGTGCGGCCAACGAGGTGATCCGCGTGCTGAGCCTGATGGATATCGCGCAACAGGTCAAAGAGTTTCAGGCGTTGGTCATCAAGTATGGCGACCGCGCAACCGAACCGCGCCTGCGTCTCGTCGAAGTGCTGATCGGCAACGAATGGTCGAGTGCCGAGGAGCGCGCCGCGATCATCACCGAGACACTCGATGCGCTGGAAGCAGCCGATCCGTTCGACTGGCGGCCAAGCTGGTTCCGCGGACTCTGGCAAGTGGTCCAGGGCGACGGCGCACAGGCGATGACGCTGTTCGAGCGCTGCTACTTCGAGATGCCGGGCGAGCTCGCACCGCGTCTCGCGATGGGAGTCGCCGCTGAAGTCGCAGGACAAATCGAGCAGGCATTGCCGTACTACGACCGGGTTGGCCAGGTCGACCCCGCGTATGTGAGCGCGCATCTAGGCGCGGCGCGTTGCCATGCGAAGGCAGGCCGTCTGCATGATGCGGTGGCGGTGCTAGGCCGCGTGCCTGACAATCATGCGCTGCATGCGTTGACCCAACTGGTGATCGGCGAAACGCTGCTGGCCTATCCGGCGCTGGTCGACAGTTCGCTGTTGCAACGCGCCGACGCCGCGGTCAGCCAGGCGCTGGCAGCAGGTGGACATGCGTACGAGGTCGCGGCGCGTTTGCTGTCGCTGGTGGTATCGCGCATTCGCGATTTCAGCTGGCCAGGCGGCACGACGTTCCTCGGCGTGCCGTTTGCGGAGACGCCGCTGCGCCTGGGCGCCGAGGAGCAATTCCGTCGTGCCGCGCACGAGGCGGGCTCGGAGAGCGAACGTTTTTACTGGATCAGCCAGGCCAACCGGGTCCGGCCGGTGACCTTGTTCTGAACGCAACCACGCTAGATGCCTGCAAAAGGACAGTTTGTGGAACATTGCATGAAATGCGGCGAGGTGCTCGCGCCAGGATTTGCGTTCTGTGAAGCTTGTGGCGCGCGGGTGGGTGCAGCCGCGGTGGACGGCAACCCCGCGCAGATCAACGCGGCCGGCGCTGACACCGCACTCGCGGGTGAAATCAAGCCGCGCTGTCAATGCGGTAGCGTGGACTTCGAAGACGGCTTCTGCACGGCATGCGGCCTCAAGTTGACGATGTCGGACCTGGTGGAGGTGGCGACGCTCGGCGAAGGGGCCGCGAGCGCGACGCACCGCGGCCGCCGGCATCTGGACAACCAGGACGCGGTCGGCATCGAGGACGTG
>FTBI01001064.1_pt1 | contig 11818 bp, 10 predicted proteins | sample 1639171 | NCBI WGS metagenome assembly FTBI01 (sample SAMEA3914812, study PRJEB12502) | metagenome | biome: forest; material: soil | place: Canada | collected 2011-07-07 | depth 0.1 m | reverse complement strand
GCCCTTGCGCGCGCTCTTCTCGCTCGCCGCTGCCGCTTGCGCCGCGTTTTCGACATCGAAGACGGCTTCGACCGGCAGCTTCAACTCGCCCGATGCAGCGAGCTTCAGCAGCTCGCCGATCATTCGCGCTTTATCCGCGCCCGATGTGACCTCGGAAATCTTGCTCGCCCAGAAACCCTTGACGGTCGCCTGCTTGAAGATCGCGTCGCCAGAGCTGAGGCGCATCGGCTCACCAGACATGGCGCCAAACGAAACCAGCGTGCCGTTTTCCCCAAGGAGACCGAAGATGTCGCCGCTGGCATCGCCACCGACCGAATCGACACCCGCTACCAGCGGCGCATCGCCAACGATGCCACGAACCTGCTTCTTCCAGCCGTCGCTTTCGGTCGACACCGCATTGCCGATGCCCACCTCGGCCAATTCCGCAATGCCCGACTCGCGCCGCACCAGATTGACCACATGGATGCCGCGTGCGTTGGCCAGCATCGCCAGGGTCTTACCGACCGCACCGTTCGCCGTATTCTGGATGAACCACTGACCGGGTTCCAGATGCAGATACTCCAGCAACATCACCGCGCTCAACGGCATGGCGATCAACTGACAGCCTGTTTCGTCGTTGATCGCGTCGGGCAGCGGGATGACCGCTGCCGCCGGCGCCAGAACGTAATCGGCCCAGGCTTCGTAGATGCCGGCCACCACCACGCGCTGACCGGGTTTCAGGTGTTCGACACCCTCGCCGACCGCGTCGATCACACCGGCCACTTCAGTGCCGCCCACGGCCGGCAGTTTCGGCTTGTAGCCGTATTGACCGCGAATCGTCCACAGGTCGTGATTGTGAATCGGAGACATGGTGGATTTGATGCGCACCTGCCCGGCACCGGGATTCGGCGTGGGGCGGTCCGCGACCTGCAGCACGTCAGTGGGATTGCCGAAAGAGGAATAGATAACGCTACGCACAATCGATCTCCTGGAATGTGCAACGGTAAGGACTCCGTTCTGCACGGAGTAGGTGGTTTTGCGAGTGATTCTTCTGTGAGTGCGTCTTCTCTGAGTGCATCTTCTCTGAGTGCAGCGTCTCTGAGTGCGTCTTCTGTGCGTGCTTCTCCAGCGAGTGATTCTGTGAGTGCCTCGGCTGGTGTTTCTGTTCGAGAAACTTCAATAGCACCACGGCCACGGCCTCGGCCGCGGCACGGTCAAGGCGCGCGAAGTACGCTGACGGTGACAGCCATGGCTTGTGCCATCGCGCTTCCGTCTTGTCGCAGCTTCGTAACGAGCGCCGCGCCAAGCCACATGTGATAAAGAAGTTCGGCGGCTTCCTTGGCCCTGATCTCCGGCGAAAGCGAGCCGTCCGCTTTGCCTTCTTCGATCAGGGACGCCAGACGCGTCATCAAGCGGTCAACGCCGTCGCGCAACACGATGCGCATCTCATCGGACAGGTCGCCGACTTCCGCGCTCAGCTTCACCACCAGACACTTTTCGTCGCCGTCCTGATCGAGTTGCGCCTGTTGCCAGGCAGCCCAATAGCTCAGCAGCTTGTCGCGGCCGCTGACACCGGGCTGACCGAACAGCTCGTCAAGGCGCGCCGCGTAGTCGGCGACATACTGTTGCAGCAACTCGCTTCCAAACGATTCCTTCGAGCCGAAGTAGTGATAGAACGACCCCTTCGGGATCTCGGCAGTGGTCAGAATCTCGTTCAATCCGACCGCAACAAAGCCTTTGCGCGCGATCAGGGCGCGCCCGGCGTCGAGGATGTGCCGGCGAATGTGGGGATGGCTAGCTCTCATAGGAACCGGATTATGGCCTCAATTAGACCAGTCGTCTAGAGCACACGAATGCGGCTGCACATGGCCCGGATTAAGCGCCCTATCCAGGCGGCAATCGTGGATTAACCCAGACTGACTGGCAAAAAAAGTCGAGTCGAGTCGAGCGCTCCGGACGCGAGCCAGCGCGGAATCTCGATCATTGTGAGAATTGCTGAGGAGGGGTCTACTGCTTCCGTCACGCTCATCGAGAGGGACAGTGAAGACGAATCACGGAAAGGCGAACGGATCGCGCGCCGAAATGGATTTACAACCGGCTTGCGTTCCCCGCGTGCGTTCCCTGTTCGATCAGGTTACAGGGCGGATTCGTTGGGAAACTGCTGGCGGCTCGACGTAATTTGTCCGTCACCTTCCAGCCATATGGCGGTGTCATAATGACGTTTCGTACCCACCCCTGCGGCTCGAGAAATTGCAGCCGGATGCGCTGCAGTCCGACACCGCCCGGGCGGGCACGATGCCAGGTTTAGCCCTTCGCGGGACGCCCCGTCTTCACCGTCTCGAGCGACGACACCGCGGCAAGCAGGCGCTGCGGCGCTGCCGACTCCAGCATCATCAAGCCTGCGCGCAACAGCTCGCTCTTCTTGACCGGCACGCCGGCGTCAAGGCACTTCTGCTTGAGCGACGCGATCTTGTCGTAGTCCGATTTCGGCATCGTGAAGCTGTCGCGCACGACTTTTTCTTTCTTCGGCGCCTTGGCTTTTTTGACATCAGGAGCGGCGGCAGGCGCGGCTTCCGCAACTGCCGAGCGCTTCGGCTTGCTTGCTTTCTCGACGACCGGCGCGGCTTCCGCTACTACCGAACGCTTGGCTTTGGCCGCCTTCTTGACGACAGGGGCCGCTTCCACGGCTGCCGAACGCTTCGCTTTGACCGCCTTCTTGGCGACAGGGGCCGCTTCTGCAGTAGCCGAGCGCTTCGCTTTGGCAGCCTTCTTAACGACAGGCGCCGCTTCCGAAGCCGCCGAACGCTTCGCTTTACTCGCCTTCTTACCGGCAGGGGTCGCTTCTGCGGCTGCCGAGCGCTTCGTTTTGGCCGACTTCTTGACGACAGGCGCCGCTTGCGCCGGCTGTTCCGGCGCGACTGCCGGCTCCGCGCCGTCTACCGCGTGCTTAGCCGAGCTCTTCGGGAAATGGAACGCCTTCTTGGTGTGCTCCTGAGTGACAGGTGCTGTCATGTTTACCTCCGAATTGATAACTGTATAAACAGTATATATCGTTTATACGTATATCGGAGGCAGGCGTCATCCTACCCGTTGCTTCGCCTTCAGATCGTCGAGATGAAAGCCAGCGACCGTCTTGTACTGATTCGCGATCTGGCTTAACTCTTCCGCGCTGACCACATCTTCAATCCGCTCGAAGCGCTGCCCCTGCGTGCGCTCGTAGACCACCTGCAAAATCCGATCAGGCGGCGCCTTGCGGTTCATCAGCACGACGTCGCCGGTCGCCTTGACGCGCGCTCGATCATAGCCGAGCAGTGCCTCCTCGCAGACGCCCAGTTCCGCACAACGGTCGGCCAGAAAACGCGCGTCCAGAATCGCTTGCCCGGCACCGTTCGAACCGCGCGGCACCATCGGATGCGCCGCGTCCCCCAACAGCGTGATGCGGCCAAATGTCCAGCGCGGCAGCGGATCCTGATCGACCATCGGATATTCCAGAATCGTCTCCGTTGCTTCGATCATCGCGGCCACATCCAGCCAGTCGAAATGCCAGTCCGCGAATGCCGGGAAGAAATCGGCGAGGCGCCCTTTCCCATTCCAGTCGCGGCGCGCGGGTTGCGGCGCCTCGATTTCGGCGACCCAGTTCACTAACTGGTTGCCTGCGGCATCCACCTTATCGCGGATCGGGTAAATGACCATCTTGCCGTGCGTCAGCCAGCCGGCACGCACCATGCTGCCACCGCTCAGGAACGGCGGCGCGATGATCGTTCCGCGCCACATGTTGAAACCGGAATAGCGCGGCGCGCCTTCGTCCGGGTAGAACTGTTTGCGAATCGCCGAGTGAATGCCGTCGCACGCCACGATCGCCGCGCCGCTAGCGAGATGCTCGTTGCCGGCGCTATCGATAAATCGCGCGATGGCGCCTGTCTCGTCCTGAGTCGCGCTGACACAGCGACGGTCCGTCACGACGCTGTCCGGCCCCAGGCGTTCAAGCACCGCCTTGAGCAATACGCTCTGCAGGTCGCCGCGATGGATCGAGAACTGCGGATGATCGTAACCGGCAAAACGTCCAGCCGGTTCGCGGTAGATCAGTTGTCCGTGGCGATTAAAAAACACGGACTCCTGCGTCGTCACACCGACCGCCGCCAACTCGGTGAGCAGATCGAGTTCCGCCAGTTCACGCGTCGCATGCGGCAGCAGGTTGATCCCGACGCCAAGCGGCCTGATTTCAGGCGCCGCTTCGAAAATACGGCTCGCGATGCCTGCCTTGTGCAACGTCAGCGCCAGCGTCAAGCCGCCAATCCCCGCACCAACGATGACGACCTCAGTATCCTTTTTCATCTGTCTCCTCTTTCGTGATGAGCGCGGAGCAGCGCGCCGTTGAATCCGTCTCCCGCGTTGCACGGTTACTCACCATTTACGCAGACGTCTGCCGAAATATAGTGAGCCATTCTGGCTTCGTCAAGCGATTCATCCGGACAACGGAATTCATTTGACACGACGATCAAGATTCAATATCTTTTGACATACGTCTGCCGATTATTCGTCAGAGCACCGTCATGCATCGCCAGATAGACCCATGCCGTTCGATGAGACACGGCGTTTCCAGAAAAAGACAGGAGACAAGCAATGACCACTGGCCTTCCCACGTCAGTCAGGAAAGCTTTCTATCAGCAGATCCGCGAACTCAACATGATTCCCCTGTGGGAATCGCTTAGCACACTGGTGCCGCACCAGCCCAACGGGCCCTGTGTGCCCGCGCTGTGGAAATGGCGCGAGGTGCTGCCCTACATCGAACAGGCCGGCACCTTGATCACGGCCGAGGAAGCCGTGCGCCGCGTGCTCGTGCTCGAGAACCCCGCGCTGCCCGGCCACGCCAGCGTGACGCAATCGCTCTATGCCGGATTGCAGCTGATTCTGCCGGGCGAGGTCGCGCCGGCCCACCGCCACGTGCAATCGGCGTTGCGCTTCATCGTGCATGGCCGTGGCGCTTATACGGCGGTTGACGGCGAACGCACGACCATGATGCCGGGCGACTTCATCATTACGCCGGGCTGGACCTGGCACGATCACGGCAACGAGGGTATCAACGGCCACAGTGAACCGGTCGTCTGGCTCGACGGTCTGGATATTCCGATGATTCGCTTCTTCGATGCGGGCTTCGAGGAAAAAAGCACGGCCATGTCGCAACGCGTTACCCGTCCCGAAGGCAATGCGCTCGCACGCTATGGACACAACCTGTTGCCGGTCGACTATCAGCCTTCATCGCCGACCTCGCCCATCTTCAGCTACCCCTACGACCGCACACGCGAAGTGCTCGAGCGCCTCTATCGCGATGGTGACGTCGACGCATGGCATGGCGTCAAGCTGCGCTATGTCAACCCTGCAACCGGCGGCTGGCCCATGCCGACGCTTGCCACGTTCATGCAGTACCTGCCGGCCGGTTTCTCAGGCAAACCGTTCCGCAGCACCGACGGTGCCGTGTATTCGGTCGTCGAGGGAACCGGACGCGTGGTCATCGACGGCGAAAGCTTCGAATTCGGTCCGAAGGATCACTTCGTCGTGCCTTCATGGAAAACATTCACGCTGCACGCGAACGACGAAGCGGTGCTGTTCAGCTTTTCGGACCGGCCTGTGCAAACCGCACTCAACATTCTGCGCGAAGAGAAGCTGGACGCGTGAACGCGCGCATTGACGATCGCGCCGGTCAGCACCACACACAATCACACCTGGAGAATATTCAATGAATCTGGTCTTTGAGTCCGCGCCCGCGGTGACGGTCCCGGTTGCCGGTTCGGACGAGGCATTTCCCGTCCGGCGCATCTACTGCGTCGGGCGCAACTACGCCGCCCATGCGCGCGAGATGGGCTTCGATCCGGATCGCGAGCCGCCATTTTTCTTCTGCAAGCCAGCCGACGCCATCGTCCATGTCGCGCCGGGCACAACGGGCGAATTTCCGTATCCGTCCGAGACGGACAACTGCCACTACGAAATGGAACTGGTCGCGGCAATCGGCAAGGGGGGTAAAGATATCTCCGTCGATGACGCACTCGATCACGTGTTTGGCTACGCACTCGGACTCGACATGACGCGCCGCGATCTGCAGATGGAGATGCGGAAAATGGGCCGCCCATGGGATATCGGCAAGGCGTTCGATCACTCCGCGCCGATCGGCCCGCTGCATCGCGCTGAACACACGGGTCATCTGAAGGACGGCGTGATCTGGCTGAACGTCAATGGCACGTCGAAGCAACGCGCGGACGTCTCGCAACTGATCTGGTCGGTCGCGGAAACGATCGCGTATCTGTCGCGCTTCTTCGAACTGGTGCCGGGCGATCTGATCTATACCGGTACACCGGAAGGGGTCGGCGCAGTCATCAAGGGCGATACGATGCATGGCGGCATCGACGGTCTCGGCGAATTCCAGGTCAAAGTGGTCTGAACGACTCACCTCACAACGGAGCGTCATGCTCCGTTCATCAAGGATATTCCGTGCAGCTTCACAATTTTTTTCGCAGCTCCGCATCGTATCGCGTGCGGATTGCATTAGGTCTGAAGGGCCTGCCATTCGATTACATCCCCGTGCATCTGTCGCGCGACGGCGGTGAGCAGTTCGCCCCCGCCTATCGCTCGCTCAGTCCGGAGGCACTCGTCCCTGTGCTCAGGAACGGCGAGGTGTCGCTCCATCAGTCGCTTGCGATCATCGAGTACCTGGACGAACTGCATCCCGAGCCACCGTTACTGCCACGCGACCCGCTTGGCCGCGCCACCGTGCGTGCGTTGGCTTTGGACATCGCGTGCGACATCCATCCGCTCAACAACCTGCGCGTACTCAAATACCTTGGTGATACGGCCGGGCTGACACAGGAAGCGAAAGACGCCTGGTATCACCACTGGGTTCACAGGGGTTTTTCCGCGCTGGAAACAAGGCTTGCACACAGTCACACGACGGGTCAATTCTGCTACGGCGACCAACCGACGCTGGCCGATCTCACGCTCGTGCCGCAAGTTTTCAACGCACAACGTTTTAACGTCGACCTGAGTGCCTACCCGGTGCTTGGCCGCATCGCACAGCGCTGCATGCAGTTGCCGGCATTCGCTGCGGCTGCGCCCGGACAGCAGCCTGACGCACAGTAATCTGCGCGGATGACACCCGTTATCCGCCCCACTTTGCGGCATCCCGTCCGCACTGCGCGATAATATCGGTCAGTCACGCTTGCCGTCCGACCCCGGGCGGCCCACTTCCCTATACGAGTCCATGGCAAAGAACCCTGTGGCGCGCGATACGCGCCAGACTCCGCTCGACCGTCTGTACGCCCGTCCCGGCTTCATGATCCGGCGTGCCCACCAGATCTCGACCGACCTGTTCATTGAAGCCTGTGCGGCGCTCGACATGACCCCCAGCCAATACGGCGTGCTGTACATCCTCTTCCACAGCGGCCCACTCGAACAGATTGGCATCGCACGTCTGATCGGCCTCGACCGCTCGACCACCGCGCTCGTCGTCAAGATTCTGAGCGAGCGAGGCCTGCTCGAAAAAGCAAAAAGCGAAACGGACCAGCGCAAAGTGGAAATCTCGCTGACCGAAGCAGGCCGGCAATGCTTTCGCCAATGTGAGCGCTATGCGCAGAAATCAGTCGAAGCGCTGCTCGCGCCGTTCGATCCCGCCGAGCGCACGCAATTTCTCGCGCTGCTCGACAAGTTTGTCTCGCACTTTAACGACAACACGCGCGTGACATTGGGATAAAACGGATCGGCGAGCCCATGCTCGCCGATCCGTTCGCCGCTCGCGCCGCTCTTGCAGCTTTGCTAGAGACACACGGCGGCGCTCACCTATTACTTCGTCGGTGCGGCGTCGAACCCGTACATCTGCGAATCGACGCGCGGCACGATATGAATCCCGTTACGCGCGGCGAATGTGGAGACCTGCAGATGGGTTGGGATGATGCCCACTTCATCGTGCAACACCTTCGACGTTTCCTGGTAAAGCGCTTCGCGCTTCGCATTGTCGACCGTTGCCAGCCCCGCATTCAACGGCTTCCAGAAGTTCGGCGAATCGTAGGTCTGGATGTTGATCTTGCGGAACGGATTATTGGTCGGATTCGAGAACAGCGATTCAAGCTGCACGCCCATATCGCCCGCATCCGCGCCCCAGCCGATCATGAAGAAGCCCAGCTGCAACTGGTTCACGCGCGAGATGAAGGTGCCCATCGGTTGCGTCTCGACCTTGGTCTTGCAACCGATGCGCGTCAGCATTTGCGCGACACCCTGCGCCAGTTGAGAATCGTTGACATAGCGATCGTTCGGCGCGAAGAGCGTCAGTGAAAAGCACTCGGGATAGCCGGCTTCGGCCAGCAGCTTTTTCGCTTCATCCGGCTTGTACGGATCGGGCGGCAGCGCCGGGTTGTAGCCGAACATCGTGCTCGGCACACTGTTCTGCGTCGCCACGCCCAAGCCTTGCAGCACGCGGTCCACCAGCACCTGACGGTTGATAGCCAAAGAGAACGCACGGCGCACGCGCACGTCCTTGAACGGATTCTTGCCCAACGGCTTACCGTTGTTGTCCGTCACATACGGCGCATTGTCGTTCAGCTGATTCATCACCCAGAAGACCATCAAGGTACTGGGCTTCGTGTAGACGGCAAGCTGCTTGTCAGCCTTGATGCGCGCGACATCCGCGCTGGGTACGTCGATCACCGCATCGACGTCGCCCGACAGGATCGCCGCCACGCGCGCCGCCGCATTCGGCAGGATGCGCACGGTCACCTTGTCATAGGCCGGCTTGTCGCCCCAGTAAGCGTCATTGCGGACCAGTTCAACACGGTCGCCCCGCAAAAAGCGCGAGAACTTGTAAGGCCCCGTGCCGACGAGACCCTTGCCGGTTTCGAAGTCTTCGCTCTTGAGTCCCTGCGTGTCTTTCTTCGACAGCATGAAAATCATCGACAGATAGTTCGGCAGCACAGCCAATGGCCGGGCCGTGGTCAGCTTGACCGTGTACGGATCGACCACCTCCACTTTGGTGATGTCTTTCGTGAAGACGCCGAACGTTGCCGGTGAATTGGTCAGCGTGTCAGGACGCGCGAGCGAATAGACCACATCGTCTGCCGTGAACGACGAGCCGTCCTGGAACTTGACGTTCTTGCGCAGCTTGATTTCCCACGTCTTGTCGTCGAGCGGTTTCCACGACTCGGCGAGCCCGGGCTGCAACCGGCCGTCTGGCGACATATCGATCAACGGCTCGAACACATTGCGCGCAACGTTGCGGTTGCCCGGCAAGTTGGCGAACTGCGGATCGAGCGACGTGACGTCTGCGCTGACCCCATACCTGAATTCCGCTGCACCTGCATTCTGCTGCACGAACACGCTCGCGGCCAACGCACCGGCCATGACTGCCAGCCGGCCCCAGCCCCGCAATGTTGTTCCCATCTCCGTCTCCTATATGTGCAGAACCCGCAAGGGTACCCGCTTTATTGAGGAAGCCGTTATCGGCTCCCATCTGAAACCAGCGTACCGAACTGAACCCACGCGCAGTAACGGCAAGTGTGCGGCGTCGTCACTTCGTGTTTACGAGCATCTTCATCACCTCAAAATGCCTTCTGTATAACTATATTATCGTTATACACTTCTATCGAAGTCAAGCACTGCTCAAGTTGATGACGGGCGCTGCAGGACCACCGTGCGGCCTTTCGTTCACCCAACGAAATGGTTGCACTTGCAACACGTTGCGAGACAGGAACAACTGCGAACGAAGCCTCGCAAAACATGCGGCATCTTTAACGAACTTAGCGCAGACTATTCATGGAAAGGAGACAAACAATGAGAAAGACCCTCGCCGCACCGCTTGCTGCCGTGTCACTTTGTACTTTTGCAGCGGGTGCACAGGCGCAGAGCAGCGTGACGATTTACGGGATCGTCGACTCGGGGATCAGCTACGTTAGCAACAGCGGCGGCCATTCCGCGTGGATCTTCGACACGGGTGTTCCACAGGGCAACCGGCTCGGCTTCACGGGCACTGAAGATCTCGGCGGCGGCATGAAAGCGCTGTTTCGCCTTGAAAACGGCTTCAACCTGAACGACGGCAGCATGGGTCAGGGTGGCCTCATGTTCGGACGCCAGGCTTACGTGGGTCTCGCGAACCAGATCGGCACGCTGACGCTCGGCCATCAATACGATTTCATGGGCGACATCATCGGCAACTATTCGATTGCCTACGTTGCCGGCGTGTATGCGTTCCATCCGGGCGACTACGACCGCGTATCGGGCGACCGGCTGGACAACACGGTCAAATTCGTCAGCAACAACTTCGGCGGCTTCACCGCCGGCGCGATGTACGGCTTCGGCAATACGGCGGGCAACTTCCATCAGAACAGCTCCATGAGTTTCGGCCTGACCTACGATCATGGCCCGCTCAGTCTCGGTGCAGCCTATACGGATATCAATAACTTCAGCATCAATCCGACCAACGATCTGGGCGTCAGCACGCTATTCGGCCAGCCGCTAACAGGCAGCCCGATCGTGGCCGACAGCATGAAGACATGGGGGCTGGGCGGCAGCTATTCGATCGGCAAGGTCGGCATCATGGCGAACTACACCGGCACGCGGATCTCGTACATGGGCAATTCGGCAACACTGAGCACCCTGGAAGGCAGCTTGCTGTACCACTTCACACCGGCGCTGGTCGCTGGCGCGGGCTACACCTATTCGAAGCTCGAGAGTTCGCACTGGGGCCAGACGTCGGTCGGAATCGACTACTTCCTGTCGAAACGCACCGACCTGTATGCGCAAGTGAACTATCAACTGGCAAGCGGTGACGGTACACATGCGGTCATTCTGACGCTGCCGACCTCGAGCACCAACAAGCAGGTGGTGGCGGGCATTGGCATACGCCATAAGTTCTGATCGACTGATCGCGAGAGGTGCCGCTCGATGGCGAGAGTTGAGTGGCACACATTTATGCCGGCGCAAGCCGGTTTTTTTTCGCCGTCGGAATTAAGGCTCACGCGGACCCACTACCTCACGTTTGCGCCGTCCATGAAAAAGCCCGGTGTGAACCGCCAGCATCGCTGCTGTACGATTCACACCGGGCCAGACTTCAAGCGTGCCGGTGACGTCAGTCGATCAGATGACACGCGGCGAATTGCCCATCGACAGCGCGTTTCAATTCGGGCACGACCTCCTTGCAAACAGGCAAGGCGTGTGGGCAACGCGGATGAAAATGGCACCCCGAAGGTGGATTCATCGGCGACGGAATCTCGCCCTTGATTGCATAGAAGGTCTTCTTGCGCTTGTCGAGCGACGGCACTTCCGCCAGCAATGCCTGCGTGTACGGATGCTGTGGGCTCTGATAGACCTGCTCGGTGGGTCCCGATTCCACGATCTTGCCCAGATACATGACGACAATGCGATCCGCAATATGGCGCACCACGCCCAGATCATGACTGATGAAGAGATACGTCAACCCCAGCTCTTCGCGCAGCTTGATGAACAGGTTCAACACCTGCGCCTGAATCGACACGTCAAGTGCCGCCACCGATTCATCGCAAACGAGAAACTTCGGACTCACCGATAGCGCACGCGCGATACCGATACGTGCACGCTGGCCACCCGAGAACTGATGGGCGAAGCGGTCCATCGAATCCGGGTCGAGGCCCACCCGTTCAAACAGCGCGCCGACAAAATCGCGCGTATCCGCCTTGCGGATGAAACCGTGCACATGCGCCCCTTCCGCGACGATATCCGCGGCACGCATGCGCGGGTTGAGCGACGCATACGGATCCTGGAAGATCATCTGGATATCCAGTTCAGCGCGATTGCGCTCGCGCCGCCCGAGCGCCGCCATATCCGT
>FTBI01001881.1_pt1 | contig 11827 bp, 10 predicted proteins | sample 1639171 | NCBI WGS metagenome assembly FTBI01 (sample SAMEA3914812, study PRJEB12502) | metagenome | biome: forest; material: soil | place: Canada | collected 2011-07-07 | depth 0.1 m | reverse complement strand
GTTCGCGTAGAAGTAGCCTGCACCGAGCGACAGCGGCCCGTTTGCGTAGGCTGCGCCGAAGCTGTACGTCTGGCCGCTACCCGTCGCACCGGCAACGCCGCCCACGCCATACAGTGCCTCGACCTGGAAGCCGGCGAACAGCGGGCTTGCGTACTTGACCGAGTTGCTCACACGCAAACTGTTGTCGTAGTTGTCCAGGTCGCCGGGCGTGCCGAATACGCCGCCGAAGTAGTTGTCTTCCGTGAGGCCTTGAACCAGATCCACGATCGGATCGTATTGGCGTCCGAGGGTAACCGTCCCCCACGTGCCGCTCGACAAACCAACCACTGCCTTGCGGCCGAATTCGCGGCCGCCCTGCCCAAGCGCGCCCGTCCCGACGTTAAAGCCGTTCTCCAACTGGAATATCGCAGCGAGTCCGCCGCCGAGATCTTCGGTGCCCTTGAGGCCCCAGCGGCTGCCGGACAGGTTGCCGCTGCTGAACTTCACGAGCGACGATTGATTCTGGCCGTTCGCGCCTTGTGCGTTGTGCACGTAAGCAATACCGGCATCCACGATGCCATACAGCGTGACGCTGCTTTGTGCCTGAGCACTGGCAGCAAGCAAAAGACCGGCAGGCAATGCGAGGAGAGAAAGTCGTTTCATTTTTCGAGTTCCCGTATCAATGTTGTATTTGTTTAAATCTGGCGCAACGATACGAGATGAGTTTGCGTCGGCAAACTAACTAATTCTTCGATGGATATGAATGTGCCGATCGCGTGGCCGCTTCTAAGGCCACGCGTTGGTACGATGTCACGCCGGGACGGCGGACAATTCGGAGGGCGCGTATTTCGAAGTCGCGAGGACTTCGGCAGGAACGGGAACATGCGCGCGCCGCAACAGCGCGCCGCTGCGAAACATCAACAGATCGCCGGGCTGGCAGGCGGTCCATACTTCATCGGTGAGCGGCGTGGTGGCAATCACCGCCGTGCGATCGGCCGGCGTGCCACGCTCGGCAAAATCAACTGAGAGGTCACCGTCGACGAGGCGCGCGCTCGAAAACGGCCAGTGGCGTATCACGTACGACAGACGCGTCGAGCAATACGCGAATTGCACTTTTCCATTCGAGAGCACGAAGTTGAAAATGCCAAACGGGTTCAGTGTGCGTGTCGCCTGCTCGATGACGTCGAAGGTGGCGTCGATGTCGTCCACGTCCGTGTCGGCGTCCGCAAGAGCCACGAAATGCGCGTGGAGGCGATTCATGATGAAGCAGAACGCCGCTTCGCTATCGGTCGTGCCGACCGGTGCATACGGACCTCGCTCCGGTTCACCGAGCGGTTGCAGATCGCCGTTATGCGCGAACACCCATTGCTGGCCACGCAACTCGCGCATGAACGGGTGGCAGTTCTCCACGCGCGCGCCGCCTTGAGTCGCTTTGCGAATATGCGCGACGACATTGCGCGACTTGATCGGATGGCTCTTCAGAAAGTCCGCCACCGGCGACTGACACGCGGGTTTATCGTCGACGAACACGCGGCACGCGCGGTCTTCGTAAAACGCCACGCCCCAGCCGTCGACATGATGGTCCGTAAGGCCACCGCGTGCGGCAAAGCCCGTCAGCGAGAAGCTGACGTCGGTGGGTTCGGCGCAGTTGAGGGCGAGCAATTGGCACATGTCCGACGCCGCCCTATGCCCGTTGAGCCAGGACGTGCGTGGACGTGACGACATCCGCGTTTGCGGCGCCAGCGCTTTTTGAAGTTTTCGCGGCCATCACGTGTCGTCCCAGTCGTTCACATTCACTGGGAGACTAGCGTGTTTCAACCGCCGCCGTTATAGCGAATCATGCTTTGCAAATCACCGGCGCACAGGCTCCCGAAAAACCTCACCTTTGGCCGGCCCGCCGCCTGCGCGGCCGCCTGTGCCGCCTTTAGCTTGCCAGCTTACGGAACGTTTCCAGCACCGCGTCACCCTTGAACGGCTTGACGATCCAGCCTTTCACGCCGGCCGCCTTGCCGCGCTCTTTCATCGCCGGGCTGCTCTCGGTCGTCAGCATGATGACGTTGACCGTCGTGTTCGCGAGTTCGCCGCGAATCTTTTCGACCATCGTCAGGCCGTCCATATTCGGCATGTTGACGTCGCTGATCACCAGCTTGATGCCCGGGCTGGCCTTCAATTTGGCAAGGCCATCCTTGCCGTCCACCGCCGTATCGACGTCCAGACCGTTCTTCTTCAGAAAGCCGGCCACTTCGTCGCGCACCGTGCTCGAGTCATCCACCACCAGAATTTTCGACATGTTTTTTCCTATGACAACATTCAGAACAGATCCAGTTCGCCCGCTTCGACCATCGCGCCGACGTCGTCCGTGACTTCCTTGAAGTCCTCGGGCGACCAACTCAGGCTGAACACAAAACGTTGATGCAGCTTGACCGAACGGCCCGACTGCGGGTCCGTCAGCGAGTACATGAAACACAGCTGCGGATTGCCGCTGCCGAACGAGATGTACTTGTGCTTGTGATTCACCAGCAGTGGCACTTGCACCTGGCTGCGCAGCCAGGCGTCCGCGTCGCCGACATAGCGGTTCTTGAACGAACCCCAGATCAGATTCGTCACTTCGCCGAGCACACCATTCAGATCGCGGAAGTTTGCTTCGCAATCGTCTGCGTGGTCGATCATCCGGTGGCGATCGAGCAGGTCGAGAATCGGCGCCTCTTCCGCCTGCATCATCATGTAGCCGCGGCACCACGCGCTCTCCAGCGGAATCAGACTGAACACCTCGCCGAAAATGATCCGGTCGCGCACGATATAAGGCGTGTCGCACGTGATGGTCAAATCCTTGAACACGTCGCCGAGAATGGCCTGCGTCATATCGGCAATGCCGCGCACTAACGCGTTCGGGTAATCCAGACTGAAGATGTATTCGTCGATTACCTTGCGCAAGGGCGTCATATCGCGCGCGACGTAGGCCGCGCAGACCACCCGGCGCAAGCTCTCCGGCAAACCATCGACGCTTGGATCGGTCTCTCGCCGCATGATGATCGGCAACTCGGGGCGCACCGCGTTGATCCTGATCGCGATCTCGGCGCTCGCTTCGGTTGAGCCACCGTAGCCTTCAGCGAACAGCACCGCGCCCAGATCAATGTTCGAGCGCAGCACGGACTGCAAGCGGTTCTTGCCGACCTTCACGCCGACCAGATTGTTCTCGTCGCAGAAGCGCTTCAGCGCTTCTTTATGCACCGGGCAGTCGTCCAGCACCAGCACCTTGCTGACCGGTTTGTTCATGTTCATTTCGCGTTCCTGCTCACTGCGGATATCGACGTTATGGTCAACACTCAAAACAACTCCAGCTCACCGCTGGTTTCTTCAACTGCGCTCGTGTCCGCCACGAAGTCGATCGGCGCATGCGCGCACACACATACCGTCGCGGCCAGCTGCACGGAACCGTTAAGCGTGATCGAATACGACGACAGAAACGCTGGCTTCAATTCCGCCAGATGCCCCAGGCAACGCGCGCTCAAGACATAAGGCGTCGACATGCCGAGGTCCGGGAAATAGTGCAGCAATTCCTGATTCATCGCGCCGCAGCACAGATTGCAGATTTCCAGAAAGGCTTCCTGGAACGGCAGTTCGTCGCCTTCTTTCAGGTAGTAGTTGCGCGTGCTGTCGTTTTCGTCGAAGTGAAGAATCAGCAGCAGTCTGAACACAATCGACGAGATGGTCAGCACGACCACCTGAGTGTCCTTCGTGGCGCCCGTGCCCGCCTCGATGAGCGGCGCGATTTCGCACGTATCGCCGGCATCCCTCAGCAGGCGCGCCTGCGCCGCCTTGCGGAAAATGCGTTCGAAGCTGTCCTTCGCGTTGCCCGTAATCACATCGGCACCTGGTGCAGCTTCGAGTGAAACTGGTTGGCAAGCGATTCGACGCTGGAGAGCGACGCCGCGATCATCTTGCCGCCCGCCTGGATGTCCTGGAACGTGGAGGTGGTGGTCAGATCGTTGCGGTGCAGGCTGTCGCGATAGCTCTTCGACAATTCCTCAGAACGCGCGGCGAGCGCTCGAACCTCGCTCGCCACCACCGCGAAGCCGCGGCCGGCCGGGCCCGCCCGGGCGGCTTCGATCGACGCATTCAGCGAGACGATCACCACATGCCGGACGATCGACGACAGCTCCTGATTCTTCGCGTGCATGTCGTGGTTCTGCGTCATCAGCGAGATCATCTGCTCGTGCCAACGCTCGAATGTCGCGCCAAGGCTCTTCAGGCGCGCGGCTTCGCCGGCGATCTGTTGCGCCTGATGCGCCCACTGGTCTTTGTCGTCGGTCGCGGCTTTCAGCGTTGCGCGCAGCTCATCGACACGGTCCGATTGCTGCATCAACTCCTCGCGCAACTGTGCAGCCAACGCTTCCATGTCTTGCGCGGCCTGTTCGCGTTCGCGGATCGCTTCGCTGTGGTCCGCTTGTTCCGCCGATAACGCTTTGATCCGTGCATCTGCTTCGGCACGCAACCGTGCCGTCAGCCTCGTGCTTTGCAACTTGTGCGCGACAAATGCCAGCAGCGCGGTCACCGCGCTGCCTGCCACCGCCGCCAATACGTACTGTTGAATCACAACCTATCCTTCCGAAGTCCGTCGCGAAGCTCGCCAATCAGCGTTCGACCGACGTTCAATCCGCCATCGCGTCAAGTTGCACTTCGCCGGCATCACCGCGCGCTTCCACGCTCAGCGTATCGACAGCGACGTTATCCGGCAGGCAGACGATCGTCTGGAACTGACGGAACGCGGCGCCCTTGTGATCGTCGGTGAAGCGCAGTTCGATGCGACCGTTCTCGCGTTTGAGGAAGTCGCGCACGGCGTCCATGCCGACGCCACGGCCCGACACTTCCGTGACGGTTGCTGCAGTGGAGAAGCCCGGCCGGAAAATGAATTCGGCGATGGCTTCGTCGCTCAGTTGTTCGTCGCCGCCGATCCAGCCGCGCTCGGTGGCAATGCCGCGAATCCGTTCGAGCGCGAGGCCACGCCCGTCGTCGCTGAGCGTGATCTGCAGCGCGTGGTTGTCAACGCCCACTTCGATATCGATCGTGCCGACCGGCGCCTTGCCTTGTGCGCTGCGGGTCTCGGCGGTCTCGATGCCGTGGTCCATCGAATTGCGCAACAGATGCATGAACACGTTGTTCAGCGTGCCGCCCGCCTGGCCGCGCAGACGGTAGCCGTTGTCGTCGATGCGCACGGTCGGCGCCGGCTTGCCCAGTTCTTGCGCGAGCGAAGGCAGCGAGTCCAGCACGCCGGACAACGCATCGCGCACGCTTTCGCTGCCGAGAGCGCGCAAGGTCTGGCGCATCGCATCGCGCATCGACTGCAGTTCGTGGAGTTCGCCGGCGTTCGTCTTGTCCAGCATGCTCAGGGTCTGCTGAATCTGGTCCTTCTCGACCATCACGTAACGGCCCGCATTGCCGGCGTTGTTCGCGCCGGCTTTAGCCTTGCGGCCGAGGCTCTGTTCATTAATCTTGGCGTAGCTCTCGATCGCCTCGCGCACGCGCGTCAATTCCTGCATCAGGTGTTCCTGATCCCACGAGCGGTCCGCGTCCGGTTGGCGCAGTTCGTGATAGCTCTGCTCAGTTTCATGGACGACGTTGGTCAGATGCGCGAGGTTATAAGTCCGCGCATTGCCCTTGATGGTGTGCATGTTGCGGAACAGCTCGGCAATCGCCGCATGATCCGCTTCCGAATGCTTGCGGATGATGCGCTCGTTCTCGCTGACAAAACCCGCGGAGCTTTCGATGAAGTGATGGAACTTCTCTTCGCTGACCGCGAGAATCTCGCCGATCATGTCGAGACGGCGGCGCTGTTCGCTGGCTTCCGCAGCGAGCTTGCGCAGTTCGGTAACGTCACGCACACACAGCATCAAGCGCACGATAACGTCGTTTTCGTCGGTGATCGCCGACCAGCTGAGGTCGAGAATCTTCACCCGGCCATCGGGCATGCGCTTCGAAATTTCGCCGACCAGCAGATGCTGATTGAACGCGAAGTTGATGCAGTCTTCGCCGAGGCACGCATGCGCGGCGGCATCGATTTGCGAGAGCACGTCCGAGCCGAGATCGGTATCCGAGAACACCAGATCCATCAGACCGCGGCCGGCGATGTCTTTCGTTTCGAAGATGTCTTCCAGATACGCCGAGTACTCCGCGTGGACCACGGCGCCGTCGATCACCGTCAAAATACCTTGCTGCATGTTCTGCAACATTGCCTGAATGTCAGCGGTCTTCTGCTTGAGTTGCGCCGAGCTTTCCTGAATCTTTTCAATCATGCCGTTGAAGGCGACGATCGAATGGCCGATCTCATCCAGCCGGCCCACCGGCACACGGCGCGTGAAGTCCTGGCTCGATGCGATCTCGCTCATCATCGCTTGCATGCGGCTGAGCGGACGGGTGATCTGACGGTAGAGCAGCGTGCCGATGAAGGTCAGCAGAATGATCGCGATACCGGTGACGATGGCGATGGCCGTCGTGGTGGTGGAAAGCGTGGCGTTCAGTGCCGTGATCGCCTCGTCTTTCTGGCGGTTCTTCTCGACGCGGAGGGTTTCGACGATGCCTTCGAGTTCGTCGCGATACTGCGCGACGTTGGCGAACAGATACGCTTGCGCGAGTTCGTTCTTGCCGTCGGCCTTCATTTTCGCCGTCTCGGTGATAGCGTCGAAGTAGTTCACGAGGCTGTCGTTGGCCTGCGAAACGAGGCCTTGCTGGGCGTGGCTCGCGGCATCTTTGGCTTGCAGCGCGAGGCCCTGTTGCAATGAGGCCTTTTTCTTCTTCAGTTCGTCTTGCGCCTGGGCGACCATGTTGGCGTCCGGCGCGTAGACGAGGGTCATGGTGGCCAGTTGGACGTCCTTGACCTGCGAAACGAGGTCGGCCGAGGCGAGCGCGCTAGGGACGACGCCCTCGGTCACTTTGCGCACTTCGGCCGCGCTGCCGCGCGTCTGATAGACCGCGTAGCCGCCGATCGCCGACAGGGCGACGAACATCAAGACTACCAATAGCGTAATGCGATGACGAATAGTCATGTGAAACCCCCGAGGGTATGGCCTTCGCGTCAGCCCTCGATTGGAGCGGCGCGTTTTTTTGCGAATTTGAGTCAAGAATGCAGCGCTGCCGAGTATTGCGGACGCATATTACTGAGCGATGACGGCAGGGGTTTTGAGCACGCCCGGGGGGTTAAATATTTTTCTAAAGTTTTTGATTTTGGTGCCGTTAATCGTTGTCCTTTTTATAGCCCACTTATTTTCCGTATTACGGTGCGTAGCATTGACGCACACCACTCATTGAATGGGGTTAATTGTGCGGCAAATGTTTTGCGCCAGACAGGTCAGCGGATCGGCGGCAGATGCTTCGACGCCTCGCGCAAAGTAAGCGGCGACATGATGCCCGTCGAAGCGGAAAGAAAGGCGCTCACCGCCTGGGGCGCATGCCACGCGTAATCCCGCAACGCCCAACCGATGGCCTTACGGATGAAGAAGTCACTTTCCGCGGCCAGTGAACGCGCGTAGCCGAAAAGACGTTCTTCGTCGGTATGGTCGCGCCAGCCGACTTGATGAATCATGGCAATGCGCCGAACCCATAGCGATTCGTGCTGGAGCGCTGCATCCATCGCGGCCTGCACCGCCGGTGTATGAGTTCGCGCCGCTTTCAGAACGTCGCCGACGACACCCGCCAGCGGGTCGATCGAATCCCACCAGGCGCTTCGCTGTGCGAGCGCTAATAAGTGTGCGATGTCTGCCACCGCAAGCGTCTTCCAATTGCGTGCCAACAGATCGGTCGCGACGTATTGGAATTCGCGCTGCGGCATCGACCATAAGACATTCACGCACGCCAGCAGATGAGCGGCATTCTCCACCGGCAGCCGCTTGAACACCGGCAGTACCGCTTGCCGTCGCTGCGGTGTCGGCACACCGATGAACTCGAAGTGGTTACGCATATAGGCGCTCATGGCGAGCGCGCGTTGAGCGTCGGCGTGCGGCGCGAGTGCCGCCTTGATTTCTTTGCCAAAGGCACGCGGTGTCATTGGGGAAAGCGCTCCACCTGAATGGGATGTGATTCGTGGTTAGCTGCGTTCGTGCAGGCCTCCCGAATCTTCTCACCTTCGAATCGAGAGTGCGCCCACAGGTAGCAACATTATCACCGCACGCGCTCCCGGATCTTCTCACCTTTGGGTTTTTAGCTTCCCTCCCAGGCGCTGCCCAACACTGTGTACAAGGTCGCAAGATTGGCCTGCCGGCGGCGGTTTCGCGGTAAGGCTTACGCTTCCCGCGCAATCGCAGGTTGCACCCTGAATGCTCTATGCAGCACCTTGAATGGCCATGAGGAGGACTCCCTGGAAATCCTCACTTTATGACAGGTGCGCGTTCAACGTGGCGATTGCTCACCTCCTGGAATCGCTCACCTTTTGCGAGCGATCTCCTGGAATTCCTCACCTTCACGTGTTTTGGCAAGGTTCCACGGTGCAGCTCGACTCCTGGGACAGCTCACCTCTTACTGAATTGGCGACACCTCCTGGAACGGCTCACCTCTTACCGACGTGAAGCCGTACGCCCTGGAACGGCTCACCGCTCACCGACGTGAAGCCGTACGCCCTGGAACGGCTCACCGCTCACCGACGTGAAGCTATGCGACCTGGAACGCCTCACCTTTCGTCGAAGTGGCAGCGTCTCCTGGAACACCTCACCTTTGGCTAGGGTGACGGCATTTCCTGGCGTTCCTCACCTTTGACCAAGATGACGCCATCTCCTGGAATTCCTCACCGTTGGCTAGGGTGACGACATTTCCTGGCGGTCCTCACCTTTGATCACGATGGCGCCATCTCCTGGAATTCCTCACCATCCTGGAATCGCTCACCTTTAACCAGGTAAAACCCCTCGCCTACTGCATATCCTTTATCCCTTCGCGGACCCGCTCCACGAACATACCGACGAGCGCCGCAACGTTTCGCTGCTCGAGGATACGCTCCTCATCGAGTCCAGCGTCGAGCCCGTACGCAAAATTGGCGCATGCCTTCGGACCATCCCGCAGATAGCCTTCCACTTCGCCGCCATCGCAGAACCGACGGTGCAGAGCGGCGAGCGCCTTGTCGAGCGCGGCCTGGTTGTCCTTTGCGCAGTGATACTGCACGAATTCCTGTACCGCCACTTCAACGTCCCCGGAATTGGCGTAGCGCAACACGTGAATCAGGTCAGCTGCATCCTTGTTTTCCGCCCTTTGATCAAAGGCGAGCGATTTCAGAACGATGAAGGCCGTCACGTTTGCGAAGCGCACAATCTCCGTCGCGATACCACCGTCGTCTAACAGCTCGGTCGTGACCTCGCGTTCCAAATACCATTCGTGCACTATGCCGACGTGGTTGATCGCCAGCGCGGACACACCTTCCCCTTTAACCGAGGCGATCTTTCCGGCTGGCAGTTTTTCGTCCGGGTCCCGAAGAAACTCGACCAACACGGATTCGTGCTCGGACACCTTGCGCAGCCATCGCCAACTACTCGGCCGCCCGTCTTTAACGAAGCGCTCGAAGCCGCGGGCTTTCAGTTGATCCGCGAGGTTGTCGTAAGTATCGTCGCCTGCAAGGACCTGCAGGTTGAGCACGATATCCACATCCGAGGTTCCCGCATGGGCCGGAACCTCGGGGGGGCTTTCGGGTGTGAGGTAGCGAGGTACCAGCCCACCGACCAGCCTCAATGTGTCCTTTAACGTCCCGAAGCCGCGCAAAAGCGTCACCAATGTCCGTTCGCAGGCAAGCGTGTGTTCCACGTCATAGCCCTCGGCCGTTTGAGGTTTGTTTGATGCCATCGACTAAATTTTTAGTATGTTGGAGCGGAACTCAGACGCCAGTTCCTTATTGCGACCACGGCCATCCAGCAGGTCGAGGTACAGGATAAAAGGGCTGGCGAACCAGACGTGGACATCGTTCGCATGATGCCGAAACAAAGTGCTCGCACCAGCTCGCTCCAGCAGTGTGACGTTCGCCCCTTTCGCGACTTCTTTCAGGCCGATATCTTTGGCGTATTGCGCAGCGCTGCCGGGCGGCACAATCAGGTCGACCGTATCGACACTCGTAAGAAGCGGAGACAGAGCGTTTGCCGCAGATGCGCCCGTGACGGTCCAGTCATCCCGCTTCGTGTTCCCGAAGACGTTGTAGATCCACGGGACCGCTGATTGCGGGCTCGGCGCGAACATGTACCAGCGCGTCTTCGTCTCTTCCCGCGTACGCCAGCTTTCGGCCCAGGCGTCCAGGAGCTTTCCGGGCTGGACGAGACGCCTTCGCTGGTTCCGGCCACTACCTTCTGATACCGTCCATTCGAGTCGCTCTAGCTCCCGCAGGGTCTGGGATACGGTGTACGAACTGGTCTGGGCTAGCTCAGCAATCTCAAGTCCGGTAAGCCATTTGTCGCCTGCATGCAAAAGAGCGTGAACAACCTGCTCGCGGGCACCCGCAAAAATTGACCCAACGCGAGGTGACTTCTTCGGCTTGCCGGGGCGATCGATATTGACAAGCCAGTCGCCATTCTTGAGGAAGAGACTCCCGCTGGAGTCAAAATAGCCGATGCCGCGTTCGCGAAGGCTCTCACGCGCGCCGGTGCTGAGATACTCTGCGACCACGAAGGGGATCGTACTGTTACGGCGCTCCGTGGAAAGCAGATACTCTTCCAACTGCCAGACCGTGTGGCGTATGTCGCGCGGGTAAGCTTGGCTTATTAGCTCGACAGCCAGATCCAGTTCCCGATGTGCGGTCTGCGCGTGCAGAAGCAGATCAAGCCGGCGTATGCCTTCCGGTCGGCGGAAGGGGATTTCCGAACCGCGGGCGTCCGCGATGGTAGCGCCCGTCGCCGCTTCGAACGCCTGTACAAAGCGGTCGACGAGGGCCATGGCCGGAATAGCGTCCATAAGTAGCCTTAGCTGAACAGCATCGGGAAGGATATTGATGTTTAGTTTAGCATTTTTTGCTAGTTTAGCTGCACAGCTAAACTAGCAGTTTTGCCAAAATAAGACACCCGATGATTGGCTCAGCATCTACCTGGATTTTGTCGCAGGAAGTACATCGCTTGCGGAACTCGGCACAATTTAGTTGTGAAGCGCGTCGGGCAATCGCGTGTCGTTTCCTGTCGCTCCGGGACGTCCTGTCCTGGTATGTGCCCGCCCTGTAGCCGCATCGTTTTTTACATCGTTGTAGCAAAAAAGACGGGGGCGTCGGGCGCGCTGATCAAAAAATTCAGATCCTGGAACGTCTCACCTCTGAACGGAATGAGGCCATCTCCTGGAATTCCTCACCTTTCGTCGATTTAAGGCCATCCCCTGGAATTCCTCACCATCCTGGAATCGCTCACCTTCGGCTGGATGGTCACGCCTTCCGGCGCGGGCCCGTTTTGTTTGCCGTTATTGTCCCGCACGCCATCGGTTTGTTTTTAGCTCCCGCCAAAGAAAATATTGCATTGCGGGTCGTTGCTGCAGGGCTTCATGTGTTTCGCGCCACTCTGCATTTTCGTGTCTGGCATGCCACCGTATGACTGCGTCGCCGTGTCGGAGGGGGAGGCGGTCGGCTGAGTCGCTGCGTTTTCCGATGGGGCAGGTTGTTGAGTCGCCGGCATGCTCTGCGAATGCGCAAGCCCAGCCATGACAAGCAATCCGGCGGCAGAAGCCACCATGAGTCGTGATTTCACTTTTACCTCCTTAATTTAGGGTACGTTTTCACTGATGCGATTCGTTATCCGCGGGTCCGGAAGTCAGCATGGACAGGATTTTCGGACACGCGAAAGCGCTCTTCGGGCCCACAGGCGAATTGCTCGAGGCCAAAGTTTTAGGTCGTCGTGAGAAAAAGGAGAGC
>FTBI01001346.1_pt1 | contig 11946 bp, 7 predicted proteins | sample 1639171 | NCBI WGS metagenome assembly FTBI01 (sample SAMEA3914812, study PRJEB12502) | metagenome | biome: forest; material: soil | place: Canada | collected 2011-07-07 | depth 0.1 m | reverse complement strand
ATCAGATATTTCGCGTGGGCCTCAAGCAGCGGTTGATAGTCGCTTTTGACGATATAGCTGTCGAAGTCGAAATAGATGCTTCGCTTCGCGAGTGGGCTATTAGGATTGTTGAGTTCATCGGCCGTTATGGGCGCCACGTTTGCCGGCTGGCTGGCGGTGGAGTTACCCTGGGTGGCACCGCTTTGCGGCTCCACCCTCACACCCGAATGACACGCGGCGAGCATGCTCGCAATGAGCGTGCTAGCGAAAAATCCAGTCCTGGTCATGGTAGGTCTCCTCTGACCGAAGGCGCGATCGCGCCTACTTACGATTACCGTGATCGCTCCAGAGCGGAGGGTGGTTAACCTCGCGAACAGCGATGGGCGATTAATACAAATGACGGAGAGTCATGTTTTCAAATCCGTTAGGGTGGCCGCACGGAGAGCTGGGCGCGCATTTCCGTCCTCCCAACCTGGCTGACCTGTCACAGGCGTTCTGCGGCTTGTGCCGTGCGCGGATCGTCAGTCGGATCCCCCTGCGATGAACTTTCCCCGGTAGCGCTGGGTGGTACGACATCCGGCACCACATCGAGCCTGCTGTAACGTTCAGACAACGCTTCGTAAAGTGCAGGCGCAAACAGTTTCGATATCTGGCTGGCGATCAACGCCGTGGCCATGAGGGAGATGACAAGCGCATGGCCGTTGATCATCTCGATCACGATCACGAAAGCGGTAATGGGGCTTTGGGTAACCGCTGCCAGATAGCCCACCATGCCAAGGGCGATCAGCATGGGCAACTGCATCTGGCCAAACAGCAGGTGTAACGCATTGCCGATACCGGCGCCAATTGCGAGCGACGGCGCAAACAGGCCGCCGGGCGCGCCTGGCAGATACGATCCGACCATCGAAACCATTTTGACGACCGGGTACGCAGCGCTTAGTTGCGCACGTCCTTCCAGCATCGCGCGCGCTTCGGCGTAGCCGCTGCCGAACGTGTGGCCGCCAGATGCGACACCGATCACCGCGACCACGAGGCCGCATACCGCTCCGAATGCCACCGGCCGGTTCGCGCGCCAGGTGGCCACCGACGCAGGCATCCAGCGATTGGTATTCAGTAGTAGCCAGCAAAAGATGCCACCGGCAACGCCCGATACGGCGCCAATCAATACAACCGCCACTGCCAGCAGATCGGGGAAGCGACTGCCGATGTCGATCGTTCCGAAATACGTGTAGTTGCCCTGCAGGCCCAGCGAGACGACCCCAGCAAAGATAATCGCAGTAATCAGCACGCCACTCGTGCGCTGCTCAAAGCTGCGGGTCAACTCTTCGATGGCAAACACGACTCCCGCGAGCGGCGCATTGAACGCCGCCGACAGACCTGCGGCGGCACCGGCGAGCGCCAGACGCCGCTCCAGTTCGATGCCCCGGATGGCCCGGAATCGCTGCGGATAAAAGCGTCTCAGGTTGAACATGAGCGCGGCACCCACATGGATCGTCGGCCCTTCGCGGCCGATCGTGAATCCCCCGAGTATCGAGAGGAACGACACCAGGATCTTGCCGATCAGGATCCTGATGCTCAGCAGACGTGGCGCAAGATCGCCGCTGTCATGGAGTGTGGCCATAACCTGAGGGATGCCGCTGCCTTCGGCGCCAACAAAGTAGCGTCTGGTGAGCCACACACCCAGTGCGCCGATTGCCGGGGTGACGGGAAGCGGTAGCCACCAGTACCGCGTCGCGTAGCGAAGGAAGGTGTCATAGCCGACGTCGATCAGCTTCGCGTAGAAAACGGCCACCAGCCCGGTAGCGATGGCGCCCAACCAGAAGACACCGTAGTGCAGCCATAGTCGCCGGGCGTGTTGTAGCGCACGTTTGTCGATAAGTTCTGGAATATGCATGCGGCCACCGGAAACGCTTCAGCAAGTGAAATATAGCACAGTGTGCCATATTTGCCCGCAGACGACATTTTGCAAGGCAGTTGACCATGGTCCGCGCAAACTATATCTATGGCAGCTGGGTGCCTTGGCGGAAGCAGCAAGCATGCAGTTACCCACAACCCGCTTTAAAGTCAGCGACCTGGAGGACGTCTGCGGAAGAAAAGGAATTGGAATGGCCGGGTTAGTAAGATTCACTAATCAAACGCGCGCGGCATCGACGTAAGATGGGCTGGTGATTAAATCAGCCGCATCACGGGTGCGTCTTTTCGAGCGACGATGTACTGAACGAATGAGCAAAAGGTATGAGCAGGGCTAGGCAACGCGCTTTCGATACGCGGGCGAAGATCATCGCCGCAGCGGAACGTATCTTTCTTCTGCGAGGCGCGACACGTACGTCGCTCGACGACATCGCGAAGGAGGCCGGCATGACGCGCGGCACGATGCACGGCCACTTCAAGAACAAACAGTCGGTGCTTCATGCGATGCTCGAAAGCTCCAGCCTGCCGCTCGACCCGTTCTCGATCGAACCATGCAGCAGCGACGGCGATCCGCTTGGATTGTTGCGCACCGATCTGCATCGGTGTCTGCGCGACGTGTTGCAGAACGCGCGGACGCGGAGTCTGTATGGCATTGTGTTCACCGCATGCGAGAGCGCATCGGAGACAGCGCAGTTGTGCGAACGCATTCACATGGCGGGTATCCACGCCGAAGCACAGATCGAGGCTGCGTTGAGCTGTGCGGTGGCGCTCGGCCAACTGTCCGCGGATTTCGACACGAGGCAGGCGGCCGCCTTCATCCATGGGACGTTGAGCGGGTCTCTTCGCAAGTGCCTGACGATGTCCCCGCGAACGAACACCGACGCGGAAATCGATCAGATCGCGGAGGCCGCGTTCCTGTGCATTGACGTGATAGACAACCACATCAGCAAGTCAATCAGTAGTGGACATGCAGCCGGATGAGTCAATGCTGGTCGTCTACTGACGCGTGAGCGCAGAATATCCGATCTGGCGGATGAGGCCAGTCGGAATTGCCGCAACGGAATCGCGCAAATCCGAACTAATGGTCGCAGCACCATTCACTACCATCCGCCTCCGAGCACTTTGTATAACGTGACGAGATTGGACTGGCGCGACAAGCTATCCGACGCCAGTTGCTGCTGCGCGGTGTAAAGCGTGCGTTGCGCGTCGAGGAACGTGAGGAAGCTATCCGTACCCGCCTTGTAACGCCCTTGAGCCAGCGTGTAGTAGCTCTCGGATGACGCCACATACTCGCGGTCCGCCTGCACCTGATCGACATACGTCGCCCGCGCCGCAAGCGCATTCGCCACTTCCTTGAACGCCGTCTGGATAGTGCTCTCGTAATCAGCGACGTCGATATTCTTTTCGATCTTGTCGACATCGAGCGTTGCCTTGTTGCTGCCGTAGTCGAAGATCGGCACGGAGATGCTCGGCGAGAATACCCACGCGCCACTGCCTGCCTTGAACAGACTGGAAAGCGTCGAACTCGACGCCCCGGCAGTAGCTGTCAGTTCGATCTTCGGAAAGAATGCCGCGCGGGCGGCGCCGATGTTCGCGTTTGCAGCCTTCAACGTATGCTCGGCTTCCACGATGTCCGGACGACGCGTGAGCAGCATCGACGGCACACCTGCGCCGATGTCGGCGAACATCGAACCGTCGTCGAACGCATCGTCCAGTTTGGGCTCGGGCGGCAGATCGTCCGGAAGCGGCGCGCCGAGCACCGCAACCAAGTTGTTGCGATCCTGCTCCACCGCACGCCGGTAAGACGCAAGGCTTGCCTTCGCGCTCGCCAGCGTGTTCTCCGCCTGCCGCACATCCAGCAGCGAAGAATTACCCAGTTGCTGGATGCGCTTCGTCACGTCGTACGTGGCCTGATCCGCTTTGACCGTGTCCCCGGTCACCTTCAGGAGCCGCTCGTCGGACAACCACGTCAGGTAGTCGGTGGCCACCGTTGCGATCAGGCTGATCCGTGTGCTCTCGCGCGATGCGTCGGTGGCGAGATAGTTCTCCAGTGCCTGGCGCTTGAGGCTCCTCAGGCGGCCAAAGAAATCGATCTCCCACGACGTCGTGCCGACATTCAGTTCATTGTCACCCGTCGTGACGCCTTCGACGCGCTCACGCGTCAAGCTGCTGCTCGCGCTAATGGTCGGCGCGAGCGCAGCGCGGGTGATCCGGTATTGCGCCTCATACTCGGCCACGTTCAGCGCGGCTACGCGCAGATCACGGTTATTGTCGAGGGCGATCTGGATCAGCCGCTGCAGACGGGGGTCGCGAAAAAACTGATGCCAATCGGTATCGGTTGCAAGCGGCGCGTCGGCGATCGTCTTTTGCGCCGCGGTCGTACTCTGGTAGGCGTCCCCTTGCGGATAGGCGGCCGGAACCGGAGCAGCGGGCCGTTCGTAATGCGGATCGAGCGTGCAGCCCGTAAGCGCGGCAACCGCCAGTGCCACACTGCAGGCGGCCAGTTTGAGTTTCATCATTCATTACCTTCGTTTTTCGGGGTATGGCCGTGCTCGCCGAACAGCCGCCGTACGACGACGAAGAACACCGGCACGAAGAAGATCGCGAGCAAGGTCGCGGCGATCATGCCGCCCATCACGCCGGTGCCGATCGCATGCCGGCTAGCCGATCCCGCCCCCGTACTGATGACGAGCGGCAGCACGCCGAACACGAAGGCAAGCGAGGTCATCAGGATCGGTCGCAGGCGCAGGCGCGCGGCTTCGAGCGTGGCGTCGATCAGGCTGTGGCCCTGCGCCTGCAGGTCCTTGGCGAATTCGACGATCAGGATCGCGTTCTTGGTTGAGAGTCCAATGGTCGCGAGCAGGCCGACCTTGAAATAGATATCGTCCGAGAGGCCGCGGATATGCGCGCCGAGCACCGCCCCCAGCACGCCGAGCGGCACGACCAGAATCACGGCGATCGGGATGGACCAGCTTTCGTACAGGCCCGCGAGGCACAGGAACACCACGATCACCGAAATCGCGTACAGATAGATTGCCTGTGAGCCGGCCATACGCTCCTGATACGACTGCCCGGTCCAGTCGATGCCAAAGCCGGCCGGCAGCTTCTTCACGAGCGCGTCGACGGCGGCCATAGCCTGGCCGGTGCTCGCGTGCGGGCCGGTCTGCGCGGTGATCTCCATGGCCAGCGTGCGGTTAAAGCGCTCGATCTGCGGCGGTCCGAAGGTCCACTTGCCGGTGGCGAAAGCAGAAAACGGCACCATCTCACCGTCGTAGCTGGTCGTGGTCGTGCTGCTGGAATCGCCCGAGCTGCTGGAGCTGCTCGAACTACCGGAACTGGTCGTCGTGCTGGAACTGCTCGACCTCACGTACCAGCGCCCAATGTCCGACGGCATCATCCGGTACGGCGCGTCAGCCTGAACGTAGACCTTCTGGATACGTCCCGTATCGACGTAGTTGTTGACGTACGTGGAGCCGAACGCCGTTTGCAACGTGTCATTTACGTCGGCGATCGAAAGGCCGAGTGCACTCGCTTTCTCGCGGTCGATATTCACGTTGAACTGCGGCGTATCGTCAAGACCGCCCGGGCGCATACCGGACAACGCGCTGTCGTTAGCGGCCAGGGCAATCAGTTGCTGGCGCGCCGCCATCAGCTTGTCGTGACCTTGCCCTGCTCGATCTTCCAGTTCGAAGTCGAGCCCGCTCTGCGTACCGAGCTCCTGAATGGCCGGCGGATTGAGCGCGAAAATCTGCGCGTTGCGGGTGGCCGCGAAATGCATGTTGGCGCGCTGGATAATCGCCGCCGCTGAATTCATTTCACCACGCCGTACACTCCAGTCCTTCAGTCTGACGAAGGCGAGCGCGTTGTTCTGTCCCGAACCGTTGAAGCTGAAGCCCGTGATCGAGATGATCTTGTCCACCTGCGGCAGCCCGAGGTAATACGCTTCCACCTGCTTGATAGTGTCTAGCGTGACCGAAGCCGGCGTGCCGACGGGCGCCGAGATCGACGTGATAACGATGCCCTGATCCTCATCCGGCAAATATGAGGAAGGCAGTTTCATGAAGAGCAATGCCACCACACCCGCAATCAGCGCGTAAGTCACCATATAGCGCAGAGGTCTGCCGATCACGCGTGCCACAGCCGCGTCGTACCGGTGAGTGCCGCGCGTCAGCACGCGGTTGAACCACCCCAAGAGACCGCGCTTCTCGTGATGCCCGACATCCGAACGCTTGAGCAAGGTCGCGCACAGCGCCGGCGTAAGCGTCAGCGCAAGGAAGACGGATAGCAGCATGGCCGCGACAATCGTGATCGAGAACTGCCGGTAAATCGCGCCAGTCGAACCCGAGAAAAACGCCATCGGAATAAATACCGCAATCAGCACGGTAGTAATGCCCACCAGCGCGCCGGTGATCTGTTTCATCGCCTTGCGCGTCGCTTCAACTGGCGAAAGCCCCTCCTCTGCGATGAGCCGCTCCACGTTTTCCACGACCACGATGGCATCGTCCACCAGTAGCCCGATGGCCAGCACCAGCCCGAACATCGACAGCACGTTGATCGAAAAGCCGACCAACGACATGACACCAAAAGTGCCGAGTAACGCAACCGGTACGACGATGGTCGGAATCAGCGTGGCACGCAGATTTTGCAGGAACACGTACATCACGACGAACACCAGCATCACCGCTTCGATCAAGGTCTTGAAGACCTCTTCGATGGAGATGCGCACAAAGGGCGTCGTGTCGTACGGGTAATCGACCACCACGTTCTGTGGCAGTTGCGCGCCCAGTTCGGTCAGTTTCGCGCGCACCGCCTTGGCGACATTCATCGCGTTGGCGCCGCTCGCGAGCTTGATGGCGAGCGACGCCGCCGGCTTGCCGTTCAGACGCGAATCCGTGCTGTAGTCGTCGCCGCCCACTTCGACGCGCGCCACGTCCTTGAGCTGCACTTTCGAGCCGTCGCTATTCACCCGCAACAGGATGGCGCCGAACTGCGCGGGCGTCGTGAGGAGGCTCGAGGACGAAATGGTCGCGTTGATCGCCTGAGCCGTGGTGGACGGCTTGCCGCCGATTTCCCCGACCGAGAGTTGGACGTTCTGATTGGTGATGGCTGTCGTGACGTCGCTGGTCGTCAAGCCGACGGCCTGCAACTTCACCGGGTCGAGCCAGATGCGCATGGCGTGCTGCGCGCCGAAAAGCGTCACGTCGCCGACGCCGTTGATCTGCGTAAGCGGGTCCTCGATCTGCGTGGCGATGATGTTGCCAAGGTCGATCGAGTTCACACTGCCGTCGCTCGAAGACAGCGAAACGATCATCAGAAACGCGTTGGCCGCCTTCGCGACCTGCACGCCTTGATCCTGTACCGTCTGGGGTAGCGACGAGGTTGCCTGCTCCACCTTGTTCTGCACCTGCACCTGGGCGATGTCCGCGTTGGTGCCTTGCTGGAACGTCAGCGTGATGGTGGCCTGTCCGGCTGAACTGCTGGTGGACGACATATACAGCAGATGATCGATACCGCTCAGCTTCTGTTCAATCACCTGCGTGACAGTGGTCGCGACGGTTTCAGCGGAGGCACCCGGATAGGTCGCCGTGATCTGCACGGAGACAGGCGCCACGCTCGGATACTGCTCGACCGGCAGTGTCGTCATGGCAGCCCCGCCTATCATCATGATGACGATGGCGATGACCCACGCGAGGATCGGTCGATTGATAAAAAATCCAGCCATGAGAGTCTCGCTTTAGCTACCGGTTGTCGGAAGTGCGGCCAACGCTCCGGTGGCCGGCGCGCGGGTCGCTGCAGCGGCAGCGGTGTCCGCCGTGGCGGGACTCTCCACCGGCTTGACAAGAGCGCCCGCACGCGCCTTCTGCGAACCCGCGACGATCACCCGGTCGCCGGTTTTCAGCCCGCGGGTGACGATCCAGTCGGCGCCGTTGGCGGTATCTGCGGTGACGTGTCTCTGCTCCACCTTGTTGGCAGCATCGACCGTCAGCACGCTGGCCGAGCCGTCGGAGGCGCGCGAGACCGCAAGTTGCGGCACGGTGATCGCCTGCTGGTTTACGCCCTCTTCAAGCTGCGCACGCACGAACATGCCGGGCAGCAATACGCCATCGGGATTCGGGAACACGCAACGCAAGGTGACCGAACCGGTGGTCGAATCGACGGTGATATCGGAGAACAGCAGCTTGCCGGCCTGCGCATAGGGAGAGCCGTCTTCCATCACCAGATGAACCACCGCGCCATCCTTGCCGGCCTGCTGCAACTGACCGCTGGCGAACTCTTTCTGCAACCGCAGCCAGTCCGCCGACGAGCGGGTCACATCGAGATACATCTGGTCCGTGGCCTGAACCGTGGCCAGTGCAGTGGTCTGTTCCGCCGTGACGAGCGCACCTTCTGTCACGCTGGATTTGCCGATGCGTCCGGCAATCGGCGCGACCACCTTCGTGTAGCCAAGATTGATGGCTGCCGTCTTCAACGCGGCGCGGTCGGCGACCGCATCCGCTTGCGCTTCCTGCAACGACGAGATCGCGTCGTCATAGTCCTGCTGGCTGACGCCCTGGACCTTCCACAGCGCCGTGTAGCGCGTGGCTTTGGTTTGCGCCGCGGCGGCCGTGGCCACCGCTTTCGCGAGCGTGCCAACGGCCTGATCGTAAGCGGCCTGGTAACTATCGGGATCGATCTGATAAAGCACGCTGCCCGCCGCGACCACCGCACCTTCCGTGAAGAGGCGCTTTCTCACGATGCCCTCTACCTGCGGCCTGACTTCGGCCACACGTATGGCGGAGAGCCTACCGGACAGCTCCGTGCTGGCGACCACAGCGTGCGGCGCGATGGTTACCACGCCGACTTCGGGGACCATTTGGGGTGGCATCTGCGGCGCCTGTTGACCGCAACCCGCGAGGGCGAAGGCGGCGATAGCCGCCACGACGGCAAGCGGGCTTACTACCGTTGCACGCGGCGAACGTGCCGGCAAAATATGAACTCGTGTCATGCTCAGGGCATCCTTCGACTGGGTTCGACAAAGGGCCGCCTGGCATGCAATGACGCATGCGTCCTTCAAACGCGTAAGGAGAACGAGGATATGTCGCCTGCGAATGCGCCTGATTTCGCGCACAACGGAGCGGCGCCAGAAGCGGCGCGAGGCTCGAGGGAAACCGCGCAATGCCATGCCAGCGGCTATGGATGACCCAGATTAGCGGCCAGTCGATTACGGTGGCTTAGGGGTTGATTACAACGTGTAACCCAATGCTCACCCTCTGCTTTGCCGCCGCGTAATAAACTGTAAGCGTAGCTAAGAACCAGCAACCGGCGCGGCCCAGTATTTCGCTATATTTCGGTGTGCGACCGGCCAGCAGCCGGCGCGGCGGAATCTTCGCCCTCGTGCGCCTCGCCATGCTCTTGTGCGGATACACACCGCCGCTTCCAGCGTCAACAGCGCTCACCTCGTCAGGCTCAACCATGTCCGACACGCCAATCCAGGTCCTGCTGGTCGACGACGACGCCGATCTGCGCGATCTGCTGAGAACGTTTTTTCAGCAACGCGGCATCGAATTTTCGGTGCTGCACGATGCGAACCAACTGATGCGCCGCCTCGAACGCGAGCGCCCCTCCATCGTCGTGCTCGACCTGATGATGCCGGGCATCGACGGACTTACCGCGCTCAGACAACTCCGCACGAGCGGCAACACCATTCCTGTGATCATGCTGACGGCGCGCGCCGACGGCGTGGACCGCGTGATCGGTCTCGAACTCGGCGCCGACGACTATCTCGGCAAGCCGTTCATGCCGCAAGAACTGCTCGCGCGCATTCACGCCGTACTGCGCCGCCACGCGCAAGCTCCGTTAGCGGTCCAGGCGGAACGGCGGGAAGCGTTTCGCTTTGGGTGCTTTCGTCTCGACTTCGCGACGCGCACCCTGTATCGCGATGACGAGCCACTCAAACTCACTGGTAGCGAATACGCGCTGCTCGAAGTGTTCGCGCTGCATCCCATGGAGGCGCTCTCGCGCACGAAGCTGGTTGACCTGCTGCACGGCCCCTACGCGGAAGTGACCGAACGCGGCATCGACGTACCGGTGTGGCGCCTGCGCCGCCTGCTCGAGGACGACCCCGCCAATCCACGCCGGATCCAGACATTGCGCGGCATCGGCTACATGTTCGTACCAGGCAACAGCGACGATGAAAAACCCGCTTAACACGCTGTTCGGCCGCCTCGCGCTGATGACGGTCGGGCTGATCGTGCTGGTTCACGTCACCTTGCTGATCATCGTCGACTCGGAGCGTGGTCAGCTCGATGCGACTCATATGCAGCACGCGGTACAGCTTGCCATGCAGGCTGAGCACGACGGCTCGCTCGCCGCCTCGAGCATCGCTGCGACGCTCGGCGTGACCTACGTGCCGGCGGACAAGGCGATCCAGTACGGCTGCCCCGCGCCTTGCACGAACACGAACACGCCGTTCGACCGCGACCTGCGCAGCAAGCTGCCACCGGGCAGTCAGGTCATATTCGATCCCGACAACGGCGCCGTTTGGGTGCGTTATGCCGGCAATGCGGACTGGGCGAAACTGCAAAACGCGGCGTTGCCCGGGCGGCGTTTCCTGAGCGCATCTTTATTGATGCTCGCGCTAGCCGTGATCATCGCGCTGCTCGGCGCATGGTATTTGCAGCGGCCGCTGCACAGGCTTGCGCGAGCCTCGCGCGAATTCCGTGTCGGCCACCGCGCGCCCGTGGTGCAGCCAGGTGGTCCGCGTGAAGTGAAAGAGTTGATCGGTGACTTCAATCAGATGGTGCATGAACTCGCGCAAGCCGAACAGGAGCGCGCAGTGATGCTGGCGGGCGTTGCGCATGACCTGCGTGCCCCGATCACGCGAATGCAGGTGCGCGCCGATCTCCTCCCCGACGAAGCGAACCGCAGCGGCTTTCTGCGTGACGCCGAATCGCTGTCGCGCATCGTGACGCAGTTCCTCGACTTCGCGCGTGAGACGGCCGATACGTCCCCGCACGCGGGCGTCGACGCACATTGCCACCGTCACTACGGCGACAGTCTCGCAGACGATGCGCTGGTGCGGCTTAACCTGCACGCCGGTGATGGTTTCAATTTGCCGCTGGTCGACCTCGACCGGATTCTCGCCAACCTGATCGAAAACGCGTTGACGTACGGAGAACCGCCAGTGGACATCTCAACCTTCAGGCGCAACGGCCAGTACGTGTTGAGCGTGCGCGATCATGGCGGCGGCATCCCTGCCGGGCAACTCGAGCGTGCCTTGCAACCCTTCGTGCGGCTCGACGAAGCTCGTGGAGGTAATGCCCATTGCGGACTGGGACTTGCAATCGTCCGACGCCTCGTGCGGTATAACGGCGGGGCATTTAGCGCGGAGAATGCGCCCGATGGGGGATTTGCAGTGTCGTTGACGTTTCCTGCTGCACACGGCGGCAATCGCGGCGGCGCGTGACACCACACGCTGGCAATAGAAAACGCCCTTCGCGCGATAGAAGCCTGCCCCTCCGGACCAATCACGGTTGTTCGCCGCAAACTTGAGGATGTCAACGGATGGCACACGAGCTTCCGGGAAGCGAGGAGGCATTGAAACGCGTGCGCGGCAAGAGTGGGAAAGATTTGGACGGAACGTCCGGGACCTGCTGGAACAACGAATGGTGGGCCGGGTGGGAGTCGAACCCGCGGCGTCCTTTCGGCGAGGATTATGAGTCCGCAGCGCGAGCGGACTCGCGTGCGGAAAAGTACGAGTCATGCGTTGAACTGTGCGTATCGACCCGATCACGACTGGACCCTGGAATTCCGCTCCATTCCTGCCCACAAAACCCATACCGCCACCCATAATTCGTACGGAAATTGTGCGGGATTTTGGCGGAAGCAGCAAGCACGTCGTTACCCACAAACCGCTTTAAAATCAGCGGCCTAGCGGACATCTGCGGAAGATGTTGGAATAGCCGGGAAGCCTTGCTGGGCGGAAGGCAGCCGGAGTCGAACCGACCAGGGAGTGTCTGACACCCCCTACTGGATTTGAAGTCCAGCCGCACCACCAGATGCGAATGCCTTCCTTCT
>FTBI01000975.1_pt1 | contig 11981 bp, 11 predicted proteins | sample 1639171 | NCBI WGS metagenome assembly FTBI01 (sample SAMEA3914812, study PRJEB12502) | metagenome | biome: forest; material: soil | place: Canada | collected 2011-07-07 | depth 0.1 m | reverse complement strand
CCGGCCTCGCTCGCGCCGAGTGGATTCGCGCCTGCGGCCTGCGTATGCAGGCCCCAGCGGGTATGCCGCAAAAGCACATGCATCGCGAAGGCGATCACCACCGTCCAGATGATCTCGCTATAGCCCCACGCCCCCATGAACGCCGAGAACGTAGGCGACCCCGGCGTGGGCGCGGGGGTGCCGCGTGAGACGGTGAGCGTGATGCCGTTGATGAGAAAAAGCGTGCCGAGCGTGGTGACGAACGAAGGCAGCCGCAGCCATACCGTCACGGCGCCATTCACGAAGCCGATGATCGCCGCGGCCACGAGCCCCGCGATCAGGGCGAGCCACATGGGTGCGCCTGCGTCGTTCGCAAACACCATCATGAACGGCGCGAATGCGAACACCATACCAGCCGATAGATCGATGTCGCCACCGATCATCAACATGATTTCGCCGAACGCGATGATCGCCACTGGCGCAATGAACTGCGAAAGGTTGACGAGGCTCGCGTTGCTGAGCAGAAAATCGTGATTGGCGAATTCAAAGTAGGCGGCCAGCAGCGCGGCCACGAGCAGGATACGCAGCTCAGGTGCCCAGTGGGACGCAAATGAAACCCCCGCGCGCGAGTGCGCGCGGGACGCTTCGATCTTGCTCGTTTCGTTTGCGGTATTGGTCACGACCTGATTGCGCCGCTCATCGGAACGATTTGCGGCTTGGTGGTCTTGCCTTCATAGCGCGTCGAGGTACTGAGGTAGGGCTCGACGGTTTCCTTCGTCACGAATTTCAGGCCAGTGTTGATCTCAGCCGGCCCGACCAGTCCGCCCGAGGACAGAAACACGAACGCCTGCATCACCGTATAGAAACCTTGCACGTACGGCTGCTGATCGATGGTGAAGTCGAGGAAGCCTTCGTGGATGAGCTGGATCGTGGTCGGCAAGAGGTCGAAGCCGCCACCGTGCACGCCTTTCGCGGGCAGATTCGATTCCTTCATCACCTGGGCGACGCCCTGCGTGCTGCCCGCATCGACGGCGAACATGCCCTTCAGATCCTGGTGGCCCAGATAGAACGACTTGATCTTCGACAGCTCCTCGTTGACCGTCGCGCCGGTGGCCACGGTCTGGATGTCGATCTTCTTGCCGGACTTCTTGATGGCGTCGCTCGCACCGTCCAGTCGCGGCTGGATGTTGAGCTGCCCCGGTGTCGCGATGAAAAGCGCGACCATGCCGCTGTCGATGAGGCTCACAATGCGCTCGCCCATCTGATAACCGGAGAGATACAGGTCCTGGCCGATATACGCGAGACGCGGATTCTTCTTGCCGCGCGGCGCGTCGGCGTTATAGGCGAACACCGGAATGCCGGCATCGAGTGCGGCCTGGATCGGCTTGTCGAAGGCGGTCGGATCGACGATCGGAACAGCAATGGCATCGGCCTTGGCGGCAATCGCCGAGTTCACGGCGCGGACCATTTCGCCCGCGTCCGACGTAGCCGAGCCCGTCCACTGATAATCCATGGCGAGCAGCGAGCAGGCATCCTGAATGCCGTACTGCGTGGGCACGAAGAACGGGTTGGTGGTGACGTGATTGACGAACACGATCCGCCACTTCTTGTGCGCGGGGAAAGCTGCCTCCGCCGCCTGCGCGGTGCCGATCAGGCCGCCCGCTCCACCTAGCCCGCCCAACAGCGAGAGCGCCGCGCCTAGTCCTGTGCCCTGCATCAGTCCTCGTCGCGCCGCGCTGAAAGCGTCAAGGCTGCGTTCCTGGTCGTCGTCACGTTTCTGTGCCATCTCGTCCTCCGGTTCCTTGCTTCGTTGGTCGATGCGATCGACTTAGAGGCGATTGCATGCAGACGCTGGACGGCACCGGGAGTGCGCTGGGCAGCGCGGGACTGGGGCGTGCAACGTGCAGCCCCGATCTGAAACGCTCGACGTGCGCCGTGCGGTATCGAAAATGTTAGTGCAACGCCGTTGAGCCTCCTAATCCATGTATACCCCTAACTAGTCCGGGTAACGGGATGCGCAACTGGCGTAGCGAATGGGGTTTATGCTTCGCGCGGGAAGATCGGCACGAGTGTGAGAGCGGGCGTGGCTGTTTGAACATCCGCACGTGGACATCCTCACTTTGCCAGGCTTTCAGGTAGTGATCGGCTGTAGGTGAATTGCAATCGGCCATTCGGACTTTCGTTACGGCCGTGTCGATATTCGCCCCCGGCCATACCTTGCCAGCCGGGCTGCGGACTTAAATCACCGGAGCTTACGATTCGGGATCCCTCAACGCCGCGACCAGGCGGGTTTTCATCCGGTCGAATGAGACTGCCAGCGATGCGATTTCGTCTCCGCCGCGCGTCGAAAACGATGCGGTGTCAAGCTTACCGAGGCTTGCTTCGTCGGCGGCGCGGGACAGCGCACTGATCCGCTTCGTCACCAGGAAATGCACCATCAGATTCAGCGCGACCAGGACGCAAGCGAACACGGCGGCGAACGAGACCATAAACGCGCGCCAGACGGTCCTTGCCTGCGTCAACGGCAACAACATCGGCACGGAGACGAACTGTGCGCCGATTGTTTCATGCAAGGGCCAGTCGAACCCATTGGCCGGGCCATATTTATCCAGCACCGTGTGTGGCGCTACCGAGGGCGAACTGTGGCATTCGAGGCACGCGCCCGAGTCGATGCGAGTCGGCCGCGCGATGTAAAGACTAGGCCCCCACGGTGTAGCGCGCTCGCCGATCAGCTCGGACAATTCGGGGTGGTCGTGAAGACGCCGGATTACATCGTTCTCCCAATCCGTGGCGCGGTCGCGCGGGTTGGTCGGATTGAGCATGGCGTGCTTGTACGAAAATCCCGGAAATTTCTTCTGGATCGCAAACAGGCTCTCAGTTGCGGAATACGCGGGGATCGACTGCGGGACGAAGGCGTACTTGATCTGGGTTGAAAGCAGCGGCGTCACCTGCTCGGCCGTGTAGTTGTGCACTGCAGTAGCCGTTTCGATCATCAGGCTCGCGTCCCGCATGGTCGTCTGCGCTGCGTTTTCCAGCAATATGCGGTCGGCCACTACGCCAGTCGCGATGAATCCCGCACCAAACACAGCAAGGAAGGCGAGATTGAATTTCAGGGTCAACGACAGATTCATGGCTACTCCCCATGATTAATTGTGCAAAGGCGTCAACACTTCTTGGCGCATAGGCGCTTTAATGCGCATCGATACCGTCCGATGTCGTCCTATCCTGGTCGTCTGCGTCGACACCGCGTTCCACGCCCGTTGCCGGGAGCGCCTGTGAGTGCCTTTTACGTGGCACTGTCGACGCACGCGGCGGCGGGTGGAGAACCGGACGCCATTCTGGCAGAACGTCCAAATGAGCGTCGACCGCCGAGCGGAAGGACGCTGATCCAAGACGGGGGGCAAAGCGTTTGACGAACGTCCCGCGCCCGCTCACGTTGCTCGTCAGCCAGTCGGAGACGTCGGCGTAATCGACGGCGCGCACTGGCGCGGGAAGTTCGTGCCAGTTTTCCAATCGGCCTGAGAGTCCGACGAGATTATCCCGAAAGGCCGGCGGTATAAAGCCAATGAACTCCACGGACGGATGTGATTGCGCAAGCAGCGGCTCGTCGGCACTCCGTTCTAGATACTGGCCAGCGCGCAGAGTCTGTTTTGACTGCTGAGCTGGGGCTTGAGCCACAACCGTGTCATTGCCGGTCTCAGCAAAGATTCCGACGTGCTGAGTGGTGGCCATCGCGACGACCGACCATGCACCATCGCCCGCAGGTTCGACGATCAAGCGGCGAAGCTCGATTGAAAGCGGCGGATGTTGGGCGACACTCACAGTACAACTGACCTTAAGCCAGCCATTCAACATTGAGATCCGCGCCAGTTCTTTTAAAGCAGGTTGCGGTGCCAACGGTGTTCCCAAAAGAATTTGCGTTTTCGGCCCGAGCGCGATCAGCGTCCCCGCAGCGTCCTCAAGTTGCGCGGATTGACCGGCGTCTGTCTCGACGACGTCGTCGTCGTGCAGCCTGGTGCCCGCTCCCGTCCGATACAAATAAGCGCCACGAATCACCGACACGGGGCTCTCGGCGAACGTGATCACGACGTCCGCATGTGCGAGCGATACCGCCGACGCAAAGACCGCCAATGCGCCGCCAGCGCTTGCATGCCGGAATACCGCCGTAAGGATGAGGAGGAAACGGCAATCGGATGGCATCATCAGCGTCCGTTACGACGATGTTTCCCGGCATGAGTTGTTATGGTCGTTCGCGAGCGCCGGAGGGTTGCGAAAAAATGGGCGGACTTCCACCTACCCGGCTTTCATTCCGGATGAAGTACTCCTGACAGTCGGCCGATGAGAAGACGGACGACCGGGCTGCATAGCCCATTATTAATTATTGACTACCACCATAGCTGTAAGCGGAAAATAGTCGTGAACCGACGATCGAGCAACGAAAGCGTGCATTAAAAATGCCCGCTGACGTAGGCAATGTATAACATTGCCAGGGCGATAAAAAACAGAAATGAAAGTACATTGAGCGCGAGCTTTGACCGTGCATCTCTCTTTACTTCGGATGCGCGCCGATTGTTATTCAGGTGGTCGCCATGCGCATGAGCCTTCGGGTAGGTGTCCTGCGCGAGCGCTTCGGGTTCATCCTGGAGGCGTTTGGCTTCTGCTGCCGCCTGCGCCTCGCGCTCGACCGACCCTTGGGCGTCCCCGTGTCCGAACGTCTCGGCCGCTTCGTCATGAAACGCCCGGTTTGGGAAAACCTTGATTCGCGTCAGGTCGCCCTCTCTCGCGTTCACCTGATGGAGCACCGGGCGGGGTGCGTGGGCGCCAAAACCAATTACCATCCGCTCAAAAGCAGCATCTCGGACGTCCGCGAAAGACAGCTCCGCGGGATATCCGTCGGCCCCCTCGCGAAGCACATCGAGCATCGCACCCGAGAACAAGGTCATCCTCGCATTGGGAGGTCCGATCGAAACCTCTCCTACCGGACTCGAACACATGAGCAATGTGCCGCGTCTCGGTTCGTCGCCCGCCAGATCCTTTGCGGCAGTCGCAGCAATTGCTTGTTCCAGTGATGCCGACATGCCAATGAATTCACGCGCGGCCGCTTCGGAAAAACAGCAATCCAGGACGACAATACGGCGCTGTTGGGGAGCGGCAACCCTGAGTACCCTGGCAAGATCCGAGGCTCTAATGCCGGTCTCCGACTCCATACCCCGGTGACTACTACGCACCAAAAGCGAGAGATGCCCCTGATCGTCTGTCTGACCATGCCCAACATAGTAAACAAGGACGTCCGCAACGGGTCGGCCTTCGTCGCGCCGCTCGCGAAGCAGTACGTCGAAAGTGTCTCTCAGCCGCACAAGCTGCTCACCGGCTGGTGCGGGATCGTCGAAGAGATCCAGCACCAGGGAAGGGTCGAGGCCCAACCCCGCACTGTCGATCAGGTAACGCACGAATTCCTTGGCCGCACGCAGGAAAGCCGGGGCGCGGCCAAGTCCGGCTCCGGTCCAGTCGTGGGAGCCCAGAATAACGGCTGCGGTCGATTGAGGGGCAAGGAAGCGAAACGCCTGCACGGTCCGGTTCTCCCCCGCGTCAACTCCGGATGATCTCGGCAATCCTGATGGCTGCTTCTGCGTCGACTCCTGCCACCACGGCCTTCACGCTGCCGGCGCTACTGTCGAGCTCGATGGTAATGGAGGCTCCCTTACGGGCGCGAAGCCAGGCGGCAATCCCTTGAGCGATGGCCAGTGTCGCACCGGATGTTGCAATCGCGGTGACGATCGTGCCGAGGTCCATTGTGGCCTCATCTTCCTTCTGGCGATCGATCTCCTGCACCTGCTGAATCTCTCTGAGCATGTCGGCCAACGCTTGACCTGCCCGTCCAGCGGCGGCCTGATCTTCGGCCGCGACAAGAAAGCGGTAATGTTGCTTTTCCATGCATGACTCCCTTCGACGTTGAAAAGAGTGGCGTTTGCAGCATTAGAACGCTATCTGCCGAGCTACCGGCCGTTACGGGTATTGTTCTCTCTTGGTGAGCCCTTGTCTATGATGTTCCATGAGACGGCGGAACTTCATGCTCAAGCTCGATGCCTTCGGCAACGTGATCATTGACGCGGGCAACGACACACCGCACATGAATGAGCTTGCCCACGGAGACCATGAATGTCATTTTTGGCGAGCACCCCAACTCCCAGTTCAACACTCACAACGGGAACTGCATTCCCGTAAGTGTTTCGCACACTTCCCACAAGCGTCGCGCCGATTCCGCGTCCTGTGCCTGAGGTGCAATCGCGGCATTACCCACACGGTCGCCGCGCATCTCCATCCACCCGGTCGGACCGTAGTAGCCGCCGCCGGTTACGTCCGGCGATGTCGCCGCATACAGAGTCGGCAAGGCCCCAGCGTCGTCGCTATTGAGCACTGCACCGATCAGTTGGCTTGCCACGGCGCGCATCGCGCTATCCAGCGCGGAGCGCTCCCCGGCACGAAACAGGTTGGTATTCGCCACGCCGGGATGGGCGGCGATTGACATGACACGCGAGTCGGCTGCCCGTAAGCGGCGATCGAGTTCGAGCGAAAACATCAGATCAGCGAGCTTCGATTGCTGATAGGACTGCATCGGCGAATAATGTCGTGCAGATTGCAGATCGTCAAAGTTCAGGCGGCCCCGTTTGTGAGCAATGGACGCAACTGTCACGACACGCGCACGTTCAGACACGGCCGCGCGTTCCAGCAGCGGCATCAACAAGCCTGTCAACGCAAAATGCCCGAGCACGTTAGTGCCGAACTGAATCTCGAATCCGTCGGCGGTTTCAAGCCTCTTTGGCGGCGCCATCACACCCGCGTTGTTGATAAGCGTATGCAGCGGACGCTGCGCCGCCAGCTCGCCGCGTGCGAACTGCCGAATCGAGTCAAGAGATGCCAGGTCCAAGGTCACCAACTCCGCACTGGCACCAGCCGCGCTGGTCTTCAGACGAGCTAGTGCCGCTTCTCCGCGACGCGGATCACGGCATGCCAGAATGACATGCGCGCCCTTTTGCGCGAGCACCAATGCGGCGTGGTAACCGATGCCGCTGTTTGCTCCGGTGATCAGAATTCGTTTGCCACTCAACGGCGGGATGTCTGATGGCGTCCAGGTTGCTTTCATATTGGCTTTTGCTTTGGGCATCGTGGTTATGAAACCAGCGTACCACCGTCACCAGGCGTCCGTTCAGGAGAGTGCCTCCATGTACTCTGCCAACCTGGCATTCCGGGAAGTCAAAAATCAGCCGGTCAGCGGTGAGAGAGCACGCGCGGCTGGCCTGAAGGCTCGCACTCTCTCATCCGGCCATAAGGGTTCGCGACCCGTTACCTGCGCAATGACGTGCAGGATCACCATGAGCATCATCGGTGCGGCAATGACGACTCCTGGTGCGTTCATTAATGCATTTGCCTCGTGTGATTCCTTGATATCTCAAACCAAACAAGGACGCCTTTTTTGCGAAGGATCTTCAGGCATGTATTCCCTGATGGTCGGCTATGCTGGAGGGGCCATCAACATGCCTTCGCAGAGTATGGGCGAACAGCGCGCCTTCAAATACCTCTCTGGATCAGGCGCTTCGGCAGTCCCTGGACGGGTTGTTTGACGACAGCGCCCTACTCACTTATCCGACCGATGGCGCAGGCTGTTCCCCCCTGACCGCGACGTCCTTTTTTCGCTCCGTCAATCTGTTCGAGACGCCCGTCACTCCGCGCACTGAGCGTGCTGCATTGCCGGCGCGCGAAATCTGCCAGCTCTCGGGCACCGATCCCGTGAGCGTAACGACACCTCGGTGCGCCCTGATGTGAATCGCTGAATCGTTCATCTCCGGCACGCGCCTGATGGCCCGGCGAACGTCGAGAATAATCGCATCATCCGATCTGCTTCCCGGTGGGGAGGTCGAGACCGTCACCATTCGGGCGGCCGTGACGGCCGGTATGCTCGCCACTGTCTGAGCATTCGCATAGGTCGCGTAACTCGCGATGACCGCGACCAGTGTCGCGCCGATTTTCCTGCTCGCACCATTTCTGTTCATGCTGCCCCCTTGGGTTCTTTCAACTCGACAGTGGAAAGAGAGAAGAGTTGGGTGTCGCTCAACCGACCATCACGCAGTCGATGAATTGTGTGACACATTTCGTGAATATATCCCACACAGAAAATCGAGCCGCCCGATGTTCGGGACACATAAAACGCGAAGTGTCCCCTGCATCTTACGCAACTCTGTCGATGAGACAAGAAACGCTTTTTTACAGCATCTGTGGGTCGCGGTCTTATACCGGAAGTGATGCCGGCCGTATGCCGGACGTAAGACGGTAGGACATTGCCGCATTGGCTGGAGGCCGCAATTGACGAATCAACGGCAGCCGCCACAGTCACCGCGATCTTATGATTGACGCGTTGATACCCAACCACAACTTTCTCACCTCAGCCCCGGAATAGAGTGAGGCGGGTCCGTCGTTGTGAATGCTCACGACATGGGTGGGACGCTGCTGGACTGAAGGACTGCAGCAGCAGCCCTTTCCGGAGAAATCACGGTAGCCGTCGCTCGCAAGGCAAGACGGGGCGTCCCGGGATTTAAGTTGAAGTGAAGCGCATTACAACGCACCATGCCGAGGCGGCAGCGTGTCGTTCAGATAAAAGTTGCCCACGGCGTGATACTTCCAGCGCACCGGATCATGCAGCGTATGTGTGCGTGCATTGCGCCAGAAGCGGTCGAGACCGAGTCCATCGAGCGTCGCCGCCGTACCGGCCAACTCGAACAAACGCGAGCCCGCGTCCAGCGACACTGTCGTGGTCAACGCGCGTGCCTCAGCCACCGCAACCGACGCCTTTGCGACCGCCTGGTCGGTCGGTGCGGCTTGCGCGGCATCGACAAAACGACCGGCGCGGCGCAACAACGCCTCGGCCGCACGAAGCCTGACAGCGAGGTCACCGAACTGCGCGATCGTCAGCGGATCGTCAACTGCGTGCGCGACTTTTGCGTCGATCCACGGCCGCGAACGCTCGCGCACAAACTGCAGCGCAGCCGCGAAAGCGCCGCGTGCCTGGCCCATATCGATCGCGGCATGAATGATCTGCGCGAGCGGCCCGATCGTCGTCGCTCGTTCGAACGACGCCTGATACGGCACCACCCATTCGGGCTCGACGCGCACATGGTCGAACTGCACCGAACCGCTGCCCGTCACCCGCTGGCCGAAACCATCCCAGTCGTCGGTCACGCTCACGCCTGGCGTGTCGCGCGGAACGAACGCGAGATACGCCACCTCGTCGCCCTCGTCTTGCGCGACGACCAGCGTGGGAATCCAGTGTGCGTATAGCGCGCCAGTGCAATAGAACTTGCGCCCGTCGATATGCCAGCCGCTCGCGTCACGCGAAAGCCGGGTACGCCGGTCGTAATCCTTGTGGCCGATTTCCGCGAGCGCATTGCCGAACCGCTCGCCTGCCAGCACACGTCCGTAGAAAAATCGCTGTTGTTCGAGGGTGCCGCCAACGCGCAGCACTTCGAGCGCATAGAAATGGTTTTGCGGAATCTGGCCCAGCGAGCCGTCGGCTGCGGCAATGGTTGCCGTCACCTCGGCGAGCGTGCCGTTACTCACCGCCGCACCGCCGAATTCACGCGGCACGGTGATACCCCAGAGGCCGCTTGCCACGAAAGCATCGAGCTCGCCCCAGGGCAAACGCCGCTCTCGGTCGCGCAACGCGGCATCGACGGAAAACTCGCTGGCGAGACGCCGCGCTGCCTGCAACGCCTGCGCATCGTCCGCAATCAGGTGCGGCGTGTGCAAGATGGGCGGAATGCGCGATTCGCCGCGGAATGCGTCTTGCGCGACGGCTTGTGGTGCTTCGACGGAAAGATCAACGCTCATGGTTCAATTCCAGGAATGCCGTGCCGGCAGGACATGATTCAGGTGATAGTCGCCCAGTAAATGCAGCTTCCAGCGCACCGGGTCGTGCAGCGTATGCGTGCGCGCATTGCGCCAATGGCGATCCAGGTTATGGGCCGCGCGCGTGGCCGCGGAGCCCGCCAGTTCAAAGAGCTTTTCGCTTGCGTCGAGCGCAATGCGCGTGGTCAGCACCTTGGCCTCGGCCACCCCCACTGAAGCCGCTGCGCTACTTTGCGCGTCGAAGGTTTGTGCGGCCGCAATGAGGTCGAGCGCGCGGCCAGCCTCCAGCAGCACCTCATGAGCAGCGTGCAAATCGATCTGCAGGCGGCCGACATCGGCAATGATGTAAGGGTCGTCGCTCGCGCGCCTGACGCCGGAATCCACCCACGGGCGCGCGCGTTCGCGCACGAATGAAAGCGTGTCGGTCACGGCAGCCTGTGCGATGCCCTGATCGATCGCGGCCTGAATCAATTGCGAGGTCGGGCCGTACAGACCCGGGCGATCGGCGAGTTGCCAGACAGGCAGCACGTCCTGCGGATCGACGGCGACCTGTTCGAACGTCACGGTGCCGCTCGCTGTGGTGCGTTGTCCGAACGAATCCCAATCGTCGATGACAATGAGGCCAGGCGCGTCGCGTGGCACCCAGACCTGCACAGCGCGGCCTTCGTCGTCAATCGCGCGGGCCGGCACGCGATGCGCGAACAGCGCACCGGTCGAATAGAAGCGCTGGCCGTTCAGGCGCAAACCATCCGGCGTGCGAGTGAGGCGCGTCGTCCCCTGGAGGATGGTCGAAGCGTCGGCAGAGCGTCGCTCGGGACCGGCATTGCCGAGCCGTCTGCCGGCCAGCACTTCATCGTAAAGACGCGCTTTTTGCGCGGGCGTGCCGATCTCACGCAAGACCGCCAACAAGCCGAAGTGATTCTGCGGAATTTGCCCCAGCGCAGGATCGGCTGCGCACAGAATCACGAAAACTTCGGCGAGCGTTTCAAACGAGACGTCGGCGCCGCCGTATTCCCGAGGAACGGTTATCGCGCCCAGCCCGCTCTCCGACCACAGGTCGAGCTCGGCCCACGGCAACAGACGGTGGCGGTCGCGCTCGGCCGCACCCACCGCGAATTGCGCGGCGAGTGCGTGTGCGCTGGCGAGCGCCTGCGCGTCGTCGGCAATGCGCTGCACGCGGGCTGGATCGGGATAGCGCGGCAACGGATGGTCCGCAAGGTTGATTCGGGGAGTAGACATAGTGACTCGTTCAAACGGATTCAGGGGGCGTGGTCGCCGTCGGTAACCAGGCGTGAGGCTGGCGCGATTGCTTCAGCCCCACGCTATACGCCCTTGGCAAAGGCACGGCGACTCAATCCGCCGCAGGGATCCACGCCGCTGTCGCCGCGTCGCTCGCCCGGAATGCCGGGAATTTCTGCCCCAGTTCGGCGACCGTTTTGATGTTGTTGTTCACCAGGTCGGCCCGCGTAATCAAAGTCGGCTTGACGACGATCCGGTGGTCAGGCTCCTGCCCGGCCAGCAGCAACGCAGCGGCTCGCACGGACACCTCGCCGACCACCGCCGGGTTGGTCGCCGCTGTCGCCACCCAGGCGCTGTTCGGCGCGCGGATAGCCTCGATGTCGGAGGTCGAAATATCGGCGCTGTAGATGCGCAGTTTCGAGGACAGGTTGGCCTCGTCGGCGGCGAGTTTCGCGCCGCGCGCAAACTCGTCGTACGGCGCGAACACCACGCGAATCTCGGGATGCGCGCGATACGCCGCGGCAGCCTGGTTGGCCACGGACTGCGCGATCGGATTATCGACCGTGCCCCAGCGCGCTTTCTCCTGCACCTTCGGATGCGCGGCCTTGAAGTCCCGCCACACTGCGTCGCGCCGGTCCAGTGGTGCAAAGCCGGCGACATACACGTAACCCGCCGCAAAGGTGTCGCCGTTATCCTTCACTGCCTGATCGAGCAGTAGCGCGGCGAGATCGTGATCGCTCTGCTCGATCTGCGGCACCTTCGGATTACCCAGATCGACGTCGAATGCGACCACCTTGATGCCCTTGTCCAAGGCGCGCTGCACGACATCCTTGAGCGACTCGGGCAAGCCGTGATTCACGATG
>FTBI01000011.1_pt1 | contig 11997 bp, 8 predicted proteins | sample 1639171 | NCBI WGS metagenome assembly FTBI01 (sample SAMEA3914812, study PRJEB12502) | metagenome | biome: forest; material: soil | place: Canada | collected 2011-07-07 | depth 0.1 m | reverse complement strand
ACCCTGTACTCACTCAGCAAATTCGACTTATACGCCGGAATTCCCACAAACCTCTTCCCCTCAGTCGAAGCCACATTCGTGTCATTCAGCCGCGCATTCAACGCCGTGAATCCACCATCGATCAGCAGCCGATGAAACAGCGTTCCCTGCGCCGAAATCTCCGCACCATAGTTCACCTGCAACCCAACAATCTCGTAGATGTTCTCGGTGGTGCTTCCGTTATAAGAGACCGTATCCGCAAACGGCCGCTGCAGTCGGAACAGCGCGGTCGTAATCGCTACCGGAGTATCCGTCTTGAACCCCAGCTCCCACTCCTTGCTCCGATACGGCGCCAGCGACTGTCCGGAGTTCACCAGGTTCGCACTCTCCGGCGCAATATCCCCCTGCTCCAGGCTGCTCGCATAGGTCGCATACGCCGTGCTCCACTTCGTCGGCTTATACATCACACTCGCCGACGGACTGATGCCCTGCTTGTTCGATCCGCTAGTCCTCGCGGTCGCCGTATTGTTATCCACGCCAATCCAGTCCTGGCTCGCCGCCAGCCGCACCAGGAACCGGTGGAACGACAGCAGATCGCCCAGGTTGAATCCCTGCTGATGCACCACGGACGACTGATACAGCCCCAAATTGTGCGGCAACCCCGCCGCCGGAGCAGCACAAATCACCGGCGCCGCCACATTCGCAGCCGCCCCACCACACAGGGCAACGCTCGCCGCAGCCGGAGCCGTATAAGAGTATTGGTTGAACCGATACCCGTCGCTCCCGATCACTACATCCTGCTTAATCCCCCACTTCGTCAGCACGCCCGTGATGTACCCCAGGTCGCTCTCGATACCAAACCTCGGCGCAAACCCCGTCGCCAGTGCCGAGGTATACCCGCCCGAATTATTGATGATCGTATTCACCGGAGTATCGATGAAGCGATCCAGCCGCTGCGCCAGCCCACCCGCCATCGCATGCCAGTTCGGCGAAAAGTCATGCAGCAGCCGAACGCTCGTGCTCTGCGTCGTCAGGTTCACGCCGGCATACGCCTGCCCATACCCTCTCCGCGTCGGGTCCGGCGCGGCCGGAAGAATATAGTCCGGCGCCGCGGCATTCGTCTTCGACGACGGCCCATAGCTAAACCACCCCGGATACCCCCGCTGCACAATGTCATACACGCTATAGTGCGCATCCAGCGTCGTATGATCCGTAGGCTTCAGATCGAACGCAAACTCCGCCAGCCTCCTGCGCAACCGGCTCGCCTGCACAAACTCCGTGCCATCGCCAAACAGCAAATTCGTGCGATACCCAAAGATCTTATGCGGCCCCAGCCGTCCACCGGCATCGCCATAGATTGTTCCCACCGAGCTGCTGTCCTGCTCCAGATAAAGATTTTCGAAGCGCTGATCCGTCGGCCGCTTCAGCACGAAATCGAACATGCCCGATGGATTCGCCGGCCCATACATCGACGCGCCCAGGCCATTCTCCACCTGCATCTCCTGGTACTCCTCCATCGGATTCGCACCTGTGATGGCCATCGACATCCCATCCATCATCGTGTTCTGCGCAATCGCACCCTGCATCCCGCGCGTCGACGGCCGCAGAATCTCCGGCCCCTGCTGTTCCGTATACGACACCAGCGGCAGGTACTGAATCGCATCCTTCAAATTCTTCACCTGCGTATTCTGAATCTCCTCCGCCGGCAGGACCGTAATCATAAACGGCTGATTCACGATCGGCGCCGCCCCCATCACGCCGCGATCGACATCATTCACGTAATACCCCGCCGCCGCCGTTCCCGACAGCCCCGCACTCACCGTCACCGACGCACTCGCTGCAGCCTCCGCGAACACCACATCCCGCGTCACACTCTGCCCATCCGCCACCACAATCGACGCAACCACAAGCGGCGAGAACCCATCCTTACGCGCCTCCAGCCGATACGTCCCCGCAGCAACAGCAGCAAAGCTATACCGCCCAGATGAGTCCGTCGTACTCTGTACCGCCTGCCCCGTCGCAGCATTGCTTAGCGTCACAGCAGCATTGCTGACTACCGATTGGTCCGGGTCTTTGATCGTTCCGCTCACACTGGCCGATTGTGCCATCGCGGGAACAGCTCCCGAAAAGAAAATGCCTAATGCAAGCATGGCGACGACAACGCACCTGTGCACAGACAGGCGTACAGAAAGAGAGTGCATGGGTTCCTCAGAGTTTGAATCTTTTTTTGAACAGCCCTTACGTCGGGCTTGCCTATGGGACGCGAGGCGAATTGTCCCGGTTGCGAGTGTTTATCAATTCCGTTACATCAATTCGTACAAAATCATTATATCGTATTACAGGCGCACAATTGCGAGCCGCCGGAGGCCCCATAGCGCCCGAGGCTGCAACATATGCTGGAGTCCATGATGATGAAACTTGCGGAGAGAGAATCCAATCGAAGGCGCTTTTTGATGACCAGCGGCTCATTACTTGCCGCAGCCCTCACCGAAGGATTTCCACTGCATGTGCTAGCCGAAGAGCTCGCATGGCTTGACGTAGCTTCTGCGGGTTCCATTCGCCCGATGTTGGAGGGTCCACTCAAGACAGCGGCTGCACAAACCCTGCATCAGAATCTACGCATACACGCCCAGGGGGCTGACACGGTAGCGCAGTCGCTGATCGACGGCACGCTAAAGGCAGATGTCTTTATCCCCATCACCGCCACGCCGATGCTAGCGACACTGCATGCCGGCAAAACCGAAGTCGCCTACCCGATCGCCCGCACGGAGTTAGTCCTGCTCTACAGTCCAAAGAGCCGCTTTGTCGCCCAATTCGAGGCAGCAGCTGAAGGCAAAGCAAATTGGTGGGAAATCCTACAGCAACCCGGCATTCACATCGCCCGTTCCAATCCCGCCAACGACCCAGGCGGCCGCGCCATCATCTTCATGATGATGCTGGCTGCACGTAAGTACGGACAATCCGACTTGGTCGAAAAGGTACTCGGCCCTATACTCAACCCCGATCAGATTCTCACCGGCGGTAACAATCAGGCGCGTCTGCAAAGCGGTGAAATCGATGCCATGAGTGTGTACAAAATCGGACCTGCCAACAGCGGTCAGCCATATATCTCACTCTCGAACGACATCAATCTGAGCCGACTCAACGTACGCACAGAGAATCCGGATCTGCGTCTGGCCATAGAAGACAAGACCTTCTATCCAGACCCTCTCATCTTCTATGCGGCTGTGCTCAAAGACGCTGCCAACCCAAAGGGCGCTTCGACCTTTATTGACTGGCTTAGAGGTGAACAGACGCAAGATCTATTCCGCAGCAACCACTTCGATCCGCCAGGTGACGCTTCTCCTCTTCGTTCCTGAAAGGAAGATGCCGGGCCCCATCCATGACGCGCCTTTGCGGCATACGTGGCAGACCGAACTGCCGCAGAACCGGGCTCTTGGTGAGCGTTCTTTACTTACCAGGGTGGTCAAGCCGGAGTGCAGGCAGCAGCCGCAACGACCAACCTGCTTTCGTCCACCGAGCCACCAAATCACAACGCGAGCAGCAAGCGATCCCCCACCACCTAGCGAAGCGATTCGCTGTCCGCGTAGGATCTTATCCAAACAACCCCGGTGGCGGCTCCCGCAGCGCCTCTCCGGCCACTCCCCCCTGGCACACCGGACACCGCCGCGAATGGATATCGCACCCATTCGCCCCATACTCCGCTCGGCAATCTCCGCAGCACATCTTATAAATGATCTGCCTGGCGAACGACGCCGATTGAAATCCCGTCCTCGCCACCGTCTTCTGCCGGTTCTGGTTCACAAACCCCGGCACGGTTGTCCGAGCATCCGTCTTCCCGCCACCACCAACGCCGCGCTTCACCTTGCCACTGTAGGCTCTCAGTTCCATCCTCCCAAGCTAACGAACCTGCCTGTGCATTCACCATGACGTCTTCGCGCCTGCGCCTCGCACGTACCACGCGAAGCAACTCGCCCTACGCACAGTAGCTCGCCGTCCGCGTAACTGCGCTCGCGCAGGACCGTAGCCTGAAACCACGCTGAGGCTGTCGATTTGCAACGCGAAACGGGGCAGGGTAGCACACCAAATGCACACCCCCCATCCCGCCCGATCCGCCCGATAATCGATCCGCGCACCCCTCCCACCGGACAAAACCGCAACGTTTGGCCTAAAATCCCGTCTACTAGATGTGAGGTTTAGAGTATGCCAAAGTTTACAGGTCTCCTGCTCGCTCTTACCCTGACAACGATCAGCAGCGTTTCATTCGCGCAGAACGATGATCAGAGTGGTGCCCAAATGAGCAATCCCCCCATGCAGTCCCAGCCGGCTCCCATCGAGCGCTCCGGCTATGACTCCAATGGCGCCAACACCTTCGTCACAAAATTAATGCCAGGCCAGCTCCTCGCCCCCAACCGGGGCACCGCCAGCGCCGTAGCCGCCCCGGGCGTCTTCATCCGCGTCGGCCAAGGTAGCGGCGTTCGAGCAGTCGCCCTAACTAATGAAAACACAGAGCTTAGGATCGACCGCGGCGTCATAAACGTCAGCGTGCACAGCGCTGTGAAACACGCCCAGATCCTCATCGACCTCCCCGGTGGCCAAACAAATCTCATCAAGGACGGCTTCTACACCTTCAACGCCAACACCAACACGGTGCGTGTCCTGAAGGGCGAAGCCTATGCGTATCCCGGGAGCAACACCCAGCAGAAACCTATCAAAGTAAAGGAGAACCACGCCGTCATCTTCAACGGACCCGACATCCGGTCCTTCGAATTTGACCCCTTCGAGGCCCGTGCCGACCTGATTCCTTACGGTCCACGCACCGAAGGCGAGGGCGGTGGCCCCGGTTACTATGGGCCATACGCTGGCTACCCTTACTATGACTACGGCTATCCATACTATTACGATCCCTTCTACTTTGGTTTTGGCTACTACGGTGGCTGGGGCGGTGGCTGGGGCCGCGGTGGCGGCTGGGGCGGCGGCGGCGGCTTCCGAGGCGGCGGCGGTGGTCGCCGGTAACATTAATCCTTTCAACAACCATGGGCGGCCGGGCAACATCCGGTCGCCCTTATCCTTTGGACCGATTCATTGTCGCGCAACATTTTATCGGGATCGGGATTTATAAGAACAGAGGTTTTTTATGAGACCGCATACCGCTTTCTTTACCCTAGCCAGCTTCACCCTGGTCACCGCATCGTGCGCCTTGGCGCAGACTTCCTATCCAACGAATGCGGGATCTGCCAACTACACCCAATCTCAGGCAGCTCCCATCCAGCGCGCTCCCTCGCCCACGAACTCTGACCCTCGGATGAGTTATGCCAATACAGGTCAGGCAGCTAATTCGACCCAATATCCCGTTGACAACGGCCAGGGCTACACAGACCAAGGCCCGGCTTCTTATAGCGGCGACAATCAATCACCAGAAGCAGGCCAAGCTGCCTACGCAAACAATGCAAACTCTGGCTACGCCGGGCCCCCTGCCGGCTACTACGGTGGCGGACCATACGCTGCGTACGGCTATCCTCCATACGCCTATGGTTACCCTTACGGCTATCCCTATGGCTACTACGGTTATCCCTACGGATTTGGCGTAGGTTTTGGCTACTACGGCGGCTACGGATACCGCGGCGGCTACGGGTACCGGGGAGGCTACGGGTACCGCGGTGGCTATGGGGGTGGTTATCGTGGAGGCTACGGGGGTGGTTATCGTGGAGGCTACGGAGGTGGTTATCGTGGAGGCTACGGAGGATACCGTGGCGGCGGTGGCGGAGGATACCGCGGGGGTGGCGGTGGCGGCTTCCGTGGCGGCGGCGGACACGGTGGTGGCGGCGGTGGACATCGATAGTAGCCAAAGCCAATGAAACGGCATACTGGGCGGCCCAATCGATAGGGTCGCCCATTCACTTTCTGGGTGCAGTATGTGTTGCCGCGCCATAAGCACGTGCGGTCTCGAACACTGGCCGTTCGTGGAGGACATCCATTGGAAGATCAGGACGCCGCGCGGCTGTGGATGGGTAAGCCAGCTACAATCAGCCATCATGCGAATCGGCTTCTTCGGCGGCAGCTTTGACCCACCTCATCTCGGTCACTTGGCCGTTGCGCGCGCGTCGGCGCAGGCCCTCTCTCTTGATCGGATTCTCTTTGCGCCTACGGGGCATCAGCCGCTTAAGCCTGACGGGGCGGTTGCCTCCTTCGAGGAGCGCCTTGCGATGGTGTCTCTGCTCTGCGATCTGCAGCCCACCATAAGCACCCGTCCGCAATTTGAGACGTCATCTCTTGACGCACCGCTCCCGGAGGGCTCGCCGAATTACACCGTCAATACTCTCTCTACTCTGCGCAGCTTATCCTCGCCGAACGACAGCATCTTTGTCATCGTGGGCGCGGATGCGTTTCTGGACATACGTCGTTGGAGATCCCCCGACACCTTGCTCGACCTCGCCGAGTGGATCGTCATAAGTCGTCCTGGGATTTCGTTGCAACAGTTGGAGCTCCTCAATCTCAGTCCCGAACACCTGCGACGGGTGCATTTGCTTGAGCATATTCACGAGCCCGCCAGCGCTACCAGCGTCCGGGAGCTCTTGAGCGCTGGCTCGGACTGCTCCGGCCTACTTCCTGCTTCAATTCTGAACTACATCCGTACTCATCACCTCTACGGAACCTGAGGGGTACACACCTTCGGTAGAGCTCTCCTGCGCTACCATTGAGGTTGCACAAGGAGTCCCATGGCAAGCACCAAGAAACCACAGGTTCAACAGCTTCTAGCGGCCGCAGCAGCCGCTTGCGAAGACAAGAAGGCGGAGGATATCCGCATTCTCGCACTCGACCCGTCCGAGAGCGGACTCACGGATTACTTCCTTATCTGCACCGGTCTCAGTGACCGTCAGAATGTAGCGATCACCGATGAGATTGAGATCCGTCTCAAGCGCGACTTTGGCACCTATCCCAATTCCGTCGAAGGCCGTCGCCAGGGCGAATGGATCCTGATGGACTATGTCGATTTCATCGTCCACGTCTTCTCGGCCGAGAAGCGTGCCTTTTACGGCCTGGAGCGTCTGCGCAAGTCGGCCACAGTCCTAAGCATCGACGACCTCAACACCGAGATGAAGGCCGCCATCACTGCAAGCCGCGAGAAGCCTGTAACAAAACAGGCACCTATCGCGACAAAGAAGAGAGTTGCTCCCCAAAAGGCTTCATCCGGGAAAGCCACATCTGCCCCAACAAAAAAGCTCGTCGCGAAGAAAGGCCCCATCCCAGCGAAGAAGGTCGCCTCTGTTGTAAAGAAAGCTGCTGCAAAGCCGGTAGCGAAAGCAACCTTACTAAAGAAGTCAGCAAAAAAGACTTCCAAGCCGACAAAATTGAAATCAAAATAAACTCCGGTTCAGATTCACCTATCGTTCCCGCATCGCCGTCCCAGCTTCATCGCAACATATTTGAATTACAAACACGAAGGGCAGAGAGTAGACTCTCTGCCCTTCGTTTCATTACTGGCAACCTGGCGACTTTTAGAACTCCAACCGCAACGATACCTGCACCACGCGGGCTCCGTTGTTCAAGTTACCCGGAGGCGTTACCGTACTGCTGATGTTGCCGAAGGTGGTGCTAGTAAAGTCTTGCTGATCAAAGCCGTTGAAGCCATTTTCCTGCGGCAAAGCAAAATTCGGATGGTTGAGAGCGTTGAACGCATCAGCCCGGAACTTCAGGTTCACGCGATCCTTGTAGACCGGGAAGTTTTTCGCCAATCCCAGATCCTGATTGAAGTACCTGGGACCGCGCAGGCCGTTACGCGCACCAATCTCGAAGCCGATTGGGCCGACGTAAGCCGCCTGAGCAGCCGCCTGGTTCGCGAAGATGTTGACTCCACCCCCTGGAAGCTTTTGCAGATGGGTCGACACCGTGGAATGCTGGCCAACCAGAATCCCCGGCGCATCGTTCGAGTAGCTCGCATCAAACGCGTTGGAATCCGTCCCCCACGCAATGCCGGAGTGCCACTCGGTAATGCCGCTGATATCCCAGCCGCCAACTACCTCCTCAAGCCATATTGGCGCGTTGCTCAGGAACATCCGGTGCCGGCCGAAAGGCAACTGGTACGTGGCATTCGCTGTGACATAGTTGTTGATGTCGAAATCGGAGTTGGCGCGGCACTCGCGAGGACGGAGATCATCGCAGATCAATCCAATACCGCCGATGCCTGTGTCACCCGCACTATTGGCGAAAAACGAGACATTATCGATAGAGTGCGCAAAGGTGTAGTTCACGTCGAACTGCAGGCCATGCGAGAGGTTCTTCTGCAACGACACCAACAGGGCGTTATAGCTTGAGAAACCCTTGCTGGTGTAGAACGAGTTTTCAGAGAATTGCGCAGCCGAACCCACGTTGAGGGGAGCACCATTGGCGGCAAGCTGCTGGGTAAAGTCTCCAAAATCACCATTGTGGACATAGCCGGTTTGGGTGTACGCGAGAAACTGGCTATTGCTGGTGAAATGCTGGGTATTCCCGTTGGCATCCACGTACGTCTGGGTAGCTCCATATCCCGGCGGGAAGACATGTTCAAACCACGGCTGGGGTATGACGTTCAGGGGACTTGTGCCTGACCGGATTTGGGTGGTGAGTGACGCGAAAGCAGCGGACAGTTCCTGACCGGAGATCTCGTCAGGGAAGTCGAGGATCTGGTTTGCGTCGGCCTGCGCCAGCAGGCGGCGGCCAAGCCGGCCCACGTAGTTCAGCTTGAGCACCAGGTCCCCGGCAAACGCGTGCTGCAGACCGGCGCTGTAGGTGAGGGAGTACGGCGTCTTCAAAGCCGGATCGATGGTGGCGTTGAAGGCCAGCCCATTCTGGAGACCGCAAGGATACGTCGTGTAGCCGAGGGTGGCGCAGATGGACGGAGTTCCGAACGGCGAGTACGGCGGTGCCGGTGTTGCGGGTGCCTGCAGCGAACTCTGAACCGAGGCGGGAAGTGCGTTGCCGCTGGTGAGCCGCGGATCGTTCAAGAGTGAGGCGTTGGCATTCCCCGGAGTTCCATACGGGGTAGACGAAGTCTGCTGGAAGAGATAGGAGTCAGCATCCTGGGTCTGCTCGATCGCGTTGATGATCGTACGATCATAGACGACGCCAGCGTTGGCGTTGAACACTGTCTTGCGGTCCCAACTGGGATTGAAGGCAAGGGCCACACGAGGCGCGAAGAGCTTATGCTGGGGCTGGTAGATTGGCGGTCCGTTGTTTGCCTTTCCACCCAGAATGTACTGGATGATGGGGACCGCCGTCGGCCCGGTGAGCCCTGCCGCACTTTGTGCGATTCGGGAGTTCATGTAGCTGTTGAAACTTGTGGTCTCGGTGCTTTCCAGGCCGCGTGTCTCATAGGGCACGGAGAATAACTGGTAGTTCAGACCGTAGGAGACGGTAAGCTCCGGCGTGACCTTCCACGTATCGTCGAAGTACAGCATTGTCTCGTAGTTCTGGTAGATACGGATATCGCCCGTGAGCTGCGGAAGCGGTGCGCCGCTGGCGTTGTAGTTGTAATCGCTCTGGACATCGGCAACATGGCCCAGCACGAAGGCAAAAGCCTGGTCGTAGGTCTGGTTGGCCGTGTTGGCCTCCGCCGTCTGCTGCTGCGTCGCATTCGCTGGCGCCACGTAGATAGGGGTGGCGCCCACGGCGGTAGAGGGACGCAGGCTCGCGTTCAGACTCGAGGTGTTTCCGCCAAGACCAATCTCTACCGTGTTGTAATCGATTTTCGTAGAGTTCGTGGGCCTGATATCTTCAAACGTCCCGCCAAACTGGAAAGCATGGCGACCCTTGGTCCAGGAAAAGTTGTCGCCAATCTGCATCACCGGGATACGGCGGCCCGAAGAGGCTGGGTTCAGGTACAGCGATGATGCAAGGGATGCCTGCGTGCCATCACCGAACGTGAAGAACGTTGAACCATCCGGATTGAAAAGGTTCGGGAAGGAGTAATTTTCTACATCCTCGCCGAGGAAGAGTTGGTTGGTCTTGTTCGCCCCGATCGCCCAGAGGTGGCCAAGCACAAACGCGTAGGTGCGGTCGATGAACGGATTGGTTGACGGATCGCCAGCAAACTCGTTGGGATCTTCAGTCGAGTTTTCGTGGGAAACCGTGAAGCGCGCGTAGGCTCTTTGCTGAGGGGTGATATTGTAATCGACCCTGCCTGTATAGTTCGTCTCGAAGTCGTCATCTGGGGCATTGAAGTTGTAACCGCCGGAATTGATGCCGTCACCACCGGCCGCGTTGGACACAGGGAAGCGAGCCGCGTACGCCGTGAGCCAAGCCGTATCCGCGCCAACACCCTGCGGGTCGATAGCCGCCACTTGCGCGGCTGTCAGCGTGGAGAGATCGCCGTTGGCATCGTTAACATAATTGACGAGGCCGTTGCGCAGGGAGGCGAGTGGGACGGTCCTCGACACCAGCTCATCGCTGATGACGCGGGAGTCGCTGAAGTTGAAGAAGAAGAAGAGTTTGTTCTTTAGGACGGCCCCACCGATGTTGCCGCCAAACTGGTTTTGGATGAGGTGGTTGCGGGGGACGACCGGTGACGAGTTGTTGCTGAACCAGCTGTTGGCCACCAGCGACGGGTCGCGGTGGTACTCATTGATGTTTCCGTGAAACTGGTTCGTACCGCTCTTGGTCACCAACTGGAACTGACCGCCACTGCCGAGGCCGGCCGAGGGCGGAAAGCCGCCGACTGTGGCGTGGAACTCTTCAACCGCGTCGACCGGCGCATGGCCCACGATGGCCCCGGAGAAGCCGGAACTGACTCCCGCGTTTGTTTGCGAAGCGTTGCCCGTGGCGAAGTCGTTCACGTCCAGGCCGTCGAGAGTAATGTAGTTCTGGTCGACGCGCGCTCCAGTCGTTGAACCTTGATCCGTTACACCGGGCTGCAGCGTAAACAGCGCCGTCGGATCATTTCGCTGCTGCACCGGAAGGCTGTTAAGCAGCTTCACGTCGAAAGTGTTGCCTATCGCGGCATCGGTGGTATCGATAGTGACTTCAGAGTTAGAGGCCGTAACCTCTACAGCTTCAGTTGTGCCAGCCGTCAGCGTTGCGTTTTGGGTGCGGATCGTCGCAACGGTCAGATAGATGCTCTGGACATCGAACGGGGCGAAGCTCGCATGGGCGAAGATAGCCTCGTACCCCGCGCCCGGCGGAACATCGGAAAAGCGATACTCGCCATTCGCATTGGTGACTGCGGTAAACTTCAACCCATTCGTCTTGTTGGTCAACGTAATGGTTGCACCGGACACCGCGGCGCCCGTTGCGTCCACCACAGTACCCGTCATACCAGAGACATCGGATTGAGCTCTTAGTAGTGACGGTACCGAGAAGAGCGCCGCCATACACACTAAAAGCGTTAGAAGTTTTTTCATGGGACAAATGCTCCTGATGACCGTTTCCGGTTCTTGATGTCGATTAGCAAAGTAGAGTGTTGCACGTCATGTGCCAAAGCCTTTAGAGGCGCAAGAGGCTGGGATCAAACGGTCTACTATAAGATTTGGCCTGATTTTTACGCCATAGTGAATATGGATATATGGAAAACAGGATTTGCACATAGATGAAGATCTGCCTTTGTTCCATCTCGCCCAAGCGCAGCAGTTCGACTAGTCACCTTGCGGGGCTCACCCAGCTTTACCTAGACCGCGCCGCCCATTTCGCCCCTTGCACCTATCGTGCCTTCTCCTCCGAGGAGAAGTTTCTGAACTATGCGGACGAGATCACTACACGTACTCGCCCAGCGCTTATACTCACTGACAGCCGGGGCCAACAGCTCACGTCCAACGAGATAGCGGATGCGCTCGGCTCCTATCTGGACGGGGGTATCCAACAGCTATTCCTTGCGATCGGACCCGCTGATGGATGGAGTTCGGTGGCTCTTTCCCGAGCCGACAAGACGATTGCGTTTGGCCGAATTACGTTGCCACATGAGTTGGCGGCCGTGGTTGCTGCGGAACAACTTTATCGTGCGCTCACCATACGCGCCGGGCATCCATACCATAGTGGTCACTAATAATT
>FTBI01000153.1_pt1 | contig 12044 bp, 10 predicted proteins | sample 1639171 | NCBI WGS metagenome assembly FTBI01 (sample SAMEA3914812, study PRJEB12502) | metagenome | biome: forest; material: soil | place: Canada | collected 2011-07-07 | depth 0.1 m | reverse complement strand
GGCAAGGGCACGGAAGTGCTGGCCCATGCGGTTGCCGACTCGAAGGCATTTTCGATTGCCGGCGGCGGCGACACCCTGGCCGCCGTGGACAAGTACGGCATTGCCGACAAGGTTTCGTACATCTCCACCGGCGGCGGTGCGTTCCTGGAATTCCTGGAAGGCAAAGAGTTGCCGGCAGTTGCTGCACTACGCGCACGCGCCGCGAAGTAATGCTCTGCCTGTTTGACCTCGACGGCACGCTGATCGATTCCGAGCCGGGCATCACCGCTTGCATTCGGCACGCGCTAGCGAAGCTTACTGTGCCGGAGCCGGCCGATCTGCGCTCGTGGATCGGGCCGCCGCTTCGGCATAGCTTCGCGCCGCTGCTTGATAACGATACTGCGCGCATCGAAGCGGCGGTGGACTATTACCACGAACGCTTCGCCACACTCGGTTGGCGCGAACATGCCATCTATCCAGGCATCGCGGACATGATCGCTGACCTCCACGCTGCCGGCCACCGGCTTGCCGTGGTCACCAGCAAGCCGCAACAGCATGCAGCGCCCATCATTGAGGCGCTGCCGTTTGGTAGCCATTTCGAAACGCTATATGGACCCGATCCCTCAAGTCCGCATAGCGAGAAGGCATCGATGATCGCCGACGCATTGGCGGACTTCGGCGCAGCACCGCAAGACACGGTAATGATTGGCGATCGACGCTTCGATATCGAAGGCGCGGTTGCCAACGGTGTAGCAGGTATTGGTGTGCTTTGGGGTTTCGGCAGCCGTGAGGAATTGGAAGAAGCCGGCGCGCACGCCGTCATCGCGCATCCGGGACATCTCAGTGCGTTGCTGCAACCGGCATAAAAATCCATGCCGGCGATGTCGCTTTAGCGATCGCCCCAACGTTGTGACGACGGCGTTGACCTCACTCGAAACGCGACGCTGATCCTCGGACCGACTGGCCACTTCAGCTTGGGAATGCCATGGTCGTAATGCAGCTGGGCATTCCATCCCATGGTCAGCAAACTGCCTGCCTCCAACTCCAACTCGATCTTCAGCCGCGGAGGCAGCTTGCGGCGGATAACCATTGTTCGCGTAGCGCCTAACGACAGCAGCACGATTGGCTGATGAGGCATCAACTCGTGCAGCGTGTCGTTATGCGGCGCCACGCTATCGTGTTCATCACGGTAAAAATTAAGGCCGATGCTGTTGAAAGACGCGTGCACATTGTGCTCGACCACCGCAAGCGCCTCGCGCAGCACACCGGGTAGTGCAGGATCGTCAACGGCGTAATGCCCGTGCAGACGCGGCACGTCCACCAAGCGTTCGTACATCATGCGCGTACCGGAATGCCAATCGACGCCATCGCGCAACGTGGAAAACCACGCGTCCGCCAATGCGAGCGAGATCACGCCGGGCTGATAGATAATCGGCCCAGTCGATGTATCGGCAATCGTCTGTACCTGCTCGTCGAAAAGTAGTGTCTGCATAAGACTCACTGAAAATCCCGCGATCGTGCGTCCAGATCGCCCAGCATGCCGCTGACATCCCGCAGGCGCCGCGCGATCAGATGGCTTACGCCATCAACCGCTTCCCATCGACCTTCGATCGCCAGCAGGCGCGCCTCCAGGTAAGGCCTGTGCTGGCTCTGCGCCACGTGATTCCACACCACTACGTTGATGTAACCGAACTCGTCTTCGATGGTGATGAAGGTGACGCCGCTGGCGGTCTGCGGCTGTTGGCGCTGTGTAACAAGACCCACGGTTCGCACCTGCGCCTCATGCGGTTGTTTTTGCAGGCTGCGCGAATCGATGAAACGTGCGGCATGCAGGCGGCTGCGCAGCAATTTCAGCGGATGAGGACCGAGCGTGAGGCCGCTGTGCGCGTAATCGGCAACCAGATTTTCCGTCGACGTAGGCAGCGGCAAGACGATGTCATGCTCACGTGGGCTTTCGCGTCCAAACAAGGGAAGCTGCGCTTCCACGCCAGAGGTCAGCCACAGCGCGCGGTGGCGATGTCCAGCCAGTCCGCGCAACACGCCCGCATCGGCCAGTAGGTCTTGATGGCGCGCGTCCAACTCCGCACGTGCGCACAGGTCGACGACATCGCGGAAAGCTTGTGTTTTGCGCGCCTTGGAAATACGTTCGGCGACTGCCTCGCTGCAGCCACGCAACTGACGCAAGCCAAGTCGAAGTGCCAGGCCGCCCTCACTGTGCGCATCGATCTCCAGCGTGCAATCCCAGTCGCTGTAACGCACATCCATTGGCCGTACACGCACGCCATGTCGCTGCGCATCTTGCACCAGCTGACTTGCGTTATAGAAACCCATCGGCTGTGCATTGAGCAGGGCACAAACGAACGCGGCCTGTTCGTGACATTTCAGCCAGCTGCTGACGTAAGCGAGATTGGCGAAGCTGGCGGCGTGGCTTTCCGGAAAACCATAGCTGCCGAATCCCTTGATCTGTTCGAAGATCTGGTTGGCGAACGCTTCACTGTACCCATTGGTCAGCATGCCTTGCGTAATACGTTCGTGATGCGTCTCCATGTCGCCATGACGTTTCCACGCTGCCATGGAACGACGCAGCTGGTCAGCCTGACCGGGCGTGTAACCGGCCGCCACCATCGCCAGCTTCATCACCTGCTCCTGAAATAGCGGCACGCCTTTGGTGCGTTCGAGTACCGGCCTCAGTGCTTCGGACGGATATTCGACGGGTTCCTCGCCCTTTCGCCGCCGCAGATACGGATGCACCATGCCGCCCTGAATCGGGCCGGGCCGCACGATGGCGATCTGGACCACCAGATCGTAGTAATGCGCAGGCTTCAGGCGCGGCAACATCGACATCTGCGCACGACTTTCGATCTGGAAGACGCCGATGGTGTCGGCACGCTGGATCATGGCGTAGGTGGGTTTGTCATCGTGTTCGATCGTTGCAATGGTCAGCGCATTGCCTCGATGCTCGCGAACCAGATCGAAACACTTGCGGATACACGTCAGCATGCCTAGGGCGAGGCAATCGACCTTGAGCAGGCCCATGGTGTCGAGATCATCCTTGTCCCACTGGATGATCGTGCGATCGGGCATGGCTGCATTTTCCACCGGTACCAGTTCATGCAACGGCGCATCGGCGATGACAAAACCACCTACGTGTTGACTCAGGTGGCGCGGCATGTCGATCAACTGCGCACTCAACGCCAACACCTTTCGCAGTAGCGGCGCCTCGGGGTCAAAACCTTGCTCGCGCAAGCGTCCACCCAAGGATGCATCGCCATCCCACCAAGCCAGGATGCTGCTGAGCTTGTCGATCTGATCGGCAGGAAGATCGAGCGCCTTGGCCACATCGCGTACCGCGCTCTTGCCGCGATAGCTGATGACCGTCGCCGCGATGGCGGCACGCTCGCGTCCATATTTTTTGTAGATGTACTGTATGACTTCCTCACGCCGCTCGTGCTCGAAGTCGATGTCGATATCGGGCGGTTCGTTGCGCTCTTCGGAAATGAAGCGCTCCACCAGAAGTTCCACTTTCTCCGGATCGGCATCCATTACGCCCAGCACATAACAGACGATGGAATTGGCGGCCGATCCGCGCCCCTGGCAAAGAATCTCTTTGCTACGGGCAAAATGCACGATGTCATGCACGGTCAGAAAGTAGGCTTCGTATTTTTTCTTTTCGATCAGACACAGCTCGTGCTCGATCGTTCTGGCATGCTTATCGGGAACACCATCTGGCCACCGCCACGTTGCACCTGCGGCGACTAAGCTGCGTAACCATTGGATGGGCGTGCATCCGTCCGGCACCAGTTCGGCCGGATACTCATACTTCAATTCTTTCATCGTGAACGTGCAGCGCCTGGCGATACGCACGCTCTCGTCCAGCAAAGCTTGAGGATAGATTTTTTCCAGCGCAGAACGCCGGCGCAGGTGGCGCTCGCCATTTCGAAACAGCACTGCACCTGCCTCGGCTATCGTTAGATGATGGCGGATGGCGGTCATCGTGTGCTGCAACGGCAAGCGTCGGCGTATATGCATATGCACGTCGCCTGCTGCGACACGTGGCAGGTGCAACGCATCGCCCAGGGCATCGAGTTCGGATAGGCGCGCTGCATCGTCGTTATCGCGATGCAGTTCCACGGCCAGCCACGCACGATCACCGAACGTGTGCTTTACCCACGCGCCATGCTCGCGATTCGGTTCGCGCTCGGGAATCCACAGCACCAGCGTGCCGGGTGCGCCATCGCTCAGATTCGCCATCGACAGGCGATAGTTGCCTTTCGTCGATGCGCGGCGCCCTTGCGTAATCAGGCGACACAACGAGATATAGCCTTGCTTGGTCTCCACCAGCAGCACCAGCTTTGGGCCGTCATCAAGCTGGATCTCGGTGCCGACGATCAGCGGCATCTTCGTATCGCGAGACGCCTCGAATGCGCGCACGATGCCGGCAAGCGAACATTCGTCGGTAATCGCCAGCGCGCTGTAGCCGCAATCGGTGGCGCGCTCGAATAACTCGCGCGCACTGGAAGCGCCTCGCTGGAACGAGAAATCGGAGAGGCAATGCAGCTCGGCGTAGTCGGTCATGCAAACCACCCGTGCAGCATCCAGCCGGATTGTTCGTCCGGCGGACAGAACGCCCAGGCGCGCTGCCCCATCTCCGTTTCGACGATGTAGTAATCGCGTCGCGTATCGCCGCCGTCCCACCAGCCTGTTTCCAAGCGTTCGGGACCGGCGATGACGCGTAACGCGCAGCGCAGCGGAATGGGTCGATCCAGCAACCAGGTGGGGCGCGGTCGCGGGTCCAGCGGACCTTCGCTATCCACCGACGCACGTTGCGAATGCTCCGGGCGCGGATCGATCGTGGTGCCCCACTGATACACCGCGCCATCGCCTAGGCGTGCACGCAGGCGTTCGCGCAGTTGCTCGAAGGGCAACGCCGTGGCCGGACGTTCGTCGAACAGATCGCGGCCGGCCGGCACGAAACTCGGCAGATCGTTAGCGATCAATCGCAATGCCAACACCGGTGCCGGCAACTGCACTTGTTCAAGTCGACCGCGCGCGGCGTCGAACAAGACGTCGGCACTGCGCTCGGGCGTGAGCATGCCGACCCATACATCCGTCGCCGGTATGTCGCGATGCTCCAGCCGCAGGACGAACCGTTGCACACCGCCATCGCGACCGGACAAATAAGCCGCGAGATCGCCGGTCATACGCCTCAAAGGAAAAACCAACGCATCGATGTTTTCCACTTCGTGCGAAAGCTCAATCGTCCAATCCACGGTATCGGGCGGCATATAGAGATCGAGATTCGCGGGAAGATCGCCGATGAGGCGATCCATCGCCTGCAGCAATTCGGCACCGAAACGACGCTGCAAACCATCGCGCGGCATGCGTAGCAATTGACCGAGATGGCGTATGCCCATGCGCGGAAGCGCATCGACCGCTTGCGCAGGCAGGCGACTTTTGCCCAATGGAACGCTATCGAGCAAGCGCCGCAGGCCTTCAGAGCTCAACGCCGTCTGTCCGTCGCTCATGCCCGCCAGCACATATGCGCCGTGCGGCGTCGGCGCGGCAGCGAGACGATAGCGAAAACCCAGCGATTGGAAATCCTCGCGCACGCGACGTTCCATCGTCTGCCACGAGCCGAACAGGCTCTGGCTTTTGCTGACTTCCAGCACGATGGCATGCGGCAGCAACGCAACCTGCGAGCTGTAGCGATAAGCCACGCCGGCAAGAAACTGCTGCCAGCGATGGACATCGGCTGCGTCGTAAGGAATCGCTTCGAAACGCGCCAGCAACGCCTGTGCGGCCGTCAGGCGTTGGCCGATACGCAGACCTGCCTCGCGCGCAGAGGCATTGACGGCGACGACGACACGCGCATTGAGCGGGCCGTCCACCAACACCAGCGGAGTGTCATCAGGCCGTCGACGAAGGACGCCATCCAGTGCCAACTGCGGCAGCAACAGGCAGGCCCACAACATAAGCCGGCCTCACGCGGTCTGCTTCTTTCGAGCGTGATTCCGGCAAGGGCCGGAATCCGGTGTGCGAGGCATATGCTGATGAACCACATGCATCGCCGCCGGATTCCAGCCCTCGCTGGAAAGACGTTGAGAGGAGCCGAAAGGAACCGCTTGCGTGGGCGCATTGCCACCACGGCATTTGCGCACCCAGATGGCGTTGTGCGGTGACGCTGCAAGCTCAAGTCGCAACGATGCCGGCGAGGCATTCGTCAGATGCTTGCGGTCACGAAACACGAACGCCAGCGCACGACCGGTATCGGCCGCCACTTGCAGACGACGCAGGCTGCGGTCATCCGCTTGATGCGGCCACGCCAGTACCGCTGCGCAGCTGCCCGAACGCAGGCATTGCTCGGCAGCCCATAGCACGTGTTTCTCTTCCGCATCGACGATGTCCAGTCGCTGCAGATTCACGCCATGCTGGCGCCATCCCATCGCACACGGCAAGTACGGCGGTGCGATCAACACCACGGGACGAGAGCCTTGCGTCAATCGGGCCAGAGTCGGCAGCACTAGTCGCAATTCGCCAATGCCATCGACCGGCATCAGGATTTCCGACAGCGATGCGCCCGGCCAGCCACGCGTGGGCAGCACGGCGTCGAGCTGCGGCCAACCGGTAGGCTGCTCGCCTTCCATAATCGGCATCGCACGACCGCGCCACACCTGCCGCGCGTCGAGCAGATTCGACAGGGCCACGACAGCGCCCATCAGGCACCCCTCACGAGACCTGCAAACAAGCCTTCGATAGCGAAGTCTTCGGTGGGATCGAGATCGATCGGCTCGTAGCCCGCGCTATTGGGAAGCAGACGAATCACATCGTCTTTCCAGTACAGCCGCTTGATGGTGAAGCGCTCGCCTTCCACGCGCGCGGCGACTATCTGCCCATGCCGCGCGACAGGCGTGGCATGCACGGCGACGAGGTCGCCATCGAGAATGCCTTCGTCGCGCATCGAATCGCCGACGACGCGCACAAGATAATCCGGACGCAGGCGAAATAGATCCCTCGACACGTGCATGCTGCGCTCCACCCGCGACTCGGAAAAGATCGGCTCGCCAGCCGCGATGCGGCCGATCAACGGTAGCTCCATGGTGTCGGCGGCGAGCGGATCGGACTCCTGCACCAGGCGGATGCCGCGTGCGCGATTGGGTTCGATCACCAATCGCCCTTTTGCCTCCAGCGAACGCACGTGCTTGAGCACCGCGCTGACGTTGGGCAGGCCCATGGCGTTGCCGATTTCATCCAGGGTGGGTGCCTCACCGGTCTGCTGCAGGCGCACCCGGATAAAGGCGAGGATGTTGGACTGGCGGCTGGTGAGATGGAGAGTCATGGCGTCCATCTTTTCACCTTTTTTGGTGAAAATAAAGGGCGGTAGATGATTAGGCCGACAAATCTTGATTCCCCTCAGATAATCAATGACTTGCCCGACTCGCCCAACTGCCACGTGGCTGATTCGCCCGAAAGATGTCCCTGCGCCGTGTCAGAGGCTGAGACCCACCGCTTCCTGCCGAGATGAGCCAGCCAATTCAGCCAGCCTGTCGTCCTTGCCAATAGCGCCACAAGCCATACACCGGCACACCAAGCGCAATGATCAGCAAACTCATGCCGGCATCGTGCGGCTTATCGATCGCTGTAGCCACGATGACACCCAGCACGGTCGTGACGAATACGAACGGCAGCAGCGGATACAAAGGCACGCGATACGGCGACGGCTGATCGGCAAAGCGACGCCGATACCAGAACAACGTGGCAATGCCGAATGCATGACCGAGCCATTCGCCTACCGTGGTGTAATCCAGCAACTGGCCGAACGTGCCCATCAAGGTCAACACGATGGCCCATCCGCCCAGCACTGCTAGCGCGATCTGCGGTGCGTGCCAGCGCGAATCGATGCGCCCCACCCCGCGGAAGAACATGCCGTCGGCGCCCATGGTCTGCAATACACGCGCGCCACCAGCAATGGCGATGCTGCAATAACCGAAGGTGGAGCAAGCGATGCCGATGGCCATGATCGTTGCGCCACGCGCGCCAAAGATGTGGCTCATCACATCCGCAGCCGGCGCAATACTCGCCGCCAGACCGGCATGTCCAAGCCCCGTCAGATACGCGATATTGACCAGCAAGTAACACACCACCACACCGATCATGCCCATCGCCAACGCGCGCGGCAGCGTGCGCTGCGGCTCGCGAACTTCGCCGGCCAGATCATTGAGATAATGAAAGCCGCCATAAGCGAATAGCACCGGCAGCAGTGCGCCAATCCATGCACCGCTCGGCACTGGGTGCGCGGTGTCCACGGCAAGTACGCGATCGAAATGTCCGTGTGCCAGCGCTAGACCCACCACTACCAGCATCGCGATCGCAGCTAGTTTGAGTACGGTGAACAAATTTTGCATCCACGCACCGGCGCGAATGCCGAAAAGATTCACGCCGACGATAAACGCAATCGCGCCCACCGCTACCGGCTTTACCCACAAACCTGGCAAACCGCCTGCGCGACAAAAATAATCGGCGAAGGTGGTCGCCACTGCGGCCACGCTGCCGGGGTAGTTGATCAGCGCCATGGTCCAGCCGAACAGGAACGCTGGCAGCGAGCCAAACGCCTCGCGCAAATAAATATAAATGCCGCCTGCTTGCGGCCGACGCGCGCCGAGCTCGGCGTAACACAACACGCCGGCGAGGGTCAGCAAGCCGCCGACAGCCCATAGCGCCAGCAATGGCAGTCCCGAGGCTGTGCGTTCGGCCACCGTCGCGGGCGTGCGGAAAATGCCTCCGCCGATCACACCACCGACGACGATCGCGGCGCCGTCCCAAACGCCAAGGCGCCGCACATAGGAATTGGAAGTTTCATCAGTCATAGATGCCGACATTAACCCGAGTCGGTATCAAAATTCCGATGACCTCTGCCCTATGTACAGTCATCCCCGGTGGATCGAGCGCACCTCATGGCATCGCAACCCGACGAAAGTCACGTTGACAGCTCCAATGCAGGGCTCGGATACTGAATGGGTCACGCGCCATGACAGCTTTACTGGCGCTTCGGTCCCGAGGGGTGCTGCGACGGACGCCAGTCCGCTACGCTCGGTTCACCGGTCACTCAAAACGTTCAAGGGCGCCCACCCCAGTTACTGGAGGTGTACCCATGTCCGTGTCTCTTTCCGGCTCTCGTCTTGCCATTGCCACGTGTTCGCTGTATCCGACTGTCTATCCGGACGATGTCTATTTTGTTGACGTATTGAAGCGTCTCGGTGTGCAGCCGACGTTCTGCATCTGGAACGATCCAGCTGTGGATTGGGCGGCGTTCGATGCCGTGCTGATCCGCACTGTGTGGGATTATTTTCAGCATTACGCGGCGTTCCTTACATGGTTGGATACGCTCGATCGACTAGGCGTACCGACAATCAATGACACTCGCTTGATTCGCTGGAATAGCGAGAAACGCTACCTGCTCGATCTCGAACAGCAACGCGTACCGATTATTCCCACGCGCATCGCGCATGGCGGCAACGTGTCGGAGGTGTTGCAGTCGATGTCAGGGCAAGAGGTCGTGATCAAACCGACCGTGAGCGGCGGCGCATGGCATACCGTGCGCGGCACGGTCGGCAATGCGGATTTCCAACAGGCACTTGCACGATTGCCCACGCATCTCGATTACCTGGTGCAGCCATTCGTGCCCGAGATTGCGAGTCATGGCGAGTGGTCCTTGCTCTACTTCGCCGGGACGTATAGCCACGCCGTCATCAAATATCCCGCCGCGGGCGATTACCGTGTACAGACAGAACACGGCGGCACCGCCACGCAAATCACCCCCGACGCGGCCATTGTGGACGCTGCTGACAAGGCATTGGCTGCCGTGGCGGCACTCGGTCACGCAGAACAGGCCTATGTACGCGTCGACGGCGTGATGATGGAGGGCCAATTCCGCATCATGGAGCTGGAATTTATCGAACCGCTGCTGCATCTGACGATACGCTCCGACGCTGCCGAGCGTTTTGCGCAACACGTGGTTGACCGGCTTCATCGACTGCAGAATGAGCGCGATAACCAGGTCGCCTCTGCGAAGCGCGGCGGCAAGTCCTAGAATCGCACTTATCGCCACCTGCCCATGCATTAGTGCCCAACCTGCCGCCACGCAAGATTCTTCACGTCGACATGGACGCGTTCTACGCGTCGGTGGAACAGCGTGATGATCCTGCGTTGCGCGGCAAGCCAGTGGTCGTGGCATGGCGCGGCACACGCTCGGTGGTGTGCGCCGCGAGTTACGAAGCACGCACGTTCGGCGTGCGCTCTGCGATGCCGGCGGTACGCGCCGAGCGGCTTTGTCCGCAGGCGATTTTCGTACCGCCGGATTTCGTACGTTACAAAGCGGTATCGCGACATGTGCGCGAAATCTTCGCGCGGCATACGGATCTCATCGAACCACTATCGCTGGACGAAGCCTATCTCGACGTCACTGTGACCAAAACGGGTTTACCTTCGGCCACTGCAACGGCCGAAGCCATTCGTTCGGCGATTCGTGAAGAAACGCAACTCACCGCATCGGCGGGTGTGGCGCCGAATAAATTTCTGGCGAAAATCGCCTCGGATTTCCGCAAGCCCGATGGCCTGTTTGTGATCCGGCCGCATCAGATCGATGCGTTTCTCGCACCACTATCAGTTGGTCGCCTTCCCGGTGTGGGTAAGGTGATGGAGGCGAAACTGGAAACACTTGGCATCAAAACGGTAAGCGATTTGCGCGATTTACCTGCTGCCGAGCTGGAAATGCGCTTTGGCCGTTGGGGACGACGCCTGCATGAGCTGTCGCTGGGCATCGATGAACACCCCGTGCAACCGAACCAACTCACCTTGCAAGTTTCAGCCGAAGACACCTTCGAGCACGACATCACTCTGGACGAACTCGAACCGCACATTCGTCGCCTAGCCGAAAAAACATGGGCTGCGCATCAGCGTGAGATGGAAGGAGGCCGTATCGCACGCACAATCGTGCTGAAGCTCAAGACAGCCGACTTCCACACGCTTACCCGTAGCCTGACGCCATCCATGCGTCCGCGCTCGGCGAAGGATCTGGCTGACATCGCCTGCGCACTGCGCGAGCGCGTAGAACGCCCCGCTGGCAGCCGCTATCGGCTCGTCGGTGTGGGACTATCGGGCTTCGTGGATCAGGACAGCTTTATCGCCCAGAGCGATCTTTTTGAGAATCCGTAAGATCCGTTACGCTTCACCTGCCCAACAGCCACAACGGAGCACACCATGCACGTGGAGTTGTCGAAGCTTCCGATGGATTCCTTCAAGGATCTGGCCAAGCATTACCTGATGATCGTGCTTGGCATCCTTACCGCGCTGGGTCTGGAGTCATGGATCGAACATGTGCATCATCGTCATGCTGCGGAAGCCGCCAGCATGCAGATTGAAACGGAGATCCACGAAAACAGAGTGGCGATCGAAAGCGCACGCACCAATGACGAGGAGCGCATGCGCTCGCTGGCGAAGGTCCGGGACGGATTGATCAACGACATCAAATCGAATGCAACGAATGCCGTCATCATCCAGCATATCCAGGCGGAGGCGCCCGATGGTATTTATCTCGACTGGCGCTGGCCGGCGTTGCGCCACGAAGCATGGGATGTCGCGGTGGCCAACCAGTCTGCTGGCTGGATCGACAACGACAAACTGCATCGCTACACCACGGTCTATTCCGCGCAAAATGCACGTAGCGCCATCATGGCGTCGGATATTCCCATGGTGCTGGACGGCCCTCGCATGGTGAATGCCAGAATCGATATGGATACCGGCGAGATACAACCGCGCGAATTGCTGCACACGGTCAATCAGATGTGGGCCGTGTCGGAAGAAACCAGCCAAAACCTGACGGGGCTCGCCAAGACCATCGACGATGCCATGTCCGGCCAAGCGGCTACGCGCTGAGGTAAGCAGATCTCAGCCATCGGGCAAATGGGGCAAATGGGGCAAATCGTATTGCACGCATAAAAAAGACCCGGATCGCTCCGGGTCTTTTTGTTCAAAGAACGCTACTTCTTCTTCGGCATGTACAGATCGGT
>FTBI01001740.1_pt1 | contig 12076 bp, 10 predicted proteins | sample 1639171 | NCBI WGS metagenome assembly FTBI01 (sample SAMEA3914812, study PRJEB12502) | metagenome | biome: forest; material: soil | place: Canada | collected 2011-07-07 | depth 0.1 m | reverse complement strand
TCTCGGGCTCCAACCCGAACCTGCAGCCGGAGCAGTCGATCACCCGTACGCTGGGCCTGGTCTACAGCCCGCATCAGGTGGAAGGCCTGGACTTCACGGTCGACTACTACAACATCTACATCAAGAACATCATCTCGTCGGTCGACGCGCAGAGTGTTCTGAATTACTGCTACGTCAACAACGATCCGTCGTTCTGCAGCCGCTTCACGCGTAGCGCGGTTGCCGACCCGACCACCGGCGTCGTTGCGGGCTCGGTCAACCAGCTCAACGAGAGCCTGTCCAACCTGGGCACGCTGAAGACTGAAGGCTACGACTTCGGTATCCACTACCGTCTGCCGGAAACCTCGTTCGGCCGCTTCCGCATCGCTTCGGACAGCACCTACCTGACCAAGTACGAGACGGTCAGCGGCCCGGGCGCCACCCCGCAGGACACGGTCGGCTTTATGTCCGGCGGCACGGCCGGTGGCACGGGCGAGGACGGTATGTATCGTCTGCGTTCGAACCTGCAGGTGGATTGGGATTACAAGCAGTTCGGCGCCAGCTGGACGGTGCGTTACTACGCCGGCCTGAAGGACATCTGCTACGACAACACCCCGGGTGCGCAGGTTGAGTGCAGCTCGCCGAACTACACCAACCCCTGGTGGAGCGGCTACGGCATGAGCCAGAAGGGTTCGGTGGCGTTCAACGACGCGCAGTTCCGTTACACGGCACCGTGGAAGGGCGTGTTCAGCGTTGGCGTGAACAACATCTTCAACAAGAAGGGTCCGTTCTACTACTCCGTGACCACCTCGGGTACCGGCAGCGCGCCGTACAACCCGGCGTTCGACATCGACCGCTACTGGTACGTGTCGTACAACCAGAAGTTCTAAGCTCGAAGGAGTTTGGATTTCTGATGGGGCGGGCCTTCGGGCCCGCCTTTTTTGGATTGGGAGTTGCGAAAACCGGATGGTGGGGAGCGATGCGGCTCTGCGGTCGCGCACAGGGTGCGCTCCTACATGGAGGGTCGCCACTGCAGGAGCGCACCCTGTGCGCGACACGATCTTGCCTCGGTTAGAGCAACACCGGGCGATCAGGTAGCTCGTCGGGCGCCTCTTTATCGTTGCCGGGGAAATGTCGCAGCAACAGCGCATGTGCCTCGGCTATACCGTCGAGGCAGCCTTCGCGCCACGCGCCTTTGGCGAAGCTGCTGAGCATGTGGTCGCGGATCGCGTCCCACTCTTGCTGGGTGACGGCCGCGGCAACGCCACGGTCGGCAATGATCACCACGCGATGCTCGGCCATAAGCACGTAGAACAGCACGCCGCTATTGTGCTGGGTATCCCACACGTGCAGTTGCGCGAACACATGTCGCGCGCGACGGTCCGCATCCAGGCCTTCCAGCACGGCCGTCGGTGCCAGGCGAGACTCGATGGCAAAACAGATCTCGCCACGGTGATCGCGCTCGCCATGGGCGATGGCCACGGTCATCTCGTCGAGCAGGCTTTTGGGAAACCGGCGGCGCAACTGGAACCAGCCGTCGAAGAGATTCATCAACAGACGTTGCATGCGCGACATGTCACCAGCTCCCTGATGAACCACCACCACCGAAACTGCCACCGCCGCCGCTGAAGCCACCACCACCGCCGCCGCCGAAACCGCCGCCCCCGCCAAAACCTCCGCCACCAAAACCGCCACCACCGAAGCCGCCCCAGCCGCCACCACCAATCGAGCGGCCGGCGCCCCCCGGCAATAGCATCAGCACGCCACCGATCAGCGCACCCATGATGCCCGCACCCACCGATGCAGCCAACAGCCAGACCAGTCCGCCGGCGATCGCCGCGCCGAGAGGCGTACGAAGCCACACCGAAGAGCGCCCGAAGATGCTGCGCAGGAAGAACGCAGCGAAGACGCCAATCAGCAAGGCGTGGCCAAAGTTGGAGCCGCGGCGCTCGCGATTGGCGCTTTCCACCGGCGGTGGCAGTGCCTCGCCGTTGATCAGTTGCGTGAGCGCGCCGACCGCATCACTGATGCCGCCGAAATAATCGTTGGTGCGGAACTTGGGTGCGATGTATTCGCGAGTGATGCGCGCCGTTGCTGCATCCGGCACGGCGCCTTCCAGACCGTAGCCCACTTCGATGCGCACACGCCGGTCATTCTTGGCGACAAGCAGGAGCAAACCGTCGTCCGTGCCCTTGCGGCCAATCTTGTTGGCCTCGGCCACCGCAAGGGAATACTCGGCGATGTCCTGCGGCTGCGTGGTGGGCACCATCAGCACGACCAGCTGGGCGCCTTTGCTTTTTTCCAAGCCCACCAGCTGGGCGTCGAGCTGATCGACCTGCTGCGGGGTCAGCGTGCCGGTAAGGTCGGTGACATGGCGCGTAAGCGTCGGCACCGCGGCGGTGGCGTCCTGGGCATGCAGCCATGCCAGCGGTAGCAGAACCACCGCCAGCACCAGCAGCAGGCGCGTGAAGCGCCGGGTCATATCAGTGGGCCGAGGCGGCAGGTGCCGGCGTATTGCCGAAATCGACCGTCGGCGCGGTGGAGATCGCCTTCTCGTTCTCTACCGTGAAATTGGGCTTGACCTGATAGCCGAACATCTTGGCGGTGAGGTTGTTGGGGAAGGTGCGGATCAGCGTGTTGTATTCCTGCACCGACTGGATATAGCGGTTGCGCGCCACGGTGATGCGATTCTCGGTGCCCTCCAGCTGCGCCTGCAGGTTCTGGAACAGGCCATCCGCCTTGAGCTGCGGGTAGTTCTCTTGCACCACCATCAGCCGCGACAGCGCGCTGGACAGTTCACCCTGCGCCGCCTGGAACTGCTGCAGCTTCTGGGGGTTGTTCAAATCATCCGTCGTCAACTGCGTGCTGCCCACCTTGGCGCGGGCATTGGTCACTTCGGTGAACACCTTTTCCTCATGCTGGGCATAGCCCTTCACCGTATTGACCAGATTGGGCACTAGATCGGCGCGGCGCTGGTACTGGTTGATCACCTCGGACCATTGCTGCTTGACCACCTCGTCCTGGCGCTGAATGGCGTTGTAGCCACAGCCTGAGAGGCCGGCGACAACCAGCAGCACAGCAAGGGCGCGAAGAAGTTTCATGGGGATGCTCCAATCCGGTGGAGGCCCCATTGCAGCACCCCGCCGCTACCGGCGCAATGCAATAGGCCTATGGCCTCAGGCCAGCAGACGAGGCACCAGGATCAGGCCCCAGCTCAGGGCGGTCAGCATCAACAACAGGAATACGGCAGCCGAGCCCATGTCCTTGGCCCGGCCTGCCAGCTCGTGGAATTCCGGGCTGACCTTGTCCACCACCGCCTCGACCGCGGAATTGAGCAGCTCGGCCGACAGCACCAGCACCGGCGGCACGATCAGGGCGATCTTTTCCAGCGGACCATTGCCCAGCCACAACCCCAGCGGCACCAACACCAAAGCCAGGCACACCTCCAGCCGGAACGAGGCTTCGTGGCGCCAGCCGGCCTGCAGTCCCTTCATCGACCACTTGAAGGCATTCCAGATCTGTCTGGGCCCGCGAAAACCAGTGGCGGCCATGGTGTTGTCGTCCTCTTGAGCTGGCGGCGCGGCCGCGCCCGCAAGTGGCGGGCAATAAGCGTGCAATCATGCCACAGCCGGCCCGGGGCCGCTGGATAGCGCAGATTCCTGCGTGCGGCAGTGCAACGTCGCCTGAATGACGGATAGGTTACCCTTCGGGCCTTTGTGACCCGGGTCCGGGTTACGCGAGCCGGCCGCCCTGCGGTCGTTGTATGAAAACGTGTACGGACAATTGAATGGCAATCCAGAATCCACCGGTCTCACAGACCAAGTCGTTTTATACGGTCTTCCTGATCGAGATGTGGGAACGCTTCGGCTTCTACGGCATGCAGGTGTTGATGGTCACCTACATGATGAAGAAGCTTGGCTTCATCGATACCAAGGCCAACCTGGTTTGGGGCGCGGCCGCCGCGCTGATCTACGCGACACCTGCGATCGGCGGCTGGGTGGGCGACAAGCTCATCGGTACTCGCCGGACGATGGTTACCGGTGCCGTTGTGTTGGCGCTGGGTTACGCGATGCTATGGATTCCTTCCAATGATCCCACGCTTACCTATGTATCGCTGGGCGTGATCATCGTGGGCAACGGCTTCTTCAAGCCCAATGCCGGCAACCTGGTGCGCAAGATCTACGAAGGCGACGATGTCCGCATCGACAGTGCGTTCACCATCTACTACATGGCGGTGAACATTGGCTCGATGGTCTCGATGACGGCCACGCCATGGATCCGCGACTACGTCGGCGAGCACTACGGTGACGCCATGGGCTGGCATACCGCCTTTGGTTCATGCGCCGTCGGCCTCGTGCTTGGCCTGATCAACTATTCGCTGATGCATCGCACGCTGGCCCATGTGGGTTCGCCAGCCGATGAGCAGCCCGTGCAGGCCAAGCGCGTGTTGGCGCTGGTTGCTGCATCGCTTGTGTTGGTCGTGGTGGCTGCCTTTATCCTGCAAAGCCTGCTCGCCGCGAAGATCTGCGTGTACCTCGCCGGCATCGTGATCCTGGGCATTTTCGTGCACCTGATCCGCAATGCCGGGAAGGGCGAACGCGCCGGTCTTATCGCCGCGCTCGTGCTCACGGTGCAAACCATATTCTTCTTCATCTTCTACGCGCAGATGGCCACGTCGCTGAACCTGTTTGCGCAGAAGAACGTCAATCTCTCGTTCGACGTATTCGGCACCCATCTCTTCAACTGGATTCCGGAGCAGTACCAGAACCTCAATGCGATCTGGATCGTGATCCTGAGCCCCATCCTGGTGCTGATGTACAACGGCCTCGGTCGCGTGGGCAAAGACCCGTCGGTGGCGTTCAAGTTCGCCCTTGGTTTTGGCGCCGTGGCGATTGGCTTCTTCATGTACGGCGTCGGCGCCATGAGCGCGGTCGACGGCCAGGTGTCCTCGTGGACCATGGTGTGGGGCTACGGCTTCTACTCGCTGGGCGAACTGCTGGTAAGCGGCTTGGGCCTGGCGATGATTGCCCGCTACGTGCCGGCGCGTATGGGCGGCTTCATGATGGGCGCCTATTACGTGGCCGTGGGTATCTCGCAGTACCTGGGTAGCGTGGTGGCCAACATCGCCGCCATGCCCGAGAACATCAGCAGCCCGGTCGAATCGCTGAACATCTATGTGGGCCTGTTCAACAAGCTCGGCTTCGTCGGCATCGCCTGCACGGTGATCGCCGTGGTCATGCTGCCGCTGATGAACAAGCTCTCACGCAGTCACGCCGAAGCGCACACGCCACTGCCGGCTGTGCAGAGCGAAGAGGTTTAACGCTTCGACTCCCTCTCTCCCACGGGACTGCTTTCGGGTCCCCGCGGGGGAGAGGGTTGAGGCATTGCCACCTTTACGGTGGAGAGGGACAACCTTGCGCGGATGCAATGTCCGGAGCAGGTATTACAAGCGCCTTCGCGCGAGCCCCTCTCACTTCCTTCCAGAGCGGAATGGAAGAAAACGCTAGTATCGCGTCTATGAAACGCCCCACCACCCAGCAACGCATCGGCCCCCGCACCCTCTTCCGCAGCCTGGCTTGGTTGCGCATCTGCGCCATCGCCGGCCAGAGCACCGCCGTGCTGGTGTGTGCGTTCTGGATGGACCTGGAAATTCCCCTGCTGCCCCTGCTGGTTGGCATCGGTTTGCTTGCCGTATTTGCCGTGTTCGCCGCATGGCGGTTAGCCCAGCCCTGGCCGATCCGGCAATGGGAAACCATCCTGCACGTGGCGGTCGATACGCTGATCCTGGGTTATCTGCTGCACTTCACCGGCGGCGCCAGCAATCCGTTCATCACGCTGCTGCTGGTACCCATCGCGTTGAGCGCGGCGGCATTGTCGGTGGGCGCCGTGTTCGCCGTAGCGGCGCTGGTCGGCCTGGCCTATGCCATCCTTCTGTTCTGGTATGTGCCGCTGCCCGCGCCCATGCAGGGCACCACATCGAGCGGATTCTCGCTGCACGTGTTGGGCATGGGCGTGAACTTCGTGATCATGGCGCTGCTGCTGGCTTTCTTCATCAACCGACTGGCCCGTGCCGTGCGGCTGCAGCAGTTGGAGATACAGCGCGTGCGCGAGCGCGGGGTGCGTGACGAAGGCATTCTCGCCATCGCCACACAGGCCGCAGGCGCCGCGCACGAGCTCAATACGCCGCTGTCCACCATGCGCACGTTGCTCCCTGAAATTCGACGCGAGCACGCTGGCGACGCCCTGCTGTCGGAAGACCTGGCTCTGTTGGAAGGTCAGGTGGCTCGCTGTCGTACGATCCTTCGCGAGATGGTCGCCTTCGGCAAGGCGCAGCTTTCGCAGGTTCCTGAGCAGCTCACACTGGACAGTTTCATCCACGGCTGCCTGGAACGTTTCCAGTTGCTGCGGCCGGAGGCGGATCTTGAGCTCACCATGAGCGAGGACGACGCACGTACCTTGCTGCGCACACCACGCGGCCTTCGGCATGCCTTGATCAACCTGCTCAACAATGCGGTGGATGCGTCAGCCCTGAACGGCTCCCAGGCGGTGGCACTCACAGCTCGGTGCGACAGGGGCTGGCTTGAGTTGATCGTGCGCGACCACGGCCCTGGGTTCACCGCGACTGGCGAGCCGGCAGCGCTGGGCCAATCCTTCAAACAGAGTGGACTCGGTATCGGCCTGGCGCTGGCGGAGGCGACCGCTGAACGTCTTGAAGGCGAGCTGACTACCGACAACACCGACAAGGGTGCAGAAATGAGCCTGCGTCTACCCCTGGCGGTCATTGCGGCGCCATAATCTGCTGCGGCAGATAGCCACAGAGACGCATGGCCGCATGTGCATGCGATGTCGCATCCGGAACAATGGGCGCATTCGGCCGTAGGCCGGTGGAGAACCCCATGAGCGACCAGCAACTCCTGATCATCGATGACGACGCTACGTTTGCGCGCGTGCTTGCGCGAGCGCTCAGCTCACGCGGATTTGAGGTGATCACCGCTAGCAACGCCGACGAGGCGCGAGCGCTGACCCGTCGGCACCAGCCGCGTTACTGCGTGCTCGATCTGAAGCTAGGCGATGAGAACGGCTTGCGGTTGATTCCGGAGCTGCAGGCGCTGGTACCAGAGATCCGCGTGCTGCTGCTCACCGGCTACGCCTCGATCGCCACGGCCGTGGAAGCGATCAAGCGCGGCGCCCACGACTATCTGTCCAAACCGGTAGATGCCGATGCGGTAGTGCGCGCGCTGCTCGATGGCGACACCAGTGGAGGCGACGACGAACTCATCGATGCACCCGAAGCGCCCCTGGCGCTGCGACGCCTGGAGTGGGAGCACATCCAGCGTGTGCTCACCGAGTGCGACGGCAACATCTCCGAAACCGCACGCCGCCTGGGCATGCATCGCCGTACGCTACAGCGCAAGCTCAGCAAGCATCCGGTGCGGGAACGGCCCGATAGCGAGGATTGATATCGCTTCAGAACGTTCGGATGAGGCTCCTCACTCTGCTTGCTGGGGAGGTTGGGAAGGGGGCCTTCAATATGTCCAAGCTAGAGCTTTACCCCTCCCCAGCCCTCCCCTGCAAGCAGGGGAGGGGGCCAAGAGCTGCCTGAGATACGACGCTACTCAGGCCGCTGGAGGGGTCTTCTCACGGTTGCGAGGTACTGTCGGCCGTCGCCGGCAACGGCTCAGCGGTGCCGTCATTCTCATCGCCGTAAATCGCCACATGCGGCACACCGTCCGCACCGATCCAGCCGCGATACATGCCGTCGGTGTTGAATGGCATCGCCACATTGCCGTCGCCATCCAGGGCAATCGCGCCACCGTTGCCACCCATCGACGGAATTTCCTGATTGATCACTTCGGCTGCCGCGCGTTTGAGCGGCACGCGCATCTGTGTCACGCGCATGCAGATTTCATGGGCAGCCACCGTACGGATGTAGTACTCACCCCAGCCCGTGCCCGACACCGCACAGCCGGAATTGGCATAGGTGCCGGCGCCAATGATCGGCGAGTCACCCACCCTGCCCCAGCGCTTGTCGGTCATGCCGCCTGTAGATGTGCCCGCCGCAAGATGGCCCTGCGCATCCAGCGCCACCGCACCCGCCGTACCGAAGTGTTTGGCCGTCTCTACGTCTGAATGCTTGGCGTGATCGGCATCTTCCTTCAGCGCCTTCTGCAGTTGTTGCCAGCGCTCTTCGGTGCGGAAGTAGGCAGGATCGACCAGTTCGACACCCACCGACTTGGCAAACTCCTCGGCACCGTCGCCCACCAGCATCACATGCTGCGACTTCTCCATAACCGCACGGGCCAACAGGATGGGATTTTTCACGCGATGCACGCCCGCGATAGCGCCGGCTTCCAGCGACGAGCCATCCATGATGGCGGCGTCCATCTCGTTCTTGCCGTCATGCGTGAAAACTGAACCTTTGCCGGCGTTGAAGTTGGGATCGTCCTCCAGCACGGTAATCGCCGCAGCGACCGCATCGACGGCGGGCTTGCCCGCCTTCAGCTGGGCATAACCGTTCTGCAACGCCAGGGTCAGCGCGGCGCGCACCGCTTTCTCCTTGGCCGGGCTCATGTCGCGCTTGATCACGCCTGCACCGCCGTGGATGACCAGCACCGGCGAGGCGGCGTGGCTTACGGACGCGATTCCCAGGGCCGCAAGAACGGCAAAAAGACGGCACGACTTCACTGACGATACTCCCCGGCTACTGGCGCCGAGTATAGCCAGCCACCCGACCATGCTCACCCGGATGGTGGCCTCCGGAGGGCGTTCTCAGACCGTTGTGGAGCGCGGACGGTCACCAATCCGTCGTATCCTTGGCAGCTGGTTCTCCCCTGCAAGAAGGCATCGCAATGGACAAGGTTTACGCAAGCGCGGCGCAAGCTCTCGACGGGCTGCTGTTCGACGACATGACCATCGCCGCTGGCGGCTTCGGCCTGTGCGGCATCCCCGAGAACCTTATCGCAGCGCTGCTCGCGGCCGGTACCAAGGGGCTGACCATTGCCGGCAACAATGCCGGCGTCGACGATTTCGGCATGGGTCCGCTGCTCAAGACGCGCCAGGTAAAGCGCGTGTACGCCTCCTACGTGGGTGAGAACAAGGAATTCGAGCGCCAGGTGCTGGCCGGCGAGTTGGAGCTGCATCTGGTGCCGCAAGGCACGCTGGCCGAGAAGCTGCGCGCCGGTGGCGCCGGCATTCCGGGCTTCTACACGCGCACCGCATTCGGTACCAAGCTGGCCGAGGGCAAGGAAACCAAGGTGTTCGACGGCAAGGAATACGTGCTGGAGGAAGCCATCCACGCCGACGTGTCGATCGTGAAGGCATGGAAAGGCGACCGCCTGGGCAACCTGGTGTTCCGCAAGACGGCGCGCAACTTCAACCCGATGATTGCCACCTGCGGCAAGGTCTGCGTGGCCGAGGTGGAAGAGCTGGTTGACGTGGGCGAGCTTGATCCAGATAACGTGCATGTGCCGGGCATCTACGTCGATCGCGTCATCAAGGGTCCGTCGTACGAGAAGCGCATCGAGTTCCGCACCGTGGCTGGCGCCAACACCGGAAAGGAAAGCCCGATTCGCACCGCCATGGCGCAGCGCGCGGCGAAGGAGTTGCAGGACGGCTTCTACGTGAATCTCGGCATCGGCATTCCGACGCTGGTTGCGAATTACATTCCGCCGGGCATGGATGTCACTTTGCAGTCGGAGAACGGTTTGCTCGGTATCGGCCCGTTCCCGCAGGACGGCGAAGTGGATCCGGACCTGATCAACGCCGGCAAGCAGACCATCACCGAACTGCCGGGCTCGAGCTTCTTCTCCAGCGCCGAATCGTTCGCGATGATTCGTGGCGGCCATATCGATCTTTCGATTCTGGGCGGCCTGGAAGTGTCCTGCGCAGGCGACCTCGCCAACTGGATGGTACCCGGCAAGATGGTGAAGGGCCCGGGCGGCGCGATGGACCTGGTCAGCGGCGTCAAGCGCGTGGTGGTGCTGATGGAGCACACCGCGAAGGATGGCTCGCCCAAGATCAAGGATCAGTGCGACCTGCCCATCACCGGCAAGGAATGCGTGGACCTGATCATCACCGACCTGTGCGTGTTCGCCGTGGAGAAGGGCAACGGCCTGACGCTGATCGAACTGCAAGAAGGCGTCACCGTTGATGAGGTAAAGGCGAAGACGGGTTGCACGTTTGCGGTGAGTGCTTCGCTGAAGGTTTGATCGCGTTTAACCTCAGCATTCCGTCCGGCTCGTCACCCCCGCGAAAGCGGGGTCAGAGCCTTTGTGAAGGTGTAGAAGGGCGACAGGCGCTGGTTCCCCGCTTTTGCGGGGACGACGGGATTGGAATTTGGCATTCCTCGGCCAGGGTCCCTCGCCGCGCGCTACACCGCTACCGGCGTCGACTCGGGAAAGCGGATACGCGCGATATGCCTGCGGCCTTCGCGCGTCTGCAATTCCAGCGGCCAATGAAAGCGCTCACTGATGCGCTGGGCAATAGCCAGCTCGAAGCCATGACGGTTCACTGCTGCCGGCGCAGGCATCTCGCCGCGATGGGACACCGTCACCACGCCGGGCATGACGGTGACCACCACCGTACCGCCTTCAGCCTGTTGGCAGGCGTTGCGGATCAACTGCCAGCAAAGCACGGCGAATACGCGCGGCGCGCCGTGCAGCATGAAGCGCGCAGGCTCTTCCAACTCCAGCGTGATGGGACGCCCTTCGAGCATGTCCAGCACGTCGGGCAGCTCATGGCGAATCACATCGTTGACGATGAAATCCTCTTCGGTAAGTCCGTTATCCGATTCTCGCGCGAGTATCAGCAACGCCTCGACCAGTGCTTCCATTTCGCGCGTCGAGCGCTTGATGCGTTGTACGGAACGCTGGCCGAAATCACCCAGCATCGGGTCATCCGCCAGCATGTCGGCAGACATCTTGATCACGGTGAGTGGGCTGCGCAGCTCATGGCTGGCATCGCGTGTGAAGTTGCGCTCGCGCTGGTTGTAGCCGGCGATGCGATTGGCGAAACCGTAAAGGCTGCTCGCCAGAGTGGCGATGTCAGCATCGGTACGTTGCGGCAGTTCGTCCGGACGCCAACCACTCAGGTCAGGTGATTGTTCGTCCCAATCGCTCACGGCCTGCGCTAGCCGACTGACCGGCGCCCATTGCCGACGCGCCGCCAACCAGGCCAGCACGCTGACGATCACAATCAGTACCAGCACGGCACTGGAGGGCGCCACGTCATAAAAACCCATCAGGCACGCGATTACAACGGCCAGCAATTGCAGGCCAAAGATGATCGCCAAGCGCCGATGGAACAGTCCGCGACGAAACATCCGCGCGGACTGCGCACTAACCCTGCTGGCCATAATCAACTCACACGGGCGCGGTCATGCCGGCTGCGAGGCTGTCGCCACCTCCGATTCGAGATCGGCAAGGCGATAACCGGCGGAGTGAATGGTGTGCAGCAAGGGACGCTCGAACGGCTTGTCGATCACCCGGCGCAGGTTATAGAGATGCGAACGCAGCGTGTCCGAATCGGGCAGCGTATCGCCCCAGATCTCGCGCTCGATGTCGCGGCGGCTCACCACGCGCGGCGATTCGCGCATGAGGATGGCCAGCAACTTCAGGCCGATCGGTGACACGGTGAGCTCCTGCCCGCTGCGAACCAGGCGCAACGTGGCGGTATCCAGCGTCATGTCGCCCACGGTGAGGATTTCAGTGGACACCTGCCGACGATCGCGACGGATCAACGCACGCAGGCGTGCTTCCAGTTCGCGTACTTCGAACGGTTTGACCAGGTAGTCATCCGCGCCCGCTTCAAGGCCCACCAGCTTGTCTTCCAGCGTGTCGCGGGCCGTGAGCATGAGCACGGGTGTGGATTTCTTGGCATCGCGGCGGAGCTTGCGGCAGACGTCCAGGCCGTCCATGCCGGGCATCATCAGGTCGAGCACCACTACGTCATAACTGTTGGAAACGGCCAGATGCAGGCCACTGACGCCATCGGCGGCGTAGTCCACCGAATAGCCCCGGCGCTCGAGGAACTCGCCGACCATTTCCGCAATCTGCCGGTTGTCCTCCACCAGCAGAATCAACCCTGATTGTTCGTCGCG
>FTBI01001619.1_pt1 | contig 12198 bp, 10 predicted proteins | sample 1639171 | NCBI WGS metagenome assembly FTBI01 (sample SAMEA3914812, study PRJEB12502) | metagenome | biome: forest; material: soil | place: Canada | collected 2011-07-07 | depth 0.1 m | reverse complement strand
GCTACTGGCCGCAAGCCAGAGCTGGATACACACTGAGAACTACAGCAAGCAAGGCGCGACGACCAGCAAGTACAACGCGGACGGCATCAGCCCGACGGCCAGTCTGATGTTTAAGCCGCAAGATAATATGACGGCGTATCTGACGTACGCTGACAGTCTTCAACAGGGGGACATTGCTCCAGCGGGATCAGCCAATGCGGGAGATAGCCTCGCTCCGTACCGAAGCGAAGAATGGGAACTGGGCTACAAGGTCGATGTGAGCCAGGTTACGCTCGGCGCCGCCCTTTACCGCATCGAGCGACCGTACGCCTATGTAGGTCCGAACAACGTTTTTGCTGAACAAGGTCAACAAGTTAATCGTGGACTTGAACTGACCGCGACAGGCGCGGTGACACGAGATCTCAACATCTTCACGGGGATCTCGCTACTCGATCCCCGCCTGTTCGACACGGGCTCGGCGTCTACCAGCGATAAACAGATCCTCGGGCTGTCGCGCGTCGTATTCAATGCTCTGCTTGACTACTCCGTGCCGGCCGTCGCCGGTCTCGGGTTCAACGTCAACATGAACTACGCAAGCCATCGGCCAGGCAACTATACGAACACCGACTATGTCGACGGCTATACCGTCTTCGATCTCGGTGCGCGCTACAGAACGAAAATTGCCGGCAAATCAGTGACGCTGCGCCTTGCCATCGACAATATTACCAACCGCCAGTACTGGGCCAACATCACGCCGAGTGGACAAAATGGCTACACCGGTTCTGACTACGGTACAGGCACGCTTGGCGCGCCTCGTACCGTCCGCGCTTCGCTACAAATCAATCTCTGAACAAGGCTGACATATGGTTTTTCGCACCCTCCTTGCCGTCGCGCTCGGCAGCACCATGGGCATCGCGTGCGCGCAGCAAGCGCCCGCCTCAGCGGTTGTCACGATCTTTGCTGCTGGAAGCATGGGCGGCGCACTCACCACGATCACGCATCAATACACGGCGCAGTCTGGCCAGAAGATTGATCTCGTTACAGGGCCGGCAGGTCTTCTCCTGAACAAGATCGAGAATTCCGCCAAGGCGGATATTTTCGTTTCCGCAAATATGGCGCACCCGCAGCGCCTGACGACAGAAGGAAAGGCTGCGCCCACTGTTGTCTTTGCGAGGAATCGGGTGTGTGTTCAGGCTCGCCCGGACGTCGGCCTCACAACGGACAATCTGCTCGACAAACTGCTTGATCCGAATGTGAAGATCGGCACGTCAACACCGAAGGCAGACCCGGGCGGTGACTATGCATGGGCGTTGTTCGCGAAGGCTGACTCAGTCCACCCCGGAGCGAAGCAGATTCTCGAAGCGAAAGCGCAGCAGCTGGTGGGTGGCGCAGCGGCGCCTCAGGTTCCGGCGGGTCAGAATCCCGTGAAATATTTTATGGCGACCCGGCGTGTCGATGTCTTCATCGGCTATTGCAGCTCTCACGAGACAAAGCCCGATTCGACTCTGGTGCAGGTCGAACTGCCGGCCAACCTCAGCATCTCCGCAGACTATGGCATGACCGTGCTGGAGTTGCCGCAAAACGCTACCACGCAAAACGCCGCTTACCGGCTTGCCTTGTACCTGATGAGCCCGGAGGCGCAGGACGTCCTGACACGTTACGGGTTCACGCCGGTCGCACGCCAGTAGCATCGCGGCCGTCCAACGCGCTAAGGCGTTCGCTTTTCACCGGACGGCCAGCTTCGACTAAACCAGGTAGCGGACGACGGCGACGAGGCGCCGTCGAAGCGCACTGCCTCAGAACCTGTGATCTATCCCCGCCGTGATCACAAACTGTTTGCTCGAGGACGAGAAGGGAAACAGTGACGGTTGCAGCGCGGCGTAGCGGGCGTCCCCGTTGGCCTTCTGCAGCGCACCCACGAGATACACCATGGTGCGTTTGGAGAGGTTGTAATCGGCACCAAGATTGATCTGGTTCCACCTCGGTTTCTTGTTCTCCATACCCGGTGTCGCTGAAAACTTGCCGTCTGTCAGCAGATAGGCCGCACCGAGCACGAGCGAAGGCGTCAGCGAGTATTTGAAGTTCAGCTCGTAATTCTGCAGATGCAGGCTCGTCTGATCTAGATAGTTATACTGAACATCCGAAAAAGTCGCACCGATCGTTGCGTTCTTGATCGTATAGGCGCCGCCCGCGCTGACGATCTGTTGCTTCGCGACCAGCGCGCCGAACGGATTTGTCGTGAACGGATTCGAATAGTCGTCGGTTGAGCCAACCCCGTTCAACGCGCCGACCGCGCCGGCCTGGTTGGTCGCACTGTCCGGATTGTTCAGACGCATATAGCCGACACCCAACCCGAGCGGGCCATTGTGATAGCCCGCGGCGGCGGACCACACGCTGTTGTTGCTGAAGCCGCCGGCCTGATTACTGAAGCCGTACAACGCGCCCACGCTCAAGCCTGCCCATTCGGGGCTCATGTACTTGACCGAGTTGTTGACCCGGAACGAACCATCGAAATTGTCCGAGTCGCCCACGTGACCGCCGATGGTCCCGGCCCAGTCGTTATCCGATGCGTACATGGCGACGAGATCCTGGGTCGGATCGTACTGGCGGCCGAACGTGACGGTACCCACATTGGCGCTGCGCAGACCGACCGTGGCCTGCGAGCCGAACAGCCGGCCGCCGGCACCCGGCGCGAACGCGCCGTTCGATGGCTTGAAGCCGTCTGCCAGATTGAAGATCGCCGCGACGCCGCCACCGAGGTCCTCCGTCCCTTTCAGGACGAAGCGGCTGCCGGTCGAATTGTTATCGAGAAATCGATAGGCGTGACCTTGTCCCGGGTTGCTTGCATAGGGATTCCAGCTGAAAGCCGATCCCATGTTGCTGACATAGGCAATCCCCGTCGTAATGTCGCCCGCCAGCGTCACGCTGCTCTGCGCATGAGCGACACCGATCGAAGCCGCAAGACACACCAGCCCACAAGACACACGCCTCATCTTCACTCTCCTAGAGACGTTGATATAATATCAACGCTGTTTCTAATATAGATCGAGTATTGGATGTCGTCTTTTTGGTGTCAAGCAAATCGGCGCGCCTTAATGGTTAACGACAGTGACGCTGGTGAGCGACCGTGACGCTTACGTCCCGCTACGGCTGACGAACTTCGCGCACAGATAGTCCTGCAATCCCTCGATACCGTTCTCCCGGCCAAAGCCACTGTCTTTGATCCCGCCGAACGGCGTTTCCGGTTGCAGCAGCGACACGCTGTTAATGCCAATCGCTCCGGCCTCGAGTTCGTCCGCAAGGCGATCGGCATTGCGCAGCGAAGTCGTAAACGCGTAGGCCGCGAGGCCCACCGACAGGTGGTTGGCGCGTGCGATTACTTCGTCGAGCTTATCGAACGGAACGAACGGCACGACCGGTCCAAACGGCTCATCGGTCATCACGCGCGCCGTGTCCGGCACATCCGCAAGAATCGTCGGCTGGAAGAAGAAGCCGGCACGTGCGACGCGATCACCGCCGCAGACCACGCGTGCGCCGGCGCTACGCGCATCGTCGACGAGCGATGTCATGTGATCGACGCGGCGACGACTGGCGAGCGGGCCCATTTCCGTCTGCGGGTCCATCCCGTCGCCAAGACGCAAACTGCTTGCGCGCGCGGCGAATGCCTCCACAAACCGGGCGTACAGAGACCGGTGGACGTAGAAGCGCGACGGATTCGCACAGATCTGTCCGGCGTTGCGGAACTTGAATCCGGCCAGCGCGTCGAGCGTTTTGTCGAAGTCGGCGTCTTCGCAGATGACCACGGGCGCGTGTCCGCCCAACTCCAGCGTGACGCGCGTGAGATGCCGCCCGGCCTGCTCGCCGAGCAGCCGTCCGACGTTGATGGAGCCGGTGAAACTGATCTTCCGAATCGCGGGCGACGCAATCAAGGTGCTGGATATCTCGGCCGGATTGCCTAACAGCATCTGCACGGTGCCTGGCGGCACGCCACTTTCAATGAAAGCGTCGACGAGGACCATGACCGCGGCCGGCGTTTCCTCCGCCGGCTTCAACACAACCGAGCAGCCGGCCGCCAGTGCCGCCGCGAGTTTGCACGCCGACAACATCACCGGAAAGTTCCACGGCGTGAACGCTGCAACTGGCCCGATCGGCTTCTGCACCACCGTCTGCTGGACACCCGGCCAGCGACTCGGAATGACGCGTCCGTATGCGCGTCGCCCCTCTTCCGCAAACCACTCGATGATTTCAGCAGCCTGCCCGATCTCGCGCTTCGCTTCGGCAAGCGGCTTGCCCTGCTCGCGCGTCAGCAACGCGGCAGCCTGCTCGGTTTGCGAGCGCAATCGCTCCGCGGCCGCCCGCATGATCTTGCTGCGAGCGAGCGGCGTTTCGGCCGCCCACACGCGGAAGGCGCGGCTGGCCGCGTCGACCGCCTGCGCGATGTCCTCGGCAGACGCAGCGTGGAAGGTCGCCAGCACCGCTTCGGTCGCGGGATTCGTCACGGTGAGCGAGCTTGCGCCCGTGCCGTCACGCCACTGCCCTGCGATGTATTGGCGCGGCTGAGGATAGTCGAACGTTTTCAACGGTGTCTCCTTTAGGAAAGTTGATCCGTGAGGCCGTGGGGTGAAACGTTCGCCGCGTTCCTTACCCGGGCCCGCCGGATTCGGGGTGATCAGTCAATCGACGATACATGGGCGAGTTCTGCAGAGATCGCCTGCGCCCGCTCGGTCAGAAGCGGCGCGAGTTTCGTCATGCTCCGTTTGGTCAGCCGCGCCGCCGGCCCGGCAAGCGCAACGCATGCCAGCAGTTCGCCGCGGCTATTGACGATTGGCGCGGCGAGCGCGTGCAGGTGATCTTCATATTCGGCGTGGTCTTGTGCGTAGCCACGTTCCCGCGTCCGCTCGAGTTCCGCGAGGAGCAACTCGGGGTCGGTAATCGTCTGCGGCGTGCGCGACACGAGCGGCACGCGTTTCAGATAGTCGCGTATGGCGCTCTCCGGCAAGTGCGCGAGCCACTGCTTGCCGGCGGCCGTGCAGTACATCGGAACGTGCTCCCCGAGATCGGCCGCCACCCGATTGGGCAGCGGACTCTCGTAGACCTGCAGCACGACCATTTCGTCCTTACGCCCAACCGTGAAATGGATCGTTTCGGAGGTGCCCTTCCACAACTGCAGCAGATGCGGCCGCGCCGCCTCAAGAGGCGGAAAGCTGTGCTGCTGGGCCGCGGCGAGCGCGAGGATCGCATTGCCCAGACGATAGCGGCGCGTTGTGGGGTGCTGCACCAGGTAGTCGTACTCCGCATACGTCTTCAGGATGCGGTGGACGATCACTTTGTCGATGCCGGTGAGGTGGCTGATCTCGGTGACACCGAGATCTGTACTGGCGCTCGCGAACTGCGCCAGCACGTCAAGAGACTTCGCAAGGGTTTTCATGGATGGAATCCGACTTGACACACAGAGGGCAGTTTACCATACTGCTTTAACGATATGTCAACGCTGTTTATATATTATTAACGGAGACAAGCGAAGTGTTCAGCAATCCCGTATCCGATCGGGCCTCCACTGTAGCCGACAACGCGCGCTACATCTGGCATCCGATGACGGCTCCCGCAGCCACCCAAGCCACGCCTCCGACCATCATCGCGCAAGGCGACGGTGTGCTGGTTCGCGATATCGAAGGCAAGACCTACCTGGACTGCACGGCCGGCCTGTGGTGCGTCAACGTCGGCCACAACCGCCCCGAGATCAAACGCGCGATGGTCGAGCAACTGGACCAGCTCGCGTACTACGGCACGTTCTCCAACCTGTCGAATCCGCCTTCAATTGCGCTGTCGGCCCGGCTCATCAAGATGCTCGCGCCGGAGAAGATGGCGCGCGTGATGTACGGCTCCGGTGGATCGGACGCGAACGAAACCGCGTTCAAGCTCGCGCGCCAATATTGGAAGCTCTCAGGCAAACCCGAGAAGACCAAGATTTTCTCGCTCAAGCACGGTTATCACGGCCTGCATTTCGGCGGCATGTCAGCAAGCGGCAACGTCATGTGGCGCCGCGCGTACGAGCCACTCGTACCTGGCTTCTTCCAGGTCGAGGCACCCTATCTGTATCGCAACAGCTGGACCGATGATCCCGACAAGCTGGCCGGGATCTGCGCCGACCTGCTGGAACAGGAAATCCTGTATCAGGGCGCGGACACGATCGCGGCGTTCGTCGCCGAGCCGGTGCAAGGTGCGGGTGGTCTGATTGTGCCGCCCGCGACCTATTGGCCGCGCGTACGCGAAATCTGCGATCGCCACGGCATCCTGCTGATCGCCGACGAGGTGGTGACCGGTTTCGGGCGTACCGGCCACATGTTCGGTGTACGCGCCTGGGGCGTGGCCCCCGACATCATGAACTTCGCGAAAGGCATCAATTCCGCTTACGTCCCGCTCGGCGCGACGGTCGTCAACGAGCGCGTCGCCCAGGCGTGGGAAACCGACCATCCGCTGGCGGCGATCATGCATGGCTATACCTATTCCGGGCATCCCCTCGCCTGCGCTGCCGCGCTCGCCAACCTCGATATCGTCGAGGGTGAGGACCTGCCGGGCAATGCCGGACGCCAGGGCGATTATTTCCTCGAACGCCTGCAGGAATTGCTGCAATACAAGCAAGTCGGCGACGTGCGCGGCAAAGGGCTGATGCTCGGCATCGAACTGGTGCTCGACAAGACAACCCGGGCGCCACTGCCACCGACCCACCCCGCTTCGAAGAAACTCTACGAGACGATCTGCGCGCATGGTTTGCTGGTGCGCATCGCAGGCAACAAGATCATCCTGTCTCCTCCCCTCGTCTTTAACAAAGAGCACGTCGACCAGAGCATGGACGGGTTGCACGCCGGTCTCGCCGCGATCGCGGCGGACTGAGCACGGACAGCCACGCAGGAGGAGAAAAGTGCAAGTGCATTTGAAACTGCAGCGCGACGCGTCAGCGTCGCAACCGATCGAACCAAGCCGGGCGTCCGACTTCGCGACGCTCAACCGGGCCACTAGCACGATGCGAACGCTATTGAAGGTACAGCGCATTGCCAAAACCCTGGGCGAGGGAGACAAGCGCAATCAGATCATCGGCGATCTGTCGTTCGACGCCCGCGAAGGCGAGTTCCTCTCGATCGTCGGCCCGTCCGGCTGCGGCAAGACCACGTTGCTGATGTGTCTTGCCGGCCTCTACGCAGTGGACAGCGGCTCCGTCATGTTCGACGACAAGCCCGTCGGCGCGCCGCCCCCCGGTGTGTCGGTCGTCTTCCAGGATTACAGCCGTTCGCTGCTGCCGTGGAAGAGCAATCTCGACAACGTCGTCTTCGGTATGAAGCGGGCCCAGGATCTCAACCGGGCCCAGAAGCTTGAGTACGCGCAAGAACTGCTGGCCAGCGTTGGCCTCACGGGTTTCGAGCGTCACTATCCGTGGCAGGTGTCCGGCGGCATGCAGCAGCGCGTGGCGATTGCGCGCGGGCTCGCGGCCCGTTCGCGGCTCCTCTTGCTCGACGAACCGCTCGCGGCGGTCGACGCGCAGACACGCGCCGAGATGCAGGACCTGCTGCTCGACCTCGCGAAGCGCTACCAGCAAACCTGCGTGCTGGTCACGCACGACGTCGACGAGGCCATCTACATGGCCGATCGCGTCGTCGTGCTGTCGCGGCGGCCGACCGTGGTTGCGGCGGAGTTCGCGGTAACGCTCGCGAAACCGCGCACGCAACTCGAGACCCGCGAAGACCGCGGCTTTCTCGACCTGCGGCACAAGATCCTCGCGATGATCCACCAGATGCGCACGCAAGCCTGACCCGCGCGCGCGGTCGGCTATCGACGTAGCGCCGGCCTGTTCTGGTCGCATCGCGATGCCCGCCCCGAATTGATTCAATCAACGAAAACTTCAGGAGACAATCATGTGGAAGCGCTTGATCAGTTGCGCTTTATTTTTTGCCGGCGTCGCTGCCGCAGCGGTGACCCCATCGATAGCCAGCGCGCAAACGACGATCAAGATCGGCGATTTACGCGCCGACTCGATGATTCGGCTCTACTACGCGGACAAGAAGGGCTATTTCGCCGCGGAAGGTCTCAAGCCTGAACTCGTGACGCTCGGGTCCGGCCCGGCGGTAGCAAGCGCGGTGGCGAGCGGGTCGGTCGACATCGGCTACGCGGGCATCATCCCCGTCATCTTCGCGCGGGCGCGCAACCAGCCGTTCGTGATCGTCGACACCCTCGACTATGAGTATGGCGCGGCCGGCAAGCAGGACGTGTGGATCGTCGCGAGCAAGTCATCCAACATCCATACGCTGGCAGACTTGCGCGGCAAGACAATCGCAATCAATGCCACGGGCGCGATCTGCGAATTGCTGGTGAAGGACCATCTCGCCAAGGCGGGCGTGCCCTACGACGCCGTCAAGAAGATCATCGTGCCGATGCCGCAGATGGGCAGCATGCTGCAAGTTGGCAACGCTGACGCGGCGTGCATCTCGGAACCGTTCTATGCCGCCGCAAAGATGTCACCGGCTATCCAGGCGGTCACGCTTGCATCCGGCGTTGTGGCGGATCTCCCGGCCGACCAGAGAATCGCGCTCGACGTGCTGTTTGCGCGCGCAGACTGGGTGCAACAGCACAAGGACGTATTGCAGCGCTTTAACCGCGTGCTGGCCCGTGCGAGCGCCGATTTTCGCGCGAATCCCGATCTCTATCAGCAGTGGCTGGTCAGCGAATTCAAGTTGACGCCGGAACTGGCGCACCAGGTGACGCATTACTTCGATTGGGGCGACTTGACACCCGATGCCGCCTCGCTGCGCCCGCTGATCAACTCGATGACGCGCAACGGGCTGCTGCATGAGCCGCTCGACGCCAACAGTCTCGTGGCGGACGTGAACGCGAAATGATGCGACGCGACGAGGCCGTCATGCTTCGTCGCGGATCCGACCAATGCATCAAACGAAGGTGATGCGATGAAACAATGGATGAAACCGTGCATCGGATTTCTCGCCGGCTGCGCCGTCTGGCAGCTCGCGGTGTGGAGCGGCCACGTGCCGAGAGAGTACATGCCGGGCGTGGGCACCGTGTTCGAGGCACTCGTGGGCCAACTACGTTCGAGCGAATTCTGGCAGAACGAACCCCTCACGCTGATGCGCACACTGATTGGCCTCATCGCGGCAGTCGCGATCGGCTTCGCGGCGGCCGTGCTTGCCGCGCGTCACCGTCTGGTGGAAGACGCGCTTCGGCCCGTCGTCAACATCATGCGATCGTTGCCGCCTGCGGCGCTCGTGCCGCTGTCGATCTTCGCGCTCGGGCTCGGTATGAAGCTGTTCCTCTTCATCGTCTGTTTCTCCGGCGTGTGGACCGTGTACGTCAGTGCGGCAACCGCGCTGGCGGACAACGAGCCCGTGCAACTGAGAAGCGCACGGACGCTGGGCTACTCCGCGTGGGAAATCCTGTGGCAAGTACGGGTTCCCGCTGCGATGCCGGCGATGCTGACAGGCGTGCGTCTCGCCGTCGCCGACTGTTTGATCGCGACGATCGCAGCAGAAATGCTCGCCGGCAGCGACGGCATCGGCTACATGCTGTACGACAGCGCGTTCTCGATGCGCACCGCGGACACGTTCGCGTTGCTGGTCGTCGCCGGGTTCAACGGTCTGCTCTTCAACCAGGCCGTGCTGCGTTTGCGCGCACTCACGGTGCCATGGCATGAGAGTCTCACAAGGATGGTGCAACTATGAGAGCGCTCGCAAAACGCACAAATGTTCCCGGCATCGTTTTCCTGGTGTTGCTGGCGGCTGCGTGGGAAGTGTCGGCACGGCTGGTCAATTCACAGAACTATCCGGGATTCATCGATGTCGTGGCAGCACTGGTTCGCCATGCCGGCGAACTGGCGCCAGCGCTTGGCATCACGCTGGTGCGCGCGAGCGCGGGCTTCGCGCTGTCGCTCGTGACCATGCTGCCGCTTGGCATCTGCCTTGGCCGGATGCGCTCGCTCGCCTCGTTCGTCGAACCGCTGCTCGACTTGGTGCGCCCGCTTCCGCCGCTCGCGATCGTGCCCGTGGTGATGTTGTTCGCGGGCACCGGGAGCATGGCAAAGATCCTTGTCGTGTTCTACGGCGCAGCGTTCCCGATCCTCATCAACGCAATCGATGCAACACGTGCGACTCATCCGTTGCTGATCAACGTCGGCCGCTCGATTGGCCTGTCGCGCAGCGAGATCATGTGGCGCATCGACCTGCCGGCGGCGCTGCCGCAGATCGTCAGCGGTATTCGCATCAGCGTGGCGCTGTCGTTGCTGATCAGCGTGAGCGCCGAGATGCTGCTGTCCACCAATGGTATCGGCAACTTTATTGTTACGGCACAGCAGCAGTTCGAGATCGCTGCCGGTCTCGCGACGATCCTCGTGATCGCCATCGCTGCGCTGTGCATCGAAACACTGTTTTTCCGCATTGAACGCAACCTGCTCGCGTGGCACCACGAACGCGCGAGCGCCGGGCGGTGACGACCTGTACCGCCGCAGTCAGCAAGTGAAGATTGAATCAAGAGATGACAGAAATGGGACACATGATGGATATCGATACACAGCGCATGCAACACCTGATCGAACGCGAACAGCAGCGATTCGAAGCGCGTCACCCACGTTCGGCCGCGTTGTACGAGCGAGGCAAACAGGTCTACCTGTACGGCACGCCACTCCACTGGATGCAGTTGTGGGCGGGGTCCTATCCCGTCTACATGAGTGAAGCGAAGGGCGCGCGGCTGCGCGACGTCGACGGTAACGAATTCGTGGACCTGTGCCTCGGTGATACAGGTTCGATGTTCGGCCACTCGCACCCGGCGATTGCCGATGCGATCGCGCGGCAGGCGCAACGCGGCGTCACCGCCATGCTGCCATCCGAAGACGGTGTGTGGGTCGGTGAGGAATTGCGCCGGCGCTTCGGCCTGCCCTACTGGCAGCTCGCCACTTCCGCGTCGGATGCGAACCGCTTTGCGCTGCGCCTTGCGCGGATGATCACGAAGCGCGACAAAGTGCTCGTGTTCAACGGCAACTACCACGGCTCGGTCGACGAAACCCAGGTCGAACTCGATGCGTCAGGGCACATGCGCTCGCGCACGAATGTGCATGCGAACGGGATGGACCACGACCGGCTGGTACGCCTCGTGGAGTTCAACGATGTGGACGCACTGGAGCGTGAGTTGTCTCACGGGGATGTCGCGTGTGTAATTACCGAACCGATGATGACCAACATCGGCATGGTGCCGGTCGCGCCGGGTTACCACGATGCGCTTCGGCGGCTCACGCGAAAATACGGCGCGCTGCTGCTAATCGACGAGACCCACACGATCTCGACCGGGCCGGGCGGCTGCACACGGGCGTGGGGACTCGAGCCGGATATCTTCGTACTCGGCAAGGCGATTGCAGGTGGCATTCCTTCTGCCGTGTACGGCGTGAGCGAAGAAGTCGCGCAACGCGTGTGGCAAGCGAAGCCACCGGTTTGGGCCGGGGGCGAGAAGCGCAATAATCACTCGGGCTTCGGCGGCACGCTTGCCGGCAACCAACTGACGATTGCCGGGCTGCGCGCCACGCTCGAACATGTGATGACCGACGAGAACTATGCGCACATGATCGACATGGCAACGCGCATCGCACGTAGCGTCGAAGCGGATATTGCCAGGTTCGCGTTGCCATGGCACGTCACGCAGATCGGTGCACGCGCCGAGTACATGTTCATGCCGCAACCGCCCGTCAACGGCACGCAGGCGAAGACGGGACGCAACGGACCGCTTGAAGCGTTCATTCATCTATATCTGCTCAATCGCGGCGTGCTGATCACGCCGTTCCATAACATGATGCTCGCGTGTCCGCAGTTGACCCCGGAAGACGTCGATCAGCACAATCTCGCGTTCTCCGAATGCCTGACCGAACTGGCTGGAGCGTGAGCGATGGGTCGACTCGATAGGAAGATCGCCCTCGTTACCGGTGCCGGCCAGGGCATCGGCGCGGCGACTGCCAGACTTTTCGCTCGTGAGGGCGCAACAGTCATTGTCTCTGACCGTGATGAGGCGCTAGGCACCCGGGTCACCGACGAGATTGCGTCAAACGGTGGCCGCGCAGTGTTCTACGCACTCGATGTGACCGACGAGGCCGCCTGGCAGCGCACGATGTCGTGGCTCCAAGGCGAGTACGGCGGCCTCGATATTCTCGTCAACAATGCAGGCGTCGCGCTGGTC
>FTBI01000950.1_pt1 | contig 12217 bp, 7 predicted proteins | sample 1639171 | NCBI WGS metagenome assembly FTBI01 (sample SAMEA3914812, study PRJEB12502) | metagenome | biome: forest; material: soil | place: Canada | collected 2011-07-07 | depth 0.1 m | reverse complement strand
GCTGTGCCCAGACCTTTCAACGTGCCCGTCACACCGATTGATCCGCTCCATGTCGCGCCGGAACCCACCGTCATCGTGCCGCCACTATTGATCGTGCCTCCGCCACTGATGATGCCGCTGGTGATCTGGTTGCCGGAACCGCTGACCGACACTCCGCTCGTCGTCAGCGTCGAGGAACTGCTCAGCGAATTGCTGCCGGCCAAAGTCACCGCCCCGACCGTTCCTGTGCCGCTCAACGTGCTGGACGACGCAAGCGTGTCGGCGCCGATCGTTCCGCCGACGGTAAGCGAGGAACTGGAGCCCTGTGAAACCGGGCCGGTGAGCGTGCCGCTCTGGGTGACGCCAGCCGATGCAGCGAGGGCGACCACGCCGGTTTCAGTGCCGCTCAGCGTATTGCCCGTGCCGGAAAACGTGGCGAGGCTGCCGAGGGTCAGGTTCGAACCGTTGATCGTGCCGCTGGTAACGCCGGTGGTTCCCGCCACCGTACCCGAACCGCCGAGGGTCGTGCCGGCGGCGAGAGTGACATTGCTATTTAACTGGCCGTTCATCACGAAACTGCCGTTCGTCACCGAAACGCCAGAGCTGGCGATGGTTGCCCCATCGATCTGGACCGTACCGGCGTTACCGGTGGACCCGACCGTGATCGCGTTGTTATTGCCCGCCCACGCGCCGGTAAAGTCGACCGTGCCGCCCGTCGCGGCCTGGAGGGTGACGCCCTGATTCAGAGTCATCGTTCCACTATAGATGGACGTGCCGGTGAGATTGGTACCGCCGATCGTGTAGACGCCGGTCGTCGCCTGGTTCGCCACCGTGATGTTATTCGAGACGGTGAAACCGTTATTGAGAAGGCTGACGCTGTAATTGGAAGCCGTCGTGTTCGCGTCGCCCAGCGTGACCGTGCCGGCCCCCTTGCCGAATGCGCCGGTGGTGGTTCCCGTGTTGGACACGCCTGCAATGACCCCGCCGTTCTCAACCGTCACCCCGCTCGCGAAAGAGCTGGCGCCGCTGAAGGTTTGCGTGCCGGTGCCGATTTTCCAGATGCCGCCGGGGCCCGAAAAGACCTGGCCGGTGGAATTACTGGCATTGTTGTTTCCAATGGCGAGCGTAATGCCGGCGGTGGTACTGCCCTTGACCTCCAGCGCGACAGCATTGGAGCCAGTGCCGGAAAATCCGCCGAGGACATACACACCCGTGGTATTGATCGTGCCGATGGTGGCTGTCAGGGTGCTGCTGTTAAACTGCACCGCGCCGCCACTCGGACTATTCGGCACGTAGGTCGCATTCTGAAGTGCGAGCGCATTATTGAGCAGGACATTACCCGACGCCTGCGTAAAAGTGCCGCTGAACGTATTCGCTCCGCTCAGTGTCAGCGAATTCGCGTTGGTAAGATTAGAAGCGCCGGAGATGACACCACTGACCGTCATGCCGTTGGTGCTCGAGAGGCTGGTATTACCCGATAATCCAACATTTCCGGCGACGGTGAAAGTGTGCGTAGTACCGCCGAACGCCACAGTGCCCGACCACGTCTCACTATTGGAGCTGGAGATTACGCCGGTTGAGTTATTGTCCACGGTCCCGTTGCTGATCGCCAGCGTACCGGAGCCGAGGGCATTGTTCGTGGTCGTAATATTCAGGGTGGAACCCGAAACCGAGATCCCGCCGGCACCCGTATTTGTCCCGGCGAGGGTCAGCGTGCCGCCCCCGATGAGGCTCAGCGCGCCATTGATTGCCATGTTGGAATTGATCGTTACGGAGCCCACGGCGTCGATATTTCCCGCATTGTTGACGGTTACGCCCAGCGAGCCGGCCGCGCCGTTGCCGATGGTCAGCTTGCCTCCCGAGGCGACGTAAATAAGATCGCCGGCCTGGCTGCCGGTCACGCCGTCGCTGCCCCCGTTGAGCACGAGGGTGGATGCACCCGAAGCGCCATTGTTGATGGTCAGGGCCGTGGACGAAAGATCATTGAGGGACGCCATCGTCAGCGTCGAGCTGCCACCGATGGTAAAGGTGCCTGTGCCGCTATAGGTACCGGTGAATTCCACATCCGTGGTCGACGTGGGAAGTCCCGCGGAATAGCTGCCCGAAACCGTGAGATCACTCGAACCGTTTTGAACTTGGGTGACGGTATCGGCCAAGGAAGAGCCGCCGGCCAGAAGGAGTGCTAACAGTGCCAGTCCGGTGCGGCGGTAAACTTCGGATCTCTGAAATTTTCCTCCAAAATGAAATGCTCTATCGTAGGCAGCGGTCGAGGACATCTGTTTCATAGGGCGCAAAGCTGCGCTTCCCAACTATCCGAAACAATGTTTTCTGTTTGTTACGTAACATATTTAGGTCAGATAACACCGCCCGTTGCTTCAGGATTCCAGCTTGGTTTTAGCTTCCCGCGTTAAACGGCTCGTTCTCATGTGTTACGGTAACATGACAAAGATGTTGGCGGTGGCCAGCGTCGACCGCTATCTCGACCGGGCCGGCAGACGAACAGCAATTGCAATCCCCCGCTGCCTTGGCTTCATCGCCCCCCTCCCTTATTGTTCATACATCCTCCACCCCCGACAAGTGCTGCACGCCCTCAACTCGCTCATGAAAACTCCGCTTACGATCCTTGAGCGGACGTGCGTCAGCCGAACCCAATTTTAAAGCGCGGTAAAATCGATCCTCAACCCAACAAATACGAATGAAAAACAAACTCATCCTCTGCGTGGCCACCTTTCTGATACTCGGGAGGCCCCTTGGCGCGCAGACGGCCGACACGGCGATCACGCCCTTCGGGAACGTCGTCCAGAATTATACGCTCGCCTGGTCCGACGAGTTCAACGGCACCGCGCTGGACGCGACCAGTTGGGACTACCGGACGGACAGCAAGATGTGGAGCACGCAGCAGCCGCAAAATGTCTCCGTCGCCGGCGGCAACCTTGTCATCGACCTGAAGAAGGAGCAGGCGGAAAAAAAGAACTATACCGGTGGAGGCGTCATTTCCAAAAAGCAGTTCGAGTTTGGTTACTTCGAGGCGCGTTTCAAGGTCCCGCCGGGCTCGGGCTGGCACACGTCCTTCTGGACGATGCCCTATAACGCCAGTAACACCAAACCGCAGGGCACGGCGGAGAACGACATCTGCGAGCAGGATTCCGTTCACACCACGAAGTATTCGGCGGGAGTCATCGCCTGGGGAAATCACAACAAGGGCGTGGGCCGGAAATATGTGAAGACGCCGGACCTCTCCGCCGATTTCCACGTTTGGGGATGTGAACTCACGCCAACCACGGTGAAATATTTCTTCGACGGAAAACTCACCCATCAAGCCGACGTGAGCAAGGTCAAGATAGGCCCGGCAAACATCTGGCTCACCTGCATCGCCAGCAACCTCGGTGGCACCTACTCCGTCGACGGCTCGAAGCTCCCGGCCACGGCGGAGTTCGATTACGTCCGCTATTTCCAAAGCAACGCGCCGCCGCAATAGGCAGGTGTTAAGGTAACGGGAGCGCTGGCGAAGCGCTTTCGCAGTCGTGGCCAGGATCGCGTGAGAGGAATGTTACCGTAACATGAACTTAGTTGCTGAAAAGTGGCATGGCGGCCATATATAGGATGTCCTCATGGGCGATATAAATCGCGGCGATGACCTCGCTCGTCCCGGGGCAAGAATGAACCCACGTCCTCATCTGCAGCAAATCGCCGAGCTCCTGGGCGTTTCCAAGATGACGGTTTCGCGGGCGCTGCGGGAGGGAACGCCCGTCGACGCGGAATTGCGCGCGAAAATCCGCGAGGCGGCCGCCCGGCTCGGTTATCAAACCAATTCCCGCATTTCCGAGCTGATGAGCGAGATCCGCAAGTCGTCACGCGAATCGGATTACCGCGAGACGCTGGGGTTCGTCTGGACTCATCAAAGCGTGAAGAACACGCGGAGTTTTTTCCAGGAAGGTTTCGAGGGCGCACAAGCACGCGCGGAAGTTCTCGGCTATAAACTGGATGAATTTCATTTTAAAGATGAAGCCCTCTCCGGTCGCGCGCTTTCCCGGATTCTTCATAGCCGCGGGATTCGCGGCGTGATCATCGCCGCGCCGGCCGATCAGCGGCGCTATCCCCATATGTGGCTGGAATGGAAAAAGTTTTGCTGCGTGCTCATCGGACGCTCCATGGCGAACGCCGGCCTCGCTCGCGTCCAGCACGATCATTTCTCCGGCACGGTCCATATCCTCCGCCACCTCCGGCGCCTTCACTATAAACGCATCGGCCTGGTGCTGGCGCACTCCATGGATGAGAGGTCGCTCCGGCAGGTCCGTTCCGCTTTTCTGGGGTTTCATCCGGAATCGTCATCCGACGCGGCAAAGCTGATCTATACCGGCGAGACCTTCGACGCCAAGAGCCTGCGCCAGTGGATCAAGCTAAATAAGCCAAACGTGGTGGTCTCCAATTTCGAGGCTCCGTTTCCCACCGCCGAACAATTACAAAGCGTCCTGCCCAAAAGCGTGGCCCTGGCGTCTTTGAACTGGAGCAGCAGCCATCCCGATATCGCCGGCATCATGCAACAGCGTACCTTCATGGGCGAGGAGGCGATCGATTTGCTCGCCCGCCGGCTGCAACAAAATCGAATGGGACTCGATTCGCTGGCGCCCACCGTCATGATCCCGGGATTGTGGATCGATGGCGCGTCGGTTCCGCGGGCATGACTGAAAGATGAACCCCTTGGAAGTGTGTTACGGTAACATAAGAAGACGTTTGAACTAAATGCCGTCTGCCGGTTTGATCGACCTTCATGAGCGACCCCCATCACCTTCCGGCAGACTTGTGCATCATCGGCGGAGGAATGGCCGGTGTTTGCGCGGCAATCGCCGCGGCTCGTCACGGAGCAAAAGTGGTGCTGGTCCAGGATCGGCCCGTCCTGGGTGGAAATGCCTCGAGCGAAATCAAAATGCATATCGTGGGCGCCGACTGTCACGGTGGACGCCCCGGCACGCGCGAAACCGGCCTGATCGAGGAGTTCCGCCTCGACGACGCGGTGCGAAATGCCCAGCGCTCCTATTCCCAGTGGGACCTGTTGCTTTACGAGAAAGTCATCGAGGAACCGAACATCACGCTGCTCCTCAACGCCACGTTCACTTCCTGCGAGACGGAAATAAACGCGCAGGGCCGGACCGTCATCCGCTCGGCCTATGTGGTCCGGCCTTCGACGGAGGAGTCGTTCGTCATCCCGGCCCATTTCTTTGCGGATTGCTCCGGCGACGGCGGTCTCGGCTTCGCGGCCGGCGCGGAGTTTCGGATCGGGCGCGAAGGCCGGGATGAATTCGGGGAATCGCTGGCCGTGGAAACGGCGGATTCGCAAACGCTGGGCTGTTCCATTCTTTTCACCGCGCGGCGTCATGACTCTCCCCAGCGGTATATCGCTCCGTCCTGGACGCGAAAATTTCAGAAGGACGAATTCAAGCATCGCCCCATCCCCAATTACGAATACGGGTATTGGTGGGCGGAATGGGGCGGGCAGCTCGACACCATTCACGACGGCGACGCCATCCGCCATGAACTGTTGCGCATCGCCCTGGGCATCTGGGACTACATCAAGAATTCCGGCGACCATCCTAATGCCGCCAACTGGGCGCTCGATTGGGTGGGAGCTCTTCCCGGCAAGCGGGAGTCGCGCCGTTTTCTCGGACCTCACGTCCTGACGCAGGACGACGTCACCTCCGGGCGCATCTTTGCCGATCAGGTCGCTTACGGTGGATGGTGGCTCGACCTGCATCCGCCTTCCGGTGTCGACGCCATGGACGAGGAACCCTGCGTCCAGCATGAAATTCCCGGCCTTTATTCCATCCCGCTCCGCTGCCTTTACTCGCGCAACGTCGCCAATCTGTTCTTCGCCGGCCGGAACATCAGCGCGACCCACGTCGCTTTCGCCAGCACGCGGGTGATGGCGACCTGCGCGTTGATGGGACAGGCGGTCGGGACCACGGCCGCCATGCTCTCCCCCGAAACGTCCGAGATCGCCGCGGTGACGCCCACACAACTTGGCAAGATTCAACAGGCCCTGCTGAAGGACGACACGTTTCTTCCCGGACTCACGGGCCTGGACAAAACCGACTACGCGCATCGCGCCACGCTTCGCGTCAGCTCCGAGGCGCCGGACGCGCCCGCCGCGTACCTTCGCAACGGAACCACGCGCCGGACCGACGCAACCTGGGGAAAATGGTCCCACTCGGCCGGAAACTACTGGCAATCGAACGCCCTGCCCGCCTGGCTGGAGCTCGAATGGCCCGAGACCATGCCGTTGCGTGAAATTCACCTGACCTTCTGCACGGGGCTGGAACGTGAACTGACGCTGACCCCGAGCGACAAAGTCACCTCGAAAACCATCCGCGGGCCACAGCCGGAAACGGTGCGCGATTACAATCTCGTCCTCGACGGAAAAACCGTGCTGGAAGTCAGGGAAAACCACCAACGCAAACGCCGGCACTTCCTGGGTAAAAATGCCTCCGCCAAAACCGCGCGCATCGAGATCCTGGCATCCAACGGCTTGCCCGCCGCGCGCGTTTTCGAGATTCGCGTTTACTAGGGCCTGTTAACATTGATGAAAGCGTTCCGAAGCCCCAACGGGGCGGCCCAACTGAAGCCCAGGGCAACGCCCTGGGTATCGTTTTCCTCTCTGGTAAAAGCCCTGAAAGGGCGCTCTAAAAATGACGCTCATGTTGGGACGCCCTTTCAGAAACCTCTGCGAAAATCGTTCTTATAAAAGCTCCGTCATCCTTGTCGAAGGATGACAAACGCTGAAAAAGGCGCTTTCGCAGAGATCTCTTTCAGGGCTTCTGCATTCTTTTCCCTTAACCCAGGGCGTTGCCTTGGACTCCAGTTAGGTCGCCCCGTTGGAGCTAAAGACATTCGATGATTGTCTTTGAGGATTTGCGTTAACAGGCCCTAGGGCGCCTGCGGAAAAACGACCTTAGGGTCACCCGAGCATCGCGCGACAAATCACCACGGCCGCGATCGGCCCGATCATGTCCGCCACAATGCCCGCCGGGATCGCATGCCGCGTCTTGCGCACGCCCACCGACCCGAAATAAACCGCGATGACATAGAATGTCGTTTCCGAGCAGCCGTAAAACGTTGCCGCCATCAGCGTGAGCAGATTGTCCGGGCCGAGGGCCGGACTCTTCACCATGTCCGTCAGCAGGGCCAGGGCCGCCGCGCTGCTGAAGGGCCGGATCAACGCGATCGGCACCAACTGCGCTGGAAAGTGGATCAAGTCCGTGACCGGGCTGACAATGCGCGTCACCAGATGCAGCCCGCCTGCCGCCTTGAACATCCCCACCGCCACGAGCATCGCGACAATGTAGGGCAGAATGCGCAGGATGACCTGAAAACCTTCCTTGCCGCCCTCGACAAATTCATCATAGACCGGAATACGCCGCAGCATGGCGTAGAACGGGAAAAGTAAAATCAGCCAGGGCAAAAGCAAAATCGACAGCGCGTTAATCAGCCGCAACGGCCAGATATGCGCCGCTTGGTCTGGCGTGGGGACAACGCCAATCAACTCCGGGAATGCAAACGCCACCACCATGGCAATAAAAATGCCCGCGGCGAATGCGAGGATCCATTTCGAACCCGGCACCCACGGCAGGGTCGCGTCGGCCTGCGCCGCCTTCCGCTCCACTTCCTGTCCCTCGGCCGCAGCTTCCGTCGTCACTACCGGGGTCGCGGACAACACTGGCGCGCCTTCCAACTGGCGCCGCGACCAGCGTGTCCGCTCGAGCAGCTTGCACGACGCGATGGCGAAAATGTGAGCGACCGCCGTCGCAGCCAGCGATGTGCCAATAACCACCGTCGGATTTTTCCCGTGATAAAGCGCGAGCAGGCCGAGCACGGTCACCGGGATCAGCGTGATCGAGCTGGTGTTGATCGCCAGCAGCATGCACATCGCATCCGTGGCGACGCCGGGCCGTTTGTTCAACGACTCCAGTTCGTTCATGGCCCGCAGCCCAAGCGGCGTCGCGGCGTTGTTCAGGCCGAGGATATTCGCGGCCACGTTGAGCACGATGGCGCCCATGGCGGGGTGATTCGCCGGCACCTCGGGAAAAAGCCAGACCATGATCGGCTTGAGCACCAACCCGAGCCGCTTGATCAGGCCGGCCTTGTCGGCCAGCCGCATCAGGCCCAGCCACATCGTCATCACGCCGATCAGTCCGCCGGCCAGCACCACCGCATCCTTCGCGCTGGTTACCGCCGCATCGCCCACTTCTCCCAAGCCGCCGGGTCGGCCGAGGCTACCGTGATAGCTGCCCATCAGCACCGCGAGGGCGATCAATCCCAGCCAGATGTAATTCAGCATGACCCGTTCATTTATGGTTGGAGGTCACGGCCTTGTCGAGGGAGTTGTGGCGACAGCCCCCTGCCTATCCGTCCCATAAGTCCCATCGGTCCCATTCTTCCCCACCGCAAACACCACCCACACCGCGCTGAGCGCAAACAACGCCGCCGGCGCATTGATCAACCATGGCTGATCCGGTGAATAGGCATAAATCCAGAGCCCAATCGGCACCGCTATCGCAGCGAGCCATGCCACCCAGGGAAAACGCGGAGCCACCGCCAGCACCGGCGCGAGCACATCGAGAATCAGCACATCATTATAACTGTTCCGGTAGGCCGGCAGGAAAAGATCGGCGAGAAAAGCCCACGCCGCGACCGCCGGCAGCAGGCTGGCGACGGGTTGCCGACGCGAAAACCAAAGCCAAAAGGCAAAGGGCGCCGCCCAGACCAGCAACACCGGCAGCGCGGGAAACGCGACAATGCCGAGCGCATGCAACAGCGCCTGCGCCGAAAAATCGGCATAAGGAATCGCCACGTAATGGGCCATGACCTGGGTGGAAGTCCCCTCGATCATGCCGGGATAACGCTGCTGGCCCGGACGCGGATCGAATCCGCCGCGATAATATTCCGAGTTCTGCTGCATGGCCGCGACGTACTCGGGCCATGCCGCCTCATGCGGCAGCATAGGCAGGCCGATGCCGAGCACAAGCCCCACCGCCGCACCCGCCAACTGTGCGCGCCGGTGCAGGGCCAGGAAAGGAAGCAGCAACGCAAACGTGGGCCGCAGGGCGACGAGCAACCCGGCGAGAAATCCCGCCGCGCAACTTACGATGAAACGGCGGCTCCGTTTTTCGTCGAGCGTCATCACCATCCACGCCGCAAGCAGGAACGCCAGGAGCACATACGCCTGGCCGCGTTCCGCGTGGAGCCGCCACGCCGCCGTGTAGGTAAGACCCGTCACCGCCAGCGCGACGAGCAGCCGCTGGCGCGATGTCGCGCACGCGCGCCACCAAAGCCAGCCCGTCCCGGCCAGGAACAGCCATTGCAGGAAGAACCACACAACTTGCGCGAGACGATACGGCATCGCGGCCAGCGGCAGATGCAGCAGCAGGAGCGCGGGCGATGCCGTGGTCTTGCTGACCGCGAGCTTGGGATTATTATAAACGTCGGCGTATTTCTCCGGCTCGCCATAGTGCCATTTATAGTGATAGGCGTCGCGGCCATCTTCCAGCAGACGCGCACCGGTGATGCGATTGCGCAAATCGATGGCACCGCCCTGCCCGACGTTGTTGAAATCGGCGACGAAGCTGATGAAGAGCGCGACGCCAACGACAATCCAGGCAATGAGGGGCACATCACCTTTCATGTCGATCATCCGGCAAGGATTATGCGGTCGCGCTACGCTTGTCGAGGGTGCTCGTAGGTAGCCGTCGCACCCCGTGCGACGATGGAGAGTGAAAGCGCGTCCTCTATCCATCGTCGCACGGAGTGCGACGGCTACCGGGCACGTCGCAGCAAAATGTGCTAGGTTTGAAAGAGTAGTTACTACGGAGGGCCTCATGATCACCACGACTCCCGCGCTTTTCGATGCGTTGGCAAACATCCCGGTGCTGGGCGGCACCAGTTCCGCCGCGCAGCATTTACTCGCCTGCGAGGGCACGGTTCACGATTTCGCCCCGGGCGCGTGGATTGTGCGCGAGGGCGACGAGGGTCACGCATTCTTTATCCTCGTCGAGGGCAACGTCGAGGTGATCAAGCACGCCGAGACGCCCCATGCCGTGACGCTGGCCACGCTGAAGCAGGGCAGCCTCTTCGGCGAGATGTGCATCGTCGAGCCGATGACGCGCGCAGCCTCGGTGCTCGCCCTGTCACCCGTCCGCGTGATCGAAATCCGCGCGGCGACGCTCCATCATCTTTACCAGAAAATGCCCGACCAATACGCCATCGTGCTCCTCAATGTCACCCGCGACATGGCGCGGCGCCTGCGCCAGCTCGATGAGGTCTACGCCGCCCGCGCGACGTGACCTTCACTTGTACCCGCGAATAATTTTCGGTAAAACGAGGGTGTTATTAAAAGCTTCTTTTCTCCCCTCACCTCTCTTGCCGTCTGGTTGATGCACCTGTTCAACCCGCCTCCCCTCGCCTCGATGAGCGTGATGCAGAAAACGGGGCGTGTATTGGTACTTAGTGGAACCTTGGTGGTGGCGTCGATTCTTGCCGCCATGCTCGGCGCGCTGACGCTGTTCCTGGTCGAGCGTGGCCGCGAATTGGGCGAACGGCCCAACTTTTACAGCGGCCTCGGCATTCTCCTCGCGGGACTTGCGGTGAACTTCGGTTGCGTGTTCGTGCTGCTGCAAATCAAGAAGGCCGACACCCACTTGGTGCCGCCGCAGAAGAAGTGATCTGGGGGGTCAGCCTCCGGCCTGACCCCTTCTTATTTTGGACGAGGTCGCGAGAGTCGATTCTCCTTGGGACGCGACGATTCCTCCAGCCGAAATCTTCCGTAAAGAACCCGGAGCAAGCTCCGGGGCATTTTGGTGATCCGGGCTACGTGTTGCCCGGACGCGCGCAGCGCGCAGGAAGCAATTGATTTTTCGGATAAAGCGCCGAAACGCTTCCTGTCGCCTTCGGCGCCCCGGACAACAAAGTAGTCCGGGCCACCCAAGGAGGCTAAAAAAGTAAGGGTCAGGCCGGAGGCTGACCCTCCAGGTTGTTAATGAATCCCGAAAATGTGGAAGGTCACGTAGAGGCTGGCGGAGAAAAGCGTCGCGCCGAGGAACACGCAGACCGGCAACGTCAACACCCAGGCGAGCAGGATGCTGATGAGCGTATCCTTCTGCAGGCCCGAGCGGTTGGCCGCCATCGTACCCGCGATGCCCGAGGAGAGCACGTGCGTCGTGCTGACGGGCAGTCCGTAGATGTCGGCCGCCTGGATGGTGGCCCAGGCCACCAACTCCGCCGATGCGCCCTGCGCATAAGTCAGGTGCGCCTTGCCGATCTTCTCGCCCACCGTCACCACGATGCGCTTCCAACCGATCATCGTGCCGAGGCCGAGCGCCAGCGCGACCGCAAACTTCACCCATGCCGGGATGTATTTCGTCATGCTATCGAGCGTCTTCTTCGCTGCGCCGAGATCCTTCGCGCCCTGACCGGTAACGAGGTTCTTCTTCACCAGCTTGCCGACGCCCTCATCGACGAGGTAGATGTCGGTGCGCAGGCTCTGGCGGTCCGCGCTCGGGATGTTCTGGATATTCGGCTCCTTGCCCAGCGTGCCGGCGACAAACTCGCTCTCGGTCGCGATGGCCGCATAGGTGCGATCCGTCGCCTTCGGTCCCTGCGGGGCGACAAACGCGGTCAATTCCTGCACCGCCTCATCCTTGCTCAGCGTGGTGGCTCCGGCCAGCGGCTGCACCGCTGCGGTCACCGCGTGAAGCTGCACCACGGCCTGCTGCGAAACCTGCGTGGTCGTAGCCATATTGAGCGCAAAGGCGCCGGGGACGATGCCGACCAGGATCAGCATGATCAGGCCCATGCCCTTCTGGCCGTCGTTGGAACCGTGCGCGTAGCTGACGCCGGTGCAGGTCAGCACCAGCAGCCCGCGGATCCAGACCGGCGGCGGATTCTTTCCTTCCGGCGACTGGTAAAGCTCCTTGTTCCGGACGATCAATTTCAACAGCAGCAGAACGGCGCCGGCGCAGAAAAAGCCGACGAGCGGCGAGACCAGCAGGGCCAGGCCAATTTTGTCGGCCTGTTCCCAGTTGATGCCGGCCAGCGGCCCCTTGCCCGCCATCATCGCGTTGGCCACGCCCACGCCCATGATCGAGCCGATCAGCGTATGAGAACTCGACGCCGGCAGACCGAGGTACCACGTGCCCACGTTCCAGATAATGGCCGACACCAGCAGCGAAAAGATCATCGCAAACCCGGC
>FTBI01000842.1_pt1 | contig 12270 bp, 16 predicted proteins | sample 1639171 | NCBI WGS metagenome assembly FTBI01 (sample SAMEA3914812, study PRJEB12502) | metagenome | biome: forest; material: soil | place: Canada | collected 2011-07-07 | depth 0.1 m | reverse complement strand
TACTTGATCAGGGTGCTCTCCAACGGCAACTATGTAGTCGACAGCGACGCCTGGAATGGCAACATGGGTGCGGTGACCTGGGGCAGTGGTACGAGTGGCGTCACGGGCATCGTCTCCAGCGCCAACTCACTCGTGGGCTCCACCGCCGGCGACTATGTTGGCGTACGCGGGGTCACGGCGCTTGCCAACGGCAATTACGTGGTCGACAGCCCATTTTGGGACGGCGGATCGAGCAACGGTCGGGGTGCAGTCACCTGGGGCAGTGGCACGAGCGGTGTCACGGGCGTGGTGTCAAGCTCAAACTCGCTCGTGGGCTCCACAGCGGGCGACGAAGTCGGCAGCGTAGCCATCACGGTGCTCGCCAATGGCGACTATGTGGTCGGCAGTTCGGCTTGGAACGGCGGCATGGGCGCGGTGACCTGGGGCAGCGGCACGAGTGGCGTCATGGGGGTCGTCTCCAGCGCCAATTCGCTCGTGGGGAGCAGCATCGGCGACGGCGTCGGTGGCCACGGCGGCGGCGTCACCGCGCTCGCGAACGGTAACTATGTCATTGACTCCCCCACCTACAACAACAACGCGGGCGCCGTCTGGCTCGTGGCCGATCCGTCGAATCTGGGCTCGCTCGCGAGTTCGAGCGCGGCCGACGTGACTGTCAGCCCGACGCAATTGGCCGTTGCCGATGGCGCAGGCGCAAGCGTGACCCTGGCGGCGACCAACGACGTCACCGTCAATAGCGCGGTCTCGGTCGCAGGCCAGTTGAATCTCGTGGCCGGCAACACTGTGACGCTCAATGCGGGTCTAACGTCGACGGCAAGCGGCACCGCACTCGTGGTTGCGGGTACCGACTTCGTCAACAATGCCGGCAGCAATGCGCTCTCGACGCCGAACGGTCGTTGGCTCGTATACGCGGCAGGTCCGACGGGGAATACCGCCGGCGGGTTGACGTCTGGCGGCGCGGACGTCTACGGCACGACGTATTCGTCCAGCGGGGCGGCGTCGATCGCATCGGGCAGCCACTTCGTCTATGCGAGCGCGTCGGGCACGCCGTCTGGTTCATCGGGTCTGCCGCCTGCTTCGTCGGGTTCGGCGTCGGGCTCATGGAATGGCGCAGATACACGCAGCGACTCGGCCTACGCGGGCGCGCTTGCCTCGGCGCAAACGTTCGTACCGGGCATGGGATCGGTCGGGGCCGGTGGTGCAGTCCTTCCTGGCACCTTGGCTCAAGGTGATGATTTCTCGCAGGGCAGCGCAGGGAACGGTAACAGCAGCGGCAATCCACAATCGCTGACTGCGGGTGGGGTGATCGATTCGGGCAGCAACTTCACGCCCGCCACAGTGACGGGTCTGACGCTGATCGACACGGGCATCCGGCTGCCTGAGGGTTTGCGCAACGCAAACTGAGCGTAGCCGTTCACTGTCCAGGCCATGGTGTGAGTTTCGATCACCATGGCCCGGGCGAAAACCTTTTACGACGCCGACCGTCCCGACATCTAAACCCAACCTCGGCATGGTACCTCTCGCATACCAGTTGCACGCCGGCGCTCAAGGGCAGCCATCGCTCGAATTGAACAGCGGCATCGCCGTATATCGCAGATATGAGACATCGTACGACGGCGGAGTTCTCGAAGCTCAAAAGTCGAAATCAACCATGCGTGTCTACCCACGCACGTGCCCATGCAAGCCCGGCTTGTATTGCGGTGGGTTCGTCGTAAAAGACATCCAGCACGCCGGATGCCTCCACAAGTCGGCGATGCCGCATAACCGTACCGCTAGCCGCGTAGCCGACCCGCGATTGCAGCTTGTCCCGGCGTACGATTACGTGCCCCCACAACTCGTAGCCTTTGTATGTTTCATACTCCATCTGAGACGCTCCATTTCAACACGTTTCTTTTCGTCTTTGGCGACACTAGCGCTGAAGCCAAATGAGGCGCGTGTATTCAACTCCGCCCAAAGCGGGTAAGCCCGCTTCCGTCAATGTGAGGGCGTGTGCCGGTCGGACACAAGCAGGCCGAACCGAATGAACGCGATAGTCATCTCCACCGCCGTTCATTGCAGACCCCAGGTCCACTGGCTACACATGTACATATCATCGCGAGCGCGCGATTGACTTGCATTGAACGGAGCTCGATACCGAACGTCTCGAAGCGTTGAGACAGATGGAGATCTTCGCTGCAAAGATATCGGCATCCAGGTCTGGCATCGGCGATCGACTTCCCCCGTTTGTAACGCATCACCCGAGCCCGGGTGGGCCGAGATGCGCTCGACAGTGAACGAGAAGTGCACGTCAGACGCTGCAACCGAGGCGCCCCTGAGTTCCCTGACCGACACCTTCGGCACAGTATTTGTCGAGAACGCGCGTCAACTCCTCAATGTCGACCGGCTTCGACATGTGATAGTCAAAGCCTGCATTCAGCGAGGCATTTCGATCGTCCGTCGACACGCTACCCGTGACTGCGACGAATATTGTGTTCATCGATCTCGGCATATTGCGTAGCGCGCGCGCCAGAGCGAATCCGTCGACCTCTGGCAAGTGCAGATCGATGAGAGCCACGTCAGGAGCGAATTCGGGAAATTTTTCGAGCGCTTCACATGCTGTCGTCGCGGTCTGAACGACATGCGCTTCGAGCGCCAGCAAGGCGGCCAGCGCTTCGACTGTATCGATATCGTCGTCGACCAACATGACGCGGCACGGGGTTATGCGCTTGCGCGACACAGCGGGTCGCATAGGTTCGTCGGCATTCTCGGCGACGATGGGCAATAAAATCGATACCGTGACGCCAGGATCCTGTTCATTATTGCGGATGGATACCGTGCCCTTGTGGGCCTCTACAAGATATTTCACGAGTGCGAGGCCAATTCCCAGTCCATCTTCGCGCCCGGCTTGCGCATACACGTCGAATACCCTAGCGAGATCGGACGCCGGAATGCCGTAGCCCGTGTCGCGCACGCTTAGGTGGACAACGTCGTCACGTTCATGTTTTCGCCCTCGGTCGGGCTCGAGCGAGACGTCCAATTGAATCCTGCTGCCATCCGGGGAATACTTTGCCGCATTGCTTAGAACGTTCTCCAGCACCTGCGTTAGACGGGCTGCATCCGCAAAAATATGAACCGGTGCCTCGGGCGCGACGACGGACAGCTGATGTCGACGCGCAGCGACCATCGGCATCACTGCCGCGATTGCGTCTCTGACGATGTCTTCAAGCAGACATCGTGCGGGCGTTACCGAGACTTTGCCGGTGCGTAGCCGCGATGCATCGAAGAGGTCGCTAACGAGCCGTTGCAGGCGTGCCAATTGGCGTGTCGCGATATCAAGCGGCTGGGCGGCTGTCGAGCCCGGCGCAAGACGTCTTAGCGTTTGCAGGGCAGCGCTCACGGGTGCCAACGGGCTACGTAGCTCATGGCTAAGCGTCGCAATGAACATATCCTTGCGTTCTTCCACGTCCCGAAGCGCTGCCTGTGCGGCCTCCGCCTCTGTTGCACGCTGTTCTGCGATTTCCTTTAGCCGCGCCACCTCCATCGCCGCGCCGGTGAAGCCCGCCAGACTGGTGAGCAAACGCAGATCTTCCGCATCAAAGAGGGCGGAGCTGTCATGCGACATTACCCAGATTGCCCCCCAAGGGCCGCTCCTCACGGGGATCGGCACGAGCAACGCCTCGACTACCGGCGGCTCTATCAGTTCTATCGAGGAAAAATATTGTTGGGGCGTGCGGAATAGTTCTGGCTGCCCCATTTCAAGGGCGATGCCGCATACGCTATCGTCGAAGGGGCGGTGAGTATTAAGCAGCGGTACGCAATACCCCGCAAGCGCTGCCCATCGAAAGCTCGCCGAGTCGCCGACGGGCGACTCTAGAACACTGATACCAGCGCTGCCCGCATTACACAGCCGAGCGGCTTCGCGCGCCAATAGATCAAGCATAGCGTCGTCCGAACTTGCCAAGGCGTGCGCCAAGCTTCGCAGGGCGTTTGCCTCGGCTCGATAATCCGGGCTACGTGAAGCTCGTACCGACAATTGGTCGGTGATGAGCGACTCACTGCGTGCGTCCCGGGGACTTCGATTATCCGATGCTGGCATACGATAGAGCGGTCATCTGACGGCAACAAATGAACGCCACAAACCTACACGCGGCACTAGGCGTGTCGATTACGTCGCGTGACGCTGGTGGCTGACCTTGGAAACCCTCCGGATCCGATCGCAATCAGAGCGAGCGCTCGTGACCGAACACCCAAATAATAAATGTTCCGGCTCGCAGTGCAAAGAACATCGAAACTCTTTCAACCTTGTTGGTGTCGGGTGAGAAACATGGCAAATCGCTTGGTTCGAAACGTGAAGCTCTTGTCCAAAGCCTGTGCGAGCAGGCCGCTTCGCACGGCCGTAGGGCAGAGGTGGAACATCGCTAGATCCAGGCAAGGCACTGGAGCAGCGGCAGCGTAAGACGTTTGCAGAGGTGCTAACGAGCATCCCGAACGTGGGTGAGGATGCTGATTCCGAGGGGCGGGGGCGAGGCCGGTAATGCGTCTCGTTGACACCAATGTCGTCAGCGAGGTTCGAAAGCGAGATCGAGCGGACAAGGGAGCAATCGCTTTTTTTGCAGTGCTACGCAGGAGGATGTCGACTTGTACCTCTCCCCCGTCACGATTGCGACGAGGCGTGGAGATCATTGGCCACCAGGGTGGAAATCCACAGACGACGCGGTGTGAAAAATAGCTCAGTCTTGTGCTCCGCGATTTTGGGCACGACGTCCTGACGGTGGACGAAGAGGTTGGGCAACTTGGAGTATCTGCGGGTACCTCACCATTTGCACAACTACATCGCGTGCTGGGCAAGAAAACGATGGGGACCGTGATTCTCAAGGAGGCGGTCGACATTGTTCGGGTAAAAAGTGCATTGCGCGCTCGCATCTGCATCGGCGACTAAGCCGCGGCGAGCACTGGGTGAACGCTTGCACGGCACGCGTGCGTGACGAAGCCTCGGACGCCAGCTTGATTAAGGCTGCGCGCGTCGAGATCAGAGGTACCAGCGTACGGATCGACAAGCCAGGCGCCAGTGAACCGGACCCGCGACGGCAGTGGGCTTGGCACCCGTGAACCATAAATGCCTTATCGAGTGATGAACGCCGGTATGTAGTCCGCGGTCGAACGGGGCCGAGAGCTTCGTCAACACGATAAAGAGAGACTACGTCAGTCAAATGGACCTCCGCACCGCAGAAACCGTGCTCGCTGAACCGCCTAACGCATTTACGCACTTCAATGAAATTCGTTCGCACTCGGCATTGAAAGGCAAATCGCCTCGCATGTACCGAAGAGAGCTGGCGGGTCGGGCTCTGGAAAATCACACCAACCAACCGCTAGACCGTGTCCAGTTATACGGGGACAACATCGCACGACGTCTAACGCACCTCGTGTCAGGAAAATCCTGTCGCGGCCTCGCTAAACTCGATGGCTTGTTCGATTTTGAGAGGCTTCGATTGCTGTTGGAAATACCCCGCTCGAAGGATATCTAGCGCTTGAAACAGTCGCCCGTCCGCTCGCCATTCTCTGTATCGCTGGTAGCACGTCTGTTGTGACGGGAAATGGCGCGGCAAATGGACCCATCGGCCGTCGTGGCTAAGTACCCAAAGGATTGCGCTCATTATTGCGCGGGCATCCACGGGGCGCCTGCCCCTACCGCTGCGTGGCGGAAGAACAAAAAGATGCTGAACTTCATTCCAAGCTTCATCTTCCAGAAAGTCCATAGTGGCTCCCGTTCTGACGTTTAGCCGCCCGTTCGGTAATTTTACATTGCACGGTTCCCCATTCGTCCTATGTTCAGACAAATGTGCCGATTGTGCAACGCGTGCATGCCTAAGTAGGCGATGCCCTAAGCTTAGCTCCCTGCGTCGCACTTCTTTGTGCCTGCGTAGTGGACTGTCGAGAAATCAGCGCAATTGTCGCGGGGTGACAAGCGAGCCGCTACTTACTTGTGGGTCGGCGGCGCAAGCCCCGCGAGTTAGCGTTGCGTCGCGCTCGCTAGCGACACTCACCCAAAAGCGAATTGCGGTTTGGTTAGCGGACTCGACGAACGACGGCGTTGCCGACATAGCCGCACTTCAACATCACCGTCGCGGACAGTGCAGACGGAACGCCTTGGATACCTCGATAAGGTCGATGCTCCCCAAGCTAAGTAAGATTGAAGAACGTGACGTCGATGTATTGCCCCTTTACTGCTTTGATCGCCTCGGCGGCATTCGTCGCCGTGGAAAAACGTGACTGTTGGCCTTAGTGATTCGAAGCCTCGCCGCCGGGCTTCGATGGGTCGACAAACGTGCAACTGGTGGACGAGGCCGGTCATGGCTGCCAGGGTACGACTCGCAAGGGCAAGGAGAAGCGGAATGGCGAGCGACCGCATTATTGCTCACCCCTCATGTATCGATGTGCTTCTTGTCGGCGTTTGCTGGTCGTAGGACAAGCATTGGTCATTCGTGCTGGCATAGCTTCGAAGGATTGTTCTGTACCGATCACTCGGCAGACGCGACATGACCGGCGCGTGACCCTGTTTGCAGTGCAAGAGCTCCGCTTCGTCAGGATCCACCCCGCATTCAATACTCTCCGGTGTGCGATCGCCATGGCATTTGGCGACGCTCGTCGCCACGATGCACGCTAGCGCAACGGCTCTGCTTGTCGGTAATGTCAGTGATTCCAGATCCGAACTGCACACCCCTGAGAGCGCTTTGCGCTGAGTCCGGCGCGATCGCACATAGGTGGCGCCGATCGACGGCAGTGCTGCGAATGCGAAGCGCATCCGCCGGATGCCGGGGACGGCGCATTGTTTCTGTACAGCACAGGGTCGACCGTATTCGAGAGCGACAGCAAAAAGGCGGCAGCGACGAACACCGCCAGTGTGAGGGACACGGCTGCGACATCATTGGAGAGAACAAAAACCGCGATAACCGCAGCCGCCTGTACATCAGCCGTGAAATAGTGCAGTGCTTCGAGCGCGTAGCTCGTCTTCGCGGTGCGGCACGATTGATTGGGACGATTCTGACTGGATCCGACGGCTGAAGTGCACGTGAGGTCGCGAATAGGGACGTGTGGGCGTTTATGTCGCTAACGACGATTTTCCAGCTCGGGGCAAACGCAAACGCCTACCTCTACGAGCTCGGTCAAGACGAATGGCACCGATGGCGATTCGACGCCTCCCCGACGTGTCGTTTGCAATTCGAGACTTTACAGCGTGTCTTTTCCAAGCGGGGCTCCGCTCGTCGTTCGACGTGCCGATATTGGGTATGTCGATTGCTGCACTGCAGTGATACGACCGTCGGTCGTCTGTACATAAATTAGGATATCTAAATGAATACCGAACTTTCGCTATCATCGGAACAAATGACGCTCATGGCGTCCACGATCGTGACCGCAAATCGAATCGGCGACTCGACGCTGCGGGGCATGTTTAAGCTTTCAAGGCTCAATTCTGAAGCTCTGGTTCGTAGTGTCGACGAACAGGGCATCGTCTCTAAAGAAGTGCAAAACTCCGATCCTGGCGAGGCTGCGTCCCTGCAGAGACGCTCCGCTGTTGCAGGTGGAACCAAGTTTCTCGCGTACTCAGTCCACGTGGCCAACATTTATTTTGAGACCGCAAGCGAGATAGCAATCGAATACGGGAAGCTCTACAAGGACGCGCTTCGCGCAGCTGTGAGTGCTAGCCAGTTCGCAACGTCCGCAACGACGGACGAAAGCAGCGCGTCGGAGAGGGCTGAACATTCCATCCTCCTGCGACCTGAAAACGGTTCGCGTGATTCATAGGCCACGCTATGCAAAGTCAATGCGCCTGCGTGAAGCCGAGCGAGTGGCGAGGGTAGCGCACGAAAACAATGCGGATCTATGGTTGCGTGGGATCCGAGAATCGCGCTCGACCTTTACTATGTTGCCGCGGCTGACGGCGAGCCGACCCTCCGAAAGCCCCGCCGATTTCCCCGAGATCCGTATAAGGGTTATATCTCACACCGTAAATGGCTCGCCGGTTTTACTCGATGCAGGGCTCTATTTGCAATCGCGGCGTCGTCGACCTCATTCGACGAGTGGCGTTCTTCGCTCCTCCTCACGTCATGTCCGGGCGATATCACCTATTCAGGCGCGCTGCGTGTCAAAGGCAGCTTGTTTCTCCATTTTGCTGCCACTGCAAAGGCCTGGGAATAGCCGTTGCGAAGTAATGAGCATACAGAGGTCGCCCAATGCGACTGGCCGCTCAAGTTTTCAAGAAATGGCAGTGGGCAGTTTTTAGCAGACCGATTTCGAAAACCACACAACATCCCCGATCGTTGTCGAAGACCGGAATTCCACGACAGCACTCCATGGCGACGCGGAACTTGCTTCGAGAGACAGCGACAGAGTACCGCGGATAAGTACGGCGTCTAGGATCGACAACGACGCCAATTTCCGCGCGGCCCACAATAATTCCTAGGAAGGAAAATTTTATGTTTATCCACAATAAGCGTCTCCAGTACACGGTCCGTGTCGCAACGCCGAATCCAGGTTTAGCGAACTTGCTTCTCGAGCAATTCGGCGGTCCTCAGGGCGAGCTTGGGGCGGCGTGCCGATATTTTACGCAGGCAATCGGCGAGGATGATCCTGGGCGAAAAGATTTGTTGTTTGACATTGCAACGGAAGAGTTGAGCCATCTTGAGATCATAGGTTCGATCATCGCCATGTTGAACAAGGGAGCTAAAGGGCAACTGGCTGAGGCTGTAGAAAGCGAGGCAGAGCTCTATCGATCGATGACGGGAGGTGGCAACGATTCGCATACCACGTCACTGCTCTATGGCGGCGGGCCTGCGTTGACCAATTCTGCAGGTGTGCCCTGGAGTGCGGCCTACGTGGATACGATCGGAGAACCAACCGCCGATCTGCGCTCAAACATCGCCGCAGAAGCACGTGCAAAAATCGTGTACGAGCGACTGATCAACGTCACCGACGACGCGGGCATTCGTGACACGCTCGGCTTCTTGATGACCCGAGAGCTTGCGCATCAGAAGTCGTTCGAAAAAGCGCTCCACTCAATACAACCAAACTTTCCTCAAGGGAAGATTCCAGGCATGCCAAAATTTTCGGGCGTGTATTTCAAGATGTCGCAGGGCAGCGAGACCGAGACACGTGGCCCCTGGAATGAAGGACCGGAGTGGGAGTTCGTACCCGATCCTCAGCCCGCGGTCGACGGCGGCGACGGCCTGGCAACGGTGCTTGTCGATCCGTCAGATGTCGAGGTATTGCAAGCCATGGCGGCACGAACCGCGTCCGACGCATCCAGTGACCCGACGACGGGCGCGGATCTCGGTACGAGATAGTCCCGCCGAACAGCAAGTGTCATACGAACGCCACCACCGCAGTCTGGGTCGACATGTCGAGCTGGCCACGCGCGCAACCTGCAGCGCCGCAATTCTATAGGCAGCACGAAAATATTAGGAAAATGAGATGAAAGTCAAAACGCTGAAGGATCTTTTCATACATTCGCTATCTGATGTATATAGCGCCGAAAAGCAATTAGTCAAAGCGCTTCCGAAGATGGCTAGCGCGTCGACGAATGAAAATCTCAGAACAATCTTCGAGGGACACCTCGAGGAGACGATTGGTCAGGTCGGCCGAATCGATCAATTGGTTGAAGCATGCGGGATCAAGCTTCTCCGAATCAAGTGCGCCGCGATGGAGGGTCTTGTTGAGGAAGCGCAAGAGTTGGTCGGTGAAGTCGACAAAGGGGCTGTGCTTGATGCCGGGTTGATCGGCGCGGCGCAGAAAGTTGAGCATTATGAAATCGCAACGTATGGAACCCTTGCGGCACTCGCGAAAAAGCTCGGTGAGAAGACAGCCATGAAATTACTTCTCGAGACGCTCGAGGAGGAGAAAAACGCAGACCGAAAGCTTACGGCACTTGCGGACGAAGAGGTAACGGAGGAAGCGGCCGCGGCGAAGTAAGGTGCCTAGGGGCGCGCGCGATTCGATACAAAAAATGCGTTTACGCCTGCGGCAACGCTTTCGATGCCTAGGCGCATCTGCAAGTAGCACATTCGCCTGACCCAAACATCCGCGCATAGAAAAAACCAGGGCTTCCACTAAAATCGGCGCGGAAGGGCGGGGCGACCCTTGGGACTGGACGGGTGTCTGAATTCTTGCGTTCAAGGTGTGTGATCGATTGAACGCCAGGGCAGTCATCCTCCATTCTAGAGGTTGGCTCGAGTAAAGTGGTCCTCGTAGAGGACCGCGAACTGCCTCATCGCTGCCTTCGGATCTTGTGCCGAGCGGCTTAAACTGCGGTGATTTAGCGCAGGGCATCGAAGAACACCACTGGGTACATCGGATCAAGCGGCCGTGATTGCCACGCAGTGATCTCTTCGGTCACCGCATCAGTCACAGAACTGATGAACTCGGGTGAAACCTCAGTGCGGGACTGTGCGGCACGGTAGTCTTGGATCTCACGCACGGTCATGCCGCGTGCGTACATCGCGATGATCTTGTCGTCGAAGCCAGTGAATCGGCGTTCGTGCTTGGGGATCAGGATCGGCTCGAAGCTTCCGTCGTGCTCACGCGGTATGTCCACGCGCAACGGGCCGTCCTCTGTGAGCACGGTCTTGCCGCTTCTGCCATTGCGCTGATGGGTCGAGTTAGGCGGTGGCTAGGCGCCGTTGGGATAGCCCAAGCGGTGCCCGAGTTAACCGCCCTGCGCGCGTTCGGTCAAGGCCTTCTTGAACGCCATTGATGCCGCCTGCCCGGTTTAAGCAGTCATCGGTCCCTTCACAAACGCTCGATGAGTTCCTCCGCGATCGCCGGCAAGTAAAGTGGGGACCTCACATCCCGACTTCGGTTTGCGCAGCATACATGCTCCTGCTCGGGTGTTCACTGCACTGTTCCTTTGGAATCTGCGTGAATGTCTCGGCGTTGTACTCACGAGCGAGAAGTTGCGGTCATACCTTGATGCCCAGTCGCCGGAAGGCCCCGCCGCGATAGCTTCGGTCGATGCCGCGGCGACAACGCCCCGGAAAACTTGATGATGCGCGCGTTGGAGGAGACGCCTTCGCTAATACGAATAGGCATCGCGCTGAGCACAAAACCTGCGAGCACTCGGTCAACCTGGGCACTGCTTCGCGAATTCACGATGGTGAACAGTCCGGGAAAGACGCTCACAGCAACGCGAAATTACGGTAGCGACCCTAACAGTTCACTCGGCGATTACGTCTTAGGGGATCGCCTGCATCGAGCTTGTACTCGCGATTCGCCCAGTAGGACGACTGGCCTTAGTATTCGTGCACCCTGGTTCCCCACGATGTGTCCGCCATGAGAGCAGGTGGGTTTTGTCGAATCCCGGATCGTCTCTGAGTCTCTGGGCGTAAGGCACCAATAACTCGCAGGGCGAGCTTGCCGACGACCTCATCTGTTCGCGCATGGGGACGCGGCTCAGACCGGCTCCGATCTTAACGCCTGTCGAAGAACTTATGGCGCAGCTCGGTCGACCGATCGATGCTATCGCGGTCGCGAACCAGTCTCACGTTGCTCCCCCGTGACGTCGGTGTCGAACAGGCAACGCCCCGCGCTGTACTCCGCGTCCAGGCGCTATTAATCCATTTACCGACCCAGCCGCTATCCAGCATCGATCCTGCCTCGCACACGTTCCGAGACATGCCGGCCGACGCCGGCAGCGAAACGTATGCGCTCGGACAGGGAGCATCGAATTTGCTAGTTTATGTTCATGCCCGACTCCAGGATACGGATCTCCTCGTCGCCATCACAATTGTGGCGAGCCCATCGAACCGGCTCTACCTTCAAGCTTCTTTGAAGCATTGTTGCGACGCTCCGTGAGCGTTCGAAAGCGGTTCGGGCCGCGTCCGCAAATGTATGCCAACAAGCAGCCAAGGCACATACTAAGACGATTAACGCTACGTCCGGCGCGCAGATGATAGTTTGCTTCGCTGTGAAACGGACCCGCATTCGTATCGCCCAAATGCCCTGTGGTTCTTCTGCGAGACGTGGCGATATCAGATGTGGACGTTTGCGCAGGCATAAAATATCGGCAGGGGCCGACTTGCGCGTGCCTCGTAGGGCTGCGGTCCGCCATGAAAGCGGGCTCATGTTTTGTAGACGAACGTCTTGGTTGAACTGGACGTAAAGCGTCCTTCGAGGGAATTGCGAGACGAACCGCGGTTCCCAACGGAATAGAACATTATCAATCGGAGACGTTCAAACGCCGCAATCGCCTACGGGCGAGTCACCCGTGGAAAGCCTCGGTCAGAAGCGGCCTACCCTAAGGGG
>FTBI01000105.1_pt1 | contig 12277 bp, 5 predicted proteins | sample 1639171 | NCBI WGS metagenome assembly FTBI01 (sample SAMEA3914812, study PRJEB12502) | metagenome | biome: forest; material: soil | place: Canada | collected 2011-07-07 | depth 0.1 m | reverse complement strand
GTGCTGAAGCCGGCCAACGTTTCGTTTGAAGACGCGGCCGCAGCAGGGGTGGCGGCCCTTACGGCGCTGCAGGGTCTTCGCGACAAGGGGCGGATCAAGCAAGGGCAGAGTGTGCTGGTGGATGGCGCATCCGGAGGCGTGGGCACGTTTGCGATCCAGATTGCGAAGTCGTACGGGACGGAAGTGACGGCGGTTTGCAGTACGAGGAATCTGGAGAGGGCGCGGTTGCTGGGCGCGGACCCTGTGATCGATTACACGCGCGAGGACTTCACGCGGCTAGGAGTGCAATATGACCTGATCCTGGCGGCGAATGCGCGGCATTCCATTCTTGATTACCGGCGAGCGTTGCGCGAGGGTGGGATTTGCGTGAAGGCGGGTGGAAAACCGACTCTAAGCGGCGTTTTTGAAGACTTGCTGCTGGGGCCGTGGCTTCAACTCTTTGGGCATAAACAGACGTGCACCTTTATTGCCAAGCTGGAGCATAAAGATCTGGTTGTTCTGGCGAATCTTCTGGAGAGCGGGAAGGTTGTGCCGGTGATTGAGCGGCGCTGTGGGTTGAGCGAGACGGCGGACGCGGTGCGATATCTGGAAGAGGGGCACGCGCAGGGGAAGGTCGTGATTACGATCGGGGACTGCTAGAGCCAGTTCACAGTACTGAGGCGGATTATTTCGGCTGGGTTTCGATTGGATCTTTCAAGTTGATCTCTTTGACTTGCGGTGGGATGGCGACTTTCTGTCCTTTGGCCAGATAGCTGTTCAGAACTTCGGGGCGAGCCCAGTCAAGGGTCCAGCCTTCCTGGATGGCGATGAGGGTGTAGTTGCCGGGCAGGACGTTGAAGAAGGTGAAGCTGCCGTCGGAGTCGCTTTGATCGGTTTCGGGGAGCTGGCCGTCGGCGGTGAAATGGGCGGGAACGAGCAGGACGAAAACGCCGGGGGCGGGTTTGCCTTCCAGCCTGGCAAAGCCATTGACCGAGGTTGTGGATTGGGCGACGGCAAGGCTCAGTTCCGCAGGGTCGCCGGCGACGGTTAGAGCGGAGCCCGCGGCTTTTGCGCCTTTGGCGATGAGATGGGTGACGGCGTAGTTCACGCCTGGGGAGTTGACCTGCACGTCGTAGGTTCCGGGGCGGACGGCTTGCAGCCGGAAGCTGCCGTCCGGTTCAACGCGGGCATTGCTCCAGCTGTCGCCTTCGCGGGGTTTGAGGCCAATGTTGAGGTCTTTGGGGAGCGCGCCTGTTTCGGATGCGGGCATGAGAAGTTTGCCGGTGATGTCAGGCAGGGATTGGCCGACGGCGGTGAGGTCGACGCTCTCCGACGCCGATGCTGCGTCGAGAGAGGCGACGCGGCCGGAGCTGCCATGGTTGGAACCGAGCTCGACTTCATAGTGACCCGGGGCGAGCCCGTTGATCTCGAAGGTAGCAAAGGCCGCTCCAGGCGGGGCATCAAGGTAACCGGCCGACGAAGGCGATGCCATCTCCGTGCTGCCGAAGACATCCTGCCGGACCTGGGGGAAGCTGATGACGTGGTTGCCGGCGGATTTCGGAATCTGGACAAAGAGACGAACGGCGGGGACGGGATGCATGGCGAAGTTGACGGGGATGCGTTCGCCGGCAGCTACGGGGATGGGTGTGGCGGAGCTGGAGTCTGTGACGCCGGCGTAGTAGGTGATGGGATAGGCGACGTCGAGAGGTGACCGGGGAGCGTTGCTGCCCGGCTGGCCGGGGGGTTGAGGGCGGGCGGCGTACCAGGGTATGGCGATGACGGCGAGGTAGTAGTTTCCAGGGCTGAGATTGGGAAACTCATAGTTGCCAAGGTTGTCGGTGGTGGTGTCTCCGGCGCGGACGGTGCGCTCGATGCCGCTGCGCTCGACGCGGTAGAGGGCAACGCGGGATTTGGGCACGGGATCACCGGTGTCTTCGGAGACGGTTCCGAAGATCACCCCCTGGGGCGGGAGGGTGAGTTTGAGGCTGGTGGTGACCTGGCCGGGTCCCGTGACAATCGCGGTGGAGTAGCCGGCGTGCTCCTCAAAGATGGCGTTGATGTAGCCGCGGTGCGAGCCGCGCAGGGAGTATTTGCCGTCGGCGAGGTGAGGGAAGAGGAATTGGCCGCTTTCGGGAGTGCGGAGGGTGGCAACGAGGGTGTTGGTGGCGACGTCGGTGAGAGAGACTTCGGCGTCTCCCAGGGGCAGGCCGGTCTTAGCGCTCAGAACCACTCCGCTGATCACGCGGTTGCCGGTGTAGACGGGCTTTTGAGGCGGCGTGTTTTGGGGAATGGCCGCAGCGGGCAGGGCGAGCAGGGTTGCGATGAGGGCAATTGGTTTGAGTGCTCCGAGGGTCATTGGTCTGAACCCTCGCTGGCTGACGCTGGGAAGGCGGGAACGATGTCGAGCTGGAGATTTTCTGTGCCACTGGACTGGATGGTCACGGCCTGGCCACGGGCGGCGTAGGGAGCGAGCTGGAGGGTGTCGTTGGGGTCGATTTCCTTGTCGGTGGCGACGATTTTATACGGCCCGGGAGCGAGGTTGTTGAAGACGAAGGGAAGTGCGTTCTGGGACTCGGTTCTCTGCAAGGGTGAGGTGGTGGGGAAGGCCGGGATGGCGTAAATGAAGGTGGTATTGAGCTCGGGGGTGGGCGCTGCGGAGGAGGTTTGGGGCTGGTTGATGGTTCCTTTGATCTGCCCCCCGTCGTTGCGCAGGGTGACTTCGATGGGAGCGGCGGTGTCTCCAGCGCCGATGACCAGAGGCTGGCGGGCTAGATCGACGCCGCCGCTGGTGATGGAGGTTACGTAACCGGAAAAGGGGAAGGTCTCGACCCAGTAGCGGCCCGGCACGACATTCTCGACCTGGAAGAGATTGGGGTCGGTGGCTCCCCTGGCGGGTTGAAGGCCGCCGCCCATTTCGCCGGCGAGGGAATCGACGTTGGCGAGGTTGAGGTTCAGGCCGGCGTTTCCATCGGGTGAGCCTCCATTGCCGATGGCGATCGACTGAGGATCGGTCACTGTGAAGTCGCGGTGCAGGTGCACAAGGAGCGGGCGCAGCGGATGGAGCATCATGCTGAGACCGGAGATGGGGGCGTTGGCAACCTTAAAGTCGACGCGACCGTAGCTGGACGTTGCGCCGTTGGAGCGTGCCTCGGCATAGTACTGGCCGTTGGGAAGACTGACCTGGGCTATGCCCTGCTGGGGGTTCCAATGGGACCAGTATTCGAGTGGACGGCCGCCAGCGTCGCGGATCTGGACGTAGACGCCCTGGGCGGGGGAATGGTTAGGCACGGCGATCGAGGTGCGATAGAAGGGTTCGCGGGTGAGGGTAATGGAAACCTCCGCCTGTTGGCCAGGTGCGACGTTGAGAAGGTTCGCGGAAGAGAGGTTCGAAGTATCGGCGGCACTGCTGAAGGTTTCGGGATAGCAGATGGAGGGAAAACCGAAGGTCACGTCCGCGGAGGTGGGCAGGGAGGTCGTGAGGTCGTGAGAGGGCGAGCTGCAAAGGATGTAGGAGGCGGGTGATTCGATGTCTTCGATGCGGAGAATGCCTTCGCTGTTGGTGACGGCGTTGCCTTGCTGGCTCCATCGCTCGTGACCGTTGAAGCTGCCGCGGCGAAAGACGGTGAAGCTGATGGCACTGGCGTCTTCTCCGGTGGAGAGTGTGACGCGGGCGGTGATGGTGGCGGTGGGGGAGAGATAGAAGGTGAGGCCGGGCATCTCCGGGGCGACGCGGACGGCGTGCGTGCTGCGGCCATCGGAGATATAGCCGGGGCGGCGTGTGGTGATTTGCATTACGCCCGCAGGGAGATTGAGTTCAAAATGGCCGTCGCCGTCGGTGAGTGCGGCGTCGGTGGTGGCATCGACGAGGGCGCGGGGAATTGGCTGGTGAGTGAGGCTGTTGAGAACGACGCCCTGGACGGGGTAGGTGGCGGAGGCGTCTTGAACGGGATTCAGAGCCTGGAGCTGCGATGGGTTCTCCGCAGCAGAGGGCACGCAAGCGCCGATGAGGCAGGCAAGGGCTGCGACAGCGAAGATGCGGGTAAGTTTCAGCGGACGCATGGTTGACTTCGAGGAAATGCGTGGAGTTGCGATCGAAATGATCATTCCACAGGGAGCGGGGGTTAGACAGAGGGAATCGAGGAATTGTTAGAGGTGTGTCGACGATGAGCGTTGCAGCTTTACGGTATTGTCTGACTTCGTGGTTTTGGTTGGAGGCAGAATGGGGATTTGGTGGAGTTGGACGAGGAGGACAACCGCAGGTCCTTCGACTCCCGTTGGTCGCTCAGGATGACCCATGTTTTTAGTTGGAGAGCGAAAAGGGCGGATGCTTTTTTGTTGGAGACGAAAATGACGGGTGCTTTTTGTTGGAGGCCAAAATGACGCCCGTTTTTGTTGGAGGCCAAGAGCAGACGCTGCCCGGGATGACGAGAGGTTTTTGCTGGTGCGCTTATTCGTAGCGGAGGGCTTCTGTGGGATGGATGGATGCGGCGCGGCGGGCGGGCAGGAGGCAGGCGACGAGGGCGCAGAGGAGGAGTAGAAGCGCGACTCCGCCGAGATTGGTTATGGCTGCAGGCGCGGAGGCCATCCAGATGGCGTTCATCCAGGTGGTGAGGAGCTTGCCGACGAACAGGTCCGCTGAGACACCGATGGCGACGCCGAGGATTACGCTTTGCAGGGCGATCTGTGCGGCGATCCAGAGGATGTGGCTTCGGGAGGCACCGAGAGCCATACGGACGCCGAACTCGGTGGTGCGCTGGGCAACGGAGAAGGGGACGACGCTGAACAGGCCGACGAGGGCAAGGATGAGCGCGAGGGCGGAAAAGAAGCCGAAGAGGATGGAGAAGAGACGTTGGCGACTGTACTGCGCGTCCCGTTCGATGGCTTCGTGAAGATCGTAGGCACCGTTGGAGATCTGCTGATCGGCGGAGACGGATTGAACGGCGGCGCGGATGGATTGGAGAAGCGAGAGAGGCTCAGGCTGGGTGCGGATGAGGAATTGCGTGAAGGGAGGCATGGAGACGGTGTAGGGGAGGTAGATGGCCGGGAGAACTGGCCGGTCGAGGCCGTCGTTGGGGACGTCTGCAACGACACCGATGATTTCGCGCCAGCTGTCGGCATGCGGGGACATGGCTTCGAGGGGGCTGATGGGTTTGCGAGCGGGGAAGTGGAGCTGGCGTCCGAGGGGATTTTGTCCCTCCATGAAGCGATGGACGAAGCTCTCATTGACGACGGCGATGAAGTCTCCGCGCGTATTCTCAGAGGCGTCCCAGACCCGGCCCTGCAACAGGGAGATGCGGAGAGTGGCGAAGAATTCAGGGCCGACAGAATGGAGCCGGGCTTGCTGCTCCTGTCCGGTGGGAGTGCCTGAGATCGCGAAGGTCCCTTCGCTGCCGCTGTAGGGTGGGGTTGCGTCCGTGCCGACGGCTACGGATGTGACTCCGGGCACGACGGCGATCTTCTGACGGATCTGATCGATGTAGGCGGTGCGTTTCTCCCGCGAGTCGATGGCCTGCCAGTCGTGAGGATTATTCCAGTGCAGGACGATGCCGGCCTGAAGGACGTGGTCCGGATCGTAGCCGAGCGGGAGCTGATTGAGATGGAGAAAGGTACCGATGGCCATGCCCGCAGTGGTCATGAGGAGAAGCGTGAGAGCAATCTGACCGACGATAAGAACATTGAATCTGCGCTTGCCAGGTTTGCCAGCGATCCTGCGCAGGCTGGATTGCATGACGTGGGCGAGATTGGGACGTGATAGACGGAGTGCCGGGGCCAATCCAAAGAAGACGCCGGATAGAAGCGCGAGAGCGATTGAGAAGGCAAGGATGGGGAGGTTGATCCGGATTACGGATTCGGAGGGAAAGGATGCCGGCGAGAGCTGCAGCGGGAGCCTGGCGAGCCAATAGGAAGCGGCTACCCCGAGGGCCGCTCCAGTAACAGAGATGGCGAGGGACTCGACGAGGAGTTGACGAATGATGCGCCAGCGGCTGGCTCCGATGGCCGCACGGACGGCGAGCTCGTGCTGACGAGCCTGACCGCGCGCGAGGAGAAGGACAGAGCAGTTGGCGCAGCCGATGATGAGGAGCAAGACGACCCCGGCGAGCAACAGGATGAGGGTTCGGCCGGTGCTTTGCTGGTAGGGGACGATGATGGGTTCGAGCTGCATGTGGAAGTTCTTAGGAAAGCGCGCGGGAAACTCTTTTGCGAATTGATGGACGATTGCGCCGAGTTCTTCATTGGCCTGTGCGGTGGTGACGCCGGCTTTGATCTTGATCCATGGGGTGTAGGGCCAATGGATGGGTGGATTGATGCTGTCATGCAGCAGACTGCGGGGAAGATAAACATCGCCAACGCCGAGAGTGTCATTGAAAGCGAAGCTGCGGGGCATGACTCCAGCGATGGTGTAGTTGGCGTGTTCGAGCTGCAAGGCGCGGCCGATGATCTCGGGGTCGCCGTTGAAGTGGCGCTGCCAGAATTTGTAGTTGAGGACGACGATCGGTTGCGTGGTGGGCTGAGCGTCGGAGGGTTGGATGCCACGGCCGAGCATGGCGCGGACGCCGAAGAAGGTGTCTGCATTTTCGGTGAGATAGATGGCTGAGACATCCTCGGGTAACCCGCTGCCGGTGATCTCCATATTGACGTTGCGGAATCCGAGGAGGCTTTCGATCGACTTGGCGTGGCCGAAGGAATCGAATTGGGCCTTGGTCATGGCGAACCATCGGACCTCCTGCGGTTGCTCTTCGTTGAAGAGTCTTGGGTTCATAATGCGCTCGGAGTCCGCGTAGGGGAAGGGATGGATGAGAACGGCGTAGATGAGGCTGAACATGGCCGTGGTGGCACCGATGCCGAGTGCGAGCGAAAGGACGGCGACTGCGGAGAATGCTGGATTGCGGAAGAGCGAACGCAGGCCATAACGGATGTCGCCGCCGACTTCGTCGAGGGCCTGTATGCCGATGGCAGTGCGATATCTTTCGCCCTGGCTGCCGGGAAGGCCGAGGTCGATGCGGGCTTTGCGCCGGGCCTCGGCTGGCGGCATGCCTTGCTGTGTCAGGTCTTGCGCGTAGGCGTCGATGTGGAATTGCAATTCTTCTTCGACATCGCTGTGGGTTTGCGACGGATGAAGGATCGCGCGACAACGGGAGCGGATCGTAGCGAGGAGGCTCATGTTGTTTCGGGCTCCGCTTGCAGGATTGTGGCGACTACGCCGGCCATGTCTGCCCACTTTGCGGCTTCGGTTTTGAGCTGGCGTTTGCCGGTGGTGGTGAGGCGATAAAACTTGGCGCGGCGGTTGTTTTCAGACTCGCCCCATTGGCCGGCGATCCAGCCGCGGCTCTCGAGACGATAGACGGCGGTGTAGAAGGAACCTTGCAACAGTTCGAGGCGCTCGCCGGAGATCTGCTGGATGCGGAGAAGGATTCCGTAGCCATGCAGGGGGCCGAGGGAGATGGCTTTGAGGATAAGCATCTCCAGCGCGCCCTGGGGAAGTTCGATCGGTTTGACCATGCGCTCTCCTATTTGAGAAAGGAGAGTAAAGGCGGCTCTCCTATTTTGTCAAGGAGAGTGGGGTAAAGGCTAAAGCAGATTCCCTTCGGGAATGACAGACTAGAAAAGCAAAGGCAGAGACAAGGGCAAAGGCAAACGCAAAAGCAGATTTCCTTCGGGAATGACGGACCAGAAAGCAAAAGCGGAGACAAGGGCGAAGGCAAGGGCGAAGGCGGATGGCGATCCTTCGAGTGATCTCCAATGGATCACTCGAAGGAAGTGCCGGGTAACGGAGGTTGCTGGATTCACTTTTGCAAATTTAGAAGGTGAGTTTGAGCGCCAGTTGGATGAGGCGTGGATTGTTTACGGTGGAGTTGACTGAGCCGAATCCGGTAGCGTTGATGTCGTTGACTGGCATGCCGAATTGAGGGTGATTGAAGAGGTTGAAGAACTCGGCGCGGAAGTTCAAACCCATCCCTTCGCGGGGAAGCGGGATTTGTTTGATAACTGAGAAATCGGTGTTGATGAACCCCGGTCCGCTGACCGGAACGCGATCGGCGTTGCCTAACTCTCCGGGGATAGGCGTAACGAAGCAGGAAGGATTGATCCACTGCAGATTGCTGTGGTTCGCACGGGTGGCGTCGCAATTGGCGACCTCATTGGGCCGGTTGTAGTTGTTGTCGTTGCCGCCGTTGGAGAAACCGGCCCCGGACTGGTTGAAGGAGTCGATGAGAGGGACGGCAAATCCGGTGGAGATTCTTTCGATCAGCGTCAGCTGGAAGCCGCCGAGAACGGCGTTGGTCAGGGGGTTCCAGCTGGTGCCGAACTGCTTGCCGCGGCCAAAGGGAAGATCGTAAATCACGCTGCCGGTGAAGCTGTTGGCGAGGTTGATCTGCGACAAGCCCCAATCGAGGTGCTGCCAGTTAGGAAGCGGGAAGTAGGGTGCGCTCAGTTCGGAACCCAGACCGTCGGATAAGCCGTTGTCAAAGGTGTGAGACCAGGTGTACGCAATCAAAGCGTAGAGGCCGTACTTGGGCGTCTTGGTCTCCAGCTTGGTCTGCAGGGAATCGTAGTTGGTCTTGCCTACGTCGCCGAAGAGGTCGATAGCGTTGAAGTCGGGCACGCTGTAGCCTGGCACATACGGTGCACCACCCGGCAGGCAGCCCAGTGTGTAGCCGCCCACCGTACCGCAGGCGGAAGGGCTGCTGGTGTTGAGGCTGTTGCCGGAAACCAGAATGTGCGTGCCGCGAGAGCCGGCATAGCCTTCGGTAAATACGAGGTTGCCGGGCAGCTGAGTCTGGATGTTGACGTTGAATTGCTGCACCCGGCCCATTTTGAAGTTCGTCGGTTGGTAATAGAACGTGCCCTGAAAGTTCGCCGTGGTTGGGGGTGTGGGAATCAATGCGAAGCCGCTCGAAAGATTCACCGGCGTGACAGTCGCGCCGGCGTTCGCAGGGAGGCCTGAGCAGTACGAGGGATTCATCGAACCGGTCGCATACGCCGAGGTTGCGTAGGTGGGACAGGCGGGGGAAAATGTCGGGAAGTTGTCAGACTCACCCAGGAAGGGCGGGTTTTGCCATAAGCCCTGCGCACCCTGGCTCCAGGCTGAGTCGTGGAAGAGCGCATAACCGGCGTGCAGGACGGTCTTGTTGCTGCCAAAGGCCTTCCATGCCAAGCCGACGCGCGGCTCGAGAGCGGTCTTGTCCATTTGCACGCCTGCCGATCTGCTGACGCCGTTCTGGCCGGCAATCAGAAGCTGGCCGGTCGCGGGAATGTAGTCGGCCAAGCGGTTGTGCACCTCGGTGACTGGAGTGGTCAGGTCCCATGCCAGACCGAGGTTGAGGGTAAGCGACGAGGTCACGCGCCAATCGTCCTCGATGAATGGGCGATAGATCTCCCAGCGGCGCCCGGTGACGGTGAAGCCGTAGGTCTGGTCATGAATACCCCCGCCCGTGAGACCGAGGAGGAAATCGGCCTCCGGATTGCCGGTATAGGTAAACCCGGTGGCGCCGACAAGCCAAAAGCCGTCCTGGAAAGCCTCCGTGCCGGTATTCAGTTGGTTGCCGCGGAAGTCGATGCCTACATGAAGATCGTGTTTGTGAAGGATGATGTCCAGATCATCCCGGAAGGAGTAGATGTCGGTTCCACCCTGGAAAGGAGCGTAGCCGCGATCGCCGAGCGCCCAGAAGTTGCTCGCGAAGTCTGTCGAGACCAGCCCGCAGCTGTAGGCGCCGGGTTGGCAAGTGGTACCGGAGCATCCAAGGTTGGCGCCGGGAATGCCGAGAATGGCGGACTCGCAGCTTCCCGAGCCTTGCGACTTGATGTAGTCGAAGATGCGGTTGTAGCCGAAGCTGGCCTGGTTGATCATCGTCGGAGAGAATACATGGGTCTCGCCGATGGCCACGTTGCGGGCGTGGTTGAGGATGCGCTGGTTGCTGCCGAAGTCGTTGGCTTCGGCAAAGCTGCCCGGCCCACCGCCGCCCGGGACATAGGAGAATGCCTGCTCGTAGCTGAAGCGGCCGAATAGGCTGTCTTTGGGGGAAAAGGTCTGATCGAGACGTCCATCGAACTTGGTGTCGTACAGTTGGCGGACCGGCGAGTTGACGAAGTTATAGCTTGCGCTGGGGTTTCCGGCGTTGACCAGGTTGGTCGGATACAGGTTGATCATGGCCTTACCGATGGGGTTGATCAGACCGGCGGGGATCTTGTTGCAGTTAACGCCCGGATTCTGGCTTCCGTCTGAATTGACGGGCAAGGGATTTCCCATGCTGTCGCACTGGAAGTCGGGATTGGACGCGCCATACATGTTGGGGTTCACGACCGTGCCGACTGGAACGGGATTGCCGAACGGGTCCGCTGAGAAATCGCCGGAGCGCATGGCCAGCGAAGGCACCAGGCCGGTAAAGGTCGTGCCATGAAGCTGATCCTTCTGTTCGCCGTCGACGAAGAGAAAGGTCTTGTCTTTTCGGATCGGGCCGCCGACAGCGCCGCCGAACTCGTTCAGGTTGAATTTTTCCGCGCCGGCTGCAAAATAGCTCTTCGCGTCGAGATCGGTGTTGCGCACAAACTCGAAGAGTGTGCCGTGGATCGCGTTGGTCCCGGATTTTGTCGTGATCAGGACGGTCGGGCCGGCCCGGGTGCCGTATTCGGCGGAATAGGTGTAGGTGAGAACTTTGAATTCCTGAATGTCGTCGATCGAAGCCAAGATGCTGATGCCGCCCGAGGTCAGCTCGTTGTTGTCGACCCCATCCAGCAACCAGTCCGTGCTGTTGGGGCGGGAGCCGCCTACCGAGAGCGAGAAGGGGCCGCGCGCCGCTACCTCGCTGCTGGCTGCGGAGGTGAAGAAGCTGTTGGGGTTGGTCTCTGCGGTAGCTCCTGCGGTGAGCGTAGCTAACTGAACGAAATCGCGACCATTCAAGGGTAGCTGTGAGACTTCCTGCGAGGTGATGACCTGGCCCAGGGAGGGGCTGGTGGTATCGACAGCCACGGCGTCGCCGGTCACATCCACCGTTGTGACAACGGTCGCGGGCACCAGAGAAAAATCGAGTTCGCGCGCCTCATCCACCTGGAGATTGAGGTCTCTGGATTCGGCGCTGCGGAAACCTGTGGCGTCGACGTGCAGGGTGTAGATTCCGACCGGGAGCAAGGGAATGAGATAGTGCCCGGCGGTATCGGTTTTTCCCTCGCGAGCCAGACCGGTGGCGTGAGCAGTCGCGATGACGGTTGCCCCGGGTACGCCGGATCCGGATTTATCGACGACGTTGCCGGAGAAACTTCCAGTGGCCTGGCCGTAGATGGCCGGAGAGATAAGGAGTGGAAAGAAAGAGATAAAAGCGAGGAGCAGTAATTTGGAAAGTTTCTTACTCGTTGAGCCTTTCGCAGAACATAGACATTTTGCATCAACCATCGTGCGTTTCATCGTCAAAACCCCTTTCGACAAACTGGCTGGAAGCTATTTCATACGTCTCGCGGAGTGGTGAAGCTATGGATGGTTCCCGCAATGAAGGGTACGAGCGGGTTGGCGATCCTCCATGCGACCTTGCGATACCGGAAGTTTCTATATGAGGCAGCTTCTAAGGTGGCTCTTGCATGGACTGCGCTGCGTTGGATTACTAGACTCTAGGAATTGGGCGGTTGAAAGTCAACACAAGTTTTCTGGCGGCCTTCGGGTGAGCGCGACATTTTGAGGAGCGCTCTCTGTTAAAGACTCATGAATTGCACGGTGCTGGTGTTACTCGGTGGAGTAGAAGGCTTGCATGAAGCGGTAGTAGGACCAGAGGTCGACTTTGGAGGACATCTCGTAGGTTGCATGCATGGAGAGCAATGGGATGCCGATGTCGAGAACTTCCATGTTGCGCATGGAGAGGAAGCCGCCGATGGTGCCTCCGCCGCCTACGTCTACCTTGGGGGTCTGGGTCTGCCAGGCGATGTGGTTGCTGTCGAGGATGTGGAGCACGCGGGCGGTGAATTCCGAGTTGGGATCGAAGCCTGCGCCGTATCGCTTGATGGTGACGCCGTAGCCGACGATGGCGGCGTTGGAGTTTTCTGAGTTCTGCGGGAAGATCGGGTTGACGCCGTCGTTGGTGTCGGCGCTCAGGACTTCGGCGTGGACGAGGGCGTTGCGGACGTCGAGAGCTGTGGCCGGTTTTTGCTGGGCGTCGATGAGGGATGTAAAGGCTGAGTCCAGGAATTGGGAGCCTGCACCGGTGTTGTTGACGCTGCCGATCTCTTCGAAGTTGGTGATGTAGGCGAAGGCGGATTTCCTGGGTGTGCCTTTGAGGTCGAAGAGGGAGCGGGTAGCGGAGTAGGCGGAGAGTTT
>FTBI01000934.1_pt1 | contig 12307 bp, 11 predicted proteins | sample 1639171 | NCBI WGS metagenome assembly FTBI01 (sample SAMEA3914812, study PRJEB12502) | metagenome | biome: forest; material: soil | place: Canada | collected 2011-07-07 | depth 0.1 m | reverse complement strand
GTGCGCCGCGCGCGCGACTATATCGACGCGCACCTCGACGAACCGCTCCGCATGGAGGCGCTGGCGCGTGCGGCCGGCGTATCGACGCGCACGCTGCAGAACGGTTTCAGCCAGTTTCTCAATACGTCGCCGGGCGGCTATATCCGCGAACGGCGGCTCGAGGCAGTCCATCGCGCACTCCAGACCGAGCCGGAACGGTCGGTGACCGACATCCTTATCGAACACGGCGTGAACAGCTTTGGGCATTTCGCCAAGGCTTATGCGCGACGCTTCGGCTGTTTGCCATCGGCGACGGCCAAGCGCCGGATGTGCAACTGATCCCGTATCCGCAGAACGCCTATACCCCTCATGCAAACCAATCCCGCTGACGCCACGCCGCATGCGCACGACATACGGCCCTTCATGGAGGCCGGCGATGCGCCGCGCGTGCAGGACCTCGACCTCAACCTGCTGAAGGCCTTTCACGCGGTCCACGTCGAGAAGAACGTCGGCCGCGCGGCGTTACGCCTGGGTGTGACGCAGCCGTCCGTGAGCCATGCGTTGAGCCGCCTGCGCCTCGTGTTTCGTGACGCCCTGTTCGTGCGCACGCCCGGCGGCGTCGAAGCAACACCACGCGCGCAACGCCTCGCGGGCTCGATCGACCGCGTCCTGCACATCCTCCAGGACATGCTCGATGAAGGCGCGCAATTCTGCGCAACCACCTCGCGACGTGTGTTCCGCCTGCATATGAGCGACTTTGCGGAAAGCGCGTTTCTACCGACGCTGATGCGCGAACTCAGCGCCCGCGCGCCTGACGTGACGGTCGAATCCCATCACATCGAGGACAGCCAGTTCAACGTCGCGCTCGAATCCGGCCGCATCGACTTTGCCCTCGGGCATTTTCCGCACGCGTCGAGCCACTTTTACCATAGCGAACTCCTCCAGGAGCGTTATGTACTGCTGATGGCGCGGCGCGCGGCGCAGCGACTCGAACTGGATGACCACTACACATTGGGCGCGAATGCCCCGGCGGGGCTGCATTTCATCGCGGTTACGTCGCACCCGCAAGCGACTGAACTGCTTGAACGCTATCACCTGAGGGCGCGCGTGCGCATCGCCGTGCCGAACTTCATGGTCGTGCCGGCGATCCTGAGCCGGTGCGATTACGCACTGATACTGCCGCGTACCGTTGCGCGCGCCTTCTCCGCGCTCGGCGAGTCCGCCGTCTTCGAGATCGACGATGCTGGCACGTGGCCCGTCAACGCTTACTGGCATCGCCGCTTCGATGCCGACCCTGGCCACCGCTGGCTGCGCGGGTTGTTGATGGAACTGTTCCGGATCGGCGCCGCCGAGCCCTTCGACAGTTGGCTTGGCGCGCCGCTCAATCTCAACCCGGAAGGCTCGCGCAGCGACTAGCCGCTGCATGCACGTCATGCGCGGCGTTTGCAGCGGATGCGTCGCCTAGAATGCCGTCATCATGCCGACGACAACCGAACTCGCCGTAGCGCCCGGCTTAGCCACCGTCACCCCGCCGCCCGCCGAGCCGTTGATCGTGAACGTCGCATGCGCGCCGTTGCGGATCATGGCCGCGCCCGTGTAGAGCACGGTCCGCTTCGACAAGGGATAGTCGTAGCGCACGCCAAACGAATCCGCATTGCCTTCACTGTCAGCGACCTTCCGGTAGTGGCCGTAACTCAGCAGAACCAGCGCGCGCCCCACTGGCACGGTTGCATCAAGTTCGAACAGATCGCTATGCGGATTCGAACTGGTGGCATTCACGCCAGCCGCGACATCCGGGCCACCGCGATGGCGCATGTAGATGAACGCCGGTTTGACAAAGCCGAAGTCGTACGAAATGCCGCCGAGCGCGTAATTGCCGGCAGCCGTCGGACTGTTCGCGTTCAGCACCGCCGCGCTAACCGGGCTGAACGTCTGCTGCATGTAGTCGGCGTCGATCGACAGATTGCCGCTCACGTAGTTGAGCGACGTGCCATAGGTGTCCCCGAGCGTCGACGGCACATTCTGCGCACCATTCGCGCCCCGCGCGGCAATCGCCCGGAGCAGGAAACCACCGACACGCGGCGACGTGTACCTCACGGAGTTGTTCACGCGCAGAAACGCAGGTCCGACGAAGTTGTTCGCCGCGTTGCCCCACGCAAGCCCGGCGCCGTCTGCCGGCAGACTGTAGGTCACGAACGAGGTATGCAGGATCGTGTAGTTAACCCCGGCCTGCATGGCACCAAACGGCCCGGACAGTCCGACCCACGCTTCGCGCCCGAACAGCGCGCCGTTGTTGCCGAGTGTGCCGTTGGCAGAGTTGAAGCCATTTTCGAGCTTGAAGATCGCCCGATAGCCGCCGCCGAAATCTTCACTGCCCTTCAGGCCAAATTGCGTCGCAAAGATATCGCCGCTGCCCATCCGCACCACGTGGTTAGGGCCGAAATTCGTATACTCGATCGATGTATCGATACGTCCATACAAGGTCACGCTCGATTGCGCCATAGCGGGTGCCGCTGCGACGCATAGCAGCGACGCGCTCCATTTCCAGTTGGTCATTCCTCTAGTCCCGGCGAGAGTGGTGTTTTATCTGCCGCGCGGCTTGAACGCTGCGGCGTTTGTGTTTCCCGCCTTTCCTAAGGACTTCGTTTGATCGGGCAGAAAACGAAGCGAGTCTAGGAAGGCCAATTTTGAGCGTCGATCAACTCACGCATATAACACTTATAGACCGCGCGAATGATGTGTTTCGCGCGCCGCAGGGCGATCTTCGACGCCTTATGTGGCGGCTCTTCTAGCGAATCGCACTGGGAAAATCTTTAGCTGCCCAGGGGAATGCCGCAGTGTGCATGCAGGTACTGCGCATATGTTTCGGAATTTTGTTTACGTACGCTGCACATCCGGAACGCCGCCATGGCGACCTCTTCTCATGCATGCAGGCCGTGCGCCTACGCGCGCTGTCATGCGCCGTCGAACATCGATTCCCGGAGAACCTGGATGACCGTATCAACTAGCAGCAAGCCTGCGGGCAAGCGCTATACCTACGAATGGTATGTGGTGGTGATCTGCATGCTTGCGTACGTGTTTTCCTTTATCGACCGGCAGGTGCTCGCGCTGATGATCGAGCCGATCAAAAAGGATCTGCATCTGACCGATACGCAATTCAGCCTGTTGCAAGGCTTCGCGTTTTCGCTCTTCTACGCAGTGATGGGGATGCCGCTCGCCTATCTCGCCGACCGCTTTGCGCGGCCGCGCATCATCGCGACAGGCATCGCGCTATGGAGTCTCGCCACCACCGCCTGCGGCGTCAGCCAGAACTTCCTTCACATGTTTCTGGCGCGCATGAGCGTCGGTGTGGGCGAAGCCGCGCTCTCGCCGGGAACGTATTCGATGTTGAGCGACTACTTTCCCAAGGAAAAGCTGGGACGAGCAGTCGGCATCTATTCCCTCGGCTCGTTCATTGGCGGGGGGATCGCGTTCCTGATCGGCGGGTACGTGATCAACCTGCTGAAACAGATGACCACCGTCTCACTGCCGTTCGTCGGCGACGTGCGCTCGTGGCAGTTGACCTTTTTCATCGTCGGGCTGCCGGGCCTGGTTATAGCGCTGCTGTTTATCCTGACCGTGCGCGATCCCCAACGTAAGGGGCTCATGCAGGACAGCGCCGGAAAGGCAAAGCGTGTGTCGATGGGCGATTCGCTGCGCTTTATCCGCTCGCATGGCAAGACGTTCTTTTGCCATTACCTCGGCTTTTCCTTCTACGCGATGACGCTCTTTTGCCTGATGAGTTGGACACCCGCGTTCTATATCCGCCGCTTCGGGCTCACGCCGGTCGAAGCCGGCTACACGCTTGGCACCATCCTGCTGATCGCGAACACCGTCGGCGTGTTCTGCGGCGGGTGGCTCAACGACTGGCTGATGAAAAAAGGCCGCACAGACGGCCCGATGCTCGCTGGTTTCATCGGCGCAGTCGGGATGCTGGTGCCGGCGGTCGCCTTCACGCAGGTCGGCAGTCTGACCGTTTCGCTCGGGCTACTGGTGATCGCGATGTTCTTTGCGTCGTTCCCGATGCCTACCTCGACCGCCGCGATGCAGACTCTCGCACCCAACCAGATGCGCGCGCAGATTTCAGCGGTGTTCCTACTGGTCTCGAACCTGATCGCGCTCGGTATCGGCACCACGCTCGTTGCGTTGTTGACCGACAAGGTATTCGGCTCACCCAAAGCCGTCGGCAATTCCATGTCGATCGTCAACCTGGTCGCCACACTACTGGCCGTCGTGCTGTTGTGGTTCGGCTGCAGGCAGTTCCGGCTGAGCCTGGCACGCGAACAGGCTTACGCGGAGTCAACCGGCGCGGCGGCACATCAAGGCGCAGCAGAGGCTGCCTATGCCGCCAGTACGGCGCCGCTCGCAAGCACGCGGGCCTGAAGCTTGACGCTCAACTCTGGTCTTTCTTCAGATCGCGATACGTCAGATGTAAGCGCAGATCAAACTCAATCTGGTGGTAACCCGGTTGCATGAACTCACAGAGGCGGTAAAACGCCTTGTTATGGTCGCTTTCTTTCAGATGCGCGAGTTCATGCACGACGATCATCTTCAGGAATTCCGGCGCCGCGTCCTTGAATAGCGAGGCGATGCGGATCTCTTTCTTTGCCTTCAGCTTGCCGCCTTGCACACGCGAGATGCTCATGTGAAGGCCGAGTGCATGGCGCACGACGTCGAGTTTGCTGTCGTAGGTGACCTTGTCAATTTGCGCGCCGGTGCGAAGGTGTTCGCGCTTCAGATCCGCGCAGTACGCGTACAGGGCCCGGTCTGTTTGCACGTCATGCGTGTTGGGGTACCGCTTCGCGAGGTAAGGACCGAGTTCTTCGTCGACGATCAGTTTTTTGACTTTGTCCTGTAGCGTCGGCGAGTAACCGGTCAGGTATTTCAGGTGTTGCATAGCGGTGTTCTTTGCGATTGGCGCCGGCACGGGCTGCGTGCCGCGCGGCGGGACCCGGATTCTCGATGAGCCGAATTCAAGCGAGATTGTCTTCGCAATCCCCCCACAGCCGTAGCGGATCGCGATGGCGAGGATGCGCCTTGTCGAGCCACGTCGACAGTCTGGCCCAATCGGGATGGTTGGTCCCGGTCTGAGCGGACCAGGTCGACGATCGCTCAAGAATCTGCCCGTTCTCGCGATCACGCACAACCAGACTGCCGAGACCGCTCGAACTGTTCGCCTGCGATTCGACCCGATACCGCGGCAGGACTCTCAATTCAGCATCCGCTGCCCAGCCATACACGGCTCGAACCACGCCGGTCGCGTCCTTCAACTCCACGGCCCCGCTTGCCGGCCGAACGGCCGACCAGCCCTCAGGAAATTCCGCGACGATCTCGTTGCCGCTTTCCCTGACCCATTTCATGCGCCATGCCCTCTCCATCGCCTCGCGCATCTGCGGCACCGACGTGTATCCCGGAGGCAACTCGATCCCTTTGGGCAAGGTGACGAGGTTATCTTTCCAAAGCGAGGCCTCGTCACGATCGCGTCGATCGGTCGTTCTGGATACTTTTTCTCCGAACGGGTTATCAGGCTTGCTGGCGAGATGGGCACCGCTTTGCTGCAGGTCGGGGAAAAGACCGTCGGCATCCCGACGAGTCAGTTTTGGTTTTCCGTTTTTCATGGATCTCACTGCTGAAAGGCGCGCTCAAGAACGCCTAATTTACATTAAACATGGCGACGTTCTTTGGAACGGCGCAATTATCCGCGCCGCAATGGATGAGTGCGCGCGGTCAAACGTGCGGCAGGTCGTCAATACATTTTTCGACATGCTCGCCAGGGACATCGGTGTCAATCCCGTCGTGGCCGTCGGTGTGGGAGACAGACACGATTTTCGGCCCCAGAAACCGTACGCCGCCGAGCGTAAAAAGGGACCAAACAGCATTCCCCCGACGGATCGCGGCCACGACTTCGGCCACCTCCACAATCGACGTGGGGGACAGCCAGTCACGCGTCGATGGGTCAACGGGAGCCCAACGCACGTGGGTAATCCTGTCGTTCGACGGGTTGATGCGAATGGCGTCTATAGCAAACGTAGTCATATCTGCCTCGATCATCCTGACAAGGGGATCTCGACATTATGCGCTGCTTCTTTTTCGGGTTCACCGGCTAACTTGCTTGCCGGATCATCCGCGACGGCGACGCGCCGATGTGGCACGCCTTGTAGTCGAACTGCATGACCGTCTTCAACAGATTGCGCGACTAGTCGTCGGTCTGGACAAGCTTCGGGCGCCCCATCGCGTCGGGACCTGCATCCACCAGCTTGTTCCGGTAGTCACAGGCAGGACAGAGGAAAAAGAATCCTTGTTCATCGACTTCCGGCTCGACGTGAGCAAACTCGAACGACACATTGCAGTTTCGACAGGTCCACATAGCGGCCTCCGTCGTATCGTCGAGGAATCCTGGCATGACGGAACGATCCGTAAGCCGGCTCCCCGGCGCAAGAGAATCAGTGCTGCCCGGCGTTCAGGAGCACCCAGGTCTGCCGCTCGGGCGGGCCGGCGAGTATGCGCGCAAACACGCCACCGCACCGCATGCAGGTGTAGTGCTCTTCCGCTCGCGCATCCTTCACGGCGCCGACGCCGTTAAGCGTCAGGTTGTCGTGCGCAGCCGCAGTAGCCGGCTGCCCGTACAGATCCGCGCAACGTGCGCATGGTTGAATCCAGAGTTCCATATTGAATAACTAGCGCGGTGATCAACCGTTGCCGACATCCTGGCCGCCTTTGTAAATCATGTCGACGCGCCGCTTGCCTTCGACATACCCTGCCTCGCGGGCTGCGTCTTCGCTGCGGAAAGTGGTGACCAGTTCCTGGAAGCGAATGCTCTGCCCAGCGAGGTGGGCATCGGAGCCGTGGCGACAGATGTACCCCGAGTAATGCCACAAGGTGGTTGGGGCCGGGGGACCGTATGCAAGGATCGGCAGGACCCAGACTTCATATCCGTCGTGTTCGATCTTGTCCCACATGGCTGTCTCCAGCGTGATTGTCGAGGAATCGTAGCATGCAATAGCAGAAGCGGCTGATCTACAGAAATCAACCCGGGCGGTATTCGATAAACGGATACGCATAAGGAACCCACCCTTCCCATGCCTCCCAGACCAGGCGCATGCCCTTGCTGCCCTCAACTTCCACAGGCATGGATCAGGAACTGCTGAAACGCCAAAGCCGGCGTATCGAGCGTCACGCCTTTGCGCCACACCATACCCGCGTCCATCTGCGGAATCGCATTGAGTATCGGCCGCGCGTCGATCCGCTTGCCTTCCAGCGACCAGGGACGAAACACCATGTCAGAGAGAATGGTCACGCCGAAGCCATGCGCGACCAGACCGCGCAACGCCTCCATCGAACTCGTCCGGAACGCGATATTCGGCGCGACGCCATTCTGCTTCCAGTAGCGCAGCGTCGACTGTTCCCCTTCGTCGACCGTGATCAGGATGTACGGATACTCCGCGATATCCGCGAGAGAGGGTGCATTGAGTTGCGCGAGCGGATGCGTGGGCGAGGTCCACAATTGCCGGCGCGAGCGGATCAACACATGATGATTGAAACGCCTGACGTTCTCGACATTCGACAGAAGCACCACGCCGAGGTCCACTGTTCCGTCTAGCACCGCCTGCTCAATCGCCATGCGATCCGTGTCGTGTAGATCGATCTCGACATCCGGGTACGTTGCGCGAAATCGCGCCATCAGTTCGGGAAGAAAATAGCCCAGCACCGTATACGACGCCGCGATGCGCACCGTCCCCTTCAGGTCATGCGAGCGGAAGGGTGCCTTGTAGACCGCGTCGCGCACTGAATCGAGTATGTGCCGCGCGTGATTCAGGAAGTCCTGCCCATCGGGTGTCAGCGCGACGCCCTGCGGCAAGCGTTCGAAGAGCCGTGTACCCAGGGTTTCCTCTAGTGCGAGTACCGCATTCGTAATCGCGGATTGCGACACATGTTCGACCGTCGCCGCCATCGAAAACTGCCCACTTTGCGCGGCAGCCACGAAGTAACGCATCTGCCGCAGGGTGATGTCTTTAGACATGTGTTTTTCGCATAGCAGGGTTCGGTATTCGTGATTTTACGATGGATATTCCGCTTTCTATACTCGGGCTCAAATAAAGCCATCGGAGACGTCGACCATGAATGCCCCGCTATCGCCCCAGCTACGTGACGCACTCGCCACCGTATCGCTCGACGACAAATACACGCTCGAAAAAGGCCGCGTCTACCTGAGCGGCACGCAGGCGCTGGTACGGTTGCCGATGCTGCAGAAGGCGCGCGACCGGCGAGCCGGCCTCAACACGGCGGGGTATGTGTCCGGCTATCGCGGCTCACCGCTCGGCGCGCTGGACCAGGGGTTGTGGAAGGCAAAACAGCATCTCAAGGAACACGATGTCGTGTTCCAGCCTGGGGTTAACGAGGACCTCGCGGCCACTGCGGTATGGGGGACGCAGCAGATCAACCTGTGGCCTGGCGCCAAGGTCGATGGCGTATTCGGCATGTGGTACGGCAAGGGCCCGGGCGTCGACCGGACAGGCGACGTCTTCAAGCACGCGAACTCGGCCGGCACCGATCCGCACGGTGGCGTGCTGGTGTTGGCTGGCGACGATCATGCGGCGAAGTCGTCGTCGGTCGCGCACCAGTCCGAGCATATGTTCGTCGCGAGCGGCATTCCGGTGCTGTATCCGGCGAGCGTGCAGGAATATCTCGACTATGGACTGCACGGCTGGGCAATGAGCCGCTATTCCGGCCTGTGGGTCGCGATGAAATGTGTGACCGACGTGGTCGAATCAAGCGCGTCGATCGATATCGATCCGGACCGTTTGCAGATCGTATTGCCGGACGACTTCGACATGCCCGATGGCGGACTCAATATCCGCTGGCCCGATCCGCCGCTCGCGCAGGAAGCCCGTCTGCTCAACCACAAGTGGTACGCGGCCCTCGCCTACGTCCGCGCTAACAAACTGAACCGTGTGGTGATCGACAGCCCCACGCCGCGTCTCGGCATCATGACCGCGGGCAAAGCCTATCTCGATGTGCGGCAGGCGCTAGCCGATCTGTCGCTCGATGACGAGACCTGCGCACGCATCGGCATTCGCGTATTGAAAGTGGGCTGCGTGTGGCCGCTCGACGCGCAGAACGCGCGTGACTTCGCGACCGGCCTCGACGAAATCCTGGTCGTCGAAGAGAAACGCCAGATCCTCGAATATGCGCTGAAGGAAGAGTTGTATAACTGGCGCGACGATGTTCGTCCGAAGGTATTCGGCAAGTTCGATGAGCGCGACGACGCAGGTGGGGAATGGTCCGTGCCGCGCGGGCAGACACTGCTGCCCGCGCATTACGAACTCTCGCCTGCTCTGATTGCGAAGGCGATCGCGCGGCGTCTGGCGAAGGCCGACTTACCCGCCGATGTGCGGGCGCGGATCGAAGCGCGCGTTGCCATCATCGAGGCAAAAGAGCGTGAAGCCGCCACGCCGCGTTCGGTCACCGAGCGTCAGCCGTGGTTTTGCTCCGGCTGCCCGCACAACACGTCGACGCGTGTGCCCGAGGGCTCACGTGCGCTGGCCGGTATCGGCTGCCACTACATGTCGATGTGGATGGACCGGAATACGGAGACGTTCAGCCAGATGGGCGGCGAAGGTGTCGCGTGGACCGGGCAGATGCATTTCACGAATGAGCGACACGTGTTCGCCAATCTCGGTGACGGCACCTACTTTCACTCAGGCCTTCTCGCGATTCGCGCCTCGATTGCGGCAGGCGCGAACGTGACTTACAAGGTCCTCTACAACGACGCGGTCGCGATGACTGGGGGGCAACCGGTGGACGGCGTGCTCACGGTTCCGCAGATCGCGTTTCAGGTCACCGCCGAGGGCGCGAAGCGGGTGCTGATCGTCACTGACGAGCCCGAAAAATACGATTCGAACGTGCGTCTTCCAGAAGACGTGAAGGTCTACCACCGCGATGAACTCGATCGATTGCAGCGCGAGTTGCGTGACGTGGCGGGCACGACAATCCTGATCTACGACCAGACCTGCGCAACCGAAAAACGCCGGCGTCGCAAACGCGGCACGTATCCCGATCCGGCGAAACGCGCCTTCATTAACGATGCGGTGTGCGAAGGTTGTGGCGACTGCTCGGTGCAATCGAACTGCCTGTCTGTCGAACCGCTGCAAACACCGCTCGGCACCAAGCGCAAGATCAACCAATCGTCGTGCAATAAGGATTTTTCATGCGTGAACGGCTTTTGCCCGAGCTTCGTGACGGCGGAAGGCGCACAGGTGAAGAAACCCAATAAGGCATCAGGCGCCGCGCTGCCGGATTTCGCGGCGCTGCCCCGGCCTGCGATTGCGTCGCTATCGAAGCCTTATGGCGTGCTGGTGACCGGTGTCGGCGGCACCGGTGTCGTGACGATCGGCGGCTTGCTGGGCATGGCCGCTCACCTCGAAAACAAAGGCGTCACCGTACTCGATATGGCGGGCCTTGCGCAGAAAGGCGGTGCGGTACTCAGTCATGTGCAGATCGCCGCGACGCCCAATCAATTGCACGCGACGCGCATTGCGACCGGCGAAGCACGTCTGATTCTCGGCTGCGACGCGATTGTGTCCGCTTCGGCTGAAGTACTCGCTCGCACGCAATACGGTGTGACGAAGGCGGTGATCAACAGTAGCGTGACGCCGACCGCGCAATTCGTCCGCGACCCGAACTGGAGTTTCCCTGTCGATGAGACGCGGCATGACTTGCTGCAGAGTATCGGCGACGACTGTGATTTCATCGACGCGAATCGGCTTGCTCTCGCGCTGCTCGGCGATACGCTCTATGCCAATCCATTGCTGCTCGGCTTTGCATGGCAACGCGGCTGGCTGCCCGTCAGCTACGAGAGCCTCGATCGGGCGATCGAGCTTAACGGTGTGGCGGTCGAAAAGAATCGACTCGCGTTCGAGTGGGGTCGTTATATCGCGCAGCACGGCGAAACCGCCGCCGATGCTTTTGCGCCGCGTGCAGGAAAGCAGCAGGCGATCGTCGTGCAGATGCCGGAATCGCTTGAGCGTCTCATTGAACGCAACGTCGAGCGGCTTGGTCTTTATCAGAATGAGCGCTATGCAGCGCGTTACGTGGAAGTGGTCGAACGTGTGCGCGCCGCCGAAACGAAGCTTTCAGCAGGTGCGAAGCTGCGCCTCACACCGGTGGTCGCGCGCAATTTGGCCAAGCTGATGACCTATAAGGACGAGTATGAAGTTGCACGTCTCTACGCGGATCCAGCTTACCTGGACAAACTGCGCGCTCAATTCGAAGGGGAACCGGGCCGCGACTACAAGCTCACGTTCCATCTCGCTCCGCCGTTGCTGGCTAAACGTGACGAACACGGCCACCTGAAGAAACAGCGCTTTGGCCAATGGACGCTCACGCTGTTCCGTGTGCTCGCCAAACTCAAAGTCCTGCGCGGCACCGCGCTCGACGTGTTCGGCAAGACGTCCGAGCGCCGCAATGAACGTGAGCTGATCGACCAGTACGTCGCGCTGATCGACGAGTTCTGCGCAACGCTCGACAGCGCGCGATTCGATGTTGCAATGAAGCTCGCCAACCTGCCCGATGAAATTCGCGGGTTTGGTCACGTCAAGGAACGCAATGTCTTGGCTGCGGCGACCAAACGCGAGCAGTGGCTTCGTGAATATCGCGCTGCGGTGGACAGCGCCCCGCAACCGTTGGCGCAGATTCGGTAGCCTCAATCAGTGGGATCCAACCTGGATCCCACTTAAACCTCACTTAAATCCCCCAAGCGCCGCGCAGGCGAACAGGCGAAGGACCCGCCAACCTGTTCGTGCCAGACCCGCATCATGGTCTGCGCGTGCGCCGACCGCCCTCTCGCCAGTCTCTTCTGGCCGCACCATGGCAAATGAAGCAGCGGCCCCCTGCTCCAGCGCTCGCCCGACTTAAAACCGTCTCGCCACTGCCGATACGTTAGCGATACCATCTCATCCGGAAGCATCTCGCTACCCTCGATACGTAGCTCAATATCTATGTAGATCAGCATTCCCCGGACCATGAATAGCCCCTTCCGCTGGCAGGCTATGGATACGCAACTGCGCTGGCGAAATGTATCAACCAGGAGTAGAGCATGAGCGATAAACCTGCAGTCATTTTGGTGCATGGTTTTTGGGGTGGCGCAGCGCACTGGGGAAAGGTCATCGTCGAATTGGCGCGCAAGGGCTACACATCCATTCACGCCGTCGAGATGCCGTTGACATCGCTTGCCGAAGACGCCGAGCGCACGCGCAAGATGGTCGCGCAGCAGAAGGGACCTGTCCTGCTT
>FTBI01001218.1_pt1 | contig 12320 bp, 8 predicted proteins | sample 1639171 | NCBI WGS metagenome assembly FTBI01 (sample SAMEA3914812, study PRJEB12502) | metagenome | biome: forest; material: soil | place: Canada | collected 2011-07-07 | depth 0.1 m | reverse complement strand
TTCCGTCCCGACTTTATGCCAGATAGGTCCGGTCCGTAAAGGTCGTCAAAAAGATGTAGGCAGGTTGACCGTTCGGGCCCGTATGCCCGCGCAGCACGATCCCCGCCCGCTTCGCTGAACCGCGTAGCCATGCTGCATTGCGCCACGAACTCGCTGCCCGAAGGGTGTCGTACAAATGCCGCGCCGCGATATGATTCGACGTGCGAGAATCCTGGGGCCACGGGTATCCGCAGCAACGGGTGCCGCCCGCGCGGCAACGGTGGATCCATCTGGGTGGGGCGCAGGCCCCCGTCCAGCCAGACAACAACCGACGGCTCATCGCGTCCCAGCGGGAACCCATCAGCCGTCGATCGACGCGGATCGCAAAACATGGTGGAAAGTCTGATCGCGGATATTCTGTTTGGGTTTGTCGGGTTGATCAGCATCATCAATCCGTTCGGCATCGCCTTCGTCTTTCTGGACCGGACTGCATCGCTTACCACTGAAGAACGCACGGCGCTCGCGCGCAAGGTCGCCATCAACGTGCTGTGCGTGCTGCTCGTCGCATTCTTTTTTGGCACACCCGTGCTGCATTTCTTCGGCATTTCCATGGAGGCGCTGCGCATTGGCGGCGGCCTCGCCGTCGCTGTGAGCGGCTGGAACATGCTCAATGCGCCCGATACGCCGCCTGCCGACACCCCCGTCAAGCGGGTCGATGCGGAAAATGCGACCTCCAGGGCGTTCTTCCCGCTTACCGTTCCGTTGACCACCGGCCCCGGCTCGGTGGCCACGGCCATTGCGCTGAATGCCAACCGGACCCACAAGCTGTCGGAGTTCGTGCTGTCGAGCATCGCTTCGGTCGCGATTTCGCTCATCGTGGCGGTGGTGGTCTATATCACGTATAGCCGCGCTGTGATTTTTGCCCGCTACCTGGGCGTGGAAGGGACCAAGGTCGCAATGCGGGTATCGTCGTTTCTGCTGCTGTGCATTGGCGTGCAGATCATACTGACCGGTTTCTCCGAGTTCCTGATTCCGATTGCGCAGTTGCCGCCTAAGTAAGCGGGTTGGCCGCCTGCAATGTCATCGTCAACTGCCAATGATAGGATGCGAAAAAATCGGCTAGAGGACGCGCAGGCGCAGATCGCTTGGCCACGCTTGCGCTAACAGGAGGTATCTCATGTGCCGCTGGTTGGCTTACACCGGAAACCCCGTCCAGCTCGAGACGGTGCTGTTTCGCGCCAAACACTCGTTGATCGATCAAAGCCTGCATTCACGCCTCGGCCAGACCACTACCAATGGGGATGGCTTCGGCATCGGCTGGTACGGACTTCCTACCGACATCCCATTTCGCTACCGCTGCATGCAGCCCGCGTGGAGCGACCGCAATCTGCGCGAAGCGGCCCGCGCCATTCACTCGCCGATGTTTGTCGCGCACATTCGCGCGGCCACCGACACCCCCGCCCAGGAAACCAACTGCCACCCGTTTCGCTATGGGCGCTGGCTGTTCGTCCATAACGGCCTCGTGCGCAAATACCCGTTGGTCCGACGCGAACTGATGCTGGCGATCAAGCCCGAACTGTTTGCGTCCATCGAAGGCTCAACCGATTCCGAGGTGCTGTTCTTTCTCGCGCTGACCTTCGGTCTGGAACTCACACCGGTTACCGCACTGGAGCGGATGGTGGCCTTCGTCGAGGCCACCGGCCGCAAAAATGGCATCGAGCAGCCGCTGAACATGACGGTGTGTGCGACAGACGGCGAGCAGATCATCTCCGTGCGCTACTCGAGCGAGCGCGAGTCGCGTTCGCTATTCCACAGTTCGTCGTTCCACCAGTTGCACGAGTTGTATCCGCACGATTCCCGTATCACGGCGGCCGGCGACGATGCCTTCCTCGTCCTGTCGGAGCCGCTGGTGGATCTGCCCGGCTGGTGGAAGGAGATTCCGGAGAGCACGGCAGTGGTCGCGCGCGGCGGCGAGATCGAACAGTACCCGTTCAATCCGCATCTGGGCTGACGGCGTGGCGGCGCGCCGTGTCGTCGTCGAAGACCTCCTTTAGCAACACCAGTGCATTGCGTACGGCGGGACCGCCTGCGTAGAAGGTCAGCAGCGCATCGTGGTGCGTACCGGCAGGTCGTGCAGGCAGTATGGTCAGAGGATACAGCGCGATAAAGCCGCAACGGGTGTGGGGATCTTCAACTGGCCGTGTGCAATCGGATTGGGCGCATGCCTTGCCGGTGAGCGGCATGATTTGCCGGTGCCGAGAGCTCGCCCACGTTGAACGCGGCCACCGCCGCTTGCAACTGGCGCGCCTGGTCGTCGAACGACTGCGCCGCCGCGGCCGCCTGTTCGACGAGGGCGGCATTCTGCTGCGTGACGTTGTCCATCTGCGTCACGGCCACGTTGATCTGCTCGATGCCTGCGCTCTGCTGGGCCACTGCCGAGGCGATCTCCTGCACGATGCTGGTCACACGGGCCATCGCGCTTTGCGCTTCCTGAATCGCCGCACCGGTTTTTTCCACCAGTTCGGCGCCCGCGCCGACTTTGCCCACCGCGTTGTGGATCAGGCCGCGAATCTCTTTGGCGGCAGCCGCGCTGCGCTGCGCCAGGTTGCGCACTTCACTCGCCACCACCGCGAAGCCGCGGCCTTCTTCACCGGCGCGCGCCGCTTCGACGGCGGCGTTCAGCGCGAGGATATTGGTCTGGAAGGCGATGCCTTCGATCACCGCAATGATGTCCACCATCTTCTGCGACTCGCCTGAGATGTCGCGCATCGTCGCGACGACGTCCACGACCATCGCGCCGCCTCGGTCAGTGATCTGTGCGGCGTTGGTCGCGAGCTCGCTTGCGCTGCGGGCGTTTTCCGCGGTCTGATGCACCATCGACGTCATCTGCTCGAGGCTCGACGCCGTTTGCTGCAACGCAGCGGCCTGGCTTTCAGTGCGCGCAGACAGATCGGCGTTGCCGTTGGCAATTTCGCGCGCGGTGACAGCGACGTTGTCGGCGATGCCGCGAATCTCGCTGATCGTGCGCCGCAACGCATCGCGCATGCGGCGGATCGTCTGCATCAGGCTGTCGGTATCGTTCCTGCGGGTGCGGATGGCAATGGCGAGGTTCCCGGACGCAATTGCCTCGGTGACCTCGGCGGCATAGCGCGGATCGCCACCTATCGTGCGCTCGATGCTGCGGTTGGTGAACGCCACGAGCAGCGCAAGCAGCACCGCCAGCACGAGGAACACGCCGGCCGCCGCGTAAAGCGAGGTGTGGAACGCGGCATCGATATCGTCCACATACGCGCCGGTTGCGATGATCCAGTCCCACGGTGCATAACGCACCACGTAGCCGAGCTTGTCGACCGCCCTGGCCGGCGTGACGTGCGGCCGCGGAAACACATAGTCGACGAAGCCGCCTTGCGGCGCCTGAGCAGTTGAAGCGAAGGTGACGTAATGGTGGCGGCCGTCGGCGTCGGCTGCGTCCCTCAGGTCCTTGCCGTCCATGGCGGGCTTGATGGGATGCATCACCATCCGCGGCTGCGAGTTGATGACGAGAAAGTAGCCATCCTCACCATAACGGATATCGCGCAGCCTGGCGAGCGCCTGCTGGCGGGCCTGTTGGTCGGTGAGAGTGCCGGCCCGTGCAAGTGCGGCGTACTCCTCGACAATGGACAAACCGATATGCGCCACGTTGACCAGATCGTTCTTGCGCTCTTCAATCCGCGTTTCGTAGGACAGGTAAGCCGCCGATACCGACACCAGCAGCAGGGCGGTCAGGCTGACCAGCAGCGGCAGCCAGAGCTTTTGTTTGAATCCGAGCTTGCGCATCCACACTCCGTGAGGTGCTTGTTCATTGCGTGGGGCCATGTGCACGTGGCCCTCTTGCTCTTTATCGGCATCATAGGGCTGCGGATAGCTAGAGTGAAACCCTTGGTAGTGGCGACGCGGGACGCAGGACGATGGCCCGCAGGCGCGGGACACCGTGGGGAAAGCGTAAGGGATCCGAAATGTTGCGCTGCCGCGCGCCGCGGCGCGCTAACGCTTCAACAGCATCGAACTCAGCACGGAAAACACCGTCGACGGCAGTTCGGCCAGCCGGCTCACCACGACGTTGTGCGGATAGAAAGCTTCCACGGCATCGGTCAGCACACCCACGCCCACCAGTTCGACGCCGGTCTTCTGGATCGCGGCCACCCGTTGACGCAGGTCGCTGCGTAACACGAGCGGGTCGCCGTCGCCGGTGGCCGGATAGCCGTCCGAGAACACCATCAGGATGCGCCGCTCGGCAGCGTGATCCGCGAGCCGCGTCGCCGCCCAGGCGAGCGCCTCGCCATCCGGGTTTTCATGCCCGCAGTCGATGCCGGTGAGGCCGCTCAACTCCGCCGAGCCGAAGCGTTTGTAGATCTGCAGATCGAGCCGTTCGACGAGGCGGTTGTAGCGGCGCAGATCCACCCCGGCCGCCCGTTGCCGCTCGTAGAGTAGCTTCATCTGCGCCGACTCGATCGAACTGTAGCCGAGCACTTCGCAGTCGAAGCCCAACTGCGTCAGCGCATCGCCCAACGCAGCCGCACATAGCCGCGCCAGTTCGATCTTGCGGCCAGCCATCGAACCGCTGCGGTCGATCAGCAAGGTGACGGCGACGTCGCGCCCTTTGGTCGCGCGCTTGACTTTGAACGGCGTGCGATAGCCGGGCGAGGTGGCGAGTTTGGCCAGCGACGGCCGGTCGATTTCGCCGCGTTCCTGCTCGCGCCGCCAGCGCGTGCGCTCGTCCGCGCTTAGGGCGCGTTCGAGTTTTTCCTTGAGCTGGGCGGTTTCCGCACGCGCTTCGTTGCGCAGTTCGCGCCATGCGACGGCGTCGCCGAGACCGGTCTGGTCGTTGACGACGTCGAACTCGGTAGCGAGCGGAATCGACATCACCATCCGCTCTGACGCGCGCAGCGTTTGCGCCGTGCTGTCGGCACGTCCCGCGGACGGCTGAGCATCGGCCAGCGCGTGACCCATGCCGGCCCCGTTCAGCGCTTCGGCGGCGCCGCTCGGGTCAGAGGGCGCCGCGCTCTCTTCGCTCGCGCGGGTACCGTCGCTTTCGAACGAATCGAATGACGAGCGCAGCGGCTCGGTATCGATGTCCTCGGCGGTGCCCACGGAGAACATCATGTTGTTGACCTCTCCCGCTGACAGCGCCCGGACCCGCGCGAGAATCTCCTGCGCCGCTGAGATGCTGTCCGCCGTGGAACGGCTGCGGCTAGCCCGTTCGATCAGATCCTGTGTGGCCACCAACGCTGCGGAGAGCGACTGACTCGCTTCTGCGCCGATGACGGGCTCGTCCCACAGCGCACGCTCCACACGCCAAATGAAACGGTCGCGCCAGCGCAGACGATTCCAGCTTTGCTGCGTGCGCACCGCGGCATGCGCTCTGAGCTTGCCGATAAACCAGCGTGCGCCCGGATATTCCTCGAGCAACCGCGCGCACACGCGCCGGTCTTCGATGACCTGGGCGAGATTAGTCGCCACACCTTGCGGCAGGGCTTCGAGTTGGGCAAGCGTGGAATGTTTGGCTCGTGCGACCAGCAGGTCGAGATAGCCGACCAGCACATCGGTCGAGAGGCTGTCGCGCACTTCGTAGTCCGGAATCACGATGCGCCCGCGCTCGACTCGCGGTCCATCAGGACTAAAAACGACCGTCACGCCGTATTGCCCCGTGAGGACGCGCGCAATCTTGCTGAGCGCGGACTCGAACTCGAACCCCCGGGCGTCGCGCGCCGTGTGCATCGCGCTCACCCGGCGGGGGCGATGTGATGGCGAATGATGCCGCGGATCAGCGTGGCGTCTTCGGGGCTGACCTTGGCGTAGATGGCGGGGCCAGCCGCGCGCTCGGGATTGCCGGTGCGCAGCATCAACTCGGCCCAGTCGAGTAGCCGACGGGTGGAGAACGCGCTCGACAGATCCTCGCGCGCGAACGCGGCACGGCAATCGGCGGCGATCGCTGCAAGCGTGGCGGCGAGTGGATGCGTCATGTATGGGGCGAGCGTTCGCACCAACACGTCGGTTTCCTCAGCTGGCGACAGATAGTCGAGCAGATAGACACGCCAGCGGTCGAGAAACGCTTCGTTCATCAGATTCGCGCCCTGGTACAGATGGCGGAACTGGCTCATAGCACCGACCGCATTCGCAGTGGCGAACAGGCGAAACGCGGGATGCGGCTCGACAACCTCGTTGCCTTTTTCCTTCAAGGTGAGCCGCCCGTGCGGTTCGAGCACCGCGGTGAGGGCCGCGAGAATCGATGGCTCGGCGAAGTCGATTTCATCGACGATCAACCAGAGCCCCTCGCGCATCGCGGTGGGCAGGACGCCGTCCACCCAGAGCGTTTCGCCGCCCTTGACGGTCCAGAAGCCGACGAAGTCGCCTACCGTCGTCTGGCCGTTCATGTTCGAGCGCACCACGCCATGCTGCGCACGCGCGGCGACCTGTTCGATCAGACTGGTCTTGCCCGCACCCGTATGCCCGATCAGCATGACGCGTTTGTTCTCGACGATATCTTCGACGATGTCGTTAAAGCGCTCCGAGAACAGGTAAGCCGGATTGACGCGCGGCACCAATGGGCCGGGCGCGCCGCAAGGCACCTCGATTTCGCCGATACGGACCGAGTGACCTGTTGTAGCCGCAGCATTCGTTGCGTTCGCGCTGCCTGGTTCGCCCACGGCGTTCAAGCGGCCCTCGTGCGAGGCAGAGGTCGGGCCCGAGCCCGGACCGGAACTCGCGTGGGCCTCGAATCCCGCGCGCCCCGCGTTGCGCCGCGCCGCTGCCGCACGTTGCAACGCAGGCATAAACGCAGCGCGCTGCCGCGCATCGGCTTCGGGCGCCGCGCCGCGTGCCTCGAACACAAAACCTTCGCGATGCCATTTCTTCAGCTTCGCGCGCAGGTTCTCCGCGTCCACCACCAGATCGATATCGACGGACGCGTTGCCTTGTGCCTGTTCAATACCGTGTTCGAGGCGATAGGTTTGTGGTCTATCCGCGACGGTGACACGCCACCATTCGGTGCCGGTATCGGTGTTGCGCAGGTACAGGCCAAGGTGTTCGAGTTCGGTCAATTCAGGGGCGTTCATCGGAGCGTGCCATCAGGTTCAGCCATGTCGGCTGGGAGCAAGCGCCTATCTTATCGCGGACACGTCACGCGGCGCAGGCAAGTCGGCGCATGCGCCACGCATCATCGCGGCACGTGCGTCGAGATCGTGAGAGGCAAATGACATTTGCACCAAACGAAATATACTGTCATAGCTCATTCACCTATAGTTCGAGCCGTTTCCCGCTGCTATAAAGGAAGCGGTCTGAGGTCGCTGCTTCACAGCATTCAAGCAATCCGAATAATTCAAGCCTTGATCGGGCGGCATAGGGCAAAACAAATGAGACTACGGAATCAATTGATAGCCACCTTGCTGGTGGCAAGCCCTCTGGCGCATGCACAAAGCAGCGTCATCCTGTATGGCCGGATCGATGGCGGCGTCCAGTATGTGAATCACGTCACCACTGGCAACGGCGTCACCGCCAGTAGCTGGAGCGCGGAAGGGGGCGACTGGGGCACCAGCATGCTGGGTTTCAAGGGCAATGAGGATCTGGGTGGCGGGCTCAACGCCGTCTTCACGTTGGAAACGGGGTTGCAGATTCAGAACGGCACGACGAGCGGCGGCCGGCTGTTTTCTCGTCGTGCGTTCGCCGGCCTGAAGAGCGATGAGTGGGGCACGCTGCAGGCGGGCCGCAACCTGTTCATCGACAGCGACGGTGTCTGGGAATTCGACCCGATGGTCCAGCAGGCGTTTTCGACCGCCTCGCTCGTGCGCGGCCGCAACTGGCAGCAGACCAGCAACAACATTGAGTATCACAGCCCGGTGTTCGCAGGTTTCGATGTGCAGACCCAATATGCATTCGGCAACCAGGCGAACGGCTTCAACAACGGCGCACCGGGCGAATTCGGCCGCTCGGACGGCGTGATGCTCTCGTATCACTCGACGCTGCTCGACTTGCGCGGCATCTATGATGAACTGCGCGACAACAACGGCCAGATGACGAATATTTTCACGAGCTCGCGCGAGTACTTCGTCGGCGCGAACGTGCACTTCGACTCGATCAAGATTCAGGGGGGCTATACCCACTTCGCAGCGCCGGATACGCCGGTCGGTCTCGCAGACAGCGCCAATTACTACTGGCTGGGGGCGACGTACAACCTGAATACGGCGTGGGCGATGACGGCAGCGGGCTTCTACGTGGACGTGGGCGATGGCGGCGGCGATGCTCAGCACGATCCGTCCGGTCACGCGGCGATGTACACGCTCAGCACGACGTACAACTTCACCAAACGGACCTTCCTGTACGGCACGGTCGCCTACGTGGACAACAGCAAGACGGCCAACTTCTCGCTACTCGCCAATCCGCGCGAAGGCACGGGCAGCACGAGCCCGCTGCAAGGCGAATCGCAGACTGGTGCGTACGTCGGCATCATGCATCTATTCTAAGTGCAGCGAGCGGTGCAGGCGGCGCTGTCCACACCGCTCGTGGTGTCTTCGTTGCCGGGATGCGGTTGAGTCTGTATGGTGGGTGGGCTGATAGGCGCATATGGATGCTGATGTGCGCCTAGGCATGCTCAACACCAGGGACACCGAATGACTTCCGAAGCTGCTCCGTCGTCAGATGCACCTCAGGCACTACAGGTACCACTTGCACCGCATACCTCGACGCTACCGATCCGCACCGACGTCCTGATCGTCGGCGCGGGTCCCGTTGGACTGTTCGCCGCGTTTGAGGCTGGCGTGATAGGCCTGTCGTGCCAGATCGTCGACGCGCTCGGGGAGGTGGGTGGCCAATGCATCGAGCTGTACCCGGACAAGCCCATCTACGATATCCCCGCCATTCCCTCGTGCACCGCACGTGAACTGGTCGAGCGGCTGCTGGAGCAATGCCGGCCCTTCGATGTGCCGATTCACCTCGGCCAGCGGGTCGACACGGTCGAGCAGCGCGCTGACGGCCGCTGGACGGTGAAAACACGCGAGGGCCTCGAGTTCGATGCGGCGGCCATCCTGCTCGCCGCCGGCAATGGCGCGTTTGCCCCGCAGCGGCTCGCGCTGGAAGAGGCCGTGCCGCTGGAAGGGCGTCATGTGCATTACAGCGTGCGCAATCTCGACGATTTCGCCGGCAAGACCGTGGTGGTCGCAGGCGGCGGAGATTCCGCACTCGACTGGGCGCTCGCCCTGCGAACGGTTGCGGGCAAGCTGACGCTGGTGCATCGGCGCAATGGCTTCAGTGCGGTGGATTCGAGCGTCGAGAAGATGCGGCGCGCGGTTGAAGCAGGGGAGATGACGTTCATGGTCGGCGCGATAGCCGGGTTGCATGCGCCCGAAGGCAAGCTCGAATCGCTCGAGATCCGCCAGGTGGGCGGCGCCACACAGATTGAGGCGGAACATGTCGTCGCACTGTATGGACTCGTCGCGGACCTTGGGCCCATCGCGAACTGGGGCTTGAGCCTGCACGCCGGGCGCATCGACGTCGATACCTCGAACTATGAAAGCTCGCGACCCGGCATCTTTGCGGTGGGCGATATCGCCAACTATCCGAACAAGCAGAAGCTGATTCTGTCCGGCTTCCATGAGGCGTCGCTGGCGTTGCGCAAGGCCTATACGTACGCGTATCCGGAGCAGAAACGCGTGCATGTGCATTCGAGCTACGACGCCAAACTGGCGGCACGTGTGGCGGCGAGCGCGGAGCAGGGCTGACTACGTTAGCTGCGGCCGGTCGCAGAAGATGGCTCGCGGCAAGCGCCGCGCGCTGCAGCGTCGGCCCAACGACGTATCCGACCGGCTTCCTCGGCGCGTGCGTACCAGACTCGCGCACTCTTGCCTGGGAGGCCGCAGCGCGAGTCAGTCCAGCGACCTGTTCTGGTGCCGGAGGCCCAGAACGAATCCTCAGACGATAACCACCGGACGTTCCGTAGCGGTTCACGCTCGCCCTGTTCTGGGGAATGACGCACAAACATAGGCCGTCGCCTGGCCAGTGAAAACCGCCACCGCGCGTCGCCGCCCGCACAGGCCTATGCGCCGCAGATGCCCGCTGCATAAGCGTCTGCGCCTTCAAACACGCGCTCGATCGTTCAATTGGCATAAGATCTGCTATGTGAGTTAAAACTTGTATTCAAGATTGAACTCATGACTAAGACTGGTACCAACCGCACCGCTTGTTCGATTAGCAAGCTCGCCGCGCGCTATGCGTCGGGCGCGCTCACGCCGACCCAATACGTCGAAGAAACGCTGCAGCGCATCGACGCCGTCGATCGCCCCGAAGTCTGGATCCATCGCGTCAGCGCCGAAGATCTCTACGCCCGTGCCGCGCAACTCGAAGCCCTGCAGGCCGAAGCGGGCGCGGCGCTGTTCGAGCGCGCGCCGCTGTTCGGCGTGCCGTTCGCGGTGAAGGACAACATCGACGTAGCGGGCATGCCCACCACGGCCGCGTGTCCCGCGTTCGCCTACACGCCGGCGGAGTCGGCGTTCGTCGTGCAGCGCCTGCTCGACGCGGGCGCCATTCTGATCGGCAAGACCAATCTGGATCAGTTCGCGACCGGCCTCGTCGGCGTGCGCTCGCCTTATGGCGCCGTGCGCCAGGTCGAGTTTCCCGAACGGGTCTCGGGCGGCTCCAGTTCAGGCTCGGCGGTCGCCGTTGCGGCAGGCTGCGTGGCGTTTTCGCTGGGAACGGATACCGCCGGTTCAGGGCGTGTTCCAGCGGGCTTCAATGAGCTCGTGGGCCTGAAGCCTTCAGTTGGGCTGGTCAGCAAGCGTGGTGTGGTGCCGGCCTGCCAGAGCCTCGATTGCGTATCGATTTTCGCGCACGATGTGGCCGACGCCTGGGCAGTACTGAGTCAGTTGGCCGGCTTCGACCCGCTGGATAGCTTCTCGCGCCAGGTCCCGCCACTTGGTTTGAGCGCAGGGCCGTTGCGTATCGGCGTGCCGGCCCGTGCCGAATTCTACGGCGACACACTCGCCGCCGACGCTTTCCACACGACGCTCGTCACACTGCGCGAGCATCTTGCACCCAAACCGGCGCCGATCGACCTCACGCCGTTCACCCAGGTCTCCGCGCTGCTCTACGACGGCCCGTGGGTCGCCGAACGCCGCGCCGCGGTGGGCGACTTCTTCGCCACGCATCGCGACGCGATCGACCCGGTAGTGGGCGGTGTGATCGAGAAGGCCGATCAGTACAGCGCGGTAGACACCTTCACTGCGCAATACCGGCTCGCCGAGCTCAAGCGCGAGGCAGAGGCGGTGTTCGAAAACATCGACGTGTTGATCGTGCCCACCACGCCGACGCATCCGACCATCGCGGCCGTCAAGGCCAATCCGGTCGAGCTTAACAGCCAGCTTGGCTACTACACGAACTTCGTCAACCTGCTCGACCTGTGCGCCCTCGCGGTGCCGGGTGTACGGCGCAGCGACGGCCTGCCGGCCGGCGTCACGCTGATCGCGCCGGCGGGCGCGGACCATCGGCTGGCCGTGATGGGCGCCCAGATCCAGGCGCTTTTCTTCGATGACGTGCACGCGCCCGACCTGCAACAGCGCCCGTTGCCGACGGATGAACCGTCGATCACGCTCGCCGTGGTCGGCGCGCATCTGCGCGGCCAGCCGTTGAATGGGCAACTGCTCGAGGCGGGGGCGCGTTTCATCGAAGCCACTCAGACCACGCCCGACTATCGGTTGTTTGCACTCGCCGGCACGACACCGCCCAAGCCGGCACTGGTTAGGATGCCAGATCATCAAAACGACGCCACAGCACCCAACAGGCCGATCGCGGTCGAGCTCTGGCAAGTGCCGCTGCGCCTCTTCGGCGCACTCGTCGCGCAAGTGCCGGCACCGCTTGGCATCGGCACGGTGCGCCTCGCCAATGGCCTCAGCGTCAAGGGCTTTATCTGCGAACCCGCGGCCATCGCGGCGTCAGCAGGCGCACTCGACATTACGCACTTCGGCGGTTGGCTTGCCTACCTCGCAAGCCTGGCCGCACCCAACTCCGCTGCTATTTCTTCCTAACGTCAACCACACGAGACCGGATACGCCATGAGCAATCGTCGCCACTTTCTTAAGAATGCCAGCCTGCTGACGCTCGGTGCGGTGCTGCCATTCGAATCGGTATTCGCTGCCAGCAAACTGACCGTCGGGGTGATCTACGTCGGCGCGCGCGGCGATTATGGGTATAACCAGGCCCAAGCCCAGGCCGCCAACGTGATCAAGACGCTGCCCAACGTCAAGGTGGTCGAAGAAGAGAACGTGCCGGAGACCATCGCGGTGCAGAAGTCGATGGAAGCGATGATCGAGCAGGAC
>FTBI01001798.1_pt1 | contig 12434 bp, 11 predicted proteins | sample 1639171 | NCBI WGS metagenome assembly FTBI01 (sample SAMEA3914812, study PRJEB12502) | metagenome | biome: forest; material: soil | place: Canada | collected 2011-07-07 | depth 0.1 m | reverse complement strand
GCTCATAATCGGGCTGGTCATCTATGTTTCGTACGGCCGGAATCATTCGAAGCTGCGTTTTCCCGAACGCCAGTGAGAAGCGCGTGGCGCTGATTCGGCGCCATCGCAATATTTCTCACATACCGATGAAAAATGCTCGTTTGGCGCACCAGTTCCATCTGCCTATGCTGGTAGATGTGAACTGAGTCGCCACGGGCGGTATGGTTTTCGTTTTCTCGTGGCGACTCCCAGACTATGTGGAGTTTTCTCATGGATATGACTTTGCTTGAGATTCCGGCTGTAGTGATTGTTTTGAGCGTTGTCGGCTTCGTGGTGGCCAGGGCGTTCGCCTCGTCGCGGACCGATGGCATCGATGTTTTTATGAAGCGCGGCATGCCGGATGGCCGTGAGAGAAATTAGAAGGGAGTCTGGTGTCGCGCGGCCATAGCTCGCAAAGGTGAGAGGATTCGGGATAGTGAGGACTTCCAGGAGTCTGTTTCTGACTAGCACGCCTGGTACTTGCCAGACCCGCTGTCAAAGCATGATGTCGACACGCCGGCTTTGCTCCATGAGCGGCCCCGAGCGCAAGGCCCACACTTCATCGAGGCTGGGCCGCACCAGATCGAGCTCGGTCGACACACCCGCATCGCGACGAAAGCGTGTCTTGTTCGCGGCTTGCGTCTCCACGATCTCCTGATCCTGCTGCGCCACCCGACGCAGGAACGGCCATGCCAACATCCGCACAGCCCATTCAGGCGCCCAGCGATTTTCAACGTGCAAGCTGCCGTGTACCTGCGTTAGCGCTTCGCTGATGGGGCTGAAATGGATCGTAAAGTACAACGCGCTGCCGTCCCGATAGCGGTATTCGAGCTGCGCCGAGCCCGCCGCCGCGGCAGCAAAATGCGCGCGTTCAAGCTCACGCGGCGACTCGAATAAGCGATACAACCAGCCGCTTTGCTGCGGCTGTCCGCGATAGTCCACTTGCAGGACGCCTGGCGAGCGCGTGATTGTGGCGTTGACGATCTGGCGATTGCCTTCGCGGCGCACGAGCCCGGGATGCACGAAATGCGTGTGGAGCGGATCGAGAAAATTCTCCAGCGCGTCGACCGCGTGAGCTTTCCACGTCGTGCTCCAGGTAAAGCGGCGGCTTCCCTCCGGCAACCTGCGCAGAAAGTCGGGCAAGTCCTGCGAGGAGGCGCTACCCGACGCGTCAGGTTTGACCCAGATGAGCCCGTCGTGCTCCATCACGGCGACCGAGCCGACTTGAACTACCGGTTTGCAAGCGTGTGCCGCGAGACCGGGCAGCGCGGTGCAGCGTCCGTCCGCGCCGAAGGTCCAACCGTGATAGCCGCACTGCAGTCCTGCGGGTGTGATGCGTCCTGCCGACAGCGGCGCATGCCGGTGCGGGCAACAGTCGTCGAGTGCAAGGAGTTCACCTGACTGCAAGCGCGCGAGTACAAGCGGCCGATCGAGCAGCGTGACGCTCAACGGCTTCGACTTCAGCTGTCTTGATTCGGCGACGACAAACCAGCTTCGATACAGCGCCGGGTTCCATGCGTTCATAGTTGAAAGCGCCTCATGATCGGTACGCCGAGTTTTGTCGTCAGCATCTGCAAGCCGCGCAGCGTGCGGCGCGTCGCTATCGGCAGGTGCCGGCTGAATACCGCGCTGTACTCGATGGCCGGCTCGCCGCCCCTGAGTCGTTTGAAGTGCGCCGCACCCGCGCTCAGGTTGAGTATCGCGTCGCGTTCGAGCGTTGTCTTGAGCACATGGGCCATCAGCAGACGATACAGGCCGGCTGATGGCGGCCAGCTCGTGTCGTAGCCGACGATCGGCGCGCTCAGCAACGACCCCTGTCCGAACATGCCGACCACCGCGCGCAGTTCTCCGGTGTCGTCCCTGAAACCGGCGAACTCGAGCAGTCCCGCGCGGTGCCACGCCTTCAGAAACGCCGGCGTATAGCTTGGGTTGAGTCGCGAGTATTTGTCGAGGTAAAGCTGCGCATAGAGCGCTTCACTGCGCACAAAATCCGCGTCCGTGAATGCGTCGTGGGCGACCGGCGTCAACGGCGTGGTACGTAGCAACTGCAGATCGCGGCGCAGGTTCTGATGCTTCGTTATGCTTTGCTTTACATCGCGAAAGAGATAGACCTGCCGGGTGGGGATCAGCTCGAAGCCGACCGCCATCAACGCCTGCAACCAGTCCGCATGTTGCGCGAAGTTGAGCGAGCGGAACCAGAACGCGTGGCGCGGCCAGCACGCCACGCACGATGCGATGAGCGTGCCGAAATCGATGCCGTCGGCTGCGGGATACAGGTTCGTGCTGAGCAGCCAGTTGTTCAGCGACACCGCACTGTCCAGCTCGCCCCGGCGCAGCCACCGGTCGGCCAAGCCGATCATGCCGCCTAGCGGCGCGGCGAGCACGCGCGGTGCGACGCGGCGAGTCTCTTCGAGCGCGTAGCGGCTGTAGGTCGTCAACGGCGAGCACACCCATGCGTTTCCCGGCATGGCATCGTTGACGGTAACGGGCAGCGTCAGGCCCCCGGCGTCGATGGTCTCCACGCGCGCGTCGATGTTCGAGACGAAGCCGCGCGTCGCCACACCCGCATGCAGCGTGCTGAAAGCTGCGGCCTTATCGGCGAAACACGCGTGCGGCACGTACAGGCAAGTGGTCATGCTTCGGGCAACTCCTGGCCGTCCCACTCGATATCCTGCGTCGCCGCCTCGCGCATATTGCAACGCTGCGCAAGCGCGAGCCGCGCATATGACGCCAGATCGCGAATCGCACCGGCAATCGGACCGCGGTCACCCTGCGTGCCGATCACATCGAAGGCGCGGCGATAGTCGTGTGCCCAGCGGCGCAGTTCGCCGCGCCTCAGCGCGTCGATCAGGCCTGCGCTCAGCATCACTGCGCTTACCATCCGCGGAGCGTTTGAGGACGGTTCGATGGGCGATACCGGCGCGTCGCCGGGTGCGCCGTGAAGCGCGCCATCGAGTGTGCCGTTAAGCGCATCAGGCAGTGGGTCGTCAAGCGTGAAGAGATGGCAGCCGCTGGTCGCACGCGGATTACATTCGAGCACGCTTACCCGTCCGTCCGCATGCTGGATCCAGTCGAACGACAACTGGCCGGTAAAGTCGAGCTTGCGCGCGAAGTTTTCGACAAAGCGGCGAATCGCTTCGATGCGCATCCCTTCGAAGTAGAAGCTCGAACTCGTCGACATTCTCCAGCCAGGGCGATAGACGCTATGGGCCACCAGACGGCCGCGATCTGCCACGCTGTACGAGCAGAATTCGCGGCCCTCGGCGAACGCCTGCACCACCCAGTGGCCGAGCGGCGCGAGAGGCGGCGCGGCATCAGGAATACCGTGACGATAAATCCGCACGTGGACGCCAAACCGCGAGTACTCTGGTTTAAGCACAACGGGTCTTGTACCGGCCCAATCGCGTGCCTCGTCGAGCGAGGCAACGCGTGCCGAGTCCGGCACTTCGACGCCACAGTCCCGGGCCAGCGAAAGAAAGCGCCACTTGCTGTGCACGTCGCGCATTTTATTGAAGTGGTCGGCGACGACTCGCACATGCGTCGGCAGCCGGTCGCGATAACGCGAGATGAAAAACACCTCCTCGCAGGTGGGCACGATCAGGTCGATGCCATGTGTCAATGAAGCGCGCCGCAAGTCGTCCACGAACCGTGCTGGCTCATGACGCGGCGACGCGACCCGCAGCGTCGCGCTCACCGCGCGCGATGCGCCGCTGATCTGGCAGGGAATACTGTCGGCCACCCACACTGTCCAGCCCTGATGCGCAAAGCGGCGTGCGTGATCGAGCGCCGCAGGCGCACGCCCGCCCAGGATGAGGACGTTACGCGTCATGGCATAACTTCGCGACCGTGCAATGCAGTGGGCGGGCGCTGCAGAGCCAGCTATCAGCGTGCAGGCGCATGTCAGTAGACCATCACCATGCCACCGAGCGTCAGGCCTGCGCCGGAGCCGATGAGCATGATGGGGTCGCCGCGCTGGACCCGTCCGCCTGCAATCGCGTGATGCAGCGCGGACGGCAGCGACGCCGCGACCTGGTTGCCGAAGTCCGCGAGGATGTCGACTGTGCGCTCCGCTTCGACGCGCAGCCGCTTGGCGAGATGATCGAGCGCGAGGCGGCTAGCCTGATGTGGCACGACGAGGCGCAGTTGATCGAGGGTCAGGGCAGCGCCGTCGAGCAGCCCTTCGACGAAGCGTGGCATCTCACGCGACACCGTCTTGAAGAGGCGCGGCCCGTCCATATGGAACAGCGCGAGCGGATCGATGCTGTCACTCAGCCGCCGAGGATGGTAGCGCGACCCACCCGCCTTGATATGGCAATACGCCGCGCCCTCGGGATAGGTTTCGATGCGTGAGGCCAGGATGGACGAGGTTTCGCCGGGCGCGGCCTGGCGGATCACCGCGGCCGCGGCGCCGTCGCCGAAAATCGCCGATTCGCCGAGTGTCGACCAGTCGAGCGAGAACGTGGCGATATCCGCGGAGACGATCAGCACGTTCCGATACCGACCGCTTTCGACCAGATAGCTCAGCGTGTCGAGTGCCACCAGAAACGACAGGCAGCTCGCGCCGACGTCGAAGGCGGTAATCCGCTTGGTATCGCCGCCGCGCGCGGCCAGAATCATGGCTGCGTTGTAGGGCAACGCCTGATCCATCGTAGCGGACGCAGAGACTAAGCAATCAATGTCGCTCCAGCGGAGATCCGCCTGCAGGAGGGCCGCTTCGCATGCCGCCAAGGCAAGCGAAGCCGAGTTTTCGTGCACCGTGCGATGACGCGTGCGCACACCGTATCGCTTGAAGACCGTACCGGCCGGCAGCCCGAAGCGCTGGTCGATTTCATCGCTCGTCAACACCTGTTCCGGTACTGCCACCCCGGTGCCGCAGATGCGGATATTGCGTCGATGATTCGTCATACTGCTTCCTCCGCGTAGCGGGCGGTGCTTGTCAGCGCCTCCAGCAACAGCGCTTTGTTGACTGTGAGAAAGACTTCGCGGCCCTCCTTGCTACTCTCCAGCAAACCCGCCGACTGCAGCACGCGAAGGTGATGCAGCACGGCGGTGCGGCTGAGCGGAAGCACGTCGGCGATCTGCTTGATCGTCAGCCGCTCGCCCGGTTCGAAGAACAGCAGAATGCGCTGCCGGTAGCTGTCGCCCAGTGCCGAGAAGACGGCGGCGAATTGCTCCCAGTCTGCGGGAATACGGTTGGCATACAAGTTTCTCATATCTATAAAGCTAGATATGTAGTTATATTAGGTCAAGGTTTTTTATTAACCGGCGATCGGCGGCGGCGTCACTAGCCGCGCACGTACGTCACGATCTCCACACGACGATCCGGTTGAAGGCAGCGGACCAGGTCCGTGTTGTCCATGCTTCCGCATTGCGTCACCGGATCCTGGCTGCCGAGCCCTTCGGCACGGATCTTTTCTGCCGGCACGCCTTGCTGGACCAGCACGGCCTTCACTGCCTCAGCCCGGCGTCTAGACAGATCCAGGTTATAGCCGTCAGACCCGAGGCGATCGGTATAGCCGCGCACCTCGACGTGGCCGAACGGACTGGCGCGCAGGCGTGCTGCGATTTGTGCGAGGTCCGACAGCCCTGCAGGACGGATGTCGTTGATGTCTCCGCGATCAAAGGGAAACAGCGCGTCTGCTGACAGACGCTCGACGCGCGGCGGCGGCGCTTCAGGAGCAGGTTCAGGCGCAGGTTGTACCTCAGCCGGATTGGCGCCGTAGACAACCGGCCCCTGAACTACCCAGTCGCCGGGCACCCAGACATAGCGGCCGTGCGTCCACGCCCAATAGCCGTGATGCCACATATGTCCAGCGCGGGGCGGCGGCACCTGCTCATAAACAGGCCCGGGAGTAGGCACGAGCACGACTTGCGCGAAGGCTGCCGGTGCTGCTGCGACGAGGGCAGCAGCAGCGACGATCCTACGCAAGACAGTGCGTGAATGCGATGTGCGTTTGCGTGACGAGAGCGAGTGGTGTTCGAGCGATTGTGATTGTAGGAACGTCATCAGGACAACTCCGAATGGGTATGGACCGCCATGAGTTGCGGAGGCACATGCGCATTCTAGAAAGGGCGCATATGACAAGCTCTCTCGGTTTGTAACGAGACGTGTGTGGCGTTACGTCTTTGTGATTTAACGGCTGGGTTAACCACGAACGAACTGCAAACAATGGTTAAACGCATCAAAAAGCGCGATACGGAGCGCCGCAAACGCGATGCTGTTCATTGCAATTCTGAGATGCACAACAGGCTCATTACGTCACGCCAGATCGACGAAGGGTGAGAATATTCGGGAGCAGGAGCGGACGTCAAAACAACCCGAAGCAAAGTGTCGATCAGGCTCGGCAGCTATCGTGTCACGTACAGGATGCCTTACCTAGGAATGCAGAATAACGAGCGACGTGCTGCAAAGGTGAGGTTATTCGGGAGCTGCGCGTGATGACCAAAAGGTGCGATCACGAGCACGCATTGCATTCACCTTTTGTCGATCGTAGGTGAGGGTCCTTCTGCGCTCGCGCATCACCTCCTCAACCGGGCCGTCCAGTGTTCGCGGGCGAGCGGGTCGAAGTCTGCACACGCCTGACTCCCACGTTGTAACTTCAAGCGCTTCAACCACTTGGCTCAGTTGCCCGCAAGTTATTCACACCCTTGCAAACAGAATCTGTGGACAACTCTCCCGTTCGCCCTTGGCCCACCAGGCAACGTAGAAAACGGGACAAACGATATATACTGTTTTCAGTATTTCCCACACGGAGATGATGACCATGGTCGCACCCAGCACCAGAAAGCCAGCAAAGAAAGCCGTTCCATCGCCCGCTCGCTCGAACGGCAGTGCAGAGGCCGTCGCGCCGGCTGAGGCGCCGAAGAAGGCGGCGGTGACGGCCAGGGCGGCCAAGCCGAACACAACGCGTGCAAAGCGTGGCAGCCCTGTTAAAACCGAGCCGGTAAGCGTGGCCGCCGAGCAAAAACCGAAGCGCGTGAAGAAGGAGAAGGTGGTCCGCGACAGCTTCACCATGCCGAAAACCGACTACGAGAAGCTCGGGGAGTTGAAGCAGAAATGCCTGAGCGCGGGCGTGGCTGTGAAAAAGAGCGAGTTGCTTCGAGCCGGTCTGCTACTCCTCGAAGCGGCGCCGCTTGCCCAGTTGCTCGATGCGATCGCGGCGGTCGAAACGGTCAAAACGGGGCGCCCTGCCAAGCCGTCGCACCAGCAGAACGCGGCGCAGTGAGCCGCACCAACTGCACCAGGCGGCGGGCAACAAAGGCGTGGGCGCCGTGAGGTTGGATCGCCCATGTGTCCCGCTGCATTTACTGAAGGTGAGTCTTTTCGGGAGCATCAGTCGCGCAGAGACGTCGTGCCATGCCGGCCCGCTCACGGCAACGGTCCCAGCACCTCAGCAAACCGTCGAGCCGCATCGAGCCCAAAGCGGCTCGGCAATAACTTCGCATCGCGGTCATGCACTACCTCGAAACCCATGCGCCACGCGGCGATACGCTTGCCATAGCAGATCAGCGTATCGAGCGACTGCATCACGAACACGATAGCCGGCAATACGTCCCGGTAGAGCGCCTCCGCTTGCGCGATGTCGCCGCTCGTGAAAGCCCGATAGATGCGTTGCTGCCAGTCGAAACAGTCTGGCGCCACGATCATGCCGGAGCAACCGGCGCGCAAATTGTCGATTAGCTCGAGGCCGCCGCGCCCGTTCAGTACCGGCATCAGATGACCGATGCGCGCGACGGTTTCCGCGAGGACGATGGACGGCCCCTCTCCTTTGAGCACTCGGAAATTCGGACACTGTGCGGCGAGCCGCTCCAGGCTTTCGGGGGAAAGACCCACGCCGAGATATTCGGGGGCGTTCTGAATGCCCATGGGCACGTCGAACCCCGCCATCACGGCGGCGAAGAAGTCGAAGTAGAACTTTTCTGGCTGAGGCGCGCTGCCCATAGCTAGCGCGGGCGGCTGCAGGATCAGCCAGCTTGCGCCTTGTTCCACCGCGAAGCGGGCGAGATCGCGTTGAGCCTCGACGGTCGTGCCGCTGATGGTGACCGCGAGCGGCAATGCCCCACCGCTATCCTCGCGCGCCCATTGGATGACCTGCTCGCGTTCCGCGCGCGAGAGCTTGTTGACTTCAGTCGCCAGACCCAGCATTGCCACGCCGGGCGCATTCGCCCGCACCACGGCCTGCATCTGTCTGCGCATCGCTTCCCGATCGAGTTGGTTGTTGCGATCGAAGAACGCGTAGAGGATCGGATAGATCCCTGCGATGTCAGGTGGACTTGTGTTTGACTCGTTCATGGTTGCCACTTTCATCTCCTGCGTCAGTTTCCAGCGCCAAACGCGCTCAATGAGAATCGCGCGGCACCGCCGCGCCGCTGGAGCCGACGAGGAATTCCAGATCGGCGCCCAGATTAGCTTGCTGCACGCTCTGCACATAAAGCTTGTACCAGCCGCGCTGCGGTGTGGCTGGGGCTTGCCATGCAGCGCGGCGGCGCGCCAGTTCCGCATCGTCGACATCGAGATGAAGGCGCCGTCCCGCCACGTCGAGTTCGATCATGTCGCCATCCTGCACGAGCGCCAGCGTGCCGCCGGCGGCCGCTTCCGGGGCCACGTGCAGGACGACCGCGCCGTAGGCCGTGCCGCTCATGCGGCCATCGGAGATGCGGACCATGTCGGTAATGCCCTGCTTCAATACCTTGGGCGGTAAGGGCATGTTGCCGACCTCCGCAAAGCCGGGGTAGCCCTTCGGTCCAGCACCTTTGAGCACCATTACGCAATTGGCGTCGATATCGAGGTTGTCGTCATTGATCCGCGCATGCAGGTCTTCGATACTCTCGAACACGACTGCGCGGCCCCGGTGCTGCAGAAGCGCCGCCGTTGCTGCCGAGGGTTTGATGACGGCGCCATCCGGCGCCAGATTGCCCTTCAGCACGGCGATGCCGGCTTTGGCCTTGAACGGTGTCTCGATCGGGAAAATGACCTTGCGGTCGAAGCATTCGGCACGGCTGACGTTGTCCCAGATCGGGCGGCCATTGACGGTCAACGCATCGCGATGGAGCAACTGCGCCTCGCCGAGTTCGCGCAGCACCGCGGGCAAGCCACCCGCGTAATAGAAATCTTCCATCAGGAATTCGCCTGATGGCTGCAAGTTCACGAGACACGGTACCTCGGAGCCGCGTTCCCAGTCTTCCAGCTTCAGGTCGACGCCGATCCGTCCGGCAATCGCCAGCAGATGCACCACGGCATTTGTCGAGCCGCCAATCGCTGCGTTGGCGCGGATCGCGTTTTCGAAGGCGGCACGGGTCAGGATCTTGTCCATCGTGAGGTCTTCGTTGACCATCTCCACGATGCGGCGTCCTGCCATGTGCGCGAGGACCTGGCGGCGCGCATCGACCGCGGGAATCGCGGCATTGTGCGGCAGTCCCATGCCGAGTGCCTCGACCATGCTGGCCATCGTCGAGGCCGTGCCCATGGTCATGCAATGGCCGCGCGAGCGGTTCATGCAGCTTTCCGCCTCGACGAATTGCTCCATGTCCATGGTGCCGGCGCGTACCTGCTCGGACATTTGCCATACGCCGGTACCCGAGCCGAGCGTTTGGCCTCGATAGCGGCCGTTCAGCATCGGGCCGCCCGAGACAGCGAGCGTCGGCAGATTGCATGACGCGGCGCCCATCAGGAGCGCAGGCGTGGTTTTGTCGCAGCCGCATAGGAGGATAACGCCGTCGATCGGATTGCCACGAATCGACTCCTCGACGTCCATCGACGCCAGATTGCGAAACAGCATGGCAGTGGGCCGCAGATTCGATTCGCCTAGCGACATGACCGGGAACTCCACCGGAAAGCCACCTGCTTCGTATACGCCCTTCTTGACGTATTCGGCCAGTTCGCGGAAATGGGCGTTACACGGCGTGAGTTCCGACCACGTATTGCAGATGCCGATCACCGGCCGGCCGTCGAACAAATGATGTGGCAGTCCCTGGTTTTTCATCCAGGAGCGATGAATGAAACCATCCTTGTCGGCTTTGCCGAACCAGGCCTGGCTACGCAACGGTTTCTTGGTGTGGCTGTTCACGGTGCCTCCTTTCGTGCGCTTCATGAGCGGCATCCTTGGATGACAGGCAAGTCATCTTTCGGAATCCGCGCGATTCGATCAGGGTCTCGACGGTGCGATGTTTTTTGGGTTTCTTGGACTCTACGAGCGGCTCCAGCGTCCGTCAACCTGTGCATGGCCGTCCTCCTATGTGACACGCTTTATCTTGAAAACGAATGCATCAAATCGCGCCACGGATGGGGACGTCGCGCGTGTCGCTCAGGTAAAGGTGAGGACTTTCGGGAGTACGAAAAGCATGGGGAAATGTTGCGGAATGTGCCGGCGAAATCCATGGCTTCATGACGGCGAAACGCAGGGCACTTTCTTGACGCTGCGATAACCGGTTCCGCGCAAATGGCACACAGGACCGGGTTTTGTGCATGAATACCGCACGGCGAGACGCGGCGATATCAGTGCCGCCGAGGGTCGTGCAAACCTCTCGTGCAAGACCTGAGCCCAGGTACGGGCTCATGATAGGTGAGGATATTCGGGAGTCGAACGCAGCTGAGCTTAGGTGAGTCAGCACGCGCCGCGTCAACTCACGGTTACCTCACTATTACCTCGCGGATATCCGCGATGGGCGTCTCTCCGAAGGCATCGCTCAATGCGAAGTTGATCAACTGGGTAGCACACTGCTCAGGCGAAACCAGTTGCCCGCTGCGCTTGAGTTCTTCAAACTTTTCGCGCAAGGGGAATTTCTCTTCGCCGCTGCCGCGAATCTCCGCCTGCATGCCGGTGTCGATCACGCCCGGCGCCACGCTGCAGATCCGCAGCGCGCGATTGGTGTCGAGGACGACAGTGCGCGCATGGTGATCGAGCGCGGCCTTGGTTGCGCAATAGATGCTCCAACCGGGATAGGCGGTGCGGCCCGCGCCGCTCGAGATGTGCACGATCCGGCGGTCGCTCGCGTTGACGCTGGCAGTCGCCACGGCGCTCGCCAGCATCAGTGGCGTCGCTACATTGAGGCCGATGGCGCTGGCAATGTCGGCTGCGTCCTGGGTTTCGAGCGGCCCGATCGGTTGCACCGTGCCTGCGTTATTGAACAGCAGCACGCTATGCGCACCGTCGACGAAGCGGCTCAATGCGTCGCCCGCGAGCCATTGTGCGACGCGCTCCGGATTGGCGAGATCCAGCTCGACTTCTTCGAATGTCTGAGGATAACGCTGAGCGAGGGCGGCGTTGCGCGAACGCGAGAGCGCCAGCACGGCAATGTTGCGCGACAGCAGTTGTTCCGCGAGCGCGGCGCCGAGGCCGCGCGTATGGCCGCTAACGATGGCGCGAGTGGTGTGTGGGGTCACGAGAGTCCTCGGGAGGGCAGAGAAGACTTCGCATTTTCTCACTATGCGCGCCAAGTCTGCAGCGGCGCGCCCCTCACGCCGAGCGGAAGCGCTCCCGGTACTGCACCGGCGTCGCGCCGATGCGCCGCACAAATACGATGCGCATGCGGTCGGCGGTGCCAAACCCGCAGTCGTAGGCGATCGCCTTGAGCGCGGCGGCACTGCTCTCGAGCAGTTTGCGCGCCGCGTCCACCCGCGCGCGCTCGACGAACTCGTGCGGCGTGACGCCGGTTTCCTCCACGAAGACCCGGGCGAAATTGCGCGCGCTCATGGCGGCGACGTCCGCGAGTTGCTTCACCGTGAAGCGCTCGCCGATATGTTCCATCACATGCGCCTGCACCTTCGCCACCGCCGACGTCTCGTCCGCAGGCGCCGTCAGATACGGGCTGAACTGGGACTGACCGCCCTGGCGCTGGGCAAACACGACGAGGCGCTTGGCGACCGCAAGCGCAGTGCGCGGCCCATGATCTTCGGCGACGAGCGCGAGCGACAGATCGATCCCGGCCGTGACGCCCGCTGACGTGACGAGCCGCTCGTCGCGCAGATAGATACGGTCGAAGTCGACCCGTGCGCGCGGAAACTGCGTGGCGAGTTGCTCGGCGTGTTGCCAGTGGGTCGTGACGCTGCGCTCGTCAAGAAGACCCGCGTGGCCAAGCGCGAACGCGCCGGTGCAGATGGAGCCGTAGCGTTTGCAACGTGCGGCGACGCTCGTGAGCCAGCCTATCAACCGCGGGTCGGGCTCGCTATCCGGCAGGGCGGGGCCGCCGGCCACCAGCGCGAGATCGAAGGCGCGCCTCGTTCCTTCGAACGTATCGTCGGCGACGAGCGCCATGCCATTCGAGGCGCGCAATGTGTTCGGTTCCGCGCTCAGCAGCGTCACCTGGTAATGCGCGTTGCGCGGAAGAAACTTGTTGGCTTCCGAAAAGACATCCACCGGTCCTGCGACATCGAGTGCTTGCACTCCGGGAAAGATCGCAACAGCGACGCTTGGCAT
>FTBI01001229.1_pt1 | contig 12441 bp, 12 predicted proteins | sample 1639171 | NCBI WGS metagenome assembly FTBI01 (sample SAMEA3914812, study PRJEB12502) | metagenome | biome: forest; material: soil | place: Canada | collected 2011-07-07 | depth 0.1 m | reverse complement strand
ATCCGATTCCCTTCGACCAGGATAAAGCTCGGCGGGCCTATGAGCCGGCCATGGCAAATACCTGGTGGCGAATCCTGCTGAGCACGCAACGCGTGATGCAGGTTTTCAAAAGAGGTTTCCAGGGCAAGACCCAGCCCATCGGCCTGATGTGGGGAACCCTGGATATCCGCGACACGGTTTACAACGGCAAGCCCGCTTCCCCCGGCGACAACGCGGACTACATCCGGCGCAATGCCATGAATGCAGAGCTTATTGAAATGGGCTGGTGGGCTGGCAGCGCGGGTTATCCCAAGCCGGCGTTCTACTCTTTTACCCATCCGCAACCTGCGGGAATCGAAGCCTCAAAAATCAGTCCGCCAAGCGCGCGATGGGATCCCACCCAGCGCGAGTTTATTTTCGACTACGACGAGCTGCGCAAGTCGAAAGACCCTGATGGTGACTTGCTGTCGTTTTACCGATCCGCCTTCAACGCGGGCGCAGCGCTGGCAGGCTGGGATCCGAAGCTCATGGGAAGTGGCCGGCCCGACTAACTGAGTTCAACCGAGTCCAGCAGGCCAAGTTGCACGGCTTTCAATGTTGCGGCGGCCCGGGTCGTGCATTCGAGCTTCCTGAAGACGCTTTCGACATGAGTGCGGACAGTGCTGGTGCTGATCGATAGCTTCAGCGCAACGGCCTTGTTGCTTGCACCCAGGCTGATGCAGCGCAGAACTTCCCGTTCGCGCTCGGTAAGTACGCAAAGATTTGTCACGGCAGTGCGTGTTCGCGTGGAGGAAGGCTGCGAAGCCCGAGAACAAAGAGCGCGTACGACTGCGCCATCCAGGCGTCCCTTTCGTGATTCTTCAAACAGTAGCTCCTGAACTTGGTTGGCTGGACATGCACTACGCCAGGGTCGGGGCCGGCAAAGTGCCGCCTTTGCAACCGCTGCGGCCAGAATTCGCCCTTCGAGCGAAATCTCGTCCGCCCTCAGGCCACGGTAATAGCCCGACCCGTCCGATCGCTCGTAGGCGAGGGTTGCCAGGCTGACTTCCTTTTCGAGTGAACGCAGCAGCCTGCCGGCTCGTGAGGTCCAATAGGGCACCAGGCGCACGCGCTCCCATGCGGATTCGGAGAGCGCGGAAGGCGTGTCCCAAATCATGTTTGGGACTGCCGCGCGCCCTATGCCATGCAGAAGGCCGGCACAGTACAGCCTGTTTTGCGTGCCCTCATCGAGCCCCAGTAGCGCTGCGGCATCTCGCGCAAAGGCACCAGCAAGTCTTGAATGACCCGTCATCCAGGGCATCTTCAGATCGATGACATCCGCGAGAATTTCCAATGGAGCGCTCTGCTCGACCAGAGCCTTGCCGAGGCCATCAATGTCCTCGGCTGCTGTCATGGTTTCGAGCTCCAGGAACCAGACTCGCGAATGCGCTATAGCCGAAGCCACCAGATCACCGGGATATTGGTGCTGCGCCCGCAGGTGAATCAGCTCGCAAGCCCGCTCAAGGCCATAGAGGCGATGGAATATCTCCAGGTCGCCAGCGATTGACGCCAGATAGACGGACGGCGGAATCGCATCTCGCGAAAGGCCATCTGGTGCCCCGGATCCATCGAAGCTCTCAAACAGATGCCTCAGCGCAAACTGCACTTCTTGGCTAAGTCCAAGAAGATCGGCGATGTCGCCGGCAACCTCGCAATGGATCCGTGACAAGGAGAAGAACGCTGTCGCCTTGTCACGCGCATGATGCTTGAAACCTCCCTCGGAAGCCTGCATGGCCAGGAGGGTTTCCCGTTGGGCGACGTCATCTCCGAAGGTCCGCGCGAATTCGTGGGCATTGGCTGTGCACCCCGACCAGCGCAGCAGGGCGACGATGGTTGCCTCGGTGCAGAGCTGCTCGTCGCCGCCTGCTGCCTGCGCAAGCCGGCTGGCGATCCATGCCGTACGCCAGGACTGGTCGGTCGGCTGACCCATGGCGAGGTCGCCGACAAAGGCGATCGCCCGCATCGCGTCGAGAACAGGTACGGCCGAAGTCGCGCTCATTCAGTCGGTTATAGAGCCAGTGGATGCATCTGAGAAGTCTACGGGCGACTCCGTGTGTGTAGACATCGGACATTTGACCGATGCCCGTAGCGGCAGCGGTCCGCGCAAGCTTCGCCCACGCAGAGTGCCTTGGCGCCGCTACTTGGGTCTTCACGTCATCCCGAGCCTCCGCAACATACCGTTGCGAGCGGGGCCAGGGCAGGGGTGGGTGCGGGCGCCCGAATTCAGTAAGCGCGCTGTCCGACAGACAAGAGCCGTGCTCTGGTTTTGGGCAAAGCACTGAGCCGCTGGCGCGCGATGGTCGCCGCAATGATTGCCGGAAGGGGACAGCACGCCGTTTCCAAGGAGTGTCAGGGCCCCTCTCATGGGCCACGTGCGGACAGCGCAACAGCGCCGTTGTCTACACGCTCTTTCTCGCGCTGTAGGAGCTTCACCATGAACCTCAGCAAGTATCTGGCGGCGGCCGTTGTCGGCTGCTCGATGTTGGTCTCCGGTATCTCGGCTAGCGCAGCCGACGCACATCCCTCAGTCGTATTGGTCCATGGAGGTTTCGTTGACGGATCGGGTTGGGAAGGCGTTTACAACATCCTGAAGCAGGACGGCTATGAGGTGACCATCGTGCAGAATCCGACGTCATCGCTCTCCGATGACGTCGCCTTCACGCGCCGGGTACTGGATCAGCAGCATGGCCCCGTTGTGCTTGTAGGCCATTCCTACGGTGGCGCTGTGATCACCGAGTCTGGCAACGCGCCGAACGTGAAGGCATTGGTGTACATCACAGCCTTCGCTCCGGACGCGGGTGAGTCGGTTGACTCGTTGATCAAGAGCGCACCGCCGGGTGCACCGCAGCCCCCGATTCTTCCGCCCAAGGACGGCTATCTGATGTTGGATAGCGCCAAGTTCCCGGCCTCATTTGCCGGCGACCTTCCGCCCAAGAAGGCCCAGTTCATGGCGGATTCGCAGGTGCCTTGGGGCGTGGCTGCGCTTGCCGGGACGATTAGCCAGCCGGCCTGGAAGAGCAAGCCGAGCTGGTATCTGGTTGTCACGGATGACCACATGATCCCGGTAGGGGCACAGCGCAACATGGCCAAGCGCGCTAATGCCACCGTGACGGAGGTCAAGGGCAGCCACGCGATCTACGTGTCGAACCCGAAGGCCGTCGCGATGGTGATTGAGCAGGCGGCGAAGAAAGTGGCGACGTCGGCGAACTGAATATCGAGCTTGAGGAGCGGGCCCCGCATGGGGCCCTTTCTTAGTGCGGCTGGTACGCCCTGATGCAGCCGACTTATATGGCTGCGTCTTCCTTTGTAATGCCGCTAACCATCATTCCATCAGTGGTTGAACTTCAGCAAAGGCAGGCCGACTTGTTGGCGGCAACCGTTGCGCATGTCCCGCTCTTCTTTCACGGTCTGCGCCGGCGATGACGATGGCTTGCCGCTGTCCTGGACCGACGCCAGCGCACGCGCAGCAAACTTGGCACCGAAGCATTTGCAGTAGTCGCCCAGCTTGGGGTTGTCCTTCAGATCGCCCTCGCCATAAGGCGCCGGGATGCCGGTGGCTTGATTGGCGCACATATCGGCGTACTGATCCGTCGCTTGCGATAGCGGGGTTCCCGCGTGAGCCGGGGACGTCGCCATGGCGTTGATGACGACGCCCAGCACCAAACTGAGTACGGCGCCGGAGCATGCCGGCGACACATTGCGAAGTGACTTCATTACTTTCCACCTAGTCTTGGTTACGAATGTTGAAAACCTGGAACACGCCGATAGCCGGCGTGCTTGGTGACTAGTACGCGCTGATCCTTAGCTGTGTGGAGCAGACGTGCCAAGCCCTGGCAGATGAAGCATCACTTAGGGACAGTCGAAACAGGTCAACGCTCGTCGTGCCTGCGGCTGTTGAAAGCCGCTGGAATGACGACTTGCTCCGACCTTCCTTGGGGCGATGTCATCGTTCGAGGATTGTCTCAGGAGAACCCTACGGCTTGCGTACGAAACTACGATGGGTTTGCCAGAACAGAGTATTTCCGGTTGCCAACGTGGCGGAGAGCCGAGTCGGATTCATCCACCTTCAGCCGATGCGCATGGACAGCTCGACGTCTTCCGCAAATGGCGTGGACAGATAGCCGCTAGTGGGCGAGCGCACACGCGCCAGGTACTCGGGGCTGTACTCGGCGTTGTCGGCGACGATAAGTGCGCCTGGCCTGAGGCGGCTCTCCACCAGGCTGAGGATCTCGGGATAGAGCGCCTTGGCGCCATCGAGCAGCAACAAGTCGATGGTGTCGGGGAGATTGACGCTCAGCGTCTGCAGGGCGTCTCCCTCGCGGATCTCCACCAGGTCGATAAGGCCGCCGGCGGTTAGATGGCTTCGAGCTTTCGCCACCTTGGATGGCTCGAACTCGCTGGTGATCAGGTGGCCACCGCCGTTGTCACGCAGGGCTGCGGCAAGGTGCAGGGTGGATATGCCGAAAGAGGTGCCGAATTCGACGATGGTGCGCGCGTTGCTGCTTCGCGCGAGCATGTACAGCAGCACACCGGTCTCGCGCGAGACGGCCAAGGGAAGATCCTTCAGCCGCTCGTAGAAGTCGCGATAATCGGTTTTGCTACGCATCAGGCGCGAGCGCTCCTCGGACGAGAGCGCGGCCAAAGCGGGGATAGCCGCTGGAGACGTGGCGTCGGCCTCGTCGAACAGGCGATCGAGCAGGGATGCGAGCGGGGTAGAGGTGAGGGTTGTCATACAGGTCTCCGATCCAGAGTGCATTTGTCGTGGTGTCGGAATAGAATGCGACGAATCATTCGCGTTTCATAATCGCATTCTGCCGCCCTGATGACCGATAGCCGACATTCCAAGATTTCATCGAGAAAACAGCCTAAACAGGCGCGTTCGACGGAGCTCGTCGCGACGATTCTGCAGGCGGCAGCTCAGGTTTTGGCCAAGGAGGGTGCGCAGCGATTCACCACGGCGCGGGTGGCCGAGAAGGCTGGCGTCAGTATCGGTTCGCTGTATCAGTACTTCCCGAACAAGGCGGCGATCCTGTTTCGGCTGCAGAGCGACGAATGGCAGCAGACGACCGACTTGCTGAGCAGCATCCTCAAGAACGTGCAAAGACCACCGCTGGAACGGCTGCGGGCCCTGGTCCACGCCTTCGTGCACTCGGAATGCGACGAGGCGCAAATGCGTGTTGCGCTCAATGACGCGGCACCTCTTTATCGCGATGCACCTGAGGCGCATGCGGCGAAGGCGTCGGGAGAGCGCACGGTGCAGGCGTTCATGCGCGAGGTATTGCCCGCGGCCTCGGTGGCGACCCGCAGCCTGGCTGGTGAGCTGATAACAACGACACTCAGCAGCGTGGGTAAGGATTTTTCGGAAAGTCCACGAACCCCGGCGGAGGTCGATGTCTACGCCGGAGCCATGGCTGATATGTTCTGCGCCTATCTGGAAGGCCTGATGCGGACCTCGGCCGAGCTGGACACTGGTTTGGGCCCGGGGCGAAAGGGCCGCAGCAAGTGACCGTTGCTGAGTAGCCGCAAGCGTGCATGCTCCGAGGGCCTTGGTAGACGCCTGGACCGACAGGAAAGGCGAGGCGCAACGGAGTCTTTAGGGCGAATAACGGGTGAAGAGAAAATCCCTGTCCTTGACCGGCACATGGCAGGCATAGCAGTTCTGCGCCACGATCGAGTCGGGCTTGCCGTCCTTGAATTGCGCGTAGCCCCAGCCACCCGTCGAGGCGTATTCGCGAGCATTCTTGACCATGAACTGCACATTCGTGGGAGCGCCCGCCACGAACGATTGCGGATGGCCAAAGACTTTGTTGTTTTCCTCCGAGGGCACATACGCCCAGGCGACCCGCGCAATAATCGAGCCGTCCGGAAACGGTAGCTTTCCTTCGCGATAGGCTTTGACCGCCAGGTCGTTGCCGAGAATGGCGCGAATATCATTGAGACTGCCTTCCTCATGGGCCACGGAGATCAACTTCCAGTCGCGGTATCCCTCGGGCAGTTTGCCGCCGAGAACCGGGGCGCCTTGATCATCGGCAGCAGCTGCCGAGACTGTCACCGCACCACCCATGCCCACCGCCGCGGTGGCCACGAGCACAAGGATTGGCATCTGTTTCATGGGCCGTCCTTTCATAAACTCCTCCAGTTGCGTGAACGCGCGCTTCGAGGTTCGACCCAAGGCGCGCCTGGCTACGGAAGTAGTGCCTCGATCGCTGTGGATATTACGCTGAAGGCGCGACCTGCGATCTATTGGACGATGGTGTTACTGGTCTTCATGGGCCACCGGACAGAAGGGCGGGAAGCCTATCGTCGGCCCGTTGAGTTAGACGTCTGCTTTGAAAGATTAAACGGCAAGGCTGTTGATATAGTCGGGGCTGCAAGCGTCCGCTGCCGAACCGTGATCAGGTCATGCATCGAGCGCTTAATTTGGGGTGCACATGGCAAAACGTCTCGCAGTTCTTCTCTGTCTCATGCTGACTGGCGCCCTCAGTCCAGCCATGGCGCAGCGATACCCGGCTTGGAAGTCGCTGCTCCATTACTACGGTGGCAAGACCGACGAAACGGCGGTGCCCTCCATGAAGATGGGCAGCCATATGCAAATGTCGCTAAAGGCAGACGCCCAGCCAGGTGATGAACAGCGCGCCGAGCAGATTGTCGCTGCCGCGAAGAGAGTGATCGCTCGCTATGCCGACGTGGATACGGCGCTTCACGACGGTTACAAGCCTTTCCATCCGACAGGGGCGATGGGGGAGGAGGTCCATTACACCAACTACCGCTATGCGCGGCTTGAGCACGAGCACGCCGACTATGAGCACCCGGGGTCGATCCTGTACAAACGCACGCCCGGGGGCATGGAGGCTGTGGGCGTTATGTACAGTGCGGCGCAAAACGCGACCAGGGAGCAACTGAATGCCGTCGTTCCCCTCAGCGTAGCCACTTGGCACCGGCATGTGGATTTTTGCGGCGGGCCGAGCAGCCTGCCGGTCAACGAACAGTTTGGGCCACACGCGAAGTTCGGGTTCAGGGGAAGCATCCATACCCAAGAGGCATGTGAAGCGGCTCAGGGACTTTGGATTCCGGTGGTGTTCGGCTGGATGACGCATGTCTATCCCAATGCAAAGGACTCCAGCGCGGTATGGGCCGGCATGAATATGCAGATGAATGCGAACACCGAAGGCGATGAGCCAGGCCGTGACTAAACCCGCTGTCAAGGGCAAAACCAGCGTGCGCTATGCCCCTCAATCCGCAGCGTGACAAAGGAGATCTCGTGAAAGTGCATCTCAAGGACGACGTGCCCACGCTCGTTGCCATCGGTCTGCTCGTCTCCATCGTCGCTTCGCTGGCACATGAAGCGCTTGGACATGGTGTGGGTTGCCTGGTGGACGGAGGCCACATCACGCTCATTACGTTTCTTGTTTTCCGATGTGCCGGGGCAGGTGCCCTGGCCGACGGTGGTGGGCCTGTCGGTGTCATCGTGACGGGGTGCATCGCCCTGGCCATCGCAGCCGCGGCGCGACGTCGCCCGAGCCTGCTCAGGCTGTTTCTCTTCAACTTTGGCACCCTGGTGCTGCTTTGGGCCTGCGGGCAAGCCATCAAGGAGACTTTTGATGGCAGCGATGACTGGGCGCATGTCGCCACTGACCTCGGCTGGCCGAACGCGTGGCACCTGATGGTTGGCGCCATAGCCGTACTTGGCTATGCGACTGTCGTGCGGCTATCCAGCAGGCTGGGCCGGGTCATCGCCGGTGGCCAGCCCATGCGTCTGCTGCTTCCCTATGGGGCGGCGGTCGTTTCAGCCATCGTGCTAGGCGCTCTCTGGCACGGGGACCGCGCGGGCTCCGCGCTTGATGGCTTGCTTTCGTTTGGTGTCGCCCCTGTTGGCTTTCTTCTCATCGCCAGGCGCGCTGCCCAAGCAGATCGCGTAGACGATTTGATCGGGCGAAATCTTCCGTTCGTAGTGCTCGTCGCCGTTGCTTGGATAGCGTTCGCGCTGACGGTGGCCGGAGGAGTCGGTCGTCTTTCGTGAAGGCGGGATGCGGAGCTAGAACGGCACGACGGCTTTGGCCCAGACACTGGTGCCCTCTGCCCGATTACGTACTGCGTATTCCCTCAACACTTTCAGGTCGATCGACGTTTTACCGAGCTCGTAGTGTGCGGCCGGGCCAATGGCAAAAACGCGTCCACGGAAGCCGTCGGTACCTACACGCGAGCCGTACTGGCGATCGTTGGTGGTTTGCTTGATTAAGTAGCCATTGACGCCGAGGCGCAGCTGGTCGGTCACGCGATAGCTCAGCGAATAGTCGAAGTGAAATAGCTGCCCGGAGCGGTAGTGGGTGGCCGGGTTGCTGGTGTTGAAGGTGTAGGTGATTTTTGCCGAGGCTTCCAGGCCGTTCTCCGGCAGGTAGGAGAAGGCGTAAATCGGGCGGATCGAGTAGTAGTTGTTGCCTGTATTAAGTGGGCGCGATGCATCGTAGCTGCCGGTGGGTAGCGAGATATCCAGCGCTACCAGACTATGCCATGCACCGTGCTCCCAACCGACCGTTGGGCCCACCGTGATGTCTCCCGCACCATCGCGGCGTGCGCCGCCGTCGGGCGTTTCGCTGCGAAGGGTGGCGACCGACCCGATGGCGAAGACGCCGACCCGTCCACCGGCCAACGTAAGGTCAGACATGTAGAAGAGTCGCGCGGCCAGCACGTCTGCCGTTAAATGGAAGGACGGCATGGCGGCATGGCCCTGTCCATCGTTAAAGCGATCGGCGTCGTAATGATCGGCATAGCCAACGGCGTACCAACCCGGTGCGGGCAGCGCGCCAGCGAAGAATCCTTCCGAACCCTGGCCGATGTTGTCGCCGCCATATTCGGTAGCGCTTGCGTGGTACGCGGTGAGCAGGCTGCCTAGCGCGATGCCCAGCAGGGTGGTGCTTCTCGAATGTCCGCTCATGGCAAAGACGCCTTGGCAAGCGCCTTGACCAGCGAATCGCCGAATAGCGTCAGCGACACGCCGGCGAGCAGTACGGCGGCACCAACGATGCGAATACCGGAGACATGCCGAGTGACCATGCCCAGCAAACCGAAATGATCGATGGCAAGTGAAGTGAGCAATTGGCCCGCAATTACCAGGGCAAGCATGTTTGCCAAGCCAATGCGTGGGGCGAGCAGCACCGTGCTGAAAATGGCCGCTGCACCCAGGAAGCCACCGCCAAAGCGCCATAGTGGCTGGCTCGGCAAGCTGGCCACGGCAGTTGCCAGTCCACCCTTGCTGATAGCGATCACTGCAAGGGCGAGCGTGCCGATCACAAAGGAAACGAGGGCCGCCACCACGGTGTTCCCGTGCAGGCCTCCAGCGAGTTGGCTATTCACCGCCGCTTGCGAGGAGATGGCCGAGCCCGCCACAAAGGCGACAACAAGCATTATGAGGTTCATGGCTGATGCGCTCCGGCGAGGCTTAAGCGACGGTCGGCGAGGCATCGGCAAAGACGTCCGCCGCGTAGCCTACGCCAGCGAACAGATGGGCACGCGAGGCCTCCGTGGCGACTCTGAGTGCGCTCATGTCGATACCAACGAGCTTGCCGTTTGCCTTGCGGATGCGGCCCGCGACGATCACCGTGTCTACATTGCTTCGTTCCGCCGCGTGAACGACGGTGCCAATCGCGTTGTTGGACGGATACAGGTTGATGTCGCTCGCGCGGATCAGAATTAGATCGGCCTGCTTGCCCGGTGTGAGAGACCCGGTGCAATGATCGAGGCCGGCGACTCGGGCGCCGTTGATGGTGGCTGCGGCCAGGATGTCGCGTACGGCCACGGGATTAGGCGCATCCTTGTCGCCAACGTATCGGCGGCTCTGTGCATGGGCGCGCTGAAGAAAGTAGGCGGCGCGCATCTCGGCAAACATGTCGCCTCCATAGGAGGCTTCCACGTCAATGCTGATCGCGGGTGCGATGCGGTGGTCTACAGCGCGCTGGTAGACGGTCAGGCCTTCTTCCAGGCCGTACTGGGCATCGGAGCGCGGACAGACATTTACGTTGACGCCGCAGGCACGCAGGATCTCCCACTGCTCGTCGGTAAGTCCGGTGCAATGGTTGAAAATGTTGTCGTCGCCAAGCAGACCTTCTTTCTGCAAGGATGGCAGCAACTTGCCCATGTCCTGGCCAAGGAACTCGGTGATGATGCGCAAGCCCGATGTACGGGCCGCAGCCCAGGTGTCACGATCCCATTGGGACATCATCGCCATGGTCACGAGCCGGTCTTCCGAGGCGAAGCGCTCCTGTTTCAGTCGGGCAAGATCGTGTGGCCAGTGATGCGCCCAAGCGCCGGCGAGCGGCTTGCCTGGGGCGTAGACCGCACGAATGCCGGCGTCTTCGAGCGCGTCGACCGACGCGTCCGAGTGCTCGGGGCTGCGCGCATTGTGGGAGTTGTCGACGATGGTCGTGATGCCTGAATCCAGCGCGCCGAGGGCCGTGAGCAAATTGCCGACGTACATGTCCTCGGGCCGGTAGTGGGTGGCGAAGGAAAAGTGCGTCGAATTCAGATAGTCGATGAGCGTTGGCGAATTGGGATCAATACGCCGAAGCTGGCCTTCCCAGGCGTGGCGATGCGAATCGACGAAGCCGGGCATGACGATCATGTCGGAGGCGTCGATGATCTTTGCGCCTTCCACGTGCAGTTCGGCTGCAATCGACGCGATGCGACCGCCTTCGATGAGAATGTCGCCATGGAAGTCCCCAATGGCGGGGTCCATGGTGATGACGGCGCCACCCTTGATAAGCAGCAGTTGCGAGGCAGGAACAGGTTGCAGAGGTTCGACGATGGCGCGCAAAGGCTGCCAGCGGGTGCTGGGGTAGGTATCTAAAGACATGGGGTAATTCCTGGCGCGCTAGCGCGCATAGGGAAGAGAATCGCGAGTTGGCTTCTGACCCGTTTGATCCATAAAAATGCCCGGCGCTAGAATGGGTTGTGTGCTCAGCGCGGGTCGCCGGTTACGGTGTAAAAGGTAAGTGCGCCGCCCCTCATCAACAATCGCCCGGGCATTTCATGCCTTATGAAGCTGGAGATACAGAATGCGTGGCGCTGAGTTCGCGGACTTGAAGGCTTTTGTGACCGTTGCCGAGCAGGGCGCCTTCGCCCGTGCAGCGGAGCAATTGGGTGTGTCGCCCTCCGCGCTAAGCCAGACGATTCGTGGCCTCGAGACGCGCCTGGGCGTTCGGCTGTTCAATCGAACAACGCGTAGCATCGGTTTGACGGAGGCTGGGAGTCGTCTGTTCGTACGCGTGCAACCGCTCTTCGATCAATTTGATGAAGCGATCGAGGAAGTGAACCAGCTACGCGACACACCTCGTGGAACGCTACGTATCGCGGCGCCACAGATGGCCCTGGTGCATCTATTGCAGCCCATGCTGGGCATCTTTCAGCGCGACTACCCGGACGTCGTGCTGGACCTGCATAGTGACGAGAGCCTGGGGGACATCGTCGCTAACGGTTTTGACGCGGGCATCCGGCTGGGAAAGCACATTGACCAGGACATGGTTGCGGTGCGCTTGGGTCCCGATCTGCGCCAGATCGCGGTGGCATCTCCCGACTATCTGAAGAAGAACGGCACGCCGGGTACGCCTGAAGATCTACGCGAGCACCGCTGCATCAACTGGCGGCGGGCAGGGCAGACGAGCTTGTATCCGTGGGAGTTCGCGCGCGATGGCGAGTGGTTTGAAGTAGGCGTCACCGGATCGCTGATCGTCAACGACTGCGCCGTCGCCTTGCAGGCAGCCGTGGATGGCCTGGGAATTACCGTGTGGACGGAGGAGTGGATGAAGCCGCAGATCGACTCCGGCAAGCTCGTGCCGCTTCTGCGGGATTTTTCACCGCCGAGTCGTGGGTTTTATCTGTACCACCCCAGCCGAACCCGCATGCCTGCCAGCCTGGAAGCTTTCATCCATGTCGTCAGGCAGGTGGCGCTGAGTGGCGCCGAAACGTCTGCATAGTCGTTGGGTTGAACGTCACGCAGCCTCATCACCCGTGCATGCGGTTACTTTGGCGTTTGGCGACTTTGTCAGGTGCGCGTCGCGGCCTGGGGTTGGGACGAAACAGGTTTTCAACCAGGTAGTCGATGAAGACCCGCAACTTCGGGACTGGATGCTTGCCGCTGGGCCACATGATTCGATAGACATCTGCTTGCGCATAGTCTTCGAGCACGCGAACCAGCTTTCCGCTGTCGAGCCACGGACGAATGGCAAAGTCGGGGAGATAGGCAATGCCCACGCCCTCGACGGCAAAGCTGACGCGCGCCTCGAAACTGTTGCAAGTGATGGCGGCGGGTATGGCAAGGTCTCCCTCCATGCCGTCTATCTGCACTGGCCACGCCTGCAACTTGCCCGTATTGGGAAAACGAAACTGTATGCACGCATGTTGAAGAAGGTCTTTCGGCTGCTTGGGCGT
>FTBI01000671.1_pt1 | contig 12488 bp, 9 predicted proteins | sample 1639171 | NCBI WGS metagenome assembly FTBI01 (sample SAMEA3914812, study PRJEB12502) | metagenome | biome: forest; material: soil | place: Canada | collected 2011-07-07 | depth 0.1 m | reverse complement strand
GTCAACCTCACTGGATAAGTCGGGGCTTGAGTTTAAGGATGGGAAAGGCAAGAAAGGGAAATTTTTTACTTCGAACTCCCCATCCAGGAAAACTTCAAGTCTTTCTGAAGAGTATCTGAATTATTATAAGGAATTTGATTCGCTAGATGCAGGTGCGAACGAGGAGGTAAAGGGTTTGTATGAAAAGTTGCTTTACATTCATGCAGACATTCTAGAGAATAAAATTGCAGGAATTACGTCGAGAGTATTTAATCTGAAGCGAACACAATATGTGGAGCAACTTGATTTAGTTCGCGCCAGATGGGAGAAATCAAGGGGCTTACCCGGTGAACGTCCTCGTCCCTACTGGCATGATTCTGGTCTTGGGAGTGGAGACGCTGGAGCCCAAGCGGGTGCACCGTATCCTTTGCTGGAAACATTGCTCGAGCGTACAAAAAGAATCGGACAAAATCATTTTATTCCTCGTCCACAGTAGCGAACATATGCCGAATAACGCAATCGATGAACGAAGGGCGGATGATATTCGAGCGACGATTGTGTCTATGGCAATTAAAGTTTTCGAGGTATGTATCAAGGTGCACCAGATGAAGGAGGCGATATGTCAGGTAAGACGTTAGTTTTAACTCTCACGGGGACAGACCTTTTAGGAAGCCTCCTTTGTAGTCTCTGTCAGCGGACCGTAACCTTCTTTAGTTATGCTCCTTATGGAGCAAATTTCCGCGATTCGGGTACCTTAGTTCTTCCCGGTTTTTCGGGCGAGCGTCGCGATCCCGCGTTGTCTGTGACGCATCTTGGGAATGGTTATCGCGCGTTCAGCTATGCACTTATGCGGTTCTCGTGTCCTGATTCAGAAAGTCCCTTCGAATCCGGGGGGCTCAATCCGTATGCGTATTGCGCAAGTGATCCGCTGAACAGAGCGGATCCAAGTGGTCATATTTTTCGGCAAATCATAGAGCTGGGCGAACTTATTAAGCGCATGAAAAGAGAAAAGACTGCTCTGAAGCGGAGAGGATTTTTTCACGGACCGACTAATTCAAGCGGTGCAGCGCTTCACCAACAATTCACCTATGATGGAATAATGAATAGCGGTAGATCGGCGACTGGGATTGGAGCCGTTTATGACTTGGATAGTGGAGGTGCGTGGGCATTAACCGAGAATCGTTATTCCACCGAGGATTTGACAGGATTGAAGAAGGACGTGCATTCATTCTCTGAGAAGTTCGGAAAAATTGGCTTTGAAAGCTCTGAGGCGACTTTCGATTGGAGCGGGACCGAGATTGACAAGAAGTCCAGAAAAAGCGACGTCAAAAGATGGGACACGTGGATGAAATCGGTGACGGAAGAATATGATTCGAACTACACGGAATTCGATTCTTTGAGTGAGGGGGAGAGATTTGCCGCCTCCGATTTGCACAATCGCGTTGCGGGTATGCACAGTGACTTATTAAAACGTGAACTCAGTATTGATCTTCCTCACGCATTTCAGAATCTGAAGTCAGATTATTCGGAGATGCTGTCGCGTGTACAGAAACGGATGAGTAACACAGAAAGATCGGGAGATGATCTGTTGCGAGTTAAATCGAGCACCAGTAAGAGTCATCGAGTATTGGCGAATCCCAAGTCGTATTTAAATGCTGAATACCAAAATAGTTTGAGGGAGTTTGAGGCGTTATCAAAGTCGTTGTTTGGATAGCGTCTGTACTCGCTTGGGAGGGGTGTATTCAACAAGCGTCGGGCAAACAGCAAAATCACTTCCTATACTTTACATAACGCAAATTACAACCAATTGTATGTGGCAGATATATAAAAGTGCAGAACTCCCAGGCGGGCTAACCGAGCTGCCATTTCGCCGGTCCAAATCAAATCTTGATCGGCACTAGACCCGAACGGTTTTGTTTGAGACTTTCGGGCGCGCTTTCCGTCCCGATGGGCGGCTCCGCAGCAACAATTTTTAGCGGTTACCCACCAACATTCGATCTTGATGGGTAACCGCCAGGACCCAGCGGCACGGCCATTCCGGCAGTTGGGGTCCTGATCGGCGCTCCCTGGGATTGCCTGTCGGCCGGATCTCAGGGGAGCTTCGGGCCTCAACAGCCGAGTCAGACCGAACTCCGATCAGTGCAGATGCAGAAGCTCGCGCGCCTGGGCCGCAGTCGCAACCGGGCGACCATATTCCTCGCATAGCTCCGCGACCTGGCGCACGAGTGCAGCGTTGGATGGAGCGAGCGTCGCCTTATCCATCCGCACGTTGTCTTCCAATCCGGTGCGGCAATGCCCCCCGAGTTCGAGCGACCACCGAGCCAGCGTGATCTGATCGCGACCGATTCCGGCGCCGGTCCATGTCGCTTCGGGTGAAAGGCGCTTGAGGGTCTGCACGTAGAACTCAAGCACCTCGCGATCGACAGGCATGGCGTTCTTGATGCCCATGACGAACTGGATGTGCAGCGGACCCACAATCGCGCCGGACGCTTGCATCGCAGCGGCCTGAAAGATCATCGACAGGTCAAAGGCCTCGACCTCGGGCTTGATGCCGTAGGTTTTCATTTCCGCGGCGAGCCAGTTGACCAGATCCGGCGGATTGTCATAGACCCGCGTCGGGAAGTTGACCGAGCCGGTGGCCAGCGATGCCATGTCAGGCCGCAGAGAAAGCATCGCGCCGCGCTCATTGCCGGCGCCGGAGCGACCACCGGTGGACACCTGCGTGATCATGCCCGGCGCGTGCTTGCGGATACCTTCCAGCACCAGAGCGAAGCGATCGGGATTCGACGTGGGCGTTTCGTCATCGTTGCGGACGTGAAGATGAACCAGTGTTGCGCCGGCTTCGAACGCCGCCTGGGTCGACTCTACCTGCTCGTTCACCGTGATCGGCACAGCCGGATTGTCCTTCTTGCGTGGCAGCGATCCCGTGATTGCAACAGAAATGATGCAAGGCTTGCTCATGCTAGATCCCAGTTATTTGAATGGAAGCGAAGGGTCCTCCTGTCTCCTGGAGGACCTGCGGACAGCATGGGCGCTGTTCACGCCTGCACTGACCGACAGCTTGCATACATCGTAGGAAGCCTGCCCTGCTTCGTCCAATACTGATTCGATCTGAAATAATACCCGGACAGTATCGGGGCGAAGTCCGTCGATTTCAGCTCTGATTTTGCGAGGAATGAAAAAGTATAACTGTCATTACAATGGTCGTTATATCCATTTTTCAGCCCTAAGCGTCATTCTTATGCTCTTTAATTTGGCGACTCCGCAGGAGATCGCGTTCGAACTCGGTCAGCGCCTTCGAACGCGCCGACTGACCCTGAATCAGTCGCAGCGAGAGACTGCGGCGCGAGCTGGCGTGTCGCTCGGTGCTCTACGTAGCCTCGAGCGGACTGGACTGGTCACTGTGGAGGTGTTGTTGCGTGTGGCCGGAACACTGGGGCTGAATGAGCAACTTGAATCTGTCTTCGTCGTGCGTCCGGTGAGCATCGAACAAATGGAAGCAGCCAGTCGTTCGCGTCGGCGCGCGAGCCGGACAAAGGATCGGAAATAAGGAACCTTAACGTCACTTATTCCGACTAGTCCACATTGGAACTTGAAGAAGCGAACTAGCGGGCAGCGGTGGCCCTCGTTGGCAGAACTGTTCTCAAGCATCCGCTTAGTGATGAACCAGGTCGCCTTCCGTGGCGTCGATCTCTCCCGCCGATATCGGATGCGAGAACCTCATCGCTGCAATCGCCATTGCAGCGATCGCAGGCGCAAGTCCAACCACGAACATGACCTGACCGGCTGTCAAATCGTGCTGAACCAGTGAGCCGATTGCAATCGGCGCGATGACCTGCCCGAGTCGACCGACGCCCATCGACCAACCCACACCGGTCGAACGGATCTCGGCCGGGAAGAACAGCACGGCGAGCGCAATCGCGCCGGAGGCGCCGAGACCGACGAACACGCCGATCAATGCGAGCGCAATACTCGCCGCGACCAATGAACCGCCGACCTGCCCTGTCGCCGCTGTCGCGATTGCACCGAGAATCAATGCGGGAACGAGCACGCGGGCACCACCGAATCGCTCGATCAGACGCCCGACGATCGCCATGCCGATCAACGCGCCAAGACCATGAAAACCAATCGCAACGGCTGCATTGGCGGCGGACATGCCCTGGGCACGCAGCAGCACGGGTGTCCAAAGCACCGCAACGGCCAAGGTAGCGAAAGCCATCAAGAATGCGAGCGACAAAAGCAGGGTCGGTAAAGCACGACCTTCGGCGAAAATACGCCGCAAAGGCACGCCATGTGTTTGGACGTCATCGACCACATAGCGCGCGCCCACCGGCAAGTCGAGACGAGCGACAAGCCTGGAGAACGCAGCCTGCGACGCATCACGTTGAAGCAAGAAGCGCGCGGACTCCGGTAACGCCCGTGCAATGACGACCACAAGCAGGATTGGCAACGTCCCCCCGACGATAAAGATCGAGTGCCAATCGAAATATCGAATCAGCAAAGCGTTCGAGAATCCGCCCACCATTCCTCCAAGCGGAAAAGCCGCCCACAACAGGCTCGCAATGGCCGCACGACGCCGTCGCGGTGAATACTCGGAGGCGAGCGCCAGAAAGCACGGCACTGCGCCGCCCAGCCCAATCCCGGACAACACGCGCAACATCAGCAACGCTGCATATGACGGTGCATAGGCGGTGGCGAACGTGCCGAACCCGAACAGTACGACCGAGCCCATCAAAACCTTCTTGCGCCCGATACGATCCGCCAGCGTGCCAAGCAGCATGGCGCTGAGCACCGCGCCAAACACGCCAGCCGAGAAGACAAACCCGAGATGACTTTTGTCGAGATGAAGCTCGCGAACGATAAACGGCGCGGCGATCGCGATGGACTGCGAGTCCAGCCCATCCAGGAAAGCCACGGACGCGCACAACAAGAATGTCGCGATTTGCATGCGACCGATGGGCCGCTCGTCGATGAGCTGGGTGAGATTGACGGGTGCGAGCGCGTTCATCGGGAGGGCGGCCAGTTGAGGACGTTCGGTTAAGAGCGTTCAGATTCAGGGGGAGGTTGACGACGATCAATGATGTCGAGGGCGCGTGTTGCCCAACTAAATCCGATTCTTTGTCACTGGGAGAACCCAGACGCCACACCGCACGCCCTGCCCTTTGTCCTGCCTCTTCGTCGTGCCGGGAAGCCAGCCGTCACCGCAAACGTGCGCCGCATTGTCGTTGTCTCCGTCATATCGATGGCCCCTGTCGATGCCGGGGCCTGCCGAGAAGACTACGAACGGGGTGACTATGCGTCAATCGTGCTCAGGTCATACACGGAATGACGTTTGCGCATAGTAGGACGTGAGGCGTCACGATTCATGCACTGCGTCATAGATGACCTGACGAATAAACTGGTTGGAGGCGTCTCCCTTGAAGCGCCGATGCCAATGCTGTCGCACGGGGATCTTCGGCAGGCCAGAGGGCAATTCCACTTTGCGCAATGCAGCGAGCTTGCGAAACGCCGGCACCAGTTCCCCTGTCACGATCCCCATCCAGTTGGTCTCGGCAAGCATTGGGGCCAGCGCCATGACGTAGGGCATTTCGGTCACGATCGTCGCCCTGTCAGGGCCGCCCAAACGACTGTCGAGCCAGCGATTGATCGCGAGCATGCCAGGAGAACGCACGATCGGAACCGTACGCAATTGCCGGAGCGTCAGCGCGTCGCGGATATTCGGATTGCCTTCACGCACGATGCCCACGAACCTGCGCGTAAACAGCAGTTGCTGATAGACACTCGATTTCAGCTCCGGGTAGTAGCCGATCGCCACATCGAGCCGCCCTTCTTCGAGCGCCGCGCCGATATCCTCGCGCGCGACGCTCAGCGTCGCGATATGCGCATGGGGTGCGCGCTCGTGCAAAACACGCAGCACGCGTGGAACGATGACAAACGCACCGACCTCGCCCACGTAGATATTGAACACGCGCGTGGTGGTCTTGGGTTCGAATTCGGGCGCGTTCAACACCTCTTCGCGAATGATCCGCAGCGAACGACCAATCGGTTCCGCGAGCTGGGTGACAAAGGGCGTAGGCCGCATCTCACCGCCCACACGCACAAAAAGCGGATCGCCAAGGCGCTCGCGAAGTCGCGTGAGCGTATGGCTCAGCGCCGACTGGCTGACGTCGAGCGCCTGCGCTGCGCGCGTAATCGTGCGGTGCTCGAGGATGGCCTCGATCACGAGCAGAAACTCGAGGCGGTCGATCCCGGTATGCACATTTCTCATAGCGTGTATGACCTGAATGATCTGTACGACGAGGACTATCCGAAACTACTATGGGCGTCGTCAATCCGGACATTCACCCGCAAGGAACCCTATGAGCGTTGCGCAATCAGCGAACCCCGCGGTCTGGGATGTGGTCGTGATCGGCGCCGGCCCGGTGGGTCTCGCAAGCAGCATCGAGCTTGCAAGACGTGGCATACGCACCTTACTCGTCGAGCGTAACGATCGGGTCGGACACGCGCCGCGCGCCAAGACGTGCAATGTGCGCACCTGCGAACATTTGCGTCGTTGGGGCATCGTTGACCGACTTCGCGCTCGCGCGCCCTTTGGCATCGATTACCCGTCGAACGTTGTGTTCGCTACGCGCCTTGCCGGGCGCGAACTGGCGCGCTTCGAGAATGCGTTCTTTTGCCGCCCGGGCGCGCATCCACTCTATGCGGAACACGCTCAATGGATTCCGCAATACAAACTTGAAGAAACGCTGCTCGAATACGCGCGCGAATTGCCGCTTGCGACGCAGCGATTCAATGTCAATGTCGCCGCCCTCAAGCAGGACGAAGACCTTGTGACATTGACACTCGAGACCCCTGAAGGGATTGAAACTGTTCAGAGTCGCTACGTGATCGCAGCCGACGGCGCGGGCAGCACGACACGCAGCACACTGGGCATCCGCATGATCGGCGATGGCGCGCTGTCGAAGCATCGAATGATGATCTTCCGCGCGCCCGAGCTTGCACGACAGCATGCACTGGGCCCTGCGGTCGCCTACTGGATCGTGAATCGCGACGCACCCTCGGTCCTGGGTCCCATGGACGTCGATGGTCGCTGGTATTTCGGATTCACACCGCGGCCCGGTCTTGAAGATGCTGAGGAAGCCCTGCGCCTTGCGACCGCGCTCGACACGGAGATCGAGGTCTTGTCGGTGGGTGACTGGACCGCCCATCGCCTTGTCGCGGAACGCTATCGCGAAGGTCGCGTGTTTCTCGCCGGCGATGCCTGCCATTTGCATCCGCCCTATGGGGGCTATGGCATGAACCTGGGCGTGGGGGATGCAGTCGATATCGGATGGAAGCTGGCCGCGGTCATCCAGGGCTGGGCCGGTGAAGCCCTGCTCGATAGTTACGGCATCGAGCGCCGCCCTGTTCATCTGCGCACCATTGAGGAAGCGGTGATCAATCACAGCCAGTCGTCGCAGTCGCTCGCGAGTGCCGACCTCGAGGACGATGGGCCGAACGGCGATGCCGCGCGTGAAACAGCAAAACAGCGCATTCTCGAAGAAAAGGTACGCGAGTTCGATACACTCGGTGTAGTGCTCGGCTATCGCTACGATGATTCGCCCTGTGTGATTGGCGACGACACCGAAGCACCCGCGCATCACTACAGGAACTATCAACCCTCGGCCCGACCCGGGAATCGCGCCCCGCACTACTGGCTTGACGGCACATCGACATCGACATCGCACGGCGCGGCATTGTATGACCGCTTTGGTGAGGGCTTCACGCTGCTGATCACCCGCGGCGATGCCACCGACACGACTGCGCTATGCGACCGCGCTGCGGCGCTGGGTATTCCGCTTGAAGTACTCGTTATCGATGATCCCGCCCTTCACGCGCTCTATGGAGCAACGTATGCGTTGATCCGACCGGACCAGCATGTCGCGTGGCGCGGCGATACGTTACCGCCCGACATAGGACATTTTCTCGCTACGGTGACCGGGCACGAGCACGCGCGGGTCCTTCAGGATTAAACCGGGCATCGGTGGGCGCGTTTGGATGCTTGAGGATGCCGATGCGACGTCCGACGCAGCGGATCCATGTCGTCGGCGCGCCATGGATTGAGCGCAACGCACTCACCGCCTCGGCCCGCACACGTGCGGGTCACTCATAGTTGGATTGTCAGGAAAACGCAAGTAAGCTTGAATGCTCAGTGTGAAAAGCGCTGAGTGCGAAGCGTTGAAGCCACCTTGCGGCAGATCCTGACGACCACTATGAAGATGCATCATTTGCGCGATCTGCTTGCGGTTGCAGAGAAAGGCAGCATCAGCGCGGCGGCAAAACACCTGGGCGTATCGCAACCTGCGTTGAGCCGGAGCATCCGTGAGCTCGAAAAGGAAGTGGGTGCACCGCTCCTGGCACGACAATCGACGGGGGCCGCGCTCACGGCAATGGGCGACCTGTTTGTGCGTCGGGCCAGTACGGCAATGAACGAGCTTCGCCGCGCGCAGGAAGAAATTAAACAGATGCAAGGCACCGAGCACGGCACCGTGGTGGCGTGTATGTCGTCGATGGCGCATCTGACACTGCTGAAGGAGGCGCTGGGCACGTTCACTCAACGCTATCCGAATGTGCAGCTGCGAATCATCGAAGGCGTCTTTCCGATGATTGATGCGCGCATTCGCAGCGGGCTGGTCGATTTCTACATCGGACCCGCACCCGAAGCCGGGACTGCCCCGGGGCTTCAGCTCGAGACGTTGTTCGCGACCCGGCGGGTTGTGCTCGCACGGGTGGGGCATCCGCTCGCACACAGTCGATCACTGGCCGCACTAACAGACGCAAGCTGGGTCACCACGTCGATCACTTCTCACGCGGAACGGGAATTCGCGGCGCTGTTTTCAGGGCGAGGACTGCCCATTCCCAAGCTCGCTCTGCAAACCGAATCTGCACTCACCTGGATCACCGCGCTCGTGTCGACCGATATGCTTGTGATGGTCCCCGAGCCGTGGGTCCACTCGCCGCTGATCAAAGGCCTTATCGCGCCGATCCCGGTCGAAGAGTCGCTTGCAGGCGCACCGATGACGCTGGTGCGCCGATCCACCGTTCCGTCGACACCGGCAAGCGAGTATTTCTGCGACCTGTTGCGACGCGCGGCCACCCAGTTCAGTGTCGACTCATGGGACGTCGATCCGACCGTTCCCGAGGGCCCCCCTCACGTGCGTAGCCCACCGCCCCATCGCATCGCTCCGGTCTGAGACCCAGGTTCAAGACCGAGGCATGCGTCAGGGCGATCGAGCGTCGCACGCTATTGCGGTTCCAGCACCGTACTTTGAACGGCGAATGCCAGCTGCTCCAGCTGGAACGCAAGGCTTAAGCGATGAAAATCGATGCAATGCCCTGCGGACTTGCAAAGCCGGGCATCCACCAGCGGTGATGCAGTGAAGGCCGCGCCGAAATCGTGAACCTGCTGGGCGTCGGTGATCCACAGTCGGTCAAACTCGCCTTGTCGATAGTGCACGGGTACCTGAACCTGGCTCGCCATGCCTTTCACTGAGCTGTGCCAGGTCGTCACGATATCGAGCAGCTCGGCGCGAGGAACGGGCGCATCCGCGCTATGACTTCGCGCGGGCATCTCCGATGAAAACGTCCACTCGGGCCCGAACATCACCGTGTCCTTGACCTCCGAGGGCAGATCGATCATTGGAATATCCGGCAGCGACGACCAGTGATCAAGACTCTCGGGCGGCGTCACCATCCCGACGCCGGAAACGGCAATGCCCAACAGATTCCATGACGGACGCCTTGCCGCGATCGACACGGTGATCGCGCCGCCGATCGAATGTCCGATCAGAAACACGCCGCTTCTGCCCCGGCCATACCGGCTCCAGATATCGCCAATCACACTGTCCAGTCGTTCGGCGTTCCTGGGGATCGTGGCCTCTGCTGGTGGCAGTGGCGTGGTATCGCCGTAGCCCGGTCGATCGAGCGCAATGATGGGCAACCCGAGCGCGGCCGCACGCTCGATCAATGAATAGCCCTCGACATCAAAGTAAGCCGATGAGTACGTGCCACCATGAATCGCGATGATCAATGGGCGTTCGTCGCCGCCCGATGCGGTGTCAACGTTGCGTCGAAGTCCCGATACGGTGATGCCGCCCAGCTCTTCGCTAAAGCGCCATGGGTTCGAATTCACGTGCTGTCTCCTGAATGAGTGGTCGAACGCGATACGCACCTCGATCCCTACCTCGATATGCACGCCGATTTGCACGACGCGATGAACGTCGCTATGCACTTCGGTATGCACTTCGATACGCACTTCGAAGCGCGGTCGAGGGCTGTTCGCGAACTGTGGTCATGGCGCGGGCCGACAATTCTTCGTCGAACGAGGCCCTTCGCGATCGCATTATTCAGCGCGACACAACGCAAGACCACATGACAGAAATGATTTCCCTATACCCAGTTTGCATAGGGCTGTGATCGCTCCCAACATGTCGTGACGTTTCGTCAGAATGACATGCGGATCCTATAGCAAACCCTATGGATAGCTGAATATCCTTGCCTACCCAAGCGGCCATTTCTATATTGAGCGCATCGATCGCAATGACACTTGCGTCATTCAATACTTGGAGACCAATCGTGGGTCTGCTCCTTCCTTCGGATACGTAGCGACGTAACGGCCGCGCTGGCTTCCACACACTGCTTCGCTGCTCGTTGAATATCCCATCGACGCTCTGGCGCATCGATGGAGGGCGCCCTGTTGTGAATCGCTTTACGTTTGTCTTTAGGAAGCCTGATTAGAAATAGGCGAATTCGAAAGTCATTCCGATCTGCTATGAAAGCGATCGCAACGAATGCGCCGGATCGTATGCACTGGAATAGCGAGAACACCGCATGAAACTTGTCACGTACCGACTTCACGACACGACCCCATTCACCGGCATCGTTATCCACGGTGGCGTGATCGATATTGGCGCGCACCTCACCGATGCACCGCGCGACATGATTGGCCTGATTACCGACTGGGCACACTGGCAGCCACAACTTGCCACGCTCGCTGCCACGGGCAAGGCGGACCATAGTCTTGACGGCGTCACGCTATGTGCGCCCGTTCCCCGACCGGGAAAGATCCTTGCGATTGGTTTGAACTATGCCGACCACGTGGCGGAATCAGGCATGGCGACACCGGCCGATCAGCTGTGGTTCGCCAAGATGCCGACTGCAGCCAACGGTCCGTTTGCTCCCGTGAACCTGCCCCGTGTCTCGGAGCAGCTCGACTATGAGGCGGAACTGGCCTTTGTGATCGGTCAGCGTTGCCGTCACGTGTCGCGCGACAAGGCCCACGAGGTGATCTTCGGATATTGCGTGGCCAACGACGTCAGTGTGCGCGACTGGCAACTGCGCACGTCACAGTTCACGATCGGCAAGTCATTCGACACGCACGCGCCTTTCGGCCCGTGGATTGTGACTGCGGACGAGATCAGTGATCCGCATGCGCTGGGTATCCGATGCTTTGTGAACGACGAGAAGCGTCAGGATTCCAACACCGCTCAGCTGATCTTCAATTGCTTCGAACAGGTCGAGCATCTGTCCAAAGCCATGACCCTCGAGCCGGGCGACGTCATCCTCACCGGCACGCCCGGCGGCGTGGGCGTCGGCTTTAAACCGCCGCGCTGGCTGCGTCGCGGAGACCGCATCAAGGTCGAAATCGACGCGATCGGTGCCATCGAAAATATCGTGAATCTCGAGCCCCACTAAGACGCACGCGGCGCGCAACACCGCCGCATCCCTGATTGAGTGACTGATCGAGCCGCCAACGTCGCGCCGGGTGAATCGTCACGCCCCAACGAATCAACTCGGGCCTTAGGGGGGCCTAAGTCGGCCTCGGTCTGGCGTTGAAGCCTGACAACACAACCAAAAAATCCTGGCCCGCTGCGTGAGTGCTTCACACAAGCGAGCCATCAAAAGCCGGTCGCAAAGCACGGCCGGCGCCTCACCGATAGACTCACTTCTGGAGACAAGGTATGGATATCACGCGTGGTGCGCGCTGGGATACAGCGTATGAATGGAAGGCGGTGCTGCTGTTATCGCTTGGGTTCGGGTTGGTCGGTGTCGATCGATTTATGATCATGCCGCTCTTCCCCGTCATGATGACCGATCTGAAGCTCGACTATCAGGATCTTGGGCATATCACGGGTGCGCTTTCCATTGCATGGGGCGTGTCCGCGCTGATCATGGGCAATCTGTCGGATCGTATCGGTCACCGCAAGGTGATCATCCCTGCCATGGTGGTGTTTTCCTTGCTGGCCGGGCTCAGTGGATTTGCGAGCGGCATCGGTACCCTGCTTCTGATCCGCGCGGTCATGGGTTTCGCCGAAGGTGCCTTTGCGCCCTCGGCCATCATCGCAACCATCGACGCTTCGAAACCCAGCCGCCACGGTCGCAATGTCGGCCTCCAGCAACTGGCGTTGCCGCTGTTTGGTCTGGGGCTCGCCCCGATCATCGTGACCCAGCTTCTCAAGATCATGCCCTGG
>FTBI01002132.1_pt1 | contig 12576 bp, 10 predicted proteins | sample 1639171 | NCBI WGS metagenome assembly FTBI01 (sample SAMEA3914812, study PRJEB12502) | metagenome | biome: forest; material: soil | place: Canada | collected 2011-07-07 | depth 0.1 m | reverse complement strand
GTGCTCGCTGACGGGACGGTCTTTCCTTCGCAAGGCCACATCAACTTTACCAACCCGGCCTTCAGCGACCAGACCGGCACCTTCCTCGTGCGCGCGGCATTCGCCAATCCGAAAGGGGTCTTGCGCCCGGGGCAGTTCGTACGCGCGGTGGTCTCCGGAGCCGTGCGGCCGAACGCGATCCTCGTGCCTCAGCGAGCTGTGCTGCAAGGGGCGAAAAGTCACTTTGTGTGGGTGGTCGACGACGATTCCAAGGCGCATCAACAGGTGGTCGAAACGGGCGAATGGCATGGCGACGACTGGTTCATTACCGATGGACTCAAAGCGGGCGATCGCATCGTGGTGGATGGCGCGATCCGGGTCATCGCCGACACGCCTCTGAAGATAAAGGGTGAAGCCACGGAGAGCCCAGCGGCGTCGACACCAGCCGCCAACGGTTCGCCCGAACGGCGTCAGGACCTGGCGCGCCAGTCCGGCGGGCACAGCGCGACCGCGACTGAGTGAGCGCCCGCCACCATGAATATCTCCCACTTCTGTATTGATCGGCCCATCTTCGCGTCGGTCATCTCCATCGTTATCACGTTGGGCGGGACGCTGGCGATGTTCGCCCTGCCGATCGCGCAATACCCGGATATCACGCCGCCGCAGATCACGATTTCCGCCACCTACCCTGGCGCCAGTGGCGACGTGGTTGCGAATAACGTCGCCGCGCCGATCGAACAGCAGGTGAACGGTGCGGACAACATGATCTATATGTACTCGTCGAGTTCGTCGACGGGCGCCTATACGCTGAACGCGTTCTTCCAGATCGGCACCAATCCGGAACTCGCGCAGGTCGACGTGCAGAATCGCGTGAACCTGGCGTTGCCGCAATTGCCTTCGTCAGTGCAGTCGCAGGGCATTCAGGTACAGAAGAAGTCGTCTGCGTTCATGATGGTGATCGCCATCTATTCACCGAGTAATCGCTACGACTCCACGTATATCGCGAACTACGCTAACGTCTATGTGCTCGATGCGTTGAAGCGCGTGCCCGGCGCCAACCAGTCCAGCATCTTCGGTACGCCCGATTACGCGATGCGTATCTGGCTGAAGCCCGACCGGATGGCGCAACTCGGCATCACGGCGGCAGACGTGCAACGCGCCGTGGCCAATCAGAACCAGCAATTCGCGGTGGGCCGAATCGGGCAATCGCCCACGGGCAGCCCTGTGGAGCAGTCGTTTGCGGTCACCACCACGGGCCGGCTGACCGACCCCGCGGAATTCGACAACATCATCATTCGCGCGACGAATGGCGATGCGGCGATAGTCAGACTCAAGGACATTGGCCGGGCCGAACTTGGCCAGAAAGATTATTCGATCCGCAGCCGCTTCCAGGGCAAGCCCGCGACGGTCATCGCGGTGTATCAACAACCGGGCGCGAATGCACTCGACGTCTCGAAGCAGGTGCGCGCGACGCTCGCGACGATGAAGAAGTCGTTTCCTGAAGGCATCGACTACGAAATCGCGATGGACACCACCGACTTCACGCGGGCTTCCATCTCGGATGTTGTCCATACCTTTTTTGAAGCGCTCGTACTGGTGGTGATCGTCGTATTTGTGTTCCTGCAAAGTCTGCGCGCCACGCTGATACCGGTGATCGCGGTGCCGGTATCGATTGTAGGCACGTTCATGGGCATGCTCGCACTCGGCTTCTCGATCAACATGCTGACGCTATTCGGCATGGTGCTGGCAATCGGCATCGTGGTGGACGACGCGATCGTGGTGGTGGAGAACGTCGAGCGAAATATGAACGTTCACAAGCTGAGTCCGAAAGACGCGGCCAAGCGCGCGATGGACGAAGTCTCCGGTCCGGTCATTGCGATCGTGCTGGTGATGTGCGCGGTATTCGTGCCAGTGGCGTTTCTTGGGGGCATCACCGGGCAACTGTACAAGCAGTTTGCCATCACGATCGCGATTTCAGTCGTGCTTTCCGGGATCGTGGCGCTGACACTGTCGCCCGCACTGGCAGCGTTGCTGCTGAAGCCCGGTCACCACGAGAAGCGCGGTTTCTTCAGGTGGTTCGACAACGCCTTCGCGCGAATGACGACCGGCTACGCTAACCTGGTCAAACTGGCCATTAAACGTTTCGTAGTCGGGCTGCTGATTTTCGTGGGCATGATCGTGCTGTCGGTCGTGATGCTGCGCACGGTTCCCACGTCTTTCCTGCCACCGGAAGATCAGGGCTATCTGCTCGGCGCGGTGATCATGCCTGACGCCGCAAGCCTGGATCGCACCGAGGCGGTCTCGCAGCATGTCACGGACTATTTCATGAAGCAGCCGGCTGTGGGCAGCGTGACGGTGGTCAACGGTTTCAGCCTGCTCGACAGTCAGAACAAGAATAACGCCGGGACATTTTTTGTCGGCTTCAAAAGTTTCGACGAACGCTACAAGTTCGCCAACATCCGGACGCAGAACGCGAGGGCGGTGCTGATTGACGCGTATAGAAATCTTTCTACGGTTCAGGAGGGGATCATTCTGCCGGTCAATCCGCCGTCGATTCCGGGGTTAGGCACGACCGGCGGCACGGAGGTATGGGTTCAGGCACAGGGCGATGCCACGATTGCGCAGCTGGCCGGCGTGGTCGACCAGTTCGTCGAGCATGCGAAGAAACGACCGGAACTGGCGCGCGTGACCAACACATTCAGTGCGTCCTCGCAGCAACTGATGGTCAATGTGGACCGCGACAAGTCGGAGACGCTGGGCGTGCCGATCGAGGACGTGTATAGCGCGATGCAAACCATGTTCGGCTCGCTCTACGTGTCGCAGTTCAACCGGTCGAGCCGCCTGTGGCAGGTGATCCTGCAGGCCGAGCCGTCGTATCGCCTCAAGCCTCAGGATCTCGACCAGATCTTCGTACGCAGCAAGACCAACAGTATGGTGCCGCTGAAGGCCGTCGTGACCTCGAAGTTCGACACGGGTCCCGATCTGGTGACGCGCTTCAACAATTTTCCGGCGGTAAAGGTGACGGTCAATCCCGCGCCGGGTGTCAGTTCGGGCCAGGTACTCGCCACCCTCGACGAGGTGGGCGCCGAGGTGTTACCGGCGGGCTACAGCCTTGGGTGGAGCGGCGAAGCCTACGAGGCGAAGACGGCCGGGGGAACCTCGGCGCTCGTGTTCGTGTTCGGCCTGATCATGGTGTTCCTGATTCTCGCCGCGCAATACGAGAAGTGGAGCTTACCGTTCGGGGTGTTGATGGCGGTGCCTTTCGCGCTGTTCGGCGCGCTGCTCGCCATCCTGCTGCGGGGCCTCGAAAACGACGTCTACTTCCAGATCGGCTTGACGATGCTGGTCGCACTCGCGGCGAAGAACGCGATCCTGATCTTCGAGTTCGCCGTGATCAATCGGGAGTCGGGCGAGTCGGTGTACGACTCGGCGGTGTCGGCGGCGACCGAGCGTCTGCGCCCGATCGTGATGACCTCGCTGGCGTTCATTCTCGGCTGCGTGCCGCTGGCCATCGCACTGGGTGCGTCTGCAAATAGCCGTCATTCGATCGGCACCGGCGTGATCGGCGGGATGCTCGGCGCCACGGTGATCGCGGTCTTCTTTATTCCGATGTTCTTCTACGTGCTCGAAACGATGTCGGAGAAGAGCGGCAGCAAGAAGACCAAAGGACCGACAACTGGCAAGCCGGACGATGGTCCGAACGATGGCGCCGGCCCGAGCGGCACTCCGGGTGGGGCACCGACCATCACGCCTTCGGCCCGACGCGAGGGCGAATGATATGTCTAGTAGAGCGTCCCTGCCGTTTCTGGTACCCGTGTTGCTGGCCCTCGGCGGCTGCCTGCTCGGGCCAAACTATTCGCGGCCTGCTGCCGACGCGCCCGCCACGTATCGCTTTGCCGCAGGCGAGACCGCCGAGACGGCCAATACCGCGTGGTGGGAGCAGTTCAACGACCCGGTGCTGAACGACCTGATCGCGGCCGCGTTGGCCGGGAACAAGGATGTGAAGATCGCCGCCGCGCGCGTCGACCAGTTTCTTGGCCAGTTTGCCACCACCCGCGCGGGACTGTTTCCGCAGGTGGCTGCGGGCTTCGATGCGCAACGTCAGCGGGCTTCGGTAGCCGGACTCCCAACCTTGCCAGCGGGCGTCTCGCCGGTCTTCAACACGCTTGAGCCGACCTTGTCGGCGTCGTGGGAAATCGACGTGTTCGGCAAGGTGCGCCGCGAGACCGAAGCGGCGCGCGCGAGCCTGCTGGCGAGCGAGGAAGGGCGCCGTGCGACGATCCTGTCGCTGGTGGCGTCGGTGGCTACCTCGTATATCAATTTGCGCGACCTTGACCAGCAACTCGATATCGCGAAGACGACTACGGAAAGCCGCGCGGAATCGGTGCAGGTATTCACCGCGCGCTTCAAGGGCGGCGACGTATCGCAGATGGAACTGGCGCAGAGCCAGTCCGAATATGAAGCATCGCTCGCCACGATTCCGCAGCTCGAAGCGCAGATCGCGCAGCAGGAAGATGCGCTGTCGATCCTGCTCGGCCGCAATCCCGGCGATATCATTCGTGGCCGAGCGATTTCCGATCTGGCCATGCCCGCCATACCCGCGGGTTTGCCGTCCGATCTGCTCGAACGGCGTCCCGATCTGCTGCAGGCGGAGCAGAATCTGGTTGCCGCCAACGCGCTGATTGGCGCGGCGCGCGCGCTCTATTTTCCGTCAATCTCGTTGACCGGACTATTCGGCTCGGCCAGCGGCGAATTCTCGAAGCTATTTACAGGGCCCGCGCGTATCTGGGCATTTGCGGGTTCGGTGACCATGCCGATCTTCACTGCCGGCAGCATCAGCGGACAGGTGCGCCAGGCCGAAGCGCAGCAGCAACAGGCGTTGTTCCAGTACCAGCAAGCCATTCAAAGCGCGTTTCAGGAAGTCGACGATGCGCTCATCTCGGTGCAGAAGTCGCGCGAGCAACTCGTGATCCAGCAACGGCAGGTCGACGCGCTCCGTACGTATGCGCGGCTGGCCCGGCTGCGTTTCGAGGGCGGCTACACCAGCTACATCGAAGTGCTGGACGCCGAGCGCAGCCTGTTCAACGCGCAACTCAGCTATACGCAGACCAACGGCGTCGTCTTCAATTCGCTGGTCGCGCTTTACAAGGCGATGGGCGGGGGCTGGGTCGTCACCGCAGAGCAGATGACCCAAAAATCCCCGCAGCAGGAGGGAAGTGCCCAACCGAAGACGGGCGATTCGCTGGCGGAGTTGCCGCGATGAAAACGCTCGCCAAAGGACGCCTGCTTGCCTGCCACGAATGCGATCTGCTGCAGCGTGAGTTGCCGCTGCCGCCTGCCGGCGTCCTGCGCTGTCGCCGGTGCGACGCCGAGCTGTCGCGCAGTCGGCCGGACAGTGTCGACCGGGCGCTCGCGTTAACGCTTAGCGCAATGGTGCTGTTCGCGGTCGGCAATACGTTTCCGATGGTCGGTCTGGACGTGAACGGCGATCTCGTTCAGACAACCTTGCTCGGGGCCGCCCGCGTGCTCTATGAGGACGGCATGTGGCCCATCGCCGCGCTCGTGCTGACGACGACGTTCGTCATGCCGCTGCTGCAGATGGCGACCATGCTCTATCTGCTGGTGCCTCTGCGGCTGGGGCGCATCCCGTTCCGCTTCGACGTGGTCTTCCGTCTTCTGAAGCTGGTTCGGCCGTGGGGCATGACCGAGGTCCTGATACTCGGCATGCTCGTCGCGTTGGTCAAACTCGCGCACATTGCGAGCGTCGTGCCGGGCACTGCGCTATGGACATTCGGTGCGCTCATGGTGATGCTGGCGGCGGCGAGCGGCGCGTTCGATCCGCGAGACTTCTGGAGCCGTATGCACGCCACTAACACGGCGGCGACGGAGGAGGGCGAGCCGGTCATGCTGCGCTCTTCCGCCCCCGCGACCACCGCAATGGATGCGGGCCTTCTGACCTGTCACACGTGCGAGCAACTGGTCAAACCCTCCGCGCATGGCGGCGCGGCCTGTCCCCGCTGCGGCGCGCATCTGCACGCGCGCAAGCCCAACAGCATCAACCGCACGTGGGCACTGCTGATCGCCGCGATGGTGCTGTACATCCCAGCGAACGCGTTGCCGGTGATGAATACCAGCTCGCTGTTCGGTAGCGAGAAAGACACGATTCTGAGCGGTGTGGTCTATCTGTGGACATCAGGGTCCTGGCCGCTCGCGATTGTTGTTTTTATCGCGAGTGTTGCCGTACCGATGCTGAAGATCATCGCCTTGGTGTTCCTGGTTCTATCCACGCAGATGAACTGGGCCTGGTCGCCGAAGCAACGCGGGCGCATCTATCGGGTCGTGGAAATGGTCGGGCGCTGGTCGATGCTCGACATCTATGTCATCACCATTCTCGTCGCGCTCGTGCAGTTCAAGGGGCTGGCGACCATCCAGGCCGGACCGGCCGCGATTGCATTTGGCTCGGTTGTCGTGCTGACCATGTTTGCCGCATTGTCGTTCGACCCGCGCCTGATCTGGGACCGGGCGGGGAAAAATCATGTCCAGACCGCCCAATAATCTTCCACCCGAGATTCCCGACGCGGTGGCCGTGCCGCGCAGGCGCTGGCGCGTGCAGTTGATCTGGCTGGTCCCGATCGTCGCGTTGCTGATTGGCGGATGGCTCGCCGTCAAGGCAGTTCTGGACAAAGGACCGACCATTACGATCAGCTTTATGACCGGCGAAGGTCTCGAAGCGGGCAAGACCAAGATCAAGTTCAAGAATGTCGACATCGGCACGGTGACGAGTGTGGTGCTGTCGCCGGATCATCGCGGCGTGATCGCGCGCGCCGAACTCGCGAAGGATTCGTCGAGTCTTCTGGTGAGCGACACCCGCTTCTGGGTAGTGCGCCCGCGTATTTCCGGGGGCACCGTGTCGGGCATCGGCACGTTGCTGTCGGGCTCGTTTATCGGCATGGATGTAGGCACCGCAACCACGTCGCGCAGTGACTTTGTCGGACTCGAGACACCGCCTGTGATTGCCACCGGCGTGCCGGGGCGGGAATTCATCCTGAAGGGCGCAGATATGGGTTCGCTCGATGTCGGTTCCCCCGTGTTTTTCAGACGCCTGCAGGTGGGCCAGATTTCGGCGTACAAGCTCGACGATAACGGCAAAGGCGTGACCATGCATGTGTTCGTCAATGCGCCGTACGACAGGTATGTGAAGGACGACAGCCGTTTCTGGCACGCGAGCGGCATCGACGTGTCGCTCGATACCAACGGCGTCAAGGTCAACACGCAGTCGCTTGTGGCGATTCTGATCGGCGGCCTTGCATTCGCGACGCCCGCGGAGAATGAAGACAGGAGCGAGGCCGCGGTTGACACGGAATTCTCGCTGTTCCATACCCACGACGAAGCCATGATGCAGCATGACCGCATCGTCGATTCGTATGCGTTCAACTTTACTGAGTCGGTCCGCGGACTATCGGTGGGTGCGCCAGTCGATTTCCGTGGGATCGTGGTTGGCGAGGTGGTCGGCATTTATACGCGGTTCGATCCCGTGACGAATCAATTCAGCATTCCTGTCGAGGTGCATCTGTTCCCCGCGCGCTTCACGTCGCGCTACAAAAACGGCGGCAATGGCGACAATGGCGGCCGGGTAGTGGCCGATCGTCGTCAGTTCGCGGACTGGCTGGTCGCGCACGGTTTGCGTGCTCAAATGAAGACGGGTAACCTGCTGACCGGGCAGCTCTATGTGGCGCTCGATTTCTTCCCCAACGCAGCCAAAGCGAAGATCGACTGGAGCGGCAATCCGCCCGAGTTGCCGACTGTGCCCGGCGGTCTGCAATCGCTTCAGGACTCGGTGACATCGTTGATTGCCAAGCTCAACAAGATTCCGTTCGAAGCAATCGGCAATAACACGAAGCAGACGCTGGCAGACGCCGACGTGCTGCTGAAACAACTCAATTCGCAGGTGCTGCCTCAGGCGCGCACCACGCTCGCGGCGGCGCAGGCGGCGCTGAATTCGGCCAATTCCGCGCTGCAGCCGGACTCGCCGCTCACGCAAAGCACCAACGATACGTTGCATGAACTCGCGCGAACGGCGGCTGCGTTCCGTACGTTGGCGGACTATCTGGAACGTCATCCAGAGGCGCTCATCCGCGGCAAGCAGGAGGACAAGTGATGCGCACGTTTCTCTTGCCGTCGGTGCTGCTGATTGCCGCCGCGCTGGCCGCCTGCAGTTCGTCGCCCACGGCAAGCTTCTATACGTTGGGCGCAGTGAGCCCACAGGGCGGCGCGCACACGGTTCGCCCGATCAGCGTAGTCGTAGCATCGGTCACGGTGCCCGAACTGGTGGACCGCCCGCAGTTCGTGGTCCGTCTGAGCGACAACCAGGTGAAGCTCGACGAGTTCGCGCGTTGGGCCGATCCGGTAAAGAGCCAGATACCGCGCGTCGTAGCCGCCGACCTCGCGGTGCTGCTGCCGGGCGCACGTGTGTCTCTCTATCCGCAGGAGGGTGATGCCGGGGCCGCGTATCGGGTTCGGATTGAACTTCAGCGCTTCGATGGTGCGCCGGGCGATGGCGCTACAGTCGAGGCGCTCTGGTCGGTGAGTCCGCCAAAGGGAGGCCCGCTAATGAGTGGCCGTACCGTTACCCACGAACCTGTTGCGGGTCCGGGCTACGAAGCTCTCACGGCCGCATACAGCGCGGGACTGGGCGCAATCAGCCAGGACATTGCCGCCGCGATTCAGGCAGGTCTGACGAAGTGACAAGGAATGTTCGGGGCGCAGGCATCCATCGTGAAGATGTCGCGCCTGTCCGATCGGTGGGGATATTGCGCTGCGGGAGTGCGACAGCTCAATTACAGCCATGGCTCGACGCTGTCTTGTAGCACTTCTGTCCGTTCGGCGCTTTATAGACGCCCTTCCCGTTGACCGTTTTGGCTTCGCCGCCTTTGCTGGTTTGTGTTGTCGTCACCCCAGCCTGATTTTTCTGCGATTTCCAGGCGTTACCCGTGTTGCTGTTATAGCCGCCGGCGCTCCCTCCGTTTCCGCAAACGGTGCGTCCGCGCGCGTTGGTTGCGCACTCGGCATACGCGTTGGAACAGATCATTACGCAAGCGAGAATCACTAGAGCTTTCATGGCAGGCATCCTTGAATGGGCCGAACGCGTGGTGGTCTGCGCTAGCCCGTATGTTTGGTCAGTCCTACTGACAGAGGCCACTATCTGCCGAGCATGCCGAGCGCTTCACGCATGGGCGCGACCGATACGGTAATCAAACCATCGAGTGGCGTGTTCATTTCGAGAATCAGGAAGACGGCTCCAGAGGTGGATAACGCCCCCAGACACAACGCTCCGAAAACAGTCCAGTTAAATGGGCCGAAATGCCGAACGCAGCGAAGATAATGCAGAGCCAAACGACCAGCGTGACGAGAAGCGGAATGGCTAGCGCGCCGACGCTTTGCAATAACGTCAACCGTCGCGCCGCGAGAACCTGATCCGCAATCTCGACCGCGCTTTGCTGAAGTCGGCGCTGCGCAGCGGTTTGCGCCGGGAGTTCTGTAAGACTCCGCTCGAAGGCTTCCACTCTGGGTGTGCCTTCGACGCTGCCTGGTCTTGCCACCTGCGCGGAGCTGCCTGAAGACAGTATCTCGACCGAGACGGCATACAGGGTTTTGAGTTGGGCACGGACCTCCCGGGTCTCGGGACCGAACCTCGCCAGCACCCGATCGAGTTGGACCACGTTGGCCGAGTTGTGCACGAGCTCGCTATTGATCGTGTCCAGCGAGCTTTTCGCCGATGAAATCAGCAGGCCGAGCACGAGAGCCGCCAGCGTAGCGATCAGCCCGGTGGTCAGCTTGACGACGCCGATCGACTCATCGGAGAGATGATGTTCGGGCAGTATGGCGCGCAGGCACAGCCCAAGCACCGCGCTACCGAACACGCAGAAAAATACAATGAAGGCGATCACGAAATGTTGCACCGCCTGACCCTCCGTCGCCGGTCTGGGATGAACAGGTTGGCAACCCTTGTGCTATCGGATTGCCGGGGTGTTCAATCAAAAGCGTCCATGCCAACTCCAGATTACGCGACGAGCGTTGCCGCCGATAGTGCACTTTGGTCCGGTGTCGGCGCCCGGAACGCTCGCTAAACCACTCACGGCGTGCATCGCTCGCCATAGAATCGAACGTCCGTTACGTCCGGAGCCGCCACACATGACTCAGGAGCGGCGCAAGCCGTCCCGTTTCCGCCTGCCGCGTCGCGCCGGTTCATCGTGGCAGCCGCCGCGTGCCCGCACGCTGCTCACGCGGCCGGCGGCGTCGCCGCAACGTGTGCTGCTGCGGCGCGTTTATCTGGTGTTTGGACTGTGCGCGCTGGCGTTCGTCGTGCTGTATCTCGATCGCGAGGGGCTGAAAGATGCTTACCGTGAGGTACCCGGCGTTATCGATCTGATGTACTTCACGATGATCACCGTGGCAACGGTAGGGTATGGCGATATCGTGCCGGTCACGGCTCGCGCGCGTCTGATCGACGCCTTCTTTATCGTGCCGATCCGGATCGGCATCTGGTTTATCTTCGTGGGCACCGCCTATCAGTTCGTCGTTCAACGCGTCATCGAGGAATTCCGCATGAAACGCCTGCAAAAACAGTTGCACGATCACGTCCTCGTGTGCGGCTATGGCTTGAGCGGCTCGGTGGCAGTGCGCGAGTTGCTGGAAAGCGGCGTCAATCCTGCGGCGATTGTCGTGATCGACCCGCAGCAGCCGGCAATCGAGGCCGCCATTGCGCTCGGCGTCGCAGGCTTGTTCGGCGATCCTTCGAGGGAAGACCTGTTGCAGCAGGCCCAGGTGCGCCGGGCGAAAGCGGTGATTATCAGTGTGACCGACGACGCCGCCGCAATCATGCTCACGCTGACGGTACGCAGCATCGCGCCGGACACGAAGATCGTCGTGCGGATTCAGGAGCAGATCTTCCAGCGGCAACTGCGTCAGGCAGGCGCGGATGTGATCGTGTCGTCGACCAAGATAGGTGGCCTGTTACTCGCCGACGCTGTGACCAGCAGTTATCTCGTGCCGTTCGTCAACGACCTGCTATCGACGCGTGGCCGGGCGAATCTGCTGGAACGCCCGGCCGCGCTCGATGAAATTGGCGTATGGACCAATGCGCTGCCTGGCGCCGTCGTGGTGGGGCTGGCGCGCAACGGCCAGATGATGTCGTTCTATGAAAACCCGCCGTGCACGATTGTGGAAGGTGATCTGTTGATGGTGATTCAATCGTCGCGAGGTTCGTCGCGATGAGAAGAGTGCGTGCAGGTTTCATGGGATGCAATCTGGCGTATCCGTGCACCAGCTTATTCGTCCGGACACAGCGTGAACTGCGGAAAGGCGATTGTCGTCCGTGATGGTGTAGCGGTAGTGAACGCCATTTGACGTCTGCGTTAGCGGCGTTTTAGGCGCTACGCAGGTCGGCAGAATGCTGCAAAAGGACTGATAGCTGGCATCGTCAGTCAGGATCCACAGTCCACCATTGGGCAACATGATCAATTCGGCGTCGGCGGGAATAACCGGTGCGGCGTGCTGAGGCGTTGCGCAGGTCTCGCCGCTGCAGAGCACGACAACTCCGTTCGTCACATGCCAGACGAATTGAGCGCTCGACACCGACCTGGTCAGGTACTGACTTTGCGAGAACGTCACGCCTGGATAGAAAAATGCCGCTATCAGAAGACCAACGTTAAAGACATTCCAAAACCTTACGCGTTTCATGTCGGCTCCAATGATGTTGGATGACGCGTCTGCCGCATCGGACGAGGTGATCGTGGACCGATGGCCGGCGGAGCCAAATCCAGGGTGCGAACCGGACGGCGCAAACCTCGTTGGCTCGATTCACACACCGGCGATTCGACGACAGGCACAGGCAAGCGATGCGTTCGCTCTTTCGCAACGGTTCGCCGAAACGGAACCCAGGTTGGGAATGGGCTTGTGCGGAAAGTTAGATACGTTTAGCGCAGTGCAGGCAGACGGTCGAGAGACGGATGTCGCAATGCTATCAATCTAGGCTCTGCATACCGGGCGCGCAATTGCACTTTGGTTTAGTGCCGGGTTGATCGGGGGGTGATGTGGTGCCAACTCGTGACTTATCTGGTATCTGATTTTGGCGCGTTCGACTTTTTCTATATCCGCCGGGCGCAGTAATATCTGCGATACCTATAATTTGACATAGTTAAAGTGAGCGAACTTTTCGATGTCGACATTCGACGCGACACGACACGAAGTCTGGGCGAGATTCAGGTTCGGGCGGTCGTCTCGTTCGGGCGAGCAAGATAACACCCGCGGTTGTGGCAAAGCTCAGTAAGACGGGCATGGACAAGTAAGGCGGGGGCATGCGGACCGGCCGCAAGTGCAGTCTGCCAGGACCTTGGCGATTACTGGTCGGCCGCTCGTCGCTGCGTGGCATTGCCTATGAATGTTTGCTTTGGGTAGGCTCCACCTCAGCCAGCAGCCGGCCAGTTGCGACCCTTCGTGACGCCGTTAGCGGTTATTTGAGCGGCGGTTAAGCATCGATCAGCAGGCTTTCTGCGGTCGAATAACAGCAAGGTCGTCACATACTAAGTTGCCTTTCAG
>FTBI01001967.1_pt1 | contig 12669 bp, 12 predicted proteins | sample 1639171 | NCBI WGS metagenome assembly FTBI01 (sample SAMEA3914812, study PRJEB12502) | metagenome | biome: forest; material: soil | place: Canada | collected 2011-07-07 | depth 0.1 m | reverse complement strand
GGTATAGAGACGAGCCGTGCGCGGATGATAGTTGCCCGTGCCAAGGTGGGCGTAGCGGCGCAGATGCGGCTTGCCGTTCTCGATTACGCGCCGCACGATCAGGATCATTTTCGCGTGGCACTTGTGACCGACCACGCCATACACCACGTGCGCACCGACCGCCTCGAGCTGAGCCGCCCAGTTGATATTGGTTTCTTCGTCGAAGCGGGCGAGCAGTTCGACGACCACCGTCACTTCCTTGCCATTGCGGGCCGCCTGCATCAGCGCATCCATCAGCGGTGAGACACTGCCGGTCCGGTAGATGGTCTGCTTGATGGCGACGACATTGGGGTCGTTGGCGGCCTCGAGCAAGAGGTCGAGCACAGGCTGGAAGCTTTCGTACGGATGATGCAGCAGGATGTCACCGCGATCGATCGCATCGAACAAGCTCGGCGTGTTCGCGACGATCTTCGGAGTCGAAGGCACATGCGGGACGAACTTCAGATCGGGCCGGTCGACGAGGTCGGGCAATTGCATCAGCCGTACGAGATTCACCGGGCCATCGACACGATAGCAATCCTGTTCATGCAGACCCGACTCATCCATCATCCGGCGCACCAGATGCTTGGGTGTTTCAGCCGAGATCTCGAGCCGCACCGCGGCGCCGAGATGGCGGGCCGGCAGTTCGCCCTGCAGCGCGATGCGCAGATTCGTGATTTCGTCCTCATCGACGAACAATTCGCTATTGCGCGTGATGCGGAACTGGTTGCAACTGCGAACTGTCAAGCGCGGAAACAACTCACCGACAAAGCGCTGCATGAAGGTGCTCAGCAGCACAAAACCATACGGATAGCCCGACAGTTCCTGCGGCATCTTGATCAGCCGCGGCAGGGCGCGAGGTGCCTGGACGATGCCCATCACCGCCTGCCGGCCGAACGCATCCTTGCCTTCGAGTTCCACCGCGAAATTCAGGCTCTTATTGAGCACTCGCGGAAAGGGATGGGCAGGATCGAGGCCGATCGGCGTGAGCACCGGCAACAGCTCTTCGAGAAAGTAGTCGCGCGCCCATTCGATCTGCGTCTCGTTCCAGTCGTCCGCGTTATGGAAGGCAATGCCTTCGCCTTCGAGCTGGGGCAGCACCACATCGTCGAGCATTGCATACTGCTGATGCACGAGCTTTTGCGCGCGTTCCACGACCTGGTCGTACACTTGCTGCAACGACATGCCATCCGGTGTTAGCGCACCGGGGTTGTCGCGCATCTGTTCCTGCAGTCCGGCCATGCGTACTTCGAAGAACTCGTCAAGATTGCTCGAGGTGATGCAGATAAAGCGCAGGCGTTCGAGCAAGGGAACAGAGTCATCTCCTGCCTGAGCGAGCACCCGTTCGTTGAAACTGAGGATGCCGAGTTCGCGATTCAGGAGTGGGTAACGCATGGGCGGCGGGGATATCGGGAGGTAGACAGAAGGACTTTCCAAGGCTCTCACAGTATCATGTCGCGTCCATGAAGCTTATATTGTCACAAAGTTTACGCCGTTCCTGTATACCGTCGCGCGATGCTGTAGGCGGCATCTCCTTCTTCGACCTCCCCTCTATTTCGACGCATGGTTAAAAACGCGAAACTCCTGGCTTCGGTCGATCTTGGTTCCAATAGTTTCAGGCTGATCGTGGGGCGGGTGGAAGAAAGCCCGGCAGGCAGCCAGATCTATCCGGTCGATGCGCTACGCGAACCCGTGCGGCTTGCCGCCGGGCTCTCGCGCGACAAATTTCTCGATCGACCCGCGCAATTGCGCGGCTGGGAAGCGCTCAAGCGGTTTGGCGAGCGGCTGCGCGATTTTCATCCCGACCATGTCCGCGCGGTGGCGACCAATGCTCTGCGTGTCGCGAAGAATGCGGGCGACTTTCTCGGCGAAGCCGAGCGGGCGCTGGGTTTTCCGATCGAAGTGATCGCGGGGCGCGAGGAAGCCCGGCTGATCTATGCAGGGGCCGCGCATTCTGTGCCGACGATCGCCGGCAAGCGGCTCGTGGTCGATATCGGCGGGGGCTCGACGGAGTTCATCATCGGGCGCGACTACGATCCGCTGATCATGGAAAGCCTCTATATCGGCTGTGTGAGTCATAGCCAGGCGTTCTTTCCGAGCGGCAATGTCGACGAGTACACGATGCGCCAGGCGGAGTTGGCCGCGCGCCGCGAAATCCAGATTATCTCGAGCGAGTATCGACAGGCAGGCTGGGACCAGGCGATCGGCTCGTCCGGTACGGCGCGCGCACTCGCCGAACTTGTCGAAGCGAATAACTTCAACGATGCGGGCGTCACCCATGGCATCACACGCGGCGGCCTCGAGAAACTCAAACGTGCGCTGATCAAGGCGGAGAACGTCAACCGCGCCAAACTGGTCGCGCTCAAGTCTGATCGTATCCCGGTGCTGCCGGGCGGTCTGGCGATCATGATCGCGGTGTTCGACGAACTCGGGATCGAATACGCCGATACGACCGATGGCGCGTTGCGGCTCGGCGTGCTGTATGACTTGCTCGGGCGTTCGCATCACGAGGACATGCGTTCGATTACAGTCGACGGCTTCTCGAAACGCTATGGCGCTGACAGCGCACAGTCGCGCCGTATCGCCGATCTCGCGACGGGCTTCTACGACCAGATCAGCGATTCAAACGACGAGATCCGCGCCGAGAGCCGGATGTTTCTCGAATGGGCGGCGGCGCTTCATGAGATCGGCCTGTCGATCTCGCACAGTGCCTACCACAAGCACTCGGCCTATATCGCCAGCAATGCTGATATGCCTGGCTTTTCGCGCACTGACCAGGCTCGCCTTGCCGCGCTGGTCCTCGGGCATGCGGGCAAGCTCGGCAAGCTGGCTCAGACCCATGTCGTCGAATGGCGACTGTTGTTTTGCCTGCGGCTTGCCGTCTTGTTATGCCGTCGGCGGGCCGATGTGCTGTTGCCGCCGATCGCGGTGTCCGAGTCGGGCAAGCAATTCGAGATCCGCTTGCCGAAAGTCTGGGTCGACCAGAATCCGCTCACCGACTACAACCTGCTGCGCGAAGCGGCCGAGTGGGAAAAGATCGGCTATAGCTATCGCGTCATTTACACCGACTAGACGTCTCGACGGATGTCTCGACGAGCCGGCGCGTCGCCCATGAAGTGGCGTGCATAGCGGGCGTTGATATCGGTGAGGCGCAACAGCGTGAGGAAGTCCGCGGTATTGAAGTGCGGGTCCCACGCGGGCGCGCCGCAGATCTTCGCGCCGATGCGCAGATAGCCTTTGACGAGCGGCGGCGCGCTCGCGTCTGCACCGGTCCGCAACTCATCGACCGGCAGCGGGGTATGCGCAAACGCGCGGTACTCAGGTTCAGTCAACGAGGTCTCGCGCAGCGCGTAGTACAAGTTCGCCGCGTAGGGGCCGCCATCGCCCATCGGCACGCTGGCGCAGCCGAGCATCGTCTCGTAGCCGTGCTTCTTCATATACCCCGCAAGACCGCCCCACAGCGACATGATGACCGCACCGTTGCGATAGTCGGGGTGCACACACGAGCGGCCGAGCTCGACCATCTTCGGGCGCAGATGCGTGAGGCGGCTGATGTCGAACTCACCTTCGGAGTAGAGCCGGCCAATCTGCGCGGCACGATGCGGCGGCAGCACGCGATACGTGCCCACGACCTTCAGCGTGTCGAGGTCGCGCACCAGCAGGTGATCGCAGTACGCGTCGAATGCATCGACATCGAGGCCGGCAGGGCCACTTAGTTGCGCACCCATTTCTTCGGCGAAAACTCGGTAACGCAGGCGTTGCGCTTCGCGAAGCGCTTCGTCGCTATGCGCCCAAGCCACGCTGAGATTGTGCTGGGGAACCACGTCTTCGCTACGAGGAAGACGCCTCCGAGTGTCGGCGGGAAACGAGGCGAGCGGCAAGGTCGGAGTCGGCAGTTCGCGCATGGGCGGTTATCCTCGGGTGGTCAAATTGACTTTCATTGAAGGTCAAATGTAAAAACCGCCCATTACGTGTCCATGAAGCTCACGTGACGAATCAGTGAACCGACCCGCGCGCGTAGCTCCTTTGTCATTGACCAGAACGGCCAATGTGCCCACGGGGAAAGGGATGGGAGAAGAGCGGCAGCGCCGGAAGCGACGTGCCGCGCGCGCAGATTCAGATGAACGCGTGTTGCAATGCGGACACTTTGCGCGAGGTGTACTGCTTTAGATCAGACCAGATCGGGGTTGATGACGGCGCGCAGCACAACCTGGGCTTCATCATCGCGCTTGCGATTCGAGAACCACCACAGGCCCGCCTTCTTGACGCTCCATGGCGCTTCGTGGCCGGCAAGCAGCAGGCTCGCCACCAAGCCGAACGTCGGTTGATGGCCGACAATGACAACCGTGTCGGCACGGCCATCCGGCCAGCCTGCTGCCGCCAGTACAGCCGAGGTGTCGGCGCCGGGCGCGATGTCGCGCACGGTTTCGAATTCGCGCTTCAGTGCGGCCGCGGTTTCCTGTGCGCGCAGGGCTGGACTGACCAGCACGATGGCATTGTCATCGAGACGCTCGCGCAGCCACTTGCCGACGCCTTCGGCCTGCTTGTGGCCACGTTGGGTGAGGCGCCGTTGGAGATCGGAGGGATGGTGATCGAGCATCCGATCGGGCAAGTCTTCAGCATCGGCGTGTCGCCAGAGGATCAGGTTCATTGCATGGGCACCGGGGTGCAAAACAAAAACGAGCAGGGTGTGGAGCGGATCAGTGCATCTTCCCAAGCATAGGTGAGGAGCCGGAACGATGCGCGGCGATTATGGAGCCACGCGTGTGTCGCTCGTGTGTCTTGCGTGTGATCGAGGGGCCGGCCGCGGATCGGACGGAATGTTTTCGGGATAACGGCTTTTACGTTGACTGCCTCGTTACCCTATCTATACAATCACGGATTCTCGGAGCGTAGCGCAGCCTGGTAGCGCATCTGATTTGGGATCAGAGGGTCGTAGGTTCGAATCCTATCGCTCCGACCAGTAGATTCAAGTATCAAGCCCGGTCTAACTGACTGGGCTTTTTGCTTTTCTGGCCGCCTGTTTTATCGGTGTCCTGCATTTCTCCCGTTTTCCTGCTTTTAGGTTTTAAAATCGAAGTACACGATTTTTTAATCAAAGTACATATCCGCTCTCTCGTCTATTAATTTCAAAAAATTACGCGATGCGTGAAATGCCGGTTGTTATTTAAATCGGCGTCATTCTATTAAAGCTTGTCATTTTCATGCCGTTACCACGTACACCATCTGATTAAAAAACTGAAAAATGGAGCGTGGTTTTGAATAAAAGCATCTTGGGGATTCAATTAGCGGGACTCGCATGCGCGGTAATGCTCACGGGGTGTGCGACGAATGAACAGGGTCAACTCGTGGTAGATCCGGACAAGTTCAATGCCGTCATCGTCGCAGCAGTGACGCCCACTCCGCAGCCGGTAATCGTGGCCGCGCCTGTCGTTGAAGAAGCTTATGTCCCGGCACCGACCGATATCTATATCGCGGCTGCGACGGATCATGACGTCGTCTTCGTCGGTGGCGACACGTATATCTGGATGGTCGATGCGGACGGGCACCGCCATCGGCACTTCTATGGACACGGCGACCGGCGTCAGGATGTCTTCCACCGAAGGGACGACTTGCATTCGGTCATGGCGCGGCACGACGGCCATCTGCCCGATCATCCGGTGGGCGGCCACGCTCTTGCCGAGCGGCCGGGCGTGAATCATCCTCCTGTTGCCGGCCAGGTTCATCCAGGACCGGGCGGTGCGCCGGTTAATCGCGCAGTGGTCGCGAGCAAACCGGCAGCCAAGCCGGCGCCGTCAAAAGATACCAAGAAATCGTGAGCGCCCGCGATTAGGCGATTACGCGTCCCGCTGTAAGCGTGACGTACGATAAAAAGGGGCCGTCGTCTACGTCGGCCCCTTCTCTATTGGCGTTTCAGATATTGAAGATACTGGACTGTTCGGGCTCAGTCGTTTGACGGGCTTTATTTGACCGTCGCGCGCCGCGCCAGCATGGCTTTATCGAATTCACTCGTCAGCGCGGTCAGCGCCGTCACCAGATTTGCCCGTTTTTGGGCGAGGGGAAGTCCGGATGCCTGAGTCAGGATGGTTGAATCACTGGCATGCGGACTAAGATACCGGCCGTCGGGTAAGCGCCTGGCGAGGCCGAGCGACAGGTAGACAGCCTCTTGCTGATTGCCGATATCGCGGGAGAAGACAATGACGCGAATGCCGTATTCTTGGTCGGGGAACACCGTGTCGAACTGTTTGCTCAAGCCGCGCGTCAGAAGACTCGCGATGTCCTGCTCGGTCAGCGGTACGTTGGTCAGGCGGGTGATGGCATCGAAGGCGCTCGCCCGGGTGGCCAGGCAAGCGAGCACGATGCCGATCAGGAGGAGCCGGGCCATGCGCATTGCGATATCTCCGCCAAGAAGAAAACCTGTTCGCCAGTCGAGAGGGGATGCAGTCGCTGGGCAGGGGGGTCAACAGTAGCGCATCAAGCTTTGCTTGTCTGTCGGAAGCCTTCTGTCAGACGCGTTCTTGTATTCCCCCGCTTTCATTCTGCTGCCTGCTACCTAGAATAATCAGGTGAGTCCGTGTGTCACGTTGCGGGTTCCCTCCATGCAGCGAACAGAATGGTTCTCCCTCCGGTGATGAAGAGACGCGTGCTGATTGCGCTGGCCGTGCTGCTCATGCTGGCCGCTACGTTGGTGCCGGCGGCGCTGGGCATCTATGGCGCGCTTCGCACCCTGCAGACGCGCGAACACGAGCGGCTGGGTCTCTATGCCGATGCGGCGCTGTTACGGGTCGAGACGGTGTCGAACGAACTGGGCGCCGCGCTGCGCGCGATGGAGGCGACAAACGAGCCGCGTTGCTCGGCCGCCTATCTCGCTAAGATTCGCGCGATCACTTTTGAGAATCGCTACGTTCAGGATGCCGGCGCCTATGACGAGCAGGGTCACTGGTTGTGTTCAACCTTGCTCGGTGTGCTGCCCCCCGGTCCAGTGAGACTCCGCGCGCCCGACTGGAGTCGGGCGGATGGACTCAAGGCGTGGTTCGTGATCCCGCGTCTGCTGGGTTCCTCTCGGCCGATGCTGATGCTGGGTCGCGCGGGCAACTACATCGTCACGGATCCACTCTCGCTGGTCGACGTGATCGATGCGCGCGACGATGGTATCGCGGTGTTCAACACCGATACCGGTCAGCTCGTCGCGGCCAACCCGGTCGCCGACCCGGTGCGGATGACGAAAGTTTTCAAGAGCCACGGAGCGATCGAAATACCTCAGCGCTTCTATTCGATTCGACGTTCACACAGTTTCCCATTCGAGGTGATCGTCAGCGAGCCCAGGCTGGGATTTGCGGACGCGTGGCGCCAGGGTGTCTGGGGTGGGCTGCTGGCGGGCCTGCTCGTCGGCGGTTTGTTCGCGTGGTTGGTGCTCCGGCGCTTCGCACATCGCTTGTCGCTGCATGGGGAGCTTCAGCGGGCGATCGCCCGGCGAGAGATCAAGGTTCTCTACCAGCCGATCGTCGAGCTTGCGACACGACGCTGTGTCGGCGCCGAGGCGCTCGCGCGTTGGCAGCACGGCGGGGAGGCCGTGGCGCCCGACGTCTTCATCGCGCTGGCGGAAAGCCGGGGCCTGATTCAGCCCCTGACCGATCTCGTGCTGGAACGCATCATCACGGAACTGGGTGAGTTTCTGCACACTCATCCGGACTGCTATGTCTCGATCAATGTCAGCGCAGTCGATCTGAGCACGCGGCGATTCGTCGATCATCTGGGTCGACGCCTTGCCGGTACCGGCATCCGGATGCCCCAGTTGCGCATCGAGGCGACCGAACGCGGGTTTGTCGATGCAGCCGCCGCTACTGCGGTGATCCAGGCTTTCCGCAACGCCGGGCATCCGGTCTATATCGACGACTTTGGTACTGGCTATTCGAGTCTCTCGTATCTGCAGACCCTACCGATCGACGTGCTCAAGATCGACAAATCTTTTGTCGACAAGGTCGGTCGCGACGCGGCATCGAGCAGTGTCGCACCCCACATCATCGGTATCGCGCAGACCCTCGGGCTCGAGGTCGTGGCAGAGGGTGTCGAACGCGAAGACCAGGCCGAGTATCTGAGCGAGCGGGGCGCGCGCTACGGCCAGGGCTGGCTGTTTTCGGCCGCCCTGACGGCCGAGGCGTTTGCGCGTTTCGTCGAGGGCGGTCCGGTCGCGCGCGCTACTGAACGATCGACAGGAACAGGAAGACCACAAACAGAACGATGTGCACCACCCCCTGGAGTACGGTCGTCCGCCCGGTCCCAAGGGTGATGGCACCGGTCAGCAGGGTCAGCGCGAGCAAGACCGTATCCTTGGGCGAGAGGCCGAGCACGAGCGGCTGATGAATCGCGACAAAGACCACGGCGACCGTGGGAATGGTCAGGCCTATGCTGGCGAGCGCCGAGCCCAACGCCAGGTTCAGACTGGTCTGGAGACGGTCGGCGCGGGCCGAACGCAGTGCCGCCGTCCCTTCAGGCAATAGCACGAGTGCGGCGATCACGATCCCGACCAGCGCTTCGGGTGCGCCCATCGCCTTGACTGCGTTCTCGATCGAAGGCGACAAGGTTTTTGCGAGGCCGACCACGGCGATCAGCGAGACCATCAGCAGCACGGCGCTCAGCAAGGTGGTCTTGCCGTTCGGGCGTGGCGCAACGGCTTGTTCGTCGTTTGTCTCGACCGGCAGGAAATAGTGTCGGTGACGAACCGTTTGCACGAAAACGAATGTGCCATAGAGCACCAGCGAGATGGCACCGGCAAATAGCAACTGCGACGACGACAGATACGGCCCCGGGACGGTACTCGTGTAATTCGGCAGCACGAGGGTCAGCACGGAAAGCGAGGCGAGCACGGCCAGTGCGGCGCTCGCTCCCTGGATCTGGAAGCCTTGTTCGAGATGGCGGATACCGCCGACGAGCAGACAGAGTCCGACGATCCCATTGCAAACAATCATGACAGCTGCGAAGACGGTGTCGCGCGCGAGGGCAGCCTTCTCGGGGCCGCCTGTGAGCATCACCGATACGATCAGGGCCACTTCGATCACCGTGACTGCCACGGCCAGCACGAGCGTACCGAACGGTTCGCCGACGCGATGTGCAATCACTTCGGCGTGGTGGACCGCCGCGAACACGGCTGCCCCCAGAAAGATCACTGCGATGGTGAGCAGCATGGAGTTGAGTTCGAGCCATGGCTTGGCCACCAGCGCAACGATGGCGAGCACGGGAAGAATCCAGGTCCAGAGGGGCAGCTTGTCGGTCGAGTGTGTCGCCATCGAGGGAACTCCGGTGAGGGGGATGATCGGGGGCGGCGTCAGGTGCAGTGCGCCATGGGCTGCCATGCAGTGGGCCTCGGGGTGCGGCAGACAGATACTACCGCGCGCCGAGAGCGGGCTTGGGCGCCGCACGGGTAAGCGCATGAGCCGGCCGGCACGCGAAAAGGCGGCCATTAAAATGGTCGTTTAAATCGATAGAATAACGTCGTCGAGGCATAATTTCGGACTTGTCAGTGGCAAAGTAACGTTTGGGCAGCGTTTGAGGCAAAAGATTTCCCAAAACCTGCCGATAACAAGCCTAAGTACTCGACCAGATTCACTGTCTCTTTCCGAGCTGACCCCAATGGCACTTCAGATTCTCGTCGTCGATGATTCCGCGCTGGCGCGCAAGGTTCTGACCAAGTCACTGCCGGATGACTGGGACGTCGAAATCTCGTACGCATCCAATGGCCGCGAGGCACTCGCCCAATATCGGGCCGGCAAGGCGTCGGTGATGTTTCTCGACCTGACGATGCCCGACATGAACGGCTACGAAGTGCTCGAAGCGCTCAAGCGCGAAGAACTCAACACGTTTGTGATCGTCGTCTCGGCCGACGTTCAGCTCGAAGCGCAGGAACGTGTCAAGGCCGCTGGTGCGATGGCATTTATCCAGAAGCCCGTGACCAGCGAAAAACTGCTGCCGATTCTGAAGGAATATGGAATCTATGCTTGATCGCGCCTTCACAGAAGAGCAGCGCGACGCCCTGCAGGAGGTCGCCAACGTGGGCATGGGCCATGCCGGGGCGCGGCTTGCTCAATTGCTGAGCTCGTTTGTCTCCTTGTCGGTGCCGCGTATCCGTGTGATTGAGCGCGACGAATTACCGGCTGCGCTCGACGAGATGTTGGCCTTCACCGACAACGTGACTGCGGTGCGCCAAGGCTTCAAGTCGGACATCAACGGCGAAGCCGTGGTGATTTTCGATGGCGATGGTATCCGCGAGATTGCGGCAGCTTTCGGTGTCGACGACGTCGAAGGCGAACACGACGAGACGGAAGTTGCCTACGAGGCGGCCAATATCCTGATCGGTGCCTGCCTTGCATCTGTGTTCGAACAACTCAATTGCACACTCACGTATTCGGCACCGCGCCTGATCGGTCACAACATTCCGCTTGAGATCGTCGTGCAACCCGACACGCTCCAGTGGAGTGCGGCCTTGCTGCTCGAAGTGAACTTCGCGCTCGAAAATCGCAGCTTCCGCGCACATCTGGTCACGCTGACCGCCGATGAATCGATTGACCGATTGCGTCTTGCATTGGACGAGTTGCTGGCGAGCATATGAAGGATTTGTCCCGGGCATTGTCCGAGCTGGTGGTCGAGCGGGTGGGGTTCGGGATCTTCGCGGTCGATCGCGACTGCAATGTCCTGATGTGGAACCGTTTCATGCAGGACTACAGCGGTCAGTCGCTCGAAGAGGTGGCCGGCCGCAACCTCTGGGAATGTTTTCCCGAGTTGCCGCGCGGCTGGCTCAAGCGCAAGTTCGACAGCGTATTCGTGCTCGGCAACTACGCGTTCAGCTCCTGGGAGCAACGCCCCTTCCTGTTCAAATTCCATCACGACCGGCCGTTGTCGGGCAGCAATGGTTTTATGCAGCAGGACTGCACCTTCATGCCGTTGGTTGAAGACGGTCAGGTGGTCGCGGTGTGCGTGACGCTGGCGGACGTGACCGAATTCAGCATCCTGCAACGTGAGCGTGAGGCCGCGCTCAAGCTCGTGCGTGCCAATGCCGACCGTGATGGTCTGACCGGTATCTATAACCGGCGTTATTTCGAAGAGCAGATGCGCATTGCCTTCGACCACTGGTTGAAGTCCGGTCCGACGTTGTCGTTGCTGATGTTCGATATTGATCACTTCAAGCGCGTCAATGACGAGAACGGTCATTTGGTCGGCGACATGGTGTTGCGTGAGATTGCTGCGCGAGTCCCCGAAGTGCTGCCAGAAGAACATATGTTCGCGCGCTACGGCGGCGAAGAGTTCGCCGTGATGTTGCCGGGCATGGGCCTCGATCACGCGATGATCGTCGCCGAAGATGTGCGGCGCGCGATCGCGGAAGACCCTATCGAGAACGGTGAAGTGCGCTTGTGGATTACGGCGAGCCTGGGTGTATCGGCTACGCGCGAATCGTTCACGACCTATGAGATGTTGATCAACGAAGCGGACGCTGCCTTATATGCCGCCAAGCGGCAGGGCAGGAATCAGGTGGCGGCGCTTCACGTCGGCGGGGTGTAAGGCCGGCGTCGTGCAGTTGTCAGACTGCCCCTAAACGCTTGAGTACTGCATTGCCTTCTTGCGTCAGGCGGTATTGGTTCGCCTCGTTCGCATCGGCCAGCGCGACGACTTCGACCAGGCTTTCCCGACGAAGTGCTTCGAGGTAGGGGTTGCCGTTCGCTACCTGTGCCGGTGCGTGAAGCAACAGCAGCAGGGTGGCAAGTTCATGTGGGCTCAACAGGCGCGGCATGATGATGGACCTTTCTCAATCGTTCTTCTCTGTTGACGTGCTCGTGATGCGCACGTTTGCTGGTTCTCGATCAACTGCAGTTCAAGAGCGAGTCGCCATGATGCATGAGCAAGAAGGCACGCAGGCTACAAGATGTATCGAAGTTGTGTCGGACAGTTACGGCGATCGGGCACGCAGACCTTGCTCGTCGATATGGGGCTGTGTCAGACCATTTCAAGAGCACTTTTTCAAAGTGCGCTGAAGCCCCTTGGAACAGGGGGTCGCGAGGCTAGGTGAGGAGGGCGAGGGGATGCGAGTGCAGTAGCTGTTGCCTTGCGAAGGCCTTGCTCCTGCTTACTGTTTGCAACGCACGAGCATTGACCGGTTCTTGACGTTGGCGGCCACGGCGCCCCCAAGTGAGCCGCCAGCGGGCGCGCCATTGTCGCCATCTTTCGAGACCACGTCGTAGCCATACGCACCGCAGGCCTGGCCGGCTTGCTTGTAGCAGGCAGCCCAGCTCGAATCCGAACTGTCCCCACTACAGTTGACCGTGAACCCGACGTCACCGCTCGGCAAGTAGGTGCGGTTGATCGAGTTGGTATCGCAGCCTGCGATCAGCAAGGTGGCACTGCAGCAAAGCAGCAGCGCGAAAGTCTGCGAGCCGTGGCGAATAGCGTTGAAGCGTCGAGTGTCGTTCATCGTAGGCCCTGGTTGCTGTCGGTGAGGTTGCGTCGATAATCAGCGCGACGGGAGATAACGGGCTGGGTCAACCGACTCGCCGCGATAGCGCACTTCGAAGTGCAGCATCATGCGATCGGCATCCGTGTTCCCCATTTCTGCAATCTTCTGTCCCTGTTTGACCGTCTCGCCTTCCTTCACCAGCAGGGTGC